>Ga0070741_10002304_pt1 | contig 52238 bp, 43 predicted proteins | sample Coa_R1_4_FD_66440 | JGI IMG/M metagenome (GOLD analysis project Ga0070741, IMG submission 66440) | Surface soil microbial communities from Centralia Pennsylvania, which are recovering from an underground coalmine fire - Coalmine... | ecosystem: Environmental > Terrestrial > Soil > Unclassified ... | reverse complement strand
CAACACGCGAAAGCCGATGGCAATCGCCGCCGCAAAGCCCACCGCCGCGACGATAGACCACAAGACCGCAAACAGCATGTTCAATGCAATCGAACCGAAATCCGGTCCCGCACCGGGAAGGGGGGGCAAACCGCCCTGTAGAAAATTGCCCATGGTGTTGTTCTCCTTTGAATTTGTCGTCATCCACCCGTGAAATTCTTGTTATAGAAATCCTTAAAGGTGGAAATCGGATTTCCATTGCGATCCATGTACTGCGCTTTGCTAAAGACGACGCGCAAGAAATCTGTGATGGCAGTGCGCTTGTCGTCATCCGTTTGGGCAGCGCCCAATGCTTTGGCAAACTTGTCGTAATCCGTTGCCGCCGCTGGAAAGACGAGCATGTTTTCCTGATATGGAATGAACACAATCAACGTCTTGGCATCCGGATAATTGATGCGCAGCGCGGTCATGCCATAGATGATGGGTCCCGTGACTTGATTGATGTTGTACGACGTACCCAAATCCACCACGACGCCGACAGCGGTCTTGGCGGAATCTACATATCCGGCTTTGAGCGCTTTATATCCCTGCGCGCTCAGCAAACCAATCACGTTGTCCGCCGCAGGATCGCTGCTTCCCGCGCCAAGCGTCACGACACCGGAACCACTGACGCCGCCCGAGGTCGCCGTAATCGTCACCGCGCCGTTCTTTTTGCCCGCCGTAAACACCGCGTCGGCTTGACCGTTATCGTCGGTCGAAGTCACGCGCGGGCGCATCGAACCTTCACCCGAGCCGCTCACGGCAAAACTGACTTCGGCATTGGGCGAGGGTTTGTTGCGTTTGTCATAGACCGTAACCGTCACAATCGCCTTGCTCGTGCCATCCGCAGGCAGCGACGACGGCGAAACCACGACGCGAATCGAACCGACTGTATTGCTGTTTTTCGACAATGGTGGGTTCGGCGGATTTTGGTAATTCCCCGCGCCAAAGTTCTTGTTGATGAAATCTTTGGACGACTTGCCCAAATACGAATTGGTTTGCAAGTCCCACACATCTACGCTGATTTCGCGCGCGAACGCGTTAAAGTCGTTGGATTGCAGGTAGGCATCTACCGCTTCCGGTGTGGTAAAGTACGCGACTTCGTAGCGGTCGTTATAGTGCAAAAAGACATAGAGGGAGAGGGAATTGGGGAACGATTGGCGCAGCGCGGCGAGCCCGTCCACGATTTGTTGTGTCGTTTCGGAACTGTAGAGGTCTTGACTGGCGGGCAGCATGACGGCATACGCGAACAGATTGCCGCTTTTGCCTTTGGTTTCCTTAAACTCGAGCACCTCATAACCTGCGTCTTTGAGCGCCTGCTCGGCGCTGCCCGCGATGTCGCTTTGTCCAATATCCGTCGCATCCGCAATCGTGAAATTCCCGGAAGCGATCAGTTTTCCGCCAACGGAATAGTTAACCGTCCATTGTCCCTTTAACTGCGCGTTCGGCGTGCCCGCGACCTTGATAAATTTGCGCGCCACATTCGAATCGTTGAAACTCTTGGCATCGGCAGGATACGTTGTCACAGTGCCCGTATCATTTCCGTACCACTCGGAATCCACGGGCGAACCATCGGGCGCGACAAATTGCGTGTCCACGGTGAATTGTTTTTGCTGCGCGCCGCCTTCTTCCACGATTGTCGCCCACGCATAAATTGCTGGCGCATCTGGCGCGAACGACGCGACATAGGTATTGTCTTTGGGGTCTGAGCTAAAGCTGTAAAGCAAGGTGTAGCCGGGACCGGACGCTTGATATTGCGGCGTTTGATTGCGAAGATCGCGTCCGTCATCACGCGTCACACGCGCGCCGCGCACCGGCGGTTCCGCGTACGTGACGGTCGAGACCAAACCAAACGCGCCCAACAGCGTCAACGCGACCAACACCCCGCGCAAAGTCCATCGTGTCACTCATCACCTCCTGTAGGATGAAATTGCCTCGTTGCAACATCATTGTACACCTTTAAGACGGCTTTAACAATACTTTAATGAAAGAGTTCCCATTTTACCGACCGCGCGAGGAATGTCAACTGCCATTTTCATGCGCCAGCGCATCCACGAATTCTTCCGCGTGCGCGGGCAAACGCGCAAGCCCCAACGCTTGCGCCAAGCGCATCAGCTGTGGCAGATCCAACGCCGCGCGCGAAACATGCGCCGTCTCGGCAAACACCTCCGCGCCGCCGCGCGCAAGCAGCTTGCCGCCCGCCATCAGACACACATCGCCAAAATGCTCGACCGCGAAATCCACATCATGCGTCACCACCACCACCGTCACTTTTTGCGCGCGCCATTCTTCCAACAAACGCGCCAAGCGCGCCAGACCCACCGCGTCCTGTCCCGTCGTCGGCTCGTCCAAAATCACAATCGGCGTTCGCATCGCCACCACCGACGCGATGGCGACCCAACGGCGCTGCCACGGCGACAAATCGTACGGATGCGCCGCGCGCACCGCGTTCAAAGCGCAAACGTCCAACGCGTAGGCGACGCGCGCTTGGATTTCGTCCGGCGCAATTTGCAGATACGTCGGACCGACCGCGATTTCGTCCTCCACACTCGTTTTGAACAATTGGTCGTCGGGATTTTGAAAGACAAAACCAACGCGCCGCGCCAGCTGCGCAATCGAATGCTCGCGCGTGTCCCAATCGCCGATGCGCACACTGCCGCGCGTCGGCTTGAGCAAGCCGTTAAAATGTTTCACCAACGTCGTCTTGCCCGCGCCATTTTGCCCAAGCAGCACAACGCGCGCGCCCGCCGCAATATCGAGCGACACACCGCCGAGCGCCTCGACGCCGGTCGGATACGTATGTGTCAGGTCACGAATCTGAATGTCCATAGGATGTGTTAAGTTGAACGTTCTCACGTCTTAATGTTGAAACCACTCTACCGCTTGTTCGAGCGTTTGCGGCAAACGCGCGTCGTTTTTCCGCACGGCGCGTTCGCGTGCCAGACGCGCTGCGCGCGCATAACGCGTTTCGTTCAGACCCCATTCGTTGGCGCGTTCCAAAATTTCGCGCGGCGCGCCGTCCGCCACCAACGCGCCCTGGTCCAACACCAACACGCGCGCCGCCAAACGCGCAATCCATTCCAATTTGTGCTCGACCAAAACGATGGTGCGTCCTTGCGCCGCCAGCGTTTCAATCGTCTCCATCACCTGCCGCGTCCCGTCGGGGTCTAACTGCGAGGTCGGCTCGTCCAAAATCATCACGGGCGCTTGCATGACAAAAATGGACGCGAGCGCCAAGCGCTGCTGCTGCCCGCCCGACAAAACCAGCGGCGATTGGGACGCTGCCGCGCGCAAGCCAAACAAATCAAGCGCGTCGTTCACACGCGCTTGCATTTCATCCCGCGCAATGCCGAGATTTTCCAGACCGAACGCGATTTCTTCGGTCACCGTCAGTTTCGCGCCCGAAATCTGATTGAACGGATTTTGAAACACCATGCCGACCTGCGTCACCAAATCGGCAAGCGGCGTCTCTTTGGTGTCTTTGCCGTTCACGCGCACGCGTCCCTGCATCGCGCCCTGAAAAAAATGCGGAATGAAACCGGCGAGCGCGTAACACAGGGTGGACTTGCCCGCGCCGTTCGCGCCGACAATCGCCGTGACCGCGCCTTCCTGCAGCGTGCACGTCACCCCTTGCAGCGCAGGCGTCGTCGCGTGCAAATATTTGAAACTCAATTGTTCGACAAAGAGATTGGGCATTAGTGGAAGACGAAAAGCGAGAGGAGAGAAATAAAAATCAGCAAAACCGCAACACCAACCAACAACCAACGCACGACGCGCTGCCTGGGCGTGTCACGCAATTCGCGCCAACTCGTCTTGGCGCGCGGGGCGCGAAACGCGCGCGCGTCGAGCGCTAACGCGCGTTCCTGCACATTTTCCAACGCGCCGTACACCAGCGGCGCGATGAGCGGCAAAAACGCGCGCACGCGTACCACGACACTGCCTTCGGTTTCCAAACCGCGCGCCTGCTGCGCATTCAAAATGCTTTGCGCGCGTCCCTGCATTTCCGGCAAGAGTTGAATCGCCGCGACGGCAATATACGCCAACGAAAACGGCGCGCCCGCCTTGACCAGCGCTAACGCCAAATCGGCGGGATGTGTCGCATAGACCACCAACAAACCCGCGCCCGCAATCACAAGCAGCCGCGTGCCCGTCACGAACGCAAATTCCAGACCTTCGCGTTTCAGCGCAAACGGACCAGCTTGCCACATCACGTCGCGCGCGCCCGGATAAAAAAATCCTTGCACCAGCGCGAGCGAAAGCGCCAGCGGCAAAATGATCGTGAACGTCGTATGCAGCACCTCGCGCCAAATTTTGCCCCACAGCGCCAGCGGCACAATCACCAAGACAAAAAGTGCGACGGAAATAAACATCCATCGCACACTAAACGCGGTCACCAAAATGGCGAACGCCACCGCGAGTTTTGTCAGCGGATGCAGCGCGTGCCATCCGCTCGCGCGGTCGAGGAAAAAGGATTGATTCATCTATGCGTCGAACGTTCAACGTTTTAACGTTCTAGCGTTTTTCAGCTATCACGTTCTGACTGCGCGGGAATTGACCGAGCAGACGTTTCGACATGCCGCGCAAAATGAGCCACACGACGAGATACGAAATCGTTTTGTCGAGCGGGTCAGAAATGAATCCTTGAATCGTCGCGGCTTGCAAAAGATTTGCGCCGGTCGCTTGCGCGGCGGCAATAATCAAATCAGTGCCCGAACCAGTGACGCCGCCAAACACAAATGCCGTAATTGGGGCGGACACGATTGCCGCAATGACGCCCGTGACCAAGCCGGCAACGATGGTCCACAAGATATTTTTGAACACGCCGCGCGCGGCAAACACGCCCGCGCAGATACCGATGATAAACGCGGTGATGGCGTATGGTGCGGCAGTCGGCGCGCTGAAAATGATGGACCATATAATATTCGACAACGCGCCCGTTATCGCGCCGGCGAGCGGTCCTGCCAACGCGCCGACGAGCACCGTGCCAATCGAATCAAGATAAATCGGCAGCTTTAATACATTCTGCACAATTTGTCCGATGACGATATTGATGACGATGGCAACAGGAATGAGCACCAACGTCATGGTCGTGAAATCTTTTTGGATCCGTTCGGTGAAGGTCATAGGAGTTCCTCCTCTTCTTATAAAGCACTCAATCAAAAGTCGTATGAATGGATTCTACGCTTTAGCGGGTTAGCGGGCGATCACCGCATCAATGCGCCGCTCGCTGGCGAGCGGACGAATCCGATACTACGAACTTTATTTGAGTCGTCTATTATCCTGAAACTCGGCGCGCTTCCAACACATTCGGCAGTCTTTCAATTTTATTCAAAATCCGCGTCAATTGATTCGCGTTGCCGATTTCCAATGTCGCGCTGACGAGCGCGGTGTTGTCGCGGCGCGATTTGCTGCTCACCGCCGTCATGTTCACATTTTCTTCCGCGACAACACCCGACAAATCATGGAGCAAGCCCGCGCGGTCGAACGCGCGTACTTCAATCATCACCGGATACACCTGCTCTTGCTTCATGCCTTTCCACGACAGCGCAATCCAGCGTCCGTCGCTGCCTTCATGTTCAATCACATTCTTGCAATCGCGGCGATGAATCGCAATGCCGCGCCCGCGCGAAATATAGCCGACGATTTCATCGCCCGGCACCGGTTTGCAGCACTGCGCCATGCGCGTCAACAAATTGCCGACGCCGCCAATTTCCAAACCCACTTCGCTTGACGCTTTGGAACGCGGTTTGCTGCTCTCGTTCGTAGGCAAAGGGGGGGGTGACGGCTGTTTCGCTTGTTCAATGTCCAACAGCTTGACGCCGATTTGCTGCAAGCTGATGTCCGCGTACCCAATCGCTTCGGCAAGTTCATCCACATTTTTATAATTGAATTGTTTCGCGATTTCGTCGAGATTCTTGTTGCCAAAGCCCAGGCGATGCAATTCTTTTTCCAGCAGGGCGCGCCCTTCGATGCGCGCTACTTCGCGTTCTTGCTTTTTAAAATATTGGCGAATCTTTTCGCGCGCCCGCGCCGTGTGCACCAGTCCCAGCGTCGGGTTCAACCAATCGCGCGACGGTCCGCCTTTTTTCGCCGTGAGAATTTCCACGCGGTCGCCCGTCTTGAGCGGCGTTTCCAACGCGACGAGTTTGCCGTTCACTTTGGCGCCGCGACAGCGATGCCCGACTTCGGTGTGAATGTGATATGCAAAATCAATCGGCGTCGCACCCGATGCCATTTCGATGATTTGTCCTTTGGGCGTGAACACATACACCTGGTCATGGAACACATCCGTTTTCAGCGCGTCCACATATTCGCTAGCGGAACTTACTTCGGCGCGCCATTCTTGCAATTGACGCAGCCAATTGATTTTTTCTTCGAGGCGCGGGTCGCGTTTGCCGCCCGGTTCCTTGTAGCGCCAATGCGCGGCGACACCGTATTCCGCGATTTGGTGCATCTCTTTGGTGCGAATTTGCACTTCGAGCGCTTTGCCCCCCGGACCAATCACGGCAGTGTGCAGCGATTGATAGCCATTCTCTTTGGGCTTGGCGATATAATCGTCAAACTCGCCGGGAATCGGCGTCCACAACGAATGCACAATGCCCAACACGAGATAACATTGACTTTTGTCCTGCACGAGACAGCGAATCGCGCGGATGTCGTAAATATGCTCAAAGTCGCGGCGCTTGGCGATCATCTTTTTGTAAATCGAATAAATGTGCTTGGGACGTCCCGTAATCTCGGCGACGACGCCCTCTTGCGCCAAACGTTCGCGCAGCTGTGTAATCGCTTGCCCGATGTACGAATAGCGGTCGTCGCGGTCATCGGCGAGCAATTCTTCAATTTCGTCAAATCTTTCGGGGTCCAAATACTTGAGCGACAAGTCTTCGAGCTCGCGGCGGATGTTATAAATACCAAGTCGGTTTGCGAGCGGCGCGTAAATTTCCAACGTCTCGCGCGCGATTTTGATTTGCTTGTCGCGTTTGAGCGCGCCCAACGTACGCATGTTGTGCAGCCGGTCGGCGAGTTTGATTAACACTACGCGAATGTCCTCTGCCATTGCCAGAAACATTTTGCGCAGGGATTCTGCTTCGACCTGGTCTTTGCCGTAGCGCAGCTGTGATAATTTCGTCACGCCGTCCACCAAATTCGCCACGTCATCGCCAAACTGCGCGCGCAGTTCTTCCAGCGTCACTTGCGTGTCTTCAGGCACATCGTGCAGCAAGCCCGCGACAATCGTATCCTCGTCCATATACAAATCGGCGAGGATTTTGGCTGTGGCGAGCGGATGCGTGACGTAGGGTTCCCCCGACGCGCGCGTTTGTCCTGCGTGTGCGGCGGCTGCCACTTCGTACGCGCGCTCGATGCGCTCTGTATTCAACTCGGGCAAATACGAATGCACCAGCGCGACCAATAATTCCAAATCCGTCATAGACTTGCCAACCTTGACTAGAGATTTTACATGTCCGTTTGATTTTTGTAAAGGAAAAAACGGTGTTGACACAATTTGCGGAGCTCCTTACACTTGCAGCGATGAAATTATTGGTCCTCCTCTGTTTGTTGTGTTTAGCGACCGGATGTTACAGCGCCGCGGCGCCGACGCCGTATTCCGTCCGGCAATACCCCGTCACATGGACGCCCGCGCCGCCGCCGACGAATCCGCTGCCCGGTCCGACCGCGACGCGGGTCATTCAATCCACGCCCGGCGCGCTGCCCACGCGCGATCCGAACGCGCGCGTCCTGCCCGCCGCGCCGCGCGGCAGTATCGGCGTGTGGCTGGAAATCAATGCCGCATCGCCGAAAGCCGACCCGGATTTACTGGCGCGCGCGGCAATTGTCGTCACCGACGGCTCGGCAGCCATCGCGCGCAAAGGAAATCAATTTTTGTTTTTGACGACGGACCAAGCAGCCGCCGAAAAGCTCGCGCCGGATGTGAATGGAATCATTTTGGCGCGCGGTGCAGCGGACAATTTCGCCGCGCTCTCGACCCTGCGCGAGCAAATCAAACCGCGCGTGTTGCTGACAAGCGCGGCGGTCACGGACACTCAAGCCATTGCTCAAATCTTGCCGAATGTGGACGGCATTCTTTTGGAGAATTTTGTGCGCGACGCGGACACGCCACCGGAGCAATTTCCCGACGAAGCCGCTTGGAGACAAAACGTCGAAACGCTTGCGGGACTCGGCACGAATCCCGACCGAATCATTTTGACATCAACGCGTTTTCCCGAAGAGCCAGGGCGTCCGCTGCCGCTCGTGCAGCAGTGGGCAAATTTCGCGCTCGCGTCATTTCTGCTCGCCGCGAATAATCCTCACACCTTCTTTGGAATGCCCGACTCGCATGTCCAGCCATTTATGAATGTTCCCGCGTTGAACGCGCAGTTGGGTTTGCCGTTTGGGGGAATGGTCAAAACGAACGGCGTCTATCAGCGCCGCTTTGCGCGCGGTCTCGTGCTCGTCAATCCGTCCAATGAAAAACGCATCTTGAACCTGTCCCGCGCCTATCAAAACACGCTCGGAGAAAAATTCACGGCATTAGAAATCGAGCCGCATACGGGTTTGGTTCTGCTCAATGCCGAATAACAAAACTCTGCCGCCAGCGCGGCAGAGTTTTGTTTAGTCTTTAAAAATCTCTTTCAGCGTGACGCTAAAGCCCGGCAGCACATCGCCGCCATCCAATGCGTCATTCAAGGTGAGCACCCGAATATTGTCCAACGCACGATACACGGTAATAGTTTTGCTGCGCGGATGCAGATACAACACCATCCGCGTGCCCGCGCTCAAATAATCAATCACTTGGTCTTGAATCTCTTCCGCGCTTTCATTCGGCGACGCGACCTCGACGGCTAAATCGGGCGCGCCTTCGAAAAATCCGCCGCGTCGTGTCTTGCCAACGAGTCGCGCTGCGCTCACGAACGCAGCATCCGGTGCACGGACGGTGTCAGGATTGTGCGCCAAGACAAAACCTGTTTCCGCCGCATAGACTTTTGCCTAATCTGTTTTTTCGAACAAAGTTGTGCAATGCCGCAAAAATATTTCCTGCAATCTCTCCGTGTTCCTCCCCTGCTGGCGGCATTGTGATCATCTCCCCGCGCACAAGTTCGCTCCGCCTATCTCGCGGCGCATTTTCAAAAAATTCTTCCGCCGTCATCAGTTTCGTTTCGACAATCATGCGCACCTCCTACTCCCGTCATTTTATCCACAATCGTGTCTGTGCGTCAACGCACAATAAAAAAAAGTGACGCGATTTTTTCGCGTCACTCTATCGCTCATGCTCTCCATCACTTGTTTTGCAGCGCTTCTACTCCCGGCAGCACGCGTCCTTCCATAAATTCCAGACTCGCGCCGCCGCCGGTCGAGACGTGCGTCATTTTGTTTGCCACACCCGCTGCTTCGACAGCTGCCGCAGAATCGCCGCCGCCGATGATAGTGATGCAGTCGGGCAGCGCCGCCAGCGCGTGCGCCATCGCCAACGTGCCTTGCGCGAATTGGGGAAATTCAAACACACCCATCGGTCCGTTCCACACCACCGTTTTCGCGCCCTGCAATTTTTGTTCAAACAATTGAATCGTTTCGGGACCAATGTCGAGAATGCGCCAACCGTTCGGCACATTTTGGACATCTACCACTTTCGCTTTCGCGTCCGCCGCGAATTTGTCGCCAATCATCCAATCTACAGGCAAGACCAACTTGCCCGCGCTCTTTTGCATCAGCCCGCGCGCCACATCCACCTTGTCCGCTTCGACGAGCGAATCGCCAATCGGATAGCCGTTAGCGAGCGCGAACGTGTTCGCCATCCCGCCGCCGATGAGGATGCGGTCCACTTTCGGCAGTAGATTTTCAATCACGCCAATCTTGTCGCCGATTTTTGCGCCGCCGAGAATCGCCACGAACGGATGCTTTGGATTTTCCAGCGCGCCGCCGAGATAATTCAATTCTTTTTCCATCAAAAATCCGGCGACCGCAGGCAAATAATCTGCGACGCCGCGCGTGGACGCGTGCGCGCGATGCGCCGAACCGAACGCGTCGTTCACATACACATCGCCTAAACGCGCGAGTTCGCGCGCGAACGCGGGGTCATTTTTTTCTTCTTCGGGATAAAAGCGCACATTTTCCAACAACAGCACATCGCCGGGTTTCAACGCGTGGGCTTGCGCGACTACCGCGTCGCCGATGACATCGCTTGCCATTTGCACCGGGCGACCGAGCAGTTCTTGCAAACGCGCCGCGACCGGTTTCAACGAAAATTTTTCGTCGCGCCCTTTCGGACGACCGAGATGCGACATCAACACGAGCGCCGCGCCGTGTTCCAACAAATAATTCAGCGTCGGCAGCGATTCGCGAATGCGGCGGTCGTCGGTGATGCGTAAATCCGTTTTGTCTTGCGGCACATTGAAATCACAGCGCACCAATACGCGTTTGCCGTTGACGTCAATGTCGCGAATGGTTTTTTTGTTCATTGCCATGAAAAGAGATTGGAGATTGGAGATGGAGATTCCTCACTGGGTTCGGAATGAAATTACTCCAATCTCCAGTCTCTGGTCTCTGCTTACAATCCCTTTTGAATCATGAAATTCGTCAAATCCGCCACGCGGCAGGAATAACCCCATTCATTGTCGTACCACGAAACGACTTTGAACAAATTGCCGCCGATGACCATCGTCAATTCCGCATCCACGATGGACGAACGCGAATCACCTTTGAAATCCATCGAGACGAGCTGCTCTTCGCTGACGCCGAGAATGCCTTTCATCGCGCCTTCCGCCGCCGCTTTGAACGCGGCGTTGATTTCTTCGGCAGTCGCGCTGCGTTTCAAATTGCCAACGAGGTCAATGACCGAAACGGTCGGCGTCGGCACGCGCATGGCGAACCCGTGAAACTTGCCTTTGAGTTCGGGAATGGTAAGCGCCACCGCTTTCGCCGCGCCCGTCGTCGTCGGGATGATGTTCATCGCCGCCGCGCGCGCGCGCCGCCAATCTTTGTGCACCACGTCGAGAATGCGTTGGTCGTTGGTGTACGAATGCACCGTCGTCATCAACGCCTTTTCAATGCCAAAACTGTCTTCCAACACTTTGGCGACCGGCGCCAGACAATTCGTCGTGCACGACGCGTTCGAGACAATGAAATGTTTCGACGGGTCGTAGGCGTTTTCATTCACGCCCAACACAATCGTAATGTCTTCACCTTTGGCGGGCGCGCTGATGAGGACGCGTTTCGCGCCGGCGGCGAGATGCGCTTTGGCTTTTTCCGCGTCGGTGAACAAACCGGTGGATTCGATGACCAGTTCGACGCCCAAATCTTTCCACGGCAATTTCGCCGGGTCTTTTTCCTTCAAAACCTTGATGGCATCGCCGTCAATGACGATGTTATCGCCGTCCACGCTGACCGTGCCGGGATAGATGCCATAATTGGAATCGTACTTGAAAAGATGTGCGTTTTCTTCGGGCGTTGCCAAATCGTTGACCGCCACGAGGTCAATATCCTTGTAGCGTTCTTTGAGCGCTTTGGTGACCTGGCGCCCGATGCGTCCGAAACCGTTAATACCGATACGTGCTCCCATTGGATATGCTCCTTTAAAATGTTCTAGTCACGCGGCAACGTTCTCACGTTCCAACGTTTTCGCGCGTCCCTTGCCGAACTTGGTCGCGCCGTGTGTTATTTTCACGCGGCAACGTTGCAGATTTGGTTTGTTTTGCGTACCAACGCAAGATCGCGCGCGCCAACTTTTCCGAATCGTGGCGCCACGGGCGTTCGTCGTCCACCACGTCGGCAAACGTGTACTGCGCGCGCATTTCGCGCGGTCTGACAAAATCAATTTGCGCGTGCGGCGGCAGCGTTCCGGTCACCTTGTCGTTAATCAGCACGCCGTCAAATTCCACACCATTGCAGTGCGCTGCCAACGCGCGCAAATAATCTTCCACCGCATAGTGGTCTGTCTCGCCGCGTTCGGTGGCAACATTGCACACAAAGAGTTTCAAGGCGGCAGATGCGGTGGCGGCTTGGCAAATCTGCTCCACCAACAGATTTGGCAAAACGCTCGTGTACAAACTGCCCGGACCCACGACGATTAAATCCGCGTCGAGCAGCGCGCGCACCGCGCCCGGATACGCGGGCACGCGCTCGGGTTCCAGATACACGCGTTCCACCGGCTTGCCGAATTTGGCGATTTGCGATTCGCCCGCCACGCGCGCGGTTTGGGCTTCATGCGTGCCGCGCACTTCGGCGCACAGCGTCACATTTTCCAACGTGCTCGGCAAAATGCGCCCGCGCACCGCCAGCACGCGCGACGATTCGAGCAGCGCGCGTTCCGAATTGCCTGTCACGCCTGCCATCGCCGCGATGAGCAAATTCCCAAAAGCATGCCCGCTCAAGCCCGAATCGCTGGGGAAACGGTATTCGAGCAAACGCGCCATCAACGGTTCCGCGTCCGCGAGCGCGGCGATGCACTGGCGAAAATCGCCGGGAGGCAAAACGCCTAACTCCTCGCGCAAGCGTCCCGAACTGCCGCCGTCGTCCGCGACCGTAATAATCGCAGTGAGATTCTCGGAATAATTTTTCAGCCCGCGCAGCAATGTGGACATGCCCGTGCCGCCGCCGATGCAAACGATTTTGATTCCGCGTTGGCGCATTCGTTTGCGATAGAGATTTTCGACCAGCGACGTGGGGCGCGCGGGCACGCCGGCGAGCAGCGCCTGATTCAATTTATACAATCCGAAACCGACGAGACCGAGACCGATGGCGCCGAACAACAAGGCACGCGCGAGACGGGGCACAAACTGCAAGGTGAGGTAATAGACGAAATCGGGAAAAGGCTGCGCGCGATACACGTCCACGACCAAATAGGCAATCCCGAGCGCGAGAATCGTGACTCCCGCGAGCAGGACCACGAGCCAGCGTTTTACGCCAATGCCAACTAACAACCATTTCCACGCGGACGAACGCGCGGAAAACTGTTGGGTGAGTTTACGGAGCAATTGTGAAAACGCCATAGACCAAACGAGATTATATCACAGGCGCACAAAGGGTAATTGATTCCGCCGCGCGCAGGTTGCCTAAATCGCCGAGTTGCAATATAAATAAAGCATTCCGCGCAAAAAGGTTGTTGATGTATTTCAAGCGTTCCACAATTTTTGTTCTGCTCCTGACTTTAACCCTTACACTCGCCTGCCGCACCGCCGAAACCATCGCCCAATTACGCGCAACGCCGCCCGCCACTCGCGCACGCGTAACACGCGCACCCACGCGCGTGCCCACACGAATTGGTCAAATCAATGCGTCGCTCGCGCAGACAAGCCCGACCGCGATTCTCGCCATCACCGACATTCCCGCGCCGCCGACGAATCCGCCACAAGAGTCCGCGTCGCAACCGACGACCGCGTCCAAAGCGGTTGCGCCTACACGCAGACCCGTTGCGCAGCCGACGGCGCGTCTCACCAACCCGCAGCCCCAACCGACGCCGACTTTACAATACAAATATCGCATTCAAGAATCGCGCTGTGGTCCGAACGTGCGCACCTACATCGAGGGTTATGTGTACGAAAACAACGTCCCCAAGAACGGCGTCCTCGTCCGCATCTCGCAAGGTCCCGACGGTCAGCCCGACCCCAACGACGACTATCTCACTGGCACTGACCCGCGCAAAGGTTATTTCTTTCAAAACATTGACGCCAACGCGCCGCACGGCGGCTTGTGGTATTTGTGGGTGCTCGACCCCAACACCAAAGAGCGCATTTCCGAAATTGCTATTGTCAAGACCGACCCGCAGCGCGTCGAAGACACCGACAACAATCCCGGCTCGTGTCAATCCGCGATGATCAAATTTTCCACGTCCGGTCCCATCACAAGTCCACAGCGTACGCCTACCCCTTCGCGCACGCCCAATCCGAACGCGTCCCCGACGCCAACCCAAGACATTTTGAACGACAGCTAAAAAAAGCGGCGGCAGAAATTTTTCTGCCGCCGCTTTGCCTTCAAAATTCCAGCATCGCTTGCCATGCCGCTCGCGCGTCCGCCAACGTCGTCACGGTAAAGCGCACCGCTTCCCCCGCGCGCTTTTGCGCAAGGCGCGGTATATCCGCGCGAATCACGGTCGCCAAAACCGGATAGCCGCCGGTCGTTTGATGCTCGGCTTGCAGCACAATCGGTTGTCCGTCCGGCGGGATTTGAATCGCGCCGCGTGTGACGCCGCACGACAATAATTCTTTGGCGCGACGCGGGAGCGCCATGCCCAGCAACCGCGTGCCCATGCGGTCCGACAATTCACTCACGTGATACTCTGCCCCCAAAAACAATTCCATCGCGGCAGCGTCAAAAAATGACAGATGCGGTCCCCACAATACGCGCAGGGGCGCATCGTCCAAATAGTAACGCGCGAATTTTTCGCTCCACATCTTTCCCGCGCGCTCCAGCGGTAGAGCTTGGCGCGCGGCGCGCACAATGTCGCCGCTGCCCAGAGCGCGTCCATGCCAGCCGCCAAAGCCGTCACGCAGCGCGGTCGCGCGCGACCCCAACACGCGCGGCACGTCAACTCCGCCGCTGATTGCCAAATAGGCGTAACGCCCCCACGCAGGCGCGTCGAACTGCAATACGTCGCCCTCGCGCAGAAACAATGCGGCGTTCATCGGCACAGCCCGTTCCTGCACATGCAAAACGTACGGCGCCCCCGCCACAGCGACCACACATTTTTCCAATGCGCGGATTCGCAAGCCACCTGATGCAATTTCAATGCACGCGTCGCCCTCCGCATTGTCCATCAACGCATTCGCCGCGCGCAGCGCGCGCGCGTCCATCGCACCCCCGCGCGTCACGCCGAATTGTTGATACCCCTCGCGCCCGAGGTCTTGAATGGTTGTAAAAATCCCGGCTTCGACAATTTGCAGCATCCGGCAAAACGTTTCAAGGGTCAAACCCTAAATGGGGACGAAACGAACGTGGTCGCCTGCACGCAACAACGTCGGCTCCTCGCGCGTCGGGTCAAACAACTGCACGTCCGTGCGCCCGATTAAACGCCAGCCGCCCGGCGATTCGCGCGGATAAATTCCTGTTTGACGTCCCGCGATGCCGACCGAACCCGCGGGCACGCGTTTGCGCGGCGTTTCCAAACGCGGCGCGGCGATTTTTTCATCCACAACGCCCAGGTACGGAAAACCCGGCGCAAAGCCCAACATAAACACTTGATACGTCGTGCGCGCATGAACGTTCACAACCTCTTCGGGCGTAATGCCGTTGTGACGCGCGACAAATTCCAAATCGGGTCCGTACTCGCCCCCGTACTGGACAGGAATCTCAATCACGCGCGTATGGTTCACCGCCGCCGCGCCGCCGATATGCAACGCGTTTTGAATTTCATGACACAGCGCGTCATATTCGCACTGCGCGGGGTCATACTCGACCAGCAGCGTCGCATAGCCCGGCACCACCGCCGTCACGCCGCGCAAGGTTTCCACACGCCGCGCCAGCGCGTGCACGCGCGCGTTCAGCGCCGCGTCGAGCGCGTCGCCCAATTCGACCAAAATCGCCGCATCGCCCATGGCGCCCAGTTTCGGGAAATGGGCGGGCACTTTGAGAACACTCACGCCAACATCATTTTCAATTCCACACCTTCCGCGCGCAGCGCTTCATGCACTGCTGCCGCGATTTGCACCGCGCCCGGTGTGTCGCCGTGAATACAAAACGTGTCAATTTCGAGCGGCAAAATTTTCCCATCTATCGTACGCACCGTGCCTTCGCGCACCAACTGCATTGCCACCTGCACGGCACGCGCCGGCGACGACAAGACCGCGCCCGCTTCGGAACGCGGCAGAAGGGTGCCGTCACTTTTGTACGCGCGGTCAATAAAACCTTCGCGCGCGTACGGAATCCCAAACTCGGCGGCAGCTTGAATCAAAAACGAACCCGCCAACCCGACCAAAATCAAATTAGAATCGAATCGCGTGACCGCGCGCGCAATGGCGCGCGCCGTCGGCAAATCTTGCGCCGCGTGATTGTACAACGCGCCGTGCGGTTTCACATGGCGCAGGATGGCGCCTTGCGCGCGCGTGAAGGCAGACAGCGCGCCGAGTTGATACAGCACCATCGCTTCGACTTCGCTCTCGGACATTTTCAGCGTGCGCCGTCCAAAGCCCGAAAGGTCGGGATAACCCGGATGCGCGCCGATGCCCACGCCGTGCGCCTTGGCGACCTGCACCGTGTGATACATGACGTGCGGGTCGCCCGCGTGAAAACCACACGCGATATTTGCCGAAGTGATGTACGGCATTAAGGCTTCATCATTGCCGATCGTGTAAATGCCGTAACTTTCGCCGACGTCAGAGTTCAAATCCATTCTCATTGTGTTGCCACCTCCAATGTGTCGAGCATCATACTATTGGCGCTTAACGGCAACGTCATGCCCCCCTCAACGTTCACGCGCACCAGATATTTTCCGGGCGCGACGGCGGCGGGCAGCGCGACTCCCCATTCTTGACGCACATATTGTCCTGCCTGCACGTCCCCCCCCCCTACACTCGCCGTTTGCGCGGCGATGGTTTTGCCGAGTTGGTCCGTCACTGTCACTTGAATTTGCCGCGTCGCGCCAGCTAGCGGCATTCGCCACAACAGCGTCACGGAAACAGTTTCGCCCGGGGTGAACGCGTCGCCCGTATCCAAATCATAACCGACGAATTGAATGCCGCCGAGATCGCGCAGCACGATATGGGGAACATCCAGCAATTCGCTCGCCACATCATGCGTCGTCGCGCCAACCGTCACGCGTTCCAATTCTTGTTGTCCGTACACGCGCCCCGATGCGGGGTCATACAACGTAACTTGGAGCGCGTATTCGCCCGGCGCCGCGCCGACAAAAATTGGAACGTCGTACGCATCCGCGATATATTCATTGCTGCGCCACGCGCTCGTCGGATACGCGTCGTGCACGGGCTGCCGGTCTATTTGCCCCGCGACGCGTCCCTTCGCGTCAATCAATTTCAACGACACGAGCCGATTGTTCTCGATCTTTTTCAACGCCTGCCAATACAACGTGAGCGAGATCGTGCGCACATCCGCGTCGTCCACGTCGCGCGTATAGCCCACCAATTTCACGTCGCCGAAATCCGCGTTCAACACATGCGCGGGCGCCGGCGCATCCTGGCGATTCGGTTTGCCCTGCAATTCAATTAAAGGTCCGACGGATGTCAATGAATCTTGTTTTTCGATTCCCGCCAGCGGACGCGTCAAAAAAACGGCGCGCCCACGCTGCATCGCGTCGTCAATCGCGTTGAAACGCTCCGCTTCTTTGTCCGCCGCAATCGTTTCCACATCGGGGCACAGACCTTGCGTCTCTTGCAAATAGCGCACAAGCGACATTTCGCCCAGAATGCCGACGATGGTCGCGTTGTTCGGCAGCGGCTGCGCCAAGATGGCGCGTCCGTATGCCACCACGTCCGTTTTCTGTGACAAATCCACACGCGCAACATTCGCTTGATATAACCCAATGGGAACCGACAACAGCGCCAGCGCGCCCACACTCGCGGCAATGGCTGCAACACGATTCGAAAGCGCGTAAAAAGCCAGCCACAGCAAGCCCGCCAAACCGGCGGCGAGAAACAGCGCGCCGAACAAAAACGTCGGAATGAAAAAAACGTTCACATCCGCGACGCGATACGTCAGCGCGAACACCAAATTTGCCGCGAGCCCCAACGTCAACAACAACCATTCGCGCCACGCACGCAAAAACGCCGCGACGAATCCGCCGAACGCCGCCCACAAGCCGAACGCGGTGAACGTATTGACCAGCAGCGTTCCATAATAACTCGCGTCGCGTTCTTCGCGCAACGGATTTTGCGTAATAAACACCGTGTACGCGGTTCCCAAAACCCAATTCAAAAAACCGGCGGGCGTATTTTGATACGCGCCGTCCAACGACGACGTTACCATGCCGCGAATGGGCAAATACAAATACAACAACAGCGGCAGCGCGAACGCCGCGAGCAGTTTCGCCAACGTGCGCGGCTGGCGCAAAAACGCGCGGTCGTAGCTCAACACGTACAGCGCGAGCGCGGGAAAAATCAACACGGACATCCGGTGATGCGTGAGCATCAATCCACACCAGAACGCGAGAAAAAGCAGCGGATTCTCTGGCGAGAACGGGGCTCCGCTTTCCGCTTTCCACTTGGCAAATTTTTCCCCCCACCGCAAGACGAACCACAACAGCACCGCCGTCAACAGGGCTTGCAGCGCGTACACTTCTGCCAGAATCGCTTGCGACCAAAACGTTTCGCCGAACGCGAACGTCAGCGCCGCAATCAGCGCGGGAGCGCGCGCCAACATTTCGCCCACGGGATTTTCCGCGCGCACAAAACGCCTTGTCAGAGAACGCGCGGCGAGATACAGAAACGCAATTGCGCCCGCGCCGCTGACCGCCGACAGCAAATTGGCGCGATACGCGATATCGCCGAACGGCAGAAACGTCGCGAGTTTCAGCAAGATGGAATAGAACGGGTAACCGGTCGGATGGGCAATTGCCATGCGGGACGCGAGCAGTTGAAATTCCAGTGAATCGTCAAACATGTACGCCACGCTCGGCGCGAGCGTTTTGAGATAAATCAAGAGAGTGACAACAAAAAGCGCGGCGCTCACGAACCAGTCCCATTCGACGCGAGCGCGCGCCGCCGTTTCGGTCTTGGATATTTGCATCGGCGAAACTATAGCATGAAACGAGAGAGGACAAAAGAATTTGGAGCAGTCGCCGCCTAATTTATTTGACGTTTCCACGCCTCTCTGCTAGAATGTTTTGTGTCGAGTTCACGATAATATTTCGCGCGGGCGCCTGCGGCGAATGTTTTCGCGCATTCGGAGCAGTGCCGGAGTGGACAAACGGCGCCGCCTTGAAAGCGGATGGGCGAAAGCCACGGAGGTTCGAATCCTTCCTGCTCCGCCGGGAACGATTTCAGATTTTAGATTTCAGATTACAGATTAAAGGGCGTTAGAGAAAATCTGAAATCACCAATCTGAAATCTGAAATTTATGGAGGGGTCGCATAGCCAGGTCTAGTGCGGCCGCCTGCTAAGCGGCTCTAGGGGGTAATTCCTCTAGCGCGGGTTCAAATCCCGCCCCCTCCGCCTGAACATTTCGGATTGCCGATTTTTGATTTCAGATTGAACCCGACCCTCGACTCGAAAATCTGAGCTCTGCAATCCAAAATCTGAAATTATCTGTCCTCGTAGCGCAATTGGATAGCGCGTCACCCTGCGGAGGTGAAGGCTGGGAGTTCAAGCCTCCCCGAGGACGCTCCAGTACGACTTCAACTCGTCTTTCATGCGCCAGTGATTGACGAGTTGTTGCTTTGTGGAGGCGGTGGCATGGAAGACACGATTACGTTGTACTCGAGTCAAGATTTGACGACGCTGGTGCGAACGTTTGACGTGGGCGCGTTGGCGGAACCGAGTGACGAATTAACGGACCGGTACGAATACATTGTCTCGCGCGCCGCCTTTCGCGAAGCGTACAAGAATTGGAACCGCAACGAAACGCCGCTGCTGAAATTGCGCGATGAACTTTCTCACGCCGACATTTACCTCGGCAAACCGTCCGCCGAACGCGTGCGCGACGCGATTGCCAAACGCCAAGCCAGCGTGCAATTGTTTTGAAAAATGATAGGGACGTTTCTGGAAAAGTCCCTACGTTTTTGTCGCGATCAACCAGCGCGATTCGTACTGCGCCGGAATCGGCGGCGGCGGGTCGCCGTATTGTGCGACTGCCCACGCGCGCAGACGCGGCATGATTTGGTCCAAAATTTCGCGCGGAATCATCCACACTTCGGAAAAAATTTGACGGTCAATTTCATCGAGAATTTCGGCGACATTCTCTTGTTCCCGCCACACACTTGTCTGCGCAATGCGCGGCTGTGCGTCCCATTTCACAATCTCGTCATAAATCTCATCTTCTGACTGCGCGCCGGGGCGGCGCGTATCCACGCCGTACTCGTTTGCCAATTCGCGCATGTGCTGACGCAAGCGCAGATTGGGCGAATCGGCGTCGCGTTTGTGAAAACTCACCACCAACTTGCCGCCCGGTTTCAACACGCGCCGCGCGTCCCACAGCGCGGCGCGCCAATTTTCGACGAGATGATACACGTGCACCGCGTACGCCACATCGAACGTCTCGCTCGCAAACGGCAAATGCAGCGCGTTCGCTTGCGCGATGTCAATCTGCAAATTGGTGTTGGCGAGTTTGAGCCGCAGCTTGTTCATCATCGCGAAGGACAAGTCAATGCCAAACAACCGCCGCACATGTTCCGCAACGGAAATCGCAATGCGCCCCGTGCCAACTCCGATTTCCAACACGCGCGAATCTTGGGTAATCCCCGTCTCGCGCACCAACGCCGCTATCAGCGCGTTGTGCCGCCATTCGGGCAATGCGCGCGTTTGGTCGTAATAGTCAACGGCACGGTCAAAAACGATGCTCATAATCAATGAACAATGCACAATGCACAATGAACAGCCTCATTGTGATTGTTCCGAATCCTGTTTTTTATTGTAAAAACACAACAACGTACTCCCATACTTTCTCCGGTCCTTCAACACAAACGACTGCCATTCCAATTCTTCAAACTCGACGGGATGAATTTGCACGACCAAAATACCTTCATCGCTCAACCACTGCGGGCGCGCGTCAAGCAGGTTGAGAGTCTCTTTCCACATCTCTCGATATTGCGGCGGCGCGACGTAAATCAAATCGTACGGCGTCTGCGGCGGCTTTTTCAAAAAACGATAGACGTTTTCGCGCACCACCGTTGCTTTGTTTGCCAGTTTCGTCAACTGCAAATTCGCGCGAATTGTTTTCAATGCGCCGTCGTTCAATTCCACAAACGTCGCGTGTTTGGCGCCGCGCGACAATGCCTCGATGCCGACACTCCCCGCGCCCGCGAACAAATCCAACACGTTCGCGTCAATTACGTCCGTACCGAGAATGTTGAACAAATTCTCTTTGACGCGGTCGGTGATGGGACGTGTTTCTTCGGGCGGCGATTTGAGTTGGCGACCGCGCGCGGTTCCGGCGATGACTCTCACTTCAAGGAGGCAGGAGGCAGAAAGCAGTAGGCAGAAAATCGGATTGACCGCATTCCGCCTACTGCCCAGTACCTACTTTAATTCGGCAAGCTGTTCTTCCAATTTCGCGATACGTTCGCGCGTCGCGTTCAAACGTTCACGTTCGCGCTGCACCACGTCGGCGGGCGCTTTGATGGCGAAATCGCTGTTGAGTTTCGCTTCCGTGCGCGTCACATCCGCGCGCGCTTTTTCGATTTCCGTTGCGAGACGTTTCTTTTCTTTTACCAAATCAATCATCCCCGCAAGCGGCAGATAGATTTGTACACCCGAATCGAGAATTGTGGAAAACGCCTGTTCCGGTTTTTGCGCGACGCCGGACACAATTTGCAATTGCGCTGCTTCAAGACGGGCGAGCGTTGACAAAACCGCGCGCTGGGATTCGAACGTCGCGCTATGTTCGCCCGCAGCAATGATGGCGGCGATGCGTTTTGCGGGTTCCACATTGAATTCGGAACGCGCGTTGCGAATCGTACGCACCGCGTCCATGATGCGCGTAAACTCGGCTTCGGCTTCGGGGTCGGTGGGTTTGCCGCCTTCAATCCATTTTGCCACAATCAACGCTTCGCCCTCGTGCGGTAAATGCTGCCAAATTTCTTCAGTCACGAATGGCATCATCGGATGCAGCAAACGCAGCGCATGTTCCAGCACATGCACCAACACCGCGCGCGTATTGTGTTTCGCCTTTTCGTCGCCGCCGTTCAACGCCACCTTTGACGCTTCGATGTACCAATCGCAGTATTCGTCCCACAAGAAATGATAAATTTCTTGCGCGGCTTCGTTGAAACGATATTCGGCAAACAGTTCGTTCACGCGATTGATAAGATTGTGTTCGCGCGAAAGAATCCAACGGTCGGCGAGCGATAACACGTTCGCGTCGGGTTTGTGCCACGTCGCGTATTGGTCGGGATGATCGCCCAAATTGGAAATCACAAAACGCGCGGCGTTCCAGATTTTATTGCCAAAGTTGCGCGCGTCCGCCACTTTGTCCAAATTCATGCGCACGTCATTGCCGGGCGAACTGCTAGTAATGATGAAAAAGCGCAGCGCATCGGCGGAATAATCCGCGATGACATCCAGCGGATTGTCGCCGGGGCGAAAATCGCTTTTGGACATTTTGCTGCCGTCGGTGTGACGCATGATGCCGTGCAGATATACCGTGTCGAACGGAATCTCTTCCATCAACTCGATGCCCATCATAATCATGCGCGCCACCCAGAAAAACAAAATGTCGTATCCCGTTTCGAGCACCGAAGTTGGATAGAAATAGCGCAAATCTTCGGTGTCATCGGGCCAGCCGAGCGTCGAAAAGGGCCACAGCCCCGACGAGAACCACGTATCCAACACATCAGGATCTTGTTCGAGTTTCACATCCGCGCCGAGTTTCGCGCGCGCTTGCGCGTACGCTTCTTCTTCGGTGCGCGCGCAGAATTGTGTGCCATCGGGCGCGTACCACACGGGAATGCGATGTCCCCACCACAATTGGCGCGAGATGCACCAATCGCGAATGTTTTCCATCCATTGGTAATAAATTTTTTCAAAACGCTGCGGCACGATTTTGATTTTGCCCGAACGCACCGCTTCGATGGAGGGTTCCGCAAGCGGTTTCGTTTTCACAAACCACTGCGTCGAAATGAGCGGCTCGATGACCGTGTGACAGCGTTGGCACGTGCCGAGCGAAATCGTGTAATCCTCGATTTTGTGAATCAAACCGTCGCGTTCCAAATCCTCGACAAGTTGTTTGCGCGCATCGTAGCGGTCCATGCCCGCGTATTTGCCGCCGTTCTCGTTGATGGTCGCGTCGAGATTCATGATGTTGATGAACGGCAGATTGTGTTTCATGCCGAGTTCGTAATCGGTCGGGTCGTGCGCGGGCGTCACTTTGACCGCGCCGGTGCCAAAATTCTTGTCCACCGTTTCATCCGCAATAATGGGCAGGCGGCGCCCGAGCGGCGGCAGAATCGCGTATTTGCCAATCAACGCGGTGTAGCGTTCGTCTTCGGGATGCACCACCACCGCCGTATCGCCGAGCATCGTTTCGGGGCGCGTCGTCGCCACGATGACAAATTCGTTTGGCGAACCCTCTATCGGATATTTCACGTAATAGAGTTTGCCCTGCACGTCGTCATGCTCCACTTCGAGGTCGCTGATGGCGGACTCGTCTTTGGGACACCAATTCACAAGGCGCGGACCGCGATAGATGAGCCCTTTGTCGTACATCCGCACGAACGCTTCACGCACCGCGCGCGACAATTGCTCGTCCATCGTAAAACGTTCGCGCGTCCAATCCACCGACGCGCCGAGACGGCGAATTTGGCGCGTGATGATGCCGCCGCATTCGGTTTTCCATTCCCACACGCGTTTTACAAATTCCTCGCGTCCGAGTTCCCGGCGCGACGTGCCTTGCTTGACCAACGCTTTTTCCACCACATTCTGCGTCGCAATGCCCGCGTGGTCGGTGCCGGGCAGCCACAGCGTCGGTTCGCCCTTCATGCGATGCCAACGAATGAGCAAATCTTCGAACGTCACAAACATCGCGTGCCCGTGATGCAGTTCGCCCGTCACGTTCGGCGGCGGAATCACAATGACAAACGGTTTTTTGTTCGGGTCAATTTTCGGCGTGAAATAACCTTTCGACTCCCACCAATCGTAAAGGCGCTGTTCGGTTTCACGCGGGTCATACGCTTTCGGCATGTCGTTCGGCATGATGCCTCCGTGAATTTATGATTTATGATTTCTGATTTTTGATTTCCGAAAGAGTGCGATAGTGCAATCGTGCGATAGTGCGATAGAGACGATTTACGACGGAGTGTAATAAAGCCCGGACTATCCGTTTATCCACTTTTCAATCCACCGGCAGTTCTGCCCGCGCGCGAATACCACCGCGCAATCCACCCACTCACAAAATACCCCAATCCTCCCGCAATCAGCGCGGGTATCAACGCAAGCCACGGCACGAACGGCGATTGAATTGTGTTGTCGCGCGCGAACAACAAATAGACTGCCATAAAACAGATCCAACTCACGGCGAACGCATACGCGCCCATCACGATTCCAATCACCACGTGATAGCGCCGCGCATTTTTCAGCGGATAGAAAAAAATACGCGTGAGCATGCTCATCAAAAGCCCGCCCGTTGCGCCGACAAAAATTCCTGCGGGTATGCTAAAGATGCCGCCCGCAATTGCGCCGATGAGCCACAAAGCGAAAATGCCGAGCAGCGCGCCCGCCGGATTGACCGATGTAGTCTGCGCTTGACTAATCCCCGCCGCTATCCCAAGTCCTGCCAGCACCGCGCCAAAAATCGCCTGCACTGCCAGTGCGATCACGATGCCGCCCAATGTGGCGCGTCCGGTAATGTTGAGAAAAAGTTTCGGCGTTGTCACAGGACTGAGATTCCGCACTCGCTGTAACCAGCGAACCGTTCGGAATGACAAATCAAAAATCACAAATAAAAATCCCCTCCACCTCAAGGGCGAAAGGGATTCGCGGTACCACCTTAATTCAAGTCAAAAGCGCCAAGCGAAAAGCGAAAAGGAAGACTTTTTCCTTTTAACTTGGAACTTTTGCCTTCTCTTGCGCGTTATCGGGCTTACCCGCGATTCACTACTCTGCGTGCCACGCGTCGCATTTCGCGAATCGGACTCGGCGGCGACCTTCAGTTTGCGTTTGTGCGAAAGGTTTTCAGCCGTCACGCAACGATACAAAAACACCAACACAACATCGAACCAAATTAATTTGTTGTATCGGTGCGTAAAGACCTTTCTTTGCTGTCACAAATTGCAGAACTTACTCCTCCGCGTCGGCGTCGTTGCAATTCAATTGTGTCAACGAGTATATTCCGATTACGGCAATGGTCAAATTGCCTTACTAAACTTCTCTACGTCCCTCCAACGCGCGCGTCAGCGTCACTTCATCTGCATATTCTAAATCGCCGCCGACGGGCAAACCGCGCGCGAGACGCGTCATGCGAATGCCCAATGGTTTGATGAGCCGCTCCAAGTACATCGCCGTCGCCTCGCCTTCCAAATTCGGATTCGTCGCGAGCAGCACTTCGCGCACGCGTCCATCGCGCAAACGTTCCAACAATTCCTTGATGCGTAAATCTTCGGGACCGATCCCTTCGACGGGCGAAATCGCGCCGTGCAGGACGTGATACAGTCCCTTGTATTCGCGCGTGCGTTCCAGCGCGACCAAATCGAGCGGTTCTTCGACGACGCACACGATGGAATGATCACGCGTTTCGTCGCGGCAAATCGCGCACGGATTCTCTTCGGCGATGTTTTGGCAAATCGAACACGTCGTAATTTTTTCGCGCAAGTCACGAATCGCCTCTGACAATTGTTCCACTTGCGGTTTGGGCGCGCGCAAAAGGTAGAACGTCAATCGCTGCGCGGTTTTGGGTCCGATGCCGGGCAAACGATGCAATTCGTCAATCAAGCGCGTGACGGAACGCGGAGTAGTATCCATTTCGATTTTTCCTCGCAAGCGCGACGGCGAGTCGCAGAAATTCTTGGCGAATCAGTGTAACACGCTTGAAACGCGTTGGCAAAAGCAATTTTGGCGGGTTCATTCGCGCATTTGGGATTGGAGGCGCCACAAGCGAAACGGTTCTTCGTAGCCCTTTAACTGTGTCGAAAAAGATTGCGCGCGCAACCCGTCCTGTGTTGTCAACCATCGCTGCACTTCGGGGTCTTGATACGCCGCATCGGACACCAAAATATCATTGCCCTCTGCCAAACCTGCCAGACGCGCGGCGATATTCACCGTCGTGCCGAAATAATCCAAGCGGTCATTCAAATTCACAGCGATACAGGTGCCGGAATGAATGCCTACTTTGAGCGCGAGCGGCAGCGCGCCGGGCGCGGGATGTTCCAGCGCGCGCTGCGCGGCTTGCATCGCGCGCAGTGCGTTGGCGGGACGGCGAAAGACCGCCATGACCGCGTCGCCCATCGTCTTGACGACCGCGCCTTCGTGTTCTGTCACTGCGGCGCGCAAAATATCAAAATGATTCAGCACGCGTCCGAATGCGGGCGCGTCGCCGATTTGGCGGTACAATTCGGTTGAGCGTTTCAAATCGGTAAAGACGAGCGTCAAATTGCCCACCGAAAATTGTTCGCCCTGCCGCAGCGCCTCGCGCGCAAACAAATCGCGAAACGTTTGCAGCGCGGTCACTTCGGCGGCTGTCACCGCCTGGTCGCTCCACGCCCACCGTTCCAAAATAAACAATTGGTCGTCCGCCGTCGCGTTTTCCAAAATCAAGTGTGGGTTCAAATGCGCGCGCGGCTCGTCCGGCGACCAATCCGCCTCGTCTGCGCGCAGCTTCACTTCGGGCGCGCCCTGCGGTTCGGCAAACAGAAACTTGCCGCCGCGTTTTTTGGGCGTCCGCAGCCGATAGCGTCCCTCTTCCAACGGCAGCGCAATCAGCGCCTCACTGCGCGGCGGCAGATGATATTGCACGTAAATGTGCGGCGTCACTTGCGGTCCGCCCAGACAATACACGCGCGTATCCACCGCGCGCACCCCCGGATTCGGACGAAACGTCAACTCCACCGAACGCTCAAAATTCACTTCGTAATCAATGTTGCACGAATCGCAATGCACATTTTTCTGGACTTGATTCAATTCCGGCGCGCGATAACTAGCCCCGCGACACAACGGGCACAACAAATCCCATTCCAAATCCAAAGCGCCCGCGCGCGTTGCGTGCAAAAACAATTCCAACACGGTGCGGCGCGACGCATGCCATTCATCCGCCAACGCGTAGGGACGCATGCGCGCCAACGCGATTTCGTCGCCGAACTCGATGAGGTGACCGAGCCGTTCCAACAGCGCGGGCTCAAAGCCTTGCGCTGCCAATGCCTGCCGCGCCTTTTCCCAACGCGCGCGCCCGCCCGGCGCGAACGCAGAGGTCTTTTGCATGGGGATTGCATTTACCCCTTGCCGCAATTCCAAATCGTACTGCCGCACCGCGCGCGCGACACCGCGACGCGTCAAGATTCCGATTTGCACCGGCACCGCGAGCAAACCCAACACATTGCGCGGGGTCACGCGCGCGTTATACATCAAATGCGTGCCGCCATCCGCGCGCGGCTGTAACTCGACCCGAATTTCGGACTGCGCCAATGGTCCGCCGCGATACCGCCGCACCACCGCGAAACGGTGCGGGCGCACCCATTCAAACGGTTCTTCGTCCCATTCGATGGGAATGCCAAAAAACGTAAAGCCGAGATGCCGGTCCGTGCCGCGCTGTTCAATCATGCGCGCTTGCAGCGCGGGGATGCCCGTATCGCGATTAAAGCGATTGGTATCTGCCATCCGCGTCCACAACGCTTCGGGCGGCGCGTGCGTGTCAAATTCCCAAACATAGTTGTAGGTTCGCACGACGAATTCACCTGTTTGATTTACGTTTTCGCGGCGCGTTCAAATTCAATCCGTCACAAACGCGCGGTCACCGCGCCCAACATTTCGCGAAACGCGGGTGCGACAATGCGCGTGTACCTAGTGGGCACTTCATGACGCCGCTCCGCAATGCGATTTTCCAAATGCGTCTGATATGCCGCCAGCGCCGCCAAGTCTGGGATAGTGCCGCCGCGCTGTTGCGCCGCTTCCGCTTCCGCCGCAATAAACTCGGTCAACACGCGACCCGCCACGACCGCATCTTGCATGCTGCCGAGATGGTCTTGCAATGCAATCAATAGCTCAATCAACGCTTCCGGTTTTTCATCCTGACCGTCGCGCGGGCTCAACGGCTCGCGAAAAAATTCCAACGCGTAGCGCAGGCGTTTGATGTCAATGCGCAGCGCGTGCAAATCCTCGAGCGCGGCAGTGTCCAAACGCGTTTCGTACGCGCGCACTTTGCCGTACTGTTTCCAAAGCAGCGCAGGGAACACATCCGCGACCCGCCAGCGCGAACGCGCATCCGCTTCGTCGAGAAATTCTTGCATCGCCGTCGTCCATTCCGCATAGCGCGGACTGTCCAAAAATTTCGTCAGCGCGATTTGGTTTTCGGCGCGCGCGTCGCGCCACGCCGTAAGGACGCGTTCGAGCGCGACGCGGTCGTGCGCGGGCGCCGTCGCGCGGTACGTTTCCAAATCCGCGCAGAGGACATCCAAATTGCGCGCCGCGCCGAGCACATCGCGCAGCGCGTCCAATGTGGGGATTAACTTCTTGACGCGTTTTTTGGGCAGGTACGCGCGCAGCAAGCGAAACGCGGATTTCGTGCGCCGACACGCCACGCGCATATCGTGTACGGCTTCCACATCTTTTTGCGCGCGCACGGCAGTTTCCAGTCCGCGCAATTTTTCAAAATGACGCTCAAGGATGGTGCGCGCCGCATCGCCAATCCAAGTTGCTGATGTGAGGGGGATTTTCACAATGGGGAATGGTCAACTGACGCGCGTACACCCATGCGCGCGCAACGGTGTATGCGGGCGTCAACGCTGAAAACACAAAAGCCGTTTTTCAAAAATTGCAGAATGAAAAACGGCTTTTCCCGCAAACGCATTCCTTTAACTTATGCCCAAAAGCCCGCCGCCCATGCCGCCCGTGACCGCATTCATGCGCTGCGCCGCCATCGTTTGCGAACGTTCGTGCGCTTCATTCACTGCCGCCATCAACAAATCTTCCAGCATCGTCGGGTCCTCGACGGATTCTTTGATGGCATCGGGATTGATTTTGATGGATAAAATTTTCTGATGTCCGTTCATGGTCACTGTCACCATGCCGCCGCCGACCGTTGCGCTGACCTGCTCATTTTCCAACTGCTGCTGCGCTTCCAACATTTTCTTTTGCAGTTCTTCGACTTGGCGCTGCAGCGCGGCGGGATTGAAACCGCCCATCCCGCCTTTGGGAAAACCTTTGTTCTTGCTCATGCTTCTGATTCCTCCGAGTTTTCGTCGTCGTCAATGATATTCGTAACTTTACCGCCGAGATTCATGCCCGTACGCACCAATGGGTCGTTTTGCGCCTGACGCATTTTTTCGCGTTTGGGCGACACGATGCATTTGATGTGAACCGCCGTGCCGAATGTATCTTGCAACAGTTTCGCAAACTGCGGCTTGGCGTTCTTGTCATTGTCGAAACGCGCTTGATGCAATTCGTAAAAAAATCCGACAACCAATGTATCGTCTTTGAGCGCCACCGGCTCGGCGTCCTTGAGAAATGGCGCCATCCCTTTGTTGATTTTTTGGAATTGCTTGATGAGCGCCTCCCAATTTTGTTTCAAGGTCTTGAGCGAAAACGCGCCTGCAATCGCGTTTGTGTCGTTCTCAACCGTTTCGGGCGCGGCGGCTTTCGCTTTTTTGGGCGCGGCAACGCGTTGGTACGTCGGCTGCGCGTTCGGCTTGGACGCCGACGCGGATGCCAACGGATTCGCAGGGGCGACCGCGCGCGGACTCGACGCGGGCGCGGCGGCGACCACAAGCGGCGCGGGGTCTATCGTCGCTTCGACCAAAGCCATTTCCAGCGGCAGCGTCGGACTCGCGCTGCTGCGTAAATCCAACACTGCTTGCGAAAAGAGGCGAACGGCGCGCGTACACCGTTCCGCGTTCATGTGCGCCGCGAGCGCGCGCATTTCGTTTCGCATTTCTTCGTCCACATTCAACGTGGCTTCACTCTTGACGACAAACATCAACACGCCGCGCAAATATTCCACGACATCGCGCGCGATTTGGCGCGGGTCCGCGCCCGCGTCCACCGCCGCGTCCAGCGCCGCAATGCCGCGTCCAATGTCGCGCGCGCTAATCGCCGCGCAAATCTCGTGAATGATTTCACGCGACGCCGCGCCGAGCAGCACTTGGACATGCCGCAGCGTAATCGTATCGCCGCTGTACGCGCTCAGTTGGTCGAGCAAGCTCGTTCCGTCGCGGAAACTGCCGTTCGCCTGCCGCGCTACCAGTTCGAGCGCGGCGGGTTCAAGGTCCATGCCTTCTTTTTTCGCAATCACGCCCAACTGCTGCATCAATTCTTGCAAGGTCGCGCGTTTGAAATCAAAACGCTGGCAGCGCGAAGCAATCGTCGCGGGCACGCGATTCACTTCCGTCGTCGCCAGAACAAAAATGACGTGGGGGGGGGGCTCTTCGAGCGTTTTCAGCAGCGCGTTGAACGCCGACATCGAAAGCATGTGCACTTCGTCAATGATATAGACTTTGTAGCGCGCTTCGTTCGGGCGAAAATCAATTTTGTCGCGCAGGTCGCGAATATTGTCCACGCCCGTATTGGATGCCGCATCAATTTCGACGAGGTCGAGCAAACGTTCTTCGTTGATGGCGCGGCAAATGGCGCACTGGTTGCACGGACGATTCGCCGGTTCGGGGTCAAGGCAATTGACCGCTTTGGCAAGAATGCGCGCGGTGGATGTTTTGCCCGTGCCGCGCGTGCCCGTAAACAAATACGCGTGCGCGATGCGATTCAAGATGAGCGCGTTGCGCAATGTATTCGTGATATGGTCCTGCCCCTGCACGTCCTGAAACGTCTGTGGGCGATATTTCAAATAAAGCGCTTTGGCTGGCATTTCAGGAAAAGAATAACATCATTAACGCCGATTGGCAAACGAAATTCCGTCAACGAATTCGGAAGGCGGAAAGCGGAAGACGGAAGACGGAAGACGGAAAGCGGAAGACGGAAAGCGGAAGACGGAAGACGGAAGACGGAAGACGGAAGACGGAAAGCGGAAAGCGGAAGACGGAAGACGGGAAGCGGAAGACGGAAAGCGGAAAGCGGAAGACGGAAGACGGGAAGCGGAAGACGGAAAGCGGAAAGCGGAAGACGGAAAGTGGAATTCGGAATTCAGCATTGTCCATTGTCCATTGTGCATTGCGCATTCAGCATTGTCCATTGTTCATTCTGCATTGCGCATTGCGCATTGCGCATTTATAATCGCCTCCGTGTCGAATCGCTTCTTGAAAATCGTCGTCTTGGGCGCGGGTTTCGCCTCGTTGGGCGTCGAACTCGCCGCGTCGCGTTTGTTGGCGCCGTTTTTCGGAACCTCGCTTTTGATTTGGGCGAATCTCATCGGCGTAATTTTGATTTACCTCAGCGTCGGTTATTGGCTCGGCGGCAAATGGGCGGACCGCGACCCGCGCCCGCGCACACTGCTTTCCATCCTTGCGGGCGCGGGCTTTGCCATCGGCGTTTTGCCGTACGCCGCCGCGCCGGTTTTGGCTTGGGCAATTCCCGCCCTCGCGCAGTTCAATGCCGAATTGGGACTCGCGTCCTTTCTCGGCGTCGTCGTTTTGTTTGCGATTCCGGTGACGCTGTTGGGCTGTGTGCCGCCGTTCGCGCTGCGTCTCGCCGCGCGCGATGTGCAAACAGTCGGCACGACGGGGGGGGGGCTGTACGCGCTGTCCACCATCGGCTCGATTCTCGGCGTCTATCTCACCGTGTTTTGGATGATTCCGACGATTGGCACGCGCTTGACGTTTGTCGCGTTCGCGGCGGCTTTGCTCCTCATCGCGCTGATTGGCTTGGCGCTCGCGCGCGACGCGATTGCATCGCTTGTTATCCTCTCGCTCCTCTCGGCGGTCCTTGGCTTTGGATTTATGAATCGCGCGAGCGCCATCAAACCTTTGCCGGATGTGATTTACGAAACAGAATCGCCGTACAATTTTATCCAAGTCATTGACGACAATCATTTGCGTTTGTTGACGGTGAACGAGGGGCAGGCGTATCAATCGGTCTATTATCCGAACACAATTCTACTCGGCGGCTATTGGGACTTGTTTTTGGTGACGCCGTTTCTCACCGACAGCGTGCCGCCGCGTTCGCTGCTGGTCGTCGGACTCGCCGCCGGCACGGTGACCAAACAATTCGCGCATGTGTATCCGAACATTCAGATGGACGGCATCGAGATTGACCCTGAAATCGTGCGCGTCGGGCGCGAATTGTTTGACATGCGCGAGCCGAATTTGCATGTCATCATTGACGACGGGCGCGCGGCGCTCCGCAAAAATGACAAGCAGTATGATGTCATCGTCGTGGATGCGTATCGCCAGCCGTACGTCCCGTTTCATCTCGCGACGGTGGAATATGATCAAGAATTGCGCGCGCATTTGACGGAACGCGGCGTCATCGCCATCAACGCGGCGCGCACGCCGACCGACGCGCGTTTGGTCAACGCGCTCGCCGCCACACTCCACCAAGTTTTTCCAACTGTGTTTTTGATGGATTATCCGAACGATACCAACACCATCATTCTCGCGTCGGCGCATCCGGTCGCGCTGCAAGCCTATCGCGCGCGGCTCGCCCAAATCAACACCGCGCCGCTGAACCAAGTCGCCGCCATCGCAATCCCGAATGTGCGCGTATTCGACAGCGCGGGGCTCGTGATGACGGATGACAAATCGTCGGTGGAAAATCTGATTCATTCCATCATTTTTGATGCGACCATTTTTGCAGGAGAAAACAAGCAACCATGAAACCATTGCCCTCGCCCGTCCTTTCCATTTTGCAGTGGCTCCTCACATTGTTGATGCCGTTTGTCCTCGTCATCAGCAGTTTGTATGTTTTCATGACGCCGCAGTTTATTGAATGGCAATACGCGCAGCCCGATCTGCCGCCCGCCGACCGCTTTACGCCGGAGCAGCGCGCCTATAACGCGATGGAAACGGTCTTGTATGTGCGCGGCGAACGCACCGAGCAACAGTTAAAAGCGTTGGGCGTGTACAACGACCGCGAAATCAAACATCTGGTAGATGTGTACAACGTCACGCGCACGATGCTCTTTTGGCATCCGATTGCCATCGTCGTCATGCTCCTCGCGTTTGTGCTGTTGTGGCGCAATCCGCTGACGCGGCGCCACGCGGGCGTCGGCTTGTTCTTTGGCGGAATCTTGACGTTTGTGCTCATCGCCGCGATTGGCTTGTTCGCCGTATTCGCGTTCGATTCCTTTTTCGTCACCTTTCACCACATTTTTTTTGAAGGCGACTCGTGGCTCTTTAATTATTCCGACAGTTTGATTCAGTTTTATCCCGAACTGTTTTGGATGAAAGCGGCGTACGGCATCGCGCTGTTTGTGCTGGGCGGCGCGGTTTTGTTCACCGCGTTGGGCGCGTGGCTCATGCGCCGCGCAAAATAAAACAAGGATGGGGCAACAGTACTGCCCCATCCTTCTCATTGTAACGCGCACGCAATCGGCGTAAAGTAGAGTGGAGAGACGGCGAAGGCGTATCGCGTCATCTCACTTCTCCTCCCGAAGATGCCGCTGTGGGTTTGAGACTAGCGGCATCTTTTTTGTTGCTACAACGTCTCAAAGAGAGAACGCGTTTGGCATGTGCGTGCTGTGCGGCGTACGAAAAACAGTGCCTATTCTACTTCCACAATTTCGTCGTAAAGTCTTGGGCGCGCGCTTTGGCGAATCCTAAATTTGGTTCCGTGATTATGACCGGTTCTTGCATCGAAATCTACAAACGCGTTTCCGTCTTCCAAGACCTGCAAAAATTTTTCCAAACTGAAACCTGTCAATATGGTGACCTTATCGTAAAAATAGTATTCCTCGCCGTCAATTTTTTTCCGCTTTGCGGTGACGTAGAACGTATTGAGTAATTTTGTTCCGGCGATATGAAAAAGGTCATCAAATCCCCAATATGGTTGGGGGCTTATTTCCCCGAGTCCAACCCTTCGATTGACTGAATCAAGCCACTCTGCATGGCGCGCGCTTACACTCTTGGCATCAAATGAAATCAGCACTTTTCTAGCAGACCGGTCAACAACAACTTTAAATCCTCTATCGCTCCTTGCCTTGCCACTAATGGTCTGTCGAAAACTCAACTCGGTCTCGGGATACAAAATCCCCGCATTCTGGTGTCTCCACCCATATTTCGGCAAAAGCAAACTTGGCACCAGTTGCAATGCTCGCGGTGACGGCTCGCTGTGAAATAAGGTGGTTAATGAATTTGTACCTTCGCGTTGGCTCTTCAATTCCCATTCTGCCGCATTTGGAATAGGCAAATTGTTCTCCGTGATGCCCAGAAGATCTTCGAGTGTGTTGCCTATGCCTCCGTCGTTGCCCGGGCGCGCGTTCTTTATCCAGCCCCGTCTTTTAATTTCTCGGAGTGCGTCAATCAGTGATTCTTTAGTGTAAACCCTCATTTTGCCTCTGTTCAGTCTGACGGCGGTCGCCAAAAATCCAATAGATACTCGAATGTAACTCCCATCGTTATATAGTTGCTTGGATAGCCAAAAATTCCGACCGCATTAACAATGTTTGTCCTGTCCCAAATTATGATGTTTCGCAGTTCATAACCTCTCCTGCGTAACTCCTCAATGAGCGAGACGTGTATCGTGATTCGTTGATTCTCCCACCACATGTCAGGAACGTTGATAACGCAGTGTGCTTTCGGGCGCAATAACGGCAACAATCCACCAAATATCTCGCCCATTGCAATTGTATAGTCTTCAATTGAGAGTATTCCCAAGTCGCGCGGGTCTTGGGAATACTGCTCCACTTTGCCTAGTTGCCCATTATCTCGGTTTCGTCTTGATTTATTTTTGCGCGCCCTATTCAACAGATTCGCGTACGGGGGGGATGTCCAAATCAAACTCACAGTCTCTGGCGAAAGGTAACAGGGAATGTTGCGCGCATCATCTTGAATTACAATTTGCTGCGCTTTGTTAAAGAGATTGTTACTCTGTAAGCGTTCGCGGCAAAGTTCAATGTATTTTTCCTGCAAATCAAATCCTATTGCATTCCGATTCGAGTCTTGGGCAGCAACTAGCGTGGTACCACTTCCAACAAAAGGATCGAGGACAAGTTCTCCCTCGTGGGTGAAAACTTCAATTACGCGACGAGCCAGCGATATAGGAAATGTTGCCGGATGTTTTTCTTTATCTCGAATGTCCCGCTTCTCGTACGTGAATTGCCAAACGCCAATTTGTGATTTCAACCATTCTTTAGCCGAAAGACAGTTCAACTCATTACCTTTGTGGTGACACGTTTTCATGTAACCAATATCCAACTTTGTTCGGTACATCGAACTGGTTTCTCGGATGGTCCGGGGCAAAATCTCGCGTTTTCGGTTTGGACGCTTTCGTTCATTCGTTTTGATTGTCATATCGTTATTTGCCTACTCAACTTGGAATTCGGCTGTGCGCGTGCATCGTGTTCAGAGAGGGCAATGGCGCGCATCATGAATTTTATCACCGTTCTACTGCAAATCGCGCCGAAACTGGCTTACGGCATGACTGTCTCCGTTGCCGCAGGCGTTGCGGTCGGCGGCAGACACGGTTGTCCTCTCAAAAAATCGTCAAGACCGCGCGCCAGTCCTTGCGCCATTTCGTCTTGATGATTCACCAAAAATTCGCGGTCCTGTCCGAGAAATCCCAATTCAATAATCGCGGCGGGCGTGGTCGGTTCAATTTTGCGGAACGCGTGATATTCGGTCATGTTGCGCGTAATCGTGTTCGCATTGAACGGCTTGTCATATTTCGACGCGACCTTGTCGTAACTGCGCGTGAGACACGTGACCAAACGGTCGTCCTGTTCTGGATTATCGCTCGGTTCCGCGTGCGCGATTTTGTAACCCGTCGCATACGCGTAATCCGGTCCCACCAAACACGAATCGGCGTGAATCGAAAGAAACACGCGCGGCGCATAATCCGGATTCACATCCTTATAGACCGGGTCGAACTCTTGCAGCAAATCCACGCGATACCCTTGGCGGCGCAGCAGCGCGACCGTTTTGTCGGCGACGCTTTTGGTAATATCCACTTCGCGCAAACCATCGGGACACACCGCGCCGCTGTCCTGCACGGCAGCCACGCCGTCACTGCCCTCTTTTGCCCAATGCCCCGCGACAATCGCGGCATCCGGTACGCTTGGCGTCGGTTTCGGCGTCGGCGCGGCGGTCGGCAGTTCCGGCAATTTTGGAAAAACGAAAAAGGGCGCTTGCGTCGGCACGAGCGTCGCCTCAGGGTCGGGCGTAAAATCGGCGGGCGGCGGCGCAGGGGGGGGGGGCTGCATATTCGCCAGCACAAAGACGCCGACGCCCACCATCATCACGAACGCGACATATTTGAGCCAACCAAACGGATTGCGTTTCGCTTTGCGGCGGGTGCGGCGCGCGCGCGGTGCGGGGACTGGCGCGTCGTCGCTCGCAGGGGGGGGGGCTGCGCGTACGCGTGCCGTGCGGCGCGGCGCGGAGGGCGTGCTCGCGCCGACCGCTGGGCGTTTGCGCGACTGCTTTTTGCCATTGCCGCGCGGGAGGGGTTTGAAATCGGACGAGTTACCGGACATCAGAATCAAAGGATGAATGGACAATGCGCCACGGACAACGGACAATGCTCAATACACAATGCTGAATGCCAAATGGCTCAAGAAGCGAATCACCAAATGCCACGATCACCCAATCACCCAATCTATCAACGCAAGACCCGCGCATCGCCGACGCGCCGCGTGATGTGTTTCGCGTCGAGATATTCCAGCAGCGCAATCGCGTATTTGCGGCTGGTCTGAAAATGGTCGCGCACTTGCGCCGCCGTAATCTCCCCCCCCCCTTGCAATTGTTCCACCACCCATGTCTGCATCGCCGTCAACGCGTCGGGCGTAAACAATACGTTCGGCGCAATGCGTTCCAGCGCGCCCTGCTCCACCAACGCGTTCACCACCGCTTCACCCACCGCGCGTTCCGCGTCGTTTTGCGACGGCGGATTAAACGGCGCGCGCGCGAATTGCTCCAACAATGCGTTCACTTTTTGCTGCGTCGCCGCGTCCAAGGCGACGCGATGTTCCGCCAACGCCGCCGTTTTTTTGGACGCGCGCACCCAACCTTCCGCCGCCGCGCGTTCCAACAGCAAATCGAACACGCGCGGCGCGAGATTCAATTTGCTTTTCAATTCCTGGCGCGGCATTCCGGCGCGCAGCGGAAATTGTTGGTGATACGCGCCAAGTTCGTGCGCCATTTTTTCGCGCCAGCGCGCCCACGTCCCGCGCGCCACATACAACGCGCGGCGCTCGTCGCCCAATGCCAGCACATCGCCGCGCGCCGTCAATTCGGTCAACGCGTCACGCGCGGTCGCTTCGTCCAACGCCGCGCCTTGCGCAATGCCGCGCCGTTCGAGCGCGGGATGTTGTTCCACAAATTGCAGCACGACTTCGGCGGGCGTGCCTTGCGCCGCGCGTTCCAATGCCGCAATCACGTCAGCGCGCTTGCGTTTATGCCGCGCGCGGGGATGTGGGTCAATCACTTGCCCCCCCCCCACCGTGATGCTCGGCGACGGAGAGCGCAAAATAAAGCGGTCACCTTTTGCCGCGACGACGGGCGCTTGCAGCAGCAGCTGCGCCCAACCGCGCTGCCCCGGCGCCAACGCGTCCGCCTCCAACAAACGCACGCGCGTCATCACTTGCGACGCGTACAAAAACATTTCCAATTCCTGACCGTGCGCGAGCGGGCGCGGCGCGTTCGCCAGCCATTCGATGTACGCATCGAGCATCGTCGTCGGCGCGTACGTGTCGGGCAGAATCACAACGTCGCCGCGCGCAATGTCGTCGGTTGCCACATTTGCCAAATTGAGCGCGACGCGTCCGCCCGGCAGCACGGTGTCTAATTTTTGCTTGTGACTTTGCAGACCGCGAATGCGCGCGCGCAAACCGCGCGGCGCGATTTCCACATCCTCGCCGACATGAAAACGCCCGTCGCTCAACGTGCCGGTGACGACGGTTCCGAAACCGCTCATCGTAAATACGCGGTCAATCGGCAGACGCGGGCGGCGGCGGTCCGCCTTTTCACCCGCGCGTTCCAACGCGCGTTCCAACGCCAACAGCAGTTCGGGCAACCCCGCGCGCGTTTTCGCGCTGACCGGAATAATTTCCGCATCGCTCAAGCATGTCTTGGTCAATTCCGCGCGAATTTCGCTTTGCACCAATTCGAGCCAACCGGGTTCGAGCGCCAAATCAGTTTTGGTCAATGCGACCACGCCGCTGGAAACATTCAAGAGATTGAGAATCGCGAGGTGCTCGCGCGTTTGTGGCATGATGCCCTCGTCCGCCGCAATCACCAGCAGCGCGACGTCAATACCGCCGACGCCCGCCAGCATGTTTTTGATAAACGCTTCGTGTCCGGGCACGTCAACGATGGAAATGGTTTCGCCGTGCGGCAGAGTGAGCCACGCGAAACCGAGGTCAATCGTCATTTGGCGTGTCTGTTCTTCTTGAAGCCGGTCGGGATTGATGCCGGTGAGAGCTTGGACGAGCGTGGATTTGCCGTGGTCAACATGACCGGCGGTACCAACAAGACGCATGGGGTGAATGAATCGTGCACGATGCGCAATCCGCAACGGAGGATTACGCATGGAATGTGCGATGAGAATAATACGCGAGCGGGGGCAAAGCAATTCGCCTCCGCGCGCGTCGCGCGAATTACTTTGCCCCCGGTTCATCCAAACGCGTTACAAATTTTCGTCTATGGGACGCGCGGGCGGCGCGGGCTTTTTCACTTTGGCGCTGGCGCGTTCGTTTTCGACGCGCGTAATCAAGTCGCTCGCGTACTGCTCATAGCGCGCGTTGCTGCTGCGCCCGTATTCGACCTGCATTCGCACAATGTCCGCCAAAACGTTCATGATGCGCAAACGGTCAGCGTCCATGCGCTCGCGTAGTTCACGGAATTCGTCCATCACTTGTGGACGCCATTCGTCAATCGGGTCAAAGCGCGTGGCAATCGCCGCGATTTTTTTGGACCAATCGTCGCGCATGAATTCCCATTCGCGCTGGGTGACCTCTTCACGTTTGGCGAGGTCTTGCTTCATCGTGTCCAACTCTTTGCGCATGAACTCTTCGTTCAATTTTTGCCGCTGCGTCAAGCGCGGTTCGATTTGTTTCAACTGCGTTTCCAATTCGCGCAAGAGTGCGAGATAACCGCGCGTTTCTTTGGGCAGTTCCAACAGCGGACGCAGCTGCGCGACCCAATCTTCCATTTCACGCCGCTGCACTTTCATCTGCTCGTTCCACTCGGTGACCTGCCGCGAGCGCGCCTGGTCGGAACGCCGCATCGCCTCTAACGCGTCGGCGCGATCTTGGCGCAAGCGGTCGGCGATTTGTTGGACTTCGGCAATCAACGCGCCCGAACGCCGCACCCACTCTTCGGCAACTTGGGTGCGTCCGTTCAGACTTTCGATGCGCTTGTTCAATTCTTCAATGCCGCGAATGAACGCGATTTGCCCGCTCTCGATGCGTTTCAGCGCGTCGTGGTCGCCTTGAATGAAACGCTGATTTTGCCCGAGCTCTTCGATTTTGGCGCTGAGCGCTTCCACCGCTTTGTCGAGACGGTCGCGGTCGAGCGTACGCACCTGCAAATATTCGCCCTCACGCTGTTGCGCGCGGCGTTCTGCCTGTTCGAACATGATATTGACTTCGGTTTTGAGCTGCGCGAGCGCGCTTTCGACCTGCGAATAGCGCAGCGCCTGTCCCTGGACGCGGGCGAGCCGTTCTTCCAAATCTTGCAGCCCTTTGGTCAGCCCGTTGATTTGCGCGAGGTACGTGTCAATTTTGCTGTTCAAATCGGCAATCGCCGCGCGGTCGCGGCGGTGTTCTTCGTCCAACCAATTCAGTTTTTGGATTGTTTGCTCGGGTATCATTTGACCTCCGGCGGAATTGCGCGGTGATTATACATCAAAACGCGCGCGGCTTTTGCTTTTTCAATCGTTCCACATGAGGTAGAATCGCGTCATGCCCACGCGGGAAGAAATCATCGTCCGGCAAATCGCGTCTCATTTCAAACCGCATCAGCAAATTTTAGACATCGGCGCCGGCAGCGGGCGCGTCGCCGAAATGCTGCATCGCAAGACCGGCGCGCACTTTACGCTGCTCGATGTGGTGGATTATAACTCAAGCGCCCTGCCCCTTTATCTGTTTGACGGCAGGGCGCTGCCGTACGAAAACGACACGTTCGACCACACGCTGTTGGTCTTTGTGCTGCATCACAATCTCGACCCGCGTCCGGTGCTGCGCGAAGCCCTGCGCGTGTCGCGTCAAAGCGTCCTGCTGGTCGAAAATGACGTGCGCGGTTTTGTGCGCCGCCCCGTGACGCAGTTCATTGATTCCATCGAGCATTATCGCAAAGGCGTGCCGCGCTGCTATTTCACCAAATCGGTGGACGAATGGCTGATGCTCGCGCAAGAAATCCCCGCGCGCGGCGAATTACTGTCCACATTCAAAATCGGTTGGTTCTGGAACAACGCGCTGTTGAGAATTACGAAATAAATTCTAGCGCGCCCTCCAATAATAATGCGCCATATCGCACACATGGCGAAAACCCAAACGCAAATACATCCGATACCCCATCTCGGACGATTGCAGGACGCCGACGCGATAACCCAACGCGCGCGCGTCCGCCAGCGCGGCGTACGTCAGCGCCGAGCCGATGCCTTGGCGGCGCGCGGCAGGCAAGGTGGACACGTTGTAAATCCCCGCGACGCCAGCGGCAAGCCACAACATCGCGGTGCCGACCCACTGCGCCCCCAAGCGCGCCAAATAAAAGCGCGTCGGCAATTGCACGCCAAAACCAATCAGCACCTGGAACAACGCGTCAAACAACGTTTCCGGAATACTGTAGCCGACCAAAAAGGTTTGCGCCAACACGCGCAGCATTTCCAAATCGTTCACGCGCGCGATTTCCAACGCGGGCGGCGCGCCAAAATTTTCTGCGAGGGCGTCCAACGCGACTGCCATGCCCGGTTCGCCGTGGTCGAATTGAAAGCCATGTGCGCGCAAAATGTCGTCCCACGCGGACATGACCACATCGGGATCAAGCCACCACGTAAAGATGGGGATATTGCGGTCGCGAAAAAACGCGATGGTGTCGCCGACCCATTGCATCGCCTGTTCATCCGGCGCGGTGTAGGCGACGACGCCGTTGAACCACGGATGCGGGATGGGGGTGTGCCAACGCATCACGCGCGCGTCGCGGAGCATTTCCGTCTGCGCGGCATTTTGCAGCGCTGCAAAATAGGCGTACAGATTCGCGTGAATCGCCCGAATCAACGCGTCGTCGCGCGCGTCCGGCAGAATCAGGTGCGCCATGCGTCGCTGAAGGCTTTCAAACTCACATCGTAGCGATATTGAATCTCAAAATGCCCGTCGTCAAATTCTTCGTGGCGATATGGAATGCCTGCGCGTTGCAGGCGCGCGCAAAATGTGCGCGCGCCAAACTGCAAATTGAATTCGTCGCGCGTGCCGCAATCGAGATACAACACTTGCATGGAACGCAGCGCGCGCTCGTATTGTGGAATCACTTCAATCGGGTCCCACGCTTTCCAACGCGCCCATACGTCGTCGTGCCATTCGCCCGTTTGCGCGTCGAACGGCAAATCAAAACCCCACGGCGAATCCGTGTTCGGCGAATAGCAGGACGCGTAACCGACGGTACTGAGAATCGAATGAAAGTCGCCCTTTTTGGGATGGAGGGCGCGGAAGGTTTCGATGAATTTTTGCACGCCGCCAAATTTTTCAATCGAACGAAGAAACGGCGGAAAATCGGGGCGATAACACAAATCGAAGTGCATGTCGCCGCTGTGACACGCCACCGCGCCAAAAATTTCGGGATGATGCATCGCGAGCGTGAGCGCGCCAAAGCCGCCGGAACTTTTGCCCGCGACGGCGCGGCGTTCGCGCGCGGCAATTGTGCGAAAATGCGCGTCCACCCACGGCACGAGTTCCTCCACGAGATAATCCATGTAACGTCCGGTGCCCGCCGAATTGATGTACTGACTGCCGCCATAGCGCGTGAACGCGTCCGGCAAGACCGCAATCAGGGGTTCGATCACGTCCGTCGTAATCAATCGGTCGAGGCGCTGTTGAATGTTTTCCTCCCACGCCGATTCGTTCAGCATCATCGTGCCGCGTCCTGTGAACCCCGCGAGCAAATACACCACCGGATAGCGTTTGGGAACATCGCCGCGCGCGGTCGCGTCATAGTCCGGCGGAAGATAAATGCCGGTGCGCCGCACGTGCGGGTCGCGCAAAAAATTGTTTTCCAAAATGCGGCTCTCGAACGGATGAATCAGTACTTGACTTGGGGACATGGCAAATCCTTTATTTCGCTTTGGCTTTTTTCTGCAACTCGAACAATTTATTCAACGCCTCGATGGGCGAAAGACTCATCACATCGAGCGCGGCGATTTCTTGGCGCAAATCGTCGTCGGGCGAAAACAAACGCAATTGAATCGGCGCGGCATTTTGTTCCCGCCTCCAATCTCCATTCTCCAGTTCGCCAAGAATTTCCTGCGCGCGATTCACGACCGGCTGCGGCACGCCCGCCAATTGCGCGACGTGAATGCCATACGACTTGTCAGCGCCGCCGCGCACAATCTTGCGCAAAAAGACCACGTGGTCGCCCTGCTCGACGACCGCGACATTGTAATTTTTTACGCGCGGCAAATACGATTCCAATTCGGTGAGTTCGTGATAGTGCGTGGCAAACAACGTCTTGGCGCGCGCCTGCGGATGATTGTGGATGTATTCGATGATGGCGCGCGCGATGGCAATACCATCGTAGGTCGAAGTGCCGCGTCCGATTTCGTCCAACACCACGAGCGAGCGCGGCGTGCAGTGATGCAAAATGTTCGCGGTCTCGACCATCTCGACCATGAACGTGGACTGTCCCGCGCTGATGGCATCCTCCGCGCCGATGCGCGTAAAGATGCGGTCCACAATGCCGAGCCGCGCGCGTTCGGCGGGGACGAACGAACCGATTTGCGCCATCAACACAATCAACGCGACCTGCCGCAAATACGTGCTCTTGCCCGACATGTTCGGTCCAGTGATGATGTGAATCAATTCGTCATCGGAAAAGGTCACATCATTCGGCACAAACGGCTCATCTTTCAGGCGCTGCTCAACCACCGGATGACGCCCGCCGCGAATTTCGAGCACGCTGTCCTCGGCGAATTCGGGACGCACATAACGTTGGCGCACCGCGACCTCCGCCAATGCCGCGTACACGTCGAGTTCCGCCAACCGCCGCGCGGTGTCCAACAAGCGCGTCGCATACTGCGCGATTTCGCCGCACAACGCGCGAAACAGCGTCGTTTCCAATTCCACCAAACGCTCTTCGGCATTCACAATCAACGCTTCATACTCTTTGAGTTCGGGCGTGATGAAACGTTCCGCGTTCGTCAGCGTTTGCTTGCGAATATAATCCGGCGGCACCTGCGGCAAATTCGGCGTCGTGACTTCGATGTAATAGCCAAAGACGCGATTGTAACCAACCTTGAGCGATTTGATACCGGTGCGTTCGCGTTCGGTCTTTTCCAGCGCGGCGACCCAATCTTTGGCGTTGCGCGACGCGTGCGTAATCGAATCGAGTTCGGCGGAATAACCGGGCGCGATGACGCCGCCGTTCGCCAAATTCGCGGGCGGGTCGGGCACGAGCGCGCGCGCAATCAACGCGCTGACTTCGGGGATGGGGTCTATACCCTCACCCCCAGCCCCTCTCCCAAAGGGCGAGGAGGGAGAAACTTCTTCCCCTCTCCCGCTGGGAGAGAGGTTAGGGGTGAGGGCTTGATTCAACGCAGGAAGCATTTCCAAACTCGCGCCGAGCGTTTTGACTTCACGCGGGGACGCGATGTTTTGCTGGATGCGCGTGGTCAACCGTTCGATGTCGCCGATATGTTTCAAGATTTCGCGCACGTGTTCGCGCCGCGCGGTGTCTTGGAAAAACGCGTCCACGCGTTCTAACCGCGCGTTCAACGCGTCGCGGTCGCGCAAGGGTTGAATCAACCACTGCCGCAGTAAGCGTCCACCCATCGCCGTGCGCGTCTCGTCCAGCACGCCGAGCAGAGATGCCCCCCCCCTCACCCCCCCCCGCAAGCCGGTGAGGAGTTCCAAATTGCGCCGCGTGGGTGAATCGAGCGTCATGAACGCAGCGGTCGTATAGACGCGCAGCGCGCGCATTTGTCCCAACGCGCCGCGCTGATTTTCTTGCAGATACCGCACAATCCCCGCTGCCGCGCGCGTCGCGAGTAACATGCCCTGCAAACCGAAACCATCGAGTGAGGCGACGCGGAATTGTTCGCGCAGCGTCCGCGCGGCAGCGTCGGCGTCGAGCGCGTGAAACGGCGTGGTGGGAAAAGCCAGAGCTTTGAGCACAGTCTCCGCGCGGCGCGAGTCTTGCAGCACCAACACTTCGGCAGGCTGCAAGCGATCGAGTTCCATCATCACCTCGCGCGCGTCCAATTCCGTCGCCGCAAATTCGCCTGTCGTAATGTCTGCGTACGCGATGCCCGCGCGTCCTTCTTGCCAAAGCATCGCGGCAAGATAATTGTTCGCCTTGTCCTGAAGCAAATTCGGTTCGACCACCGTGCCCGGCGTGACGACGCGCGTCACTTGCCGTTCCATCAGACCTTTGACCGGCTCGTTCGTCGTTTGTTCGACGATGGCAACTTTGTATCCCGCTTGAATCAAACGCGCGAGATAATTCTCCACCGCGTGATACGGCACGCCCGCGAGCGGCACGCGTTCACCGCTGCCCATGTCGCGTCCCGTGAGCACGATTTGGCACACGTCGCTGACGATTTTTGCATCGTCGTCGAACGTTTCGTAAAAATCGCCGAGCCGAAAAAAGACAATCGTCTCGGGAAATTGTTTTTTGATTTGGAGATATTGGCGGCGGACGGGAGTCATGGTCGAAATAATAGCGCGAATCACGCGTCGCGGCAACAATCTGCCGAGTGTCTGTCCACCGCAGGGGCAGCGCCTTGTGCCTGCCCCACCGCGCAAAATCCTACCCGCGACGGCGCTGCGGCGCAAGCAGCGCGCCTGCCGAAACGTTTTTTTGCCCCGCCGTTTATTCCAGATATAATGGCGGCAGCATGAAAATATCCGCGCTGCGCGCAAGGAAGCTCGTCGCGGAGATTTGGAAATTCTAGACGAGCTGCTTTATGCGAATTGGATTGGACGCGCGGCTGGTTTTTTATCATCAAGCTGGGATCGGTCAATATATTCTCCGACTGACCCGCGCGCTTGCCGCCCTCGACCGCGAAAACGAATATTTTTTGTTTCAAAGCCGCAAAGATTCTTCGCGTCTCGTTGACGCGCCCAATTTTCATCGCCGCGTGCTGTGGACGCCGAGTCATTACCGCTTTGAACGCTTGACCATGACGGCAGAGATGCTGCCGCATTCGCTCGACGTTTTTCACAGTCCCGATTTTATTCCTCCGCATCGCCTGCGCGCGCCGAACGTGATTACGGTGCACGATTTGGCATTTTTGTTGTACCCGCGTTTTCTCACGCCCGAAGCGGCGCGCTATTACGGTCAAATTGACCACGCCTCGCGCAGCGCGGCGCACATCATCGCCGTTTCTCAAAGCACCAAGCGCGATGTAACGCGCTTGTTGGGTGTGCCCGAAGACAAAGTCACGGTCATTTACGAAGCCGCGCATTCCACGCCCCAGCCCATCTTGCCGGAGGAAGCGCGCGCTCATGTCAAGACAAAATACGGCATCGAGGGCGATTTCATTTTGTTCGTCAGCACCATCGAACCGCGCAAGAATTTGCCGACGCTGCTTGCCGCGTACAGTAAACTGCGCGAGTCTTATCAGACGACGGCACAGCTAATCGTTGCCGGGCACAAGGGCTGGTTGACCGAAGAGGTGGACCAAGCCATGGACAAATACAAACTGCACCATCAGGTTTGTTTTCTCGGCAGCGTTCCCACCGCAGAACTCGCGTATTTGTACCATGCGGCGCGTGTGTTCGCCTTGCCGTCGTTTTACGAGGGCTTTGGTCTGCCACCGCTCGAAGCGATGGCAAGCGGCACGCCGGTGATTGTCTCGAATGTTTCGTCGCTGCCCGAAGTCGTTGGCGATGCGGGGCTGCTGCTCGACCCGAACGATGTGGACGCGTGGGCGGTGGCGCTTCAGCGCGTTTTGACCGACAACGCATTGCACGCGGAATTGTCCGCCAAAGGGCTAAAGCGCGCTGCAAATTTTTCGTGGGAGCGCGCCGCGCGCGAAACGTTGGACGTGTATAAAAAGGTAGCCGGAAAACAAGTAGACAGGTAGCAGGTCTCATCCTGACGCGGTTGGCGAATTCCCGCCATCGAATCAATTCGACGGCTAAACAATGCGCCAATCGGTTTCCAACCGATTTCGCCAACCGTATCAATCCTAGCCATCGAATCAATTCGACAGCTAAACAATACGCCAATCGGTTTCCAACCGATTTCGCCAACCGTATCAATCCTAGCCTGCTTGCTGCTGCTTGCGCCTTTTGGTGAAACTCTTAATCCTCACTCCACAGCTGCCCTATCCGCCGCATCAAGGCACGACGCTTCGCAATTTCAATATTCTCAAACAACTCGCCGCGCGTCACGAGATTCATTTGCTCACGTTTGGCGCGCCTGCCGAATTGAGCAATTCGCCCCTGCCCGAATTGTGTGCGCGCATCGAAATCGCCCCCCCCCCTACGCGACGGATGGCACAGCGCGCGGTCGAAACTTTTTTCCATCCCCTGCCCGACATGGCGCGGCGCTTGCCTTCGCCTATTCTGGCGCAAAAACTCGCGGCGCTCTGGCGTGAAAATCAATACGATGTGATTCAAGTCGAAGGCATCGAGATGGCAAATGCTTGGAAAGTGGAATTCGGAATTCGGAGTTCGGAAACGCAGCGCGGCACATCCGCCCCTCGTCCTCCGCTTTCCGCTTTTCGCTCTCCGCTTTTTGTGTTCGACGACCACAACGCGGAATGGATGTTGCAAAAGACGGCGTTTGAAACTGACCGCAAGCATTTCCGACGTTGGCACGGCGCGCTGTATTCGTGGATTCAATACAACAAATTGAAACGTTTCGAGCGCGCGGTATGTTTGCAAGCCGATGCGGTAGTCGCGGTCTCGCAACAAGATGCGGACGCGCTTGCGGCGCTCGACGCGCGCATCCAACCGGTCGTCATTCCCAACGGCGTGGACTGTGAATACTATGTGCCTTCGACAGAGGTTTGCGCGAAACCGTTAGCGGAAATTTCGGTGGTCTTTACGGGCAAGCTGGATTTTCGCCCAAATATTGACGCGTGCGTTTGGTTTGCGGATGAAATTCTGCCGCGACTGCGCGGCGAAATTCCGCTCGCGCACATTTCGTTTGTCGGACAAAAACCCGCGCCCCAAGTCCTCGCGCTCCAACAACGCGCGGGCGTCGAGGTCACGGGATTTGTGCCGGACACGCGTCCGTATATTGCCGACGCGGCGGTGTACGCCGTGCCGCTGCGGATGGGCAGCGGCACGCGCTTGAAAGTTCTCGAAGCGATGGCGATGGGCAAAGCGATTGTGAGCACCTCGTTCGGCGTATCGGGCATCGAATGCGAGAATGGACGCGAGGTGTGGATTGCCGACGACGCGGCGGATTTCGCGCGCGCGATTGCGTCACTGCTGCGCGACAAAAATCGCGCGCGTGAATTGGGAATGAACGCGCGGAAATTGGCAGAGGAAAAATACGAGTGGAAAAAACTGGTCCCGAAATTGGAAGAAATTTATTTGCAACGTTCCCTTTGACACACTCGCACAAGCGTTCTATACTGTTTGCGCGCGCAATGCTTAATACACAATGCACAATGCTTAATGCTTAATGCTTAATGTTCCGCATTTACTTGGTTTTTTTGCGCGCTTTGTTGAGCCGTCGAATTCCATTCGATGAGTCTTGGTTTTTTTGCGCGCTTTGTTGAGCCGTCGAATTCCATTCGATGAGTCGCATTTTTTTGGACGCGTTGTTGAGACGTGGAAAGCGGAACTGTGTTCCGCACAATTCGACAATCGGAAAAGAGAGCACCATGCCTGAATTCAAACTCGTTTCTCCGTTCCAACCGACGGGCGACCAACCAGCGGCGATTGAAAAACTCGTCAGCGGTTTGAACGCGGGAATGAAATATCAAACGTTGCTCGGCGCGACGGGCACGGGCAAAACGTTTGTCATGGCAAACATCATCGAACGCGTGCAGCGTCCCACCCTGGTCATCGCGCACAACAAGACGCTTGCCGCGCAGCTGTACGCCGAATTCCGCGAATTTTTTCCACACAACGCCGTCGAATATTTCGTTTCGTACTATGATTATTATCAACCCGAAGCGTACGTGCCATCCAAAGATTTGTATATCGAAAAAGATTCGAGCATCAACGACGAAATTGACCGCTTGCGGCTTGCGGCGACGAGCGCGCTTTTTTCGCGGCGCGATGTGGTGATTGTCGCGTCGGTGTCGTGCATTTACGGCTTGGGTTCGCCCGAAGATTACGGACGCGTCGTCATTTCGCTCAAACGCGGCGAAACGCGTCAGCGCAACAAAGTGCTGCGCCATCTGGTCGAAATCTATTACGAGCGCAATGATTTGGAATTGGCGCGCGGCAAATTCCGCGTGCGCGGCGACACGTTGGAGGTGATGCCCGCGTACGGCGAGACGGCGTATCGCATCGAATTCTTTGGCGATGAAATTGACCGCATCACCGAAATTGACCCGTTGACGGGCGAACTGCTGCTCGAACACACCGCGCTCGATATTTATCCCGCCAAACATTTCATCACGCCGCAAGAAAAATTAGCCAAGGCGCTGGAAGACATCGAAGCGGAATTGCAGGAACAATTGCGCGTGTTTCACGAAGAGGGCAAATTGCTGGAAGCGCAGCGGTTGGAGCAGCGCACCAAGTACGACATCGAAATGATGCGCGAACTCGGCTACACAAGCGGCATTGAAAATTATTCGCGCCATCTTTCGCAGCGCGCCCCGGGTTCGCCCCCGTGGACTTTGCTCGACTATTTTCCCGATGACTATCTCATCTTTGTGGACGAATCGCACAACACCATTCCGCAAGTGCGCGCGATGTACAACGGCGACCAGGCGCGCAAGAGCACGCTCGTGGATTTCGGTTTTCGTTTGCCCAGCGCGTTGGATAACCGACCACTCAAGTTTGACGAGTTTGAAAATAAAATCAACCAACTCATTTTTGTCAGCGCGACGCCTGCGGAATACGAACGCCAGGTGTCGGGTCAAATTGTCGAGCAAATTATTCGTCCGACTGGTTTGATTGACCCGCTCGTCGTGGTGCGTCCGATCAAAGGACAGGTGGACGACCTCGTCGCGGAATTGCGCCGCCGCATCGGCGAAGGCGAACGCGCGTTGGTGACGACGCTGACCAAACGCATGGCAGAAGACCTCGCCGATTATTTGCACGAACTCGGATTCAAAGTGCATTATCTCCATTCCGAAGTGCAGACGATTGAACGCATCGAGATTTTGCGCGATTTACGGATGGGCGTGTACGATGTGGTCGTCGGCATCAATCTTTTGCGCGAAGGCTTGGACTTGCCGGAGGTTTCGCTCGTCGCGATTTTGGACGCGGACAAAGAAGGTTTCTTGCGCAGTGAGACTTCGCTGATTCAGACCATCGGACGCGCGGCGCGGCACGTTCACGGCACGGTCATCATGTACGCGGACCGCGTTACGGATTCAATGCAGCGCGCAATTGACGAAACCAACCGCCGCCGTGCGATTCAGGACGCGTACAACAAAGAACACGGCATCGAGCCGCAGGGCATTGTCAAAGAAATCAAAGATTTGACTGACCGCGTACGCGTGGCTGCCGAAGCGCGCGGCGAGTACGCGGCGGTGGGCGGTACGGGACTGCCGCTCGAGATGCCCAAACACGAGGCGCAAAAATTGATTGCGGATTTGGAAAAGCAAATGAAGGACGCGGCGAGCAAATGGGAATTTGAAAAAGCCGCGATGCTGCGCGACCAAATCATGGAACTGCGCGCGATGCTCGACGCCGCCGACCCGCGTCCTGAATGGCAAAAGATCATGGAGTCCGAAGACCACTACGAAATCGAACAGCTGCGCGAGCAAAAGGCGCAGTACGAAACAAGCAAAGGCGCCGCGTCAAAAGCCGCCGCGCCCCCGAAACCGATTCGCGCGCGTCCGTCCAGCCAACGCCGGCGTTGAGCACGGACGGCATTGAACCACAAACGCCCCCAAATTATTTTTGTCCCGCGCCGTCTGCGCCGCTTCCCAGCAAAGCGACGAGCGAGCGCGGCTGAACGGGGTAGGACGACGCGTTGACCGCTGGCGCGGTGTGGCGCATGTGAATGTCGTCCGGCGCGGCGCGAAAAGTGTCAAGCCACAATTTCCACGTGACCGCGCGCGGCAATTCGAACTCCAGGGGTTCCCAATACGCGTTAATCATCACGTGCATCATCTGTTGTCCCTCTGCCGCATACGCGGTGTACGCGAGGCTGTGCGACGCGTCGCTCCAATCGGGCTGATTCAATTTCGTGCCGTGCCATTCGACATGCGCGCGCTGGAGCAAAGTGTTCAGCGGCTCGGTGTCCTCCACATCCGCTTCCAACACGCGCAGGCGCTGCGCGATCAACATCTGCACAAAGCGATACAAATCCCCGTACCGTTCGCGCCGTGTCCAATCGAACCACGAGAGCTCATTGTCCTGACAATACGCGTTGTTGTTGCCTTGCTGTGTGCGGCGCACTTCATCGCCCATCAACAGCATCGGCGTACCGACGGCGAGCAGCGTGAGCGCGAAAAAATTTTTTACTTGGCGCGCGCGCAGCGTTTCAATCGCCGCATCGTCGGTCGCTCCTTCCACACCGCAGTTCCAACTCCAATTATCATTCGTGCCGTCGCGATTGCCTTCGCCGTTCGCCTCGTTGTGTTTCGTGTTGTACGAGACGAGGTCGTTCAACGTAAAGCCATCATGGCATGTGATAAAGTTGATGCTGTGCTCCGGTTCGCGCATTTCGTGTGCGTAAATATCGGGACTGCCAATGAGCCGTTCGGCGAGACGGCGCACCATACCCTCATCGCTTTTGACAAAGCGGCGCACATCGTCACGAAATTTGCCGTTCCACTCTTTCCACCGTTCGCCGACAAACGTCCCAACTTGATACAAGCCCGCCGCGTCCCATGCTTCGGCAATCAATTTCGTCCCTGCCAACACCGGGTCGCTTTCAATGTCCAACAACACGGGCGGATTTTGCAGCGGCACGCCGTTTTCGTCGCGCGACAAAATCGAAGCGAGGTCAAAGCGAAAGCCGTCCACATGCATCTCGCTCACCCAATAGCGCAGGCTGTCGAGAATGATGCGGCGCACAATCGTTTGATTGCCGTTCAGCGTATTGCCGCAGCCGGTATAGTCCACGTACTGCAAACGCCCATCCCCATCCGGCGCGAGCAGATAATACGCGTCGTTCGCCAAACCGCGATAGCACAATGTTGGACCATCCGCGCCGCCTTCGGCAGTGTGATTGAACACTACATCCAGAATGACTTCGATGCCCGCGCGATGCAGCGCCTTGACCAAATCGCGGAATTCATCCAGCGCGGCGAGCGGGTCAGGGCGCGAGCTGTACTGCGCGTGCGGCGCGAAAAACGAAAGCGGTTGGTAGCCCCAATAGTTGATTTTGTCCGACGGCGCAGCGTATGGGTCGAATTGAAACACCGGCAGCAATTCCACCGCCGTGATGCCCAAGTCTTGCAGGTACGGAATTTTGTCCATCATCCCCGCAAACGTGCCGCGCTTGGCGGCGTCCACGCCCGAATTGGGATGCCGCGTAAAACCGGCGAGATGCATTTCATAAATGACCGTCTTGGAAAACGGGCGCTGGAGCGGTCTATCGCCTTCCCACTCGTATTGATTTAGATCCACGACAACGCTTTTGAGCGCGGCTGCCGCGTTATCGCCCGGACGCGCCGCCGCGCCGCGGTCGTAATTTTTTGGCATCGCCAAAGCGCGTCCGTACGGGTCGAACAAGACTTTGTCGCCGTCAAAGCGCGCGCCCACATCGGGCGCAAACGCGCCGTGCGCGCGATACGCATACAGCTGCCCCGCCTCCAAATCGGGCACAAAGACATGCCAATATTGAAATGTCAGATTCCGCTTCGGGTCGAGCGCAATCACCTGCGCGGGCGCGGCATCATCCGCGTGATGAAACAACAAAAGTTCGACCCTTTCGGCATGATGCGCGTACACCGAAAAATTTACGCCGCGCGACCGCGTGCCGTGTCGTTCCAGCGTCGCGCCGAGTGGAAAACTGGTACCGGGTTGTATATTCGTACTCATGAGTGGGAAAGCGCCAATGCGGAGGGATACATTTTGTATTATAGCCTCGCGCGACTCGGCGTCAATCTATTTGGGGGTGTGTGTCACAATTTTGGGTGAACGAATGG
>Ga0070741_10002303_pt1 | contig 52254 bp, 50 predicted proteins | sample Coa_R1_4_FD_66440 | JGI IMG/M metagenome (GOLD analysis project Ga0070741, IMG submission 66440) | Surface soil microbial communities from Centralia Pennsylvania, which are recovering from an underground coalmine fire - Coalmine... | ecosystem: Environmental > Terrestrial > Soil > Unclassified ... | reverse complement strand
TCCTGAGCGCGTGCGGTTTTTCGACGCGCCACCTACGGAAGCGGATTCAGTAGCGGAAACGGTTGTCTGCGGCAGGGACGGGTATTAAATGGCAACCGTTACGCAACTGGCGACACCACAGCCAACGATCGATCCCGGAGATTTGCTGACGCCTGAAGAATTGGCACAGCGCTTGAAAGTACCGAAGAGTTGGATATTCGAGCAGACACGCGAACGCTCAAAGGTCCGCAATGCAAGACCTCTGCCGGTAATCAGGATGGGGAAGTATTTGCGCTTTAGCTGGCGGGCCGTCTCAGATTGGCTCTTGACGCGCTAGGCTTATTATGGTAATAATAAGTCTAGGAAATGTCACGGAGAGCGCAAATGGCGAAGCGAATGGGTAGGCCACCGATGAAAGGTCCGAAGCGGGATGTACCCTTGCGGATTATGGTGACGAAGGCTGAGGCCGACGCGATTAAGGCCAAGGCCAAAGCTGCCGGGTTCACGCTATCGGATTACATGCGTCGCCTTGCGCTAGAGAGCGAGCGAACATGAGCCGACAAAGCGGGTGCATCTACAAGTCGAAGAACGGAGAACGCTGGCTGGCGCGTTGGCGTGAAAACGTAATCGAGAATGGCGAAGTGAAGCGCAAGCTACGCTTTAAGGATTTAGCGCCTATATGTGATCGTTACCGCACGGAACGCGACGTGCGCAACTCAGACTTGCTCGATTTCCTTAAGCCCATCAATGCAGGTACGGCTAAGCCTGAAGGCACGCTCAGCGTGGCCGTCTACGGTACGGAGCATTGGTTGCCGTGGACCGAAGAGAATTGCAAGCCATCCACCGCGAACGGCTACAAGCGATTCTGGAAAACGTACCTAGAGCCGCGCCTGAAGGACGTGGCCGTGCGCGATTTCCGCACCGTTGACGCTGCTACCCTGCTGGCTGAGTTGCATCGGTCTACCGGATGCGGCAAAACGATGCTCAAGCACGCCAAGTCTATCCTCTCGGGAATCTTTACCCTCGCGCGGAACACCGGCGTACTCAATTCTCCGAATCCCGTACAAGGGACAATGATTCCGAAGAAAGCGAAACCGGCAGAGGACACGCACGCTGCCACGATGGACGAAGTTGTTGCAATTCTGGACGCCGTAGCAAAACAGAAAGTCAAGGGTGAGGACGGCGAAGATATAGACATACCGCGAGAGATGCGCCTGAAAGTTCAGGCAGCAATCGCGCTTCAATTTTTCGGTGGCTTGCGTCCTGGCGAAGCACGCGGGGTCGATTGGCTCGACTATGACGGGAAGCGTCTTTGGATTCGTCACTCTGTTTGGCGCACGCACGTTACCGGCCCCAAGACCGAAGGCTCAGCAAAGCCGGTGCCGGTGATTGAGCCCCTTACAGGCATCCTTGCCGATTTGCGCGAGGCAGACGGCAATCCCGCGAATGGTCCGATTCTGCGCGGACCTTCTGGAAAGCCCCTCAATCTCGATAATCTTCGCAAGCGGTTACTCGGACCGATCCTCGAAGCTGCCAAACTTCAATGGCACGGATGGTATTCTCTGCGCCGTGGCGTGGCTACCGCGCTAGCATCGGTAAGCCGTGATCCGCAGGCGTCAAAGGGTCTGCTGAGGCATTCAAGTCTCGCGACTACGATGCAGCACTACATCCATGATGTGCCCGAAAACACGCTTTCAGCGATGCAACGCTTTGAAAAATTGTTCAACGAATGTTCAACGGTGAAGCAATGAACGGCTGGCAAGTTATTGAAAAGCTGGAGCCGAGGCCCGGGCTTGAACCGGGGACCTGCGGTTTACGAAACCGCCGCTCTACCAACTGAGCTACCTCGGCCCGCTGTTGTGAAGCAGTTTAGCACATCGTAGCTTCTGCTCTACTGACCTCACCGACAGAGATTCGAGCGGCTCCTGGCAGGGCACTTCCAGGGGCATCGATCAATGCTTTCCGTGGTATAAACGTGCCATCCTGAATCAAACGCGGCTAATCCAGTTTGAAAAGGCGTGTCATGTCCGAGCGACTCAGGCGGCTGCCGAAGCCGCAGTTCCTGGCAATTCTGGCGTTGGCGTTCCTGATTACCATGTCACCTTTAGCGGCGATGGCCCAGATGGACATCGAAGGCCCGTGGCGTCCACTGCCTCGGAATCAGGATGGAAGCGGCATGGTGGGCGACATTGCCGGAATACCGGTCACCGAAGGCGACCGCTTGAGGCTACAGAGCTGGTCACCGGAGGACTTTGACATCACCGAGTGGAGTTGCCGACCGCACGCCTGGGATTATTCACTGGAAGGCCCGCGATCGCCGCTGCGATTCTGGGCGGACCTCGATAAAGCCACGCAAGAGATCATCGCATACCACGGCCACATCAACATGGAGGAACAGGAAACAACGATCTGGATGGATGGGCGCCCGCATCCGGCCGAGAACACCTTACATACGTGGAGCGGCTTTTCGACTGGGGAATGGGATGGCGGCGTGCTGGTGGTGACGACAACCCACCTGAAAGAGTCTTATGAGCGGCGGAACGGCGTCATGCGCAGCGACCGGGCAGTGGTGCGCACCCGCTGGCGGCGCCTGGGCAATTACCTGCAAGCCACGTCCATTCTGTACGATCCCGTCTATATGACCGAGCCGTATATCCGAAGCAACTTGATGTGGATCAGCGATCCGACGATGAAGATGCCGCCCTATCCGTGCGAGGAAGCGACCGATACAGCCGTGCCACGCGGCGTGGTGCCGAACTTTCTGCCCGGAAAGAGTCCTCTGCCCGCGCTGAACAAGGAGTTGACAGATCGGTTCGGAACTCCCTATGAGCCGAGACTCGGCGGGGCGGAGACGATGTATCCCGAATACATCAAGAAGATGAAGACCATGCCTCGCCCCGCCAAGGTTGCCGGAGCGGGGTCCGGAGGCCAGGAAGGCCAGCAGCCATGAAGTCACCGCATTGGGCCACGGCTGTAGCGTATTTGAGTCTGAGCTTGCCGGGAACAGCGCATCTGTGCGCGCAGGCGGACCCAAGCCGCAGCACCATGTGGGCGCCGAAATTGAACGGGCCTGCACCTGGGGAAGTTCAAATTCTCCCGGTGCAAGGGAAAGTGTGGACGCTGATTGGGGCGGGCGGCAATATCACGGTGCAAAGCGGCGACGACGGCATCCTGCTGGTGGACACGGGAACGGCGGCCATGAGCGACAAGGTACTAAAGGCAGTGGCCACGATCTCGAAGCGGCCGCTCCGCTACATCGTCAACACAAGCGATGCCGAAGATCATATCGGAGGGAATGAGAAGATCGCGGCGAGCGGCGAAATCATTCCGTTTGACCAGGGGGACATCGGCAAGGTTCAGAACGCGCTCAGCACCCATAAGGCTTCGGTGATTTCCTACCTCAGCGTGTTTGACCGAATGACGGGAGAAAACGGGAAATGGCCGGCGCGGCCGGAAGGGGCGTGGCCGGACAACACATATTCCTCGCCGCAAAAAAGAGTCTACTTCAACGATGAAGCGGTGATGATCATGCATCTGCCCGCGAGTACAGATGGCAACAGCATCGTTTTCTTTCGCAAGTCGGATGTCGTGAGCACGGGCGATTTATTTGATCTCACCGAGTATCCGATCATCGACTTGAAGGCCGGGGGAAGCATCCAGGCTGTGTTGGATAGCCTGAATAAGCTTCTCGACGTAACGGTTCCCAGTGCGTACGCGCAAGGCGGCACGTTGGTGATCCCGGGACATGGGCGTATCGCCGACCATGCCGACGTGGTGTATTACCGCAACATGGTCGCCATCATACGCGACCGCATTCAAGACATGATCCATCGGGGAATGACACTGGAACAGGTGAAGGCGGCGCGGCCGACGCTTGATTATGACGCGCGCTACGGCAAACAGAAGGGCGCGTGGACCACGGATATGTTCATCGAGGCGGCATATCGCAGCCTCAGCCAATAGCTAGAAAAGGAGAGGCCCATGAAACATGGAGTTCTCATGCTGGCAGCCATCGTCCTCCTGGGCGGAGCAGGACGCGCATTCGCGCATCACGGGTTTACCGCGGAGTACGACGCGTCGCAGAAGGTGCAAGTCGAAGGCGTGGTGACGGAGTTCGCCTGGCGGAATCCTCATTCGTTCATGAAAATCGATGTAATGGGCAAGGATGGAACGACGCAGAGCTGGACGCTCGAGTGGGGATCGGCGACGCAGTTGGCGAATTCGCAGGTCACGCGAACAACGCTCAAGCCAGGCGATCGCATTGTGGTCAGTGGCCAAGGTGCTCGCGACCTCTCCGTCCATCGAATGCTCGTTCAGGAGATCAAGCGCCCGAGCGACGGATGGGAGTGGAAGGGGCAGGCGCGATAGGAGTTTGTTTACGCTGATATCAGATGTGAAGATGAAGGGGCAAGGGATGCAAACCGTTCCATGGTGCATCAGTGTCGCGGTTCTTGCGTTTGTTGCTGCTTTCGCGGGAATCGAAGCGCACGGGCAGGCCGCAGCAGCCCAGGGGGCCGCGACGGGGCGCGCGTCAGCGCCGAAAGATTTCACGGGATATTGGGTTTCTGTCGTTAGTGAACAGTGGCATCTGCGCATGCTGATGCCACCCAAAGGCGAATACGCGTTATTGCCTATTAATGCCCGGGCGCGTGCCGCGGCGGAGATGTGGACGCCTGCGCAGGACGCGGGCAATGAGTGCCGAGGCTACGGCGCCGCAGTGATCATGCGCGTCCCCGGGCGGCTGCACATTCATTGGGCGGATGACAATACTCTGCAAATTGATACCGATTCGGGTACTCAAACACGCCTGCTTCATTTTGATGGTGCTTCCAAGCAGAATCCCTCCGACGCACAGTTACAGTGGCAGGGCTATTCGGTGGCTTCCTGGGCAGGTACCGCCAGTCGAAACGCTAAGGTACCCGGCCCGGCGGGTAATTTACGAGTGATCACCACGCAGATGAAGCCGGGCTACCTGCGGAAGAATGGCGTGCCCTACAGCGAAACAGCTACGCTCGAAGAATACTTGGACACGTTTACCGAGCCGGATAATACCTCCTGGCTCGTGGTCAGCTCGATCATCACCGACCCGCAATATTTGACCGGTCCCTACACCTACAGCGTGCATTTCAAGAAGATCCCGGACCGCCAAGGTTGGGATCCCACGCCCTGCCGCGCGGACGAAGTCCGCTGAATCAGGCGCTCAGGCAATCGCGGGGCACAAATGAACTCCGGAGCCGCACCCTGAGGCGCAATCCACTCGTTGCGGACTAGTTTAAGGGGACGCGAATGTAGCCGCGAAGCTGCAGATTCGTGAGCGATGTCAGCGCCCAAAGATCGACCTGAATCTCCGGCAAAACTGTTTTGGGATCCATTTTCCGCGCGAGGAGTTCCTGACCACACACGCGAAAATCCACGCCGGCCTTCTTCATGCTCTGGATGAGAGCGATATTGGGATTGTCGTGGCCGCTGCTGAACTTGCGATAGGCTTGATTGTCGAGGAAGATGGGCGCTCCGTGAAAAACGACTACGATATTGCGGTGATCGGCAGGCACGCCGTTTTCCGCGAGCGTATTGAAGTATCGGGCCACAGCGAGCAGCCCCGGATGCACCTCACTCGGCTTCGGCGCGGGATCTTTAATATCGAATACCACCTTGTAAGTTATATTGGGATCGGGTAGCTCGTGCGCTCCCGGAATATCCTTCGCTGCTGAAACATCGGGAATGGGCAACGGGTCGGCTGACCCGGCCGTTGCCGGTCTCGAGAATCCAATACATGCCGCCAGTACAACTACCGCACAGATAATCGCTCTTTTCATTCTGTCTCCCTCGCGGATAACGTTGCTCTATCAGCGTTGCCGGCCAGTCGTGGTCTTAGTCGGGACCTTGGTCTTATGAAGAATGCCCACAGAATAATAGCGCGGGCGGTGTGGCTCGTGTGGCTTAAGTTGAGCAATCAGCCCCATTGCCCGGGATCTGCACGCTAAACACGTCACTCACATTCGGCAGGCCCGACGATCAGCGGTCTAGCCGATACGTTCGAGGGTCCAGATCAAGACTTTCAGCTCTCGTGCAAATGAAACAGCACGCGGAGCATGGGGGAGCTGAATTCCTGCCGCCGCCGCCACGGTGTTCTCGTCGATTGTTGCCGCAGTATCCTGCAGAGGCCAGGGAACGTGGTGGATTTCGCCGCGATAGGTCCTGCCGTGCCATACCGTGTAGAGGCAATACCGCTCCGCCAGGAAATAATCCAGGGAGCCAGGCGCGGCTTTTCGCGCGGCGGAGACAGGGGCATAGGTCGCGCGCCAACTCACGCGTCCCCGGCAGGAGAAATACGAGAACGAATCGCCCTGCTTCTCGATCTCCATATGGGCATGGAAATATGGAAGGTGATAAAAGGCGCGCGCGCCAAACACAGCCGCATAGTTTGCAATATCGAGGCTGAAGAAATAGATCCCGGGCTTGTTCTCTACCGTTACATACGTGCGGCAGTTGAGTTCAGGAAGATCAAGCATTCCGGGAAGCGGCGGTAAGCCGCGCAGCCGCAGAGACATGTGGAATGGCGTGATGCTCACCCAGGCTTGGCCGTCAAACGTATCCAAGGTCAATTGCTCAGGAACGAGACGCTGGATCGCGGCGTGGGGAACACTCCAGTGGGCAAACAGGAGATCGCGCCAGACCTGAACCATGATCCAAGCCCGGTTTGGAACCGGCCAGGGGCGGTGCCCCACTTCGCGCAACAGATTGGCGGCAGAAGTCATGGCCAGCTCTGAACACCCCCGGGGAGACAATTTGATGACAATCGAAAGGTTGACGGGACACAGTCGAAATGATAAAAATTTTGGCAAATCACAGGACTTGGTAGGTGTGTGATCCAGATTTCGGGTGCTTCAGAAAAAAGCGTTGGCCGCAGGGGATGCAGTTCTTCGGATTTCCGCCCGAAGGGCAACAGTTGGCGACTGATCGCGCTGACGATCATCCTCGTTGCGGTGGCATGCGCTGAACTGCCAGAGTTGGCCCGACTGGTGGACAACCCCGATAACAATTTCACAATCCCGAGCTACGTGATGTATGCGGACGCTGAGATTGAGGCCGTTTCCGGTCAGGTCGCGGGTGCGGCCGTCGGTTCGCACGCTCAATCGTGTGTGAAGCCGCTCGGCGTTTCACGCGTGCCAGCAATGGTCCGTGGGGCGGGAGAGATTCTTCTGTTGTATTCCATACGCAGGACATAGATCCAACCACATAACCCATAGTTGCCGCTGTTCGGTCGAGTTCAGCCAATCAACCGAAACAGCGGGCCGGTCTTCTGCATTGCGAAAGTCCGCCATACGTCCGATCAATGGGTCGAGATGACGCGCGGCATCGGGAATATTCAAATTGCAACCGGTTGCTTCTTTTGTTTGACGGCAACCGCACGCTTCAGGGGGAGGACATGAAAGTTACAAAGACAAAATGTTGGTGGAGGTCGGCGCTGCTGGTTTGCGCGGCGCTAGTAACAGCGATTCCTTTGTTTTCGCAGGCCTACTCCGGGCAGATTCTGGGCACGGTCACTGACCAAACCGGCGGGGCCATTATGGGCGCCAGCGTAACGGTTACCGACGTGGATCGAGGAGTATCGCGGACGGTGATGACGGACGAATCGGGCCAGTATTCAGCGCCGAACCTGACGCCAGGAACATACCGGGTGAGGGTGGAGTACAAGGGCTTCAGAACAGTAGAACGCGCCAATATCGCCGTCGAAGTCGCCAAGCAGGTGAGAAGCGACTTTACTATGCAACCCGGCGAACAAACGCAGACTCTGACCGTGACAGAGCAACTTCCTCTGGTTGACGCAACAAACGCCACACTTGGTGGAACGCTACAGCCCGGCACCATTCAGGATCTGCCGCTGAACGGCAGAAATTTTATGAATCTCCTGCAATTGCGGCCTGGGATTACGATCTATCCTGGCGGCGGCGCATGGACCCAGAGCACGAACGGGTTGCGGCCCGAGCACAATGTTTACCTGCTCGACGGCGTGGCGACGGTCGAACCCTTCAGCGCACAGAGCACCGTGAATTCCGTCAGCCTCTCCGGCGACTCAGCAACCGAACTCCCGATCGACGCTATCCAGGAGTTCAACACGCAGGAAAACCCCAAGGCGGAATTTGGGTTGAAACCGGGCGCAACGGTGAATATCGCGCTCAAATCCGGCACCAACGATCTGCACGGCACAGCCAGCGCGTATGGCCGGACTGACGCGCTGGATGCCCGCAATCCTTTCCTTGTAAATGGCAGCCATCAACAAATCCAGCTTGAGGACTTCGGCGCGACGCTGGGCGGCCCCATCAAGAAAGACAAAGTGTTTTTCTTTATGGGTTACGAAGGACAGCGGTACGAGGTGGGCAATCCGGCACAGATTACGTTTCCGACCATGACACCGGGGGTTGGCGTTGGGAAGAGCGTTGTCGATACCTGCCTCAGTATTGCTCCTGCCGCGCTTAGCCCGACGAGCCTCAAGATGGCTGGACTGAATCCCAATTGCACTCCCAACACGGCTCCGGGCGCGTTTACGATTTTCCCAAGCAATCCCAGCACGAACATCGACGTAAACTTTCCGACGACATTCCGCGTCGATAACGGGCTGGCCAAGGTCGATTTTCACAGCAACAAGAGCACGCTCAGCGCCCGTCTTTTTACGGGCAATAACAACGGAATCGCAATCAACAGCTCGAATATCACCCAGCTGTATTGGGCCCCCGCACCGTATTCGCGCTCCTACGTAATTGGAACCAACTGGAACTACGCCGCCAATTCAAGCCTCGTAAACGAATTGCGCTTCGGCTACAACCGGTTCTCTCAGGCGTTCCAGCCCCAGGATTGCGCCGGCCAGGGCAGCGGCGCGCCGAACGATGGCAACTACGGGATCAATTTCGGCGCGGAATCCTGTGGCTTTACTAACATCACGATCCGGAGTTTCACCGGCGCGATCGGCTGCTGTGTGTCGTTTCCGAAGTACCAGGGACCGGACACGACCATGGAAGTCGGCGATTCCCTCTCCTACTTGCATGGCAAACACGCATTCAAGTTTGGGGGCAGCATCATGGATCTGATCGTAAACACCGGAACCTTCAACCGCGGCAAGGGCCAGGTAACGTTCACGGATTTGAACGGATTCTTAACGGGGGCCGTCAATCCCAGCGCGGGTGCTCAGATCTTCCTCGGGAATCCCATTCGGCACGTTACAAGCCAGGAGTTCGCCGGTTTCATCCAGGACGATTATCGGGTCACACCCCGCCTGATGCTGAACCTCGGCATCCGTTACGAGTACCAAACTCCGCTAAAAGAAGCGAATGGACTGATGGCCAACTGGGACGGTTCGCAGGGTCTTTTCCAGGTGGGCCAATCCAGCAACATCAATCTGCGTAACAATCTCTACTTGCCCGACAAGAATAACTGGGCACCGAGAGTCGGGTTTGCCTGGGACGTTTTTGGCAACGGAAAGACGGTGGTGCGCGGCGGTGGCGGAATCATGTACGTGCTGGAAGGCTTTAATTACTTCCTGTCGCAGCAAAACCAAAACAATCCGACCACGGGCCTGAACACAAATCCCAGCGGATTTGCCTTGTGCAGTGGCCCAGTGAGCACCGCCGCGGTACCGGATGCCGCGTGTAACCCGGGCCCCGGCACGATTCGCGCTTCCGGGCTTAAGCTAACTGGCGCTTCGCAGCTCACCTGCACGGCGCTTCCATGCGCGGGCCTCAACTGGAATCAGCTCGGCGGCGGCTCAATCTACCCTTCGGCGACCAATCCATTGAACTTCCAGTGCGGCACCGACCGGCTCTGCGGTGTGCAAGCCACGGATGAGCACATGACCAGTCCATTCGTGACGAGCTGGAATCTGGGGATTCAGCACGCCTTCAGCAGCAATGTTTCACTTGATCTAGCCTACGTCGGGAACCATGCTCACGGCCTACTGGCGATCAACGATATCAACGCTCCTCCTGTGGGCGCAGGGTATACGCCCACGGTAATGGCCGCTTGCATCGCGAATCCAACCGCCAGCGGATGCGCTCCGAACAAGAGCGCAGAGCAAACGGCACGCCCCTTCAATACGGCGTTCCCCTATCTTTCCTACATCTACCTGCTGAGCAACTATGACATTTCGAACTACGAGGGTATGCAGGCGACGCTGACGCAGCGCTCGGTCCATGGTCTCTCCTACACGCTGGCATATACGTTCGCTCACGCTCTCGATGACGCCAGCAACGATTGGTCTGGCCAGCCGAATTCTCAGGATCCCCGCAACCCGCAGCTCATGTATTCGAACAGCAACTTCGACATTCGCAACCGCTTCACCGGCACATTGACTTACCAACTGCCGGGCCGAAAGGGCTACGCGCAAATGCTCGAAGGTTGGGAACTCACGTCAATCGTAACGATCCAAAGCGCATTGCCGTGGGGGGTAATTGGAAACAACGCGGTTGATGCGAGCGGAACTGCCGAAAATCTGGACCTCTGGAATTTCTTTGGCAATGGCAGCGCTTTCAGTGGTCTGGGAAATGGTGCAGTTCCCTACTTCGGTCCTGGCGTTGGGGGTCCGGCGATCACGAACCCGGCCTGTTTGGCGCAGGCAGGAGCGGCGAATAGTCCGCAATACCTGGCAATCGAAAAATGGGGCTGTTTCGTGAGCGGCAGTTCCGTAATGATTCCGCCGGCAATCGGCAGTTACGGGAATTTGACGCGAAACACCTTCCGCGGCAATGGACTTCATCTGTGGGATTTCTCGGTGATCAAGAATTGGAAATTCACCGAGCGCCTCGGTGGTGAGTTCCGGTTTGAAGTCTTCAACTTTCTCAACCAGACGCAATACGGCAACCCACAATTCAATGGTGCGGGAGGCAATGATCCGTTTGGCAGCCCGGACCAATTCGGTCAATCTTTGCAGACGCCTGACGTAGCAAACAACAACCCCTCGCTTGGAAGCGGCGCCGCGCGCTCTTTCCAGATGGGTTTTCGGGTGACCTGGTAGGAAGAGGGCAGTTAAGCGGGGCGGGGCCGAGCCGGTGAGATTCGGCCCCGCGATTCCCAGTTACGTCTTTTAGGATGACGGCGGGCATTCGGCAGCGGCTTCGAGGGCGGCGTAACGAGAAGACGTTGACGAGAATAGGAAGAAAATGCTAAAAAACACAGACATTGCGGGGTGTGAATGTCTGGTTTTTTGTGCGGTCGATCTAGGTTTACAGAGAGCGCCAACGGGCGCGGGCTTGCGGAATTAATGCGTATGAGCTTGCGATTCAGGAACAAGGCAGCAAAGCTTTTCGTGTTTATCGTTCTGCTCTCCGCAGTCGCATGCAGCGAGCTTCCCGAGCTTGCGAAACTCATAGACAATCCCTCGAACGACTTCACTCCGCCGGCTTACGTTATGAGCGAGATCGAGAGCACCTTGACCGAGCACGTGATGGTCAAGACGAATGTCTCGCGAATGGAATCACGCTTATTTCCTTCCGATCGCCCGCAACAACCACATAATTTCCGCAGTTCAAGCGATCTCCTGCTGCTCTACTCAATTCGTCGAACATAGAACTCAGCTTGGAATGAGTCCGTCAGGATGCGGTTAAGTTTGACCGCCTGGCAGCGCGTGTAGTTGTGGGCCTAACGCATCTCCTCTGATTAGAGATAGCGGGCCGGGCGCTGACTGGCGATCAGGCACACCGATCCAGACGCCGGACGCGGCGAATAACAGCCACGACTTGGACCAGCGCAACTCGCTCGCTGCGCTGTCCGCGTGAACTGATTGGGATCGGTGGCAGCCAGGCGGGGCCGAGCACAGGGTCGGCCCCGCAGTTTTTAAGCAGTCTTTAGCGGTATTAGTGGGAAAACGGATACATCAGCCAGCCAATTCCGATGGCCACAACAAGAAATGCAAGAAAGGCCCATACCGCGTAACGGATTCGCTCGCTCATGCTGTTTTTTGAAAGAAAGGCGAAGGCCAGCGACACCGCCAGCGCGAAGATCACCATTGTTTGAAAATGGTTGAGAATCATGCGCCAGCCTGTCGTTTTTCCTCTTCTCTTGATTGTTGTGACGCAAACCCGATCTGCAGGGCTTCCAAAACGCACAAAAAGTTTAGAACACCGGCCGTCGCAATTAGACGCGTTCCGTAATCACCAGCGGCGATGGCAGTGTTGGCGCCCGCCGGATTAATCGTGCCGGCGAGGAAATACAAAATGCCGTTGCCGATATCAGCGAGAAAGCCAAGCGTGTCAAAAGCATCCGCGGCGTTCGAGTTGAAGACGTTTCCGCGCATCAGCAGGCCCACAAGGGCCAAAGCTACTACGGCGCAAAAGTACACAATGGCCTTGCCCCACTTGCGCAGCAGAACGTGCCCCAGTCCGGGCACGAGCCAGCCGGCTACAGCGGCGACAAGCGTTAGCGCGGGATTGATCGGGTTCGAGTGCTTTTCAGCCATATTCATGCGAGCAGGGAAAGTATTTCCGTTTGCGCGGGTCCGGTGACCAAGGCTTCCTTTCCGTTGATGTATACGTCGACTTCGCTGCGGATGCCAAACTCTTTCAGATAAATACCGGGCTCGATGGAAAAGCAGGTGTGGGGCAGAATGGTCCGCGAGTCGTGCGTTTCCAGGTTATCCATGTTGGCACCATTGCCATGCACCTCCTGCCCAATGCTATGGCCGGTGCGATGCAAGAAGTTTTTTCCGTAGCCAGCCTCGGATATGACATCGCGAGCGACGCGGTCCACCTGCCATCCCTTCACCGCGCGGCGCTGGGCCAAATGATCCGAGATGAATTTAATGGCCGCATCTCGGGCGTCACGTACGTGGCCGAAAATATTTTGATATTTCGCAGGAACGGTTGTCCCCAAATACCCCACCCAAGTAATGTCGTGATAGACGCTGCCAGAGCGCTGAAGTTTGCCCCAAACATCCAGCAGCAGCAAGTCACCTTCGCGGATGGGCGCGGAACGAACCGGGGCGGGTTCGTAGTGCGGGTCGCCCGTATGCGTGCCGACGGCCACGATGGGAGGGTCGTCGCTAAGAATTGAATTCGCGCGAAATTGCTCCAAAATCCACTGCTGCAATTGATACTCAGTCAAATTCGCTTTTTCGCGAACTTTTGCGGCGGCGTGGGCAAACGCCTCCTCCACGATCCTTTGGATGACCTTGCCGGCTTCCAAGTGGGTCTGAAATTGCTCGCCGGTCCAGCAAGCCTCAAACCTTTGTACAAGATCGGCAGAACTCACCACGGCACAACCCTGTGCGCGGACCATTTCCACGGTGCCGGCATCCACGAGAGAAACGTACGGGATGGCATTGCGAGGCGAGTATTGCATGGCGACTTTCCGCGCGCGGCCGATCAGACGGGGAAGATTTCGATTGAGTTCGTCAAGGCTGGCGTAGAAGAGCTTTTGCCCGGGCAAGGTGTCTAGCGCGCCGGCTTCGATGCGATGAACGAGCTTACGGGGAGTGCCGCGGCTGGGAATCAAGTAAAACCAGCGGCGTGTGCCCATGCCTGTTCCATTGAGGCCGAGAACACGTGAGGCGATCGGGTCACGGTGATGGAAGTCGTAGAAGAGCCATCCATCCAGACCCGCTGCGCGCAATTGTTTTTGTATGCTGCTGATTTCCGGCATCGTTGTCGTCGGACGCGACGTTGTTCAGTGTGCCGCTACATCGTCATGGCGCGGACCTGGTCGGGGTTCACGCCTTGGACTTCCACGCGTTTTAGCCGATTTCGCTCACCCGAAGCGATTCTAACAGCCGCTAACGGCACATTCAAACAATCGGCCAGAAAACGGCGAAGGGCTTCGTTTGCGCGCCCCTCAATCGGAGGAGCATTCAGACGAACGCGCAGAGCACCTTGCCATTCGCCATCAACACGTGCATGGGTGGCGCGGGGCTGTACGCGGACGAGAAAGCTCACGCTGCCGTCGGCTTGGCGGACGTCGATCATGGGCTAAACGGCACGAGCGGGGCGAGTGCCAAACAGGGCCGTTCCAATGCGTACTTGCGTTGCGCCTTCTTCGATGGCGTATTCGAAATCTCGCGACATGCCCATGGATAACTCCGGCAAGGAACAATGGAACTGGCGCGCCGTCAAATCGCGAATCTCGCGAAGGCGCCGGAATACGGGACGTGAACCTGCCGGATCCGCCGTCAACTCCGGAACCGTCATCAGCCCGCGCAATTCCAGGCGGGGCATGAGGAGAACTCCTTCGACCAGTCGCGCCAGTTCCGCAGGATCGCATCCGGTCTTTGTGACCATTGGATCGAGCCGAACCTCAATAAGTACGGGGAGGCGGCGCCCGTCTCCGACAACGTGGTTCAGCTTTTCGGCGAGCGGCAAGCTATCGAGCGAATCAATGGTGTGAAACAGGCGGGTTGCACGCGCGGCCTTGTTTCTTTGCAGGTGACCCACGAGATGCCAAGTTGCCGCGAGACCCTCGACAACGGGGACTTTTGCTTCCCATTCCTGAACGCGATTCTCTCCAAAATGGCGGATTCCACATTCGAAAGCTTCGCAAATTCGCTCCGCAGGGAATGTCTTGGATACACCCACTATGACGACATCGGAAGCCTTTCGCCCGGCCCGCGCAGCGGCTTTTTCGATACGTTCTTGCAAAATTGCGACGTTTTGCGCAACGTTGCCGGAGTCTCCCATTCCGCAGATTTTAGCAGAGTTGGCTGCTGAGTCGCGAAGTGCGTCAGCGAGGACGACAACGCACATGGAAGGGACCGGCGCTCCGTACGAAGATGAACCATGGCATAGCCAGGATTGAGTTCGGGTGACCTGCATCACAAGGCAGAGCGATTCCATACACGGACGTCCACAGCGCGCGTTGGTTAAGGTTGGTTTGGAGGATAGGGCCGTGCGTGACATTCACAGAATTTTGCTACCCCTCGACCTTACCGAGGCTACGTTACCCACTGCCGTCATCCAGCATGCGCTGGGACTTGCGCGTCATTTTCACTCCGAAATCATATTGCTGCACGTGGTGAAGCCATTTACGTATCTGGGAACGAGCGAGGCCACGCGTCAACTGCTTGAACAGGCAATCGCCGCGGAACATGAGAAGCTGAATAAGTGCCTTGGACTACACCTGAATGGTGTTCCAATCAGGCGCCTGGTACTCGAAGGGGACCCCGCGCGCGAGATTGTGCGTGCCATCCGAGACGAAAAGGTAGATTTGATCGTCATGCCGACACACGGATATGGGCCGTTGCAGCGATTTCTGCTGGGGAGCGTCACGTTGAAGGTGCTTCACAATCGCGCATGCCCAGTTTGGACCGCAGCGCACGTGGAGGACGCTCCGGGCCAAAACTTTGCGATTCGTAAAGTTCTTTGCGGCGTCGATTTCAGTCCGCATAGCGCGAAGACAATACAGTGGGCGCAGGAACTGGCGACGGAGTTCGATGCAGAACTGACTCTCGCCCATGTGACGCCAGGGGTCGAAATTTATGGTCCCGGCGGGCATTACGTTCTTGACGAAATGAAACGTGAACTGGTCGGGTCGGCGAGTCGAAAGCTGGAGGCGCTGAAGCAGGAACTCGGCAGCAACGCGGCCACATTCATCGGCAGTGGTGATATTCCCAAAGTAATGCGTCAAGCGGCTGAAGAGACAAAGGCAGACGTTCTTGTGGTGGGCTCGCGCTCAATTGGTGGAAGGATAGGAAACACAGCGTATGGCATCATTCGCGAATCGCCAGTCCCGGTATTGAGTGTCTGATCGGTGGACTGCGGCGAGATCTGAAATTCTGATTGCGAGCAGAATCCTGATTTGGAGACAAGAACCGTTACGCAAGCTCGCCGGGCTCAGCGGTGCTGCGGTCCTAGATCTTCTTTAGGGATACGTTTACGCCGCGCCGCGACGTTGCAGGCTCCCGACATTCAAGTCGGGACGCCCAGAGATGGCAGCACCCATCGCATCAACACGATGTAAGCGGCGATGAAAATCGCGAATAGCAGCAAATCAGACATGAACTAATTTTGCCGGTCACGCCTGGCACCCTTCACATCGGCTGCGTCGGCAATCCTGATAACTATTTTACAGCTATTGGAGCCGGTGCGAGACGGTTTCCGGTTACATGCATATTCAGTTAGCCGTCAACTAGAGGCCGCCCACGTGAACGTAGCCTTTAAGCTGCAAATCAACCAGTGTTGTCAGAGCCCACAGGTCCAGTTCGATTTCCGGCTGGATGGTTTTGGGGTCGATGTTGTTTGCCAGCACCGCTTGACCGCACACGCGAAAATCAACGCCGGCCTTCTTCATCTCCTGGATCAAGGAAATATTTGGATTGTCATGACCGAAGCGCGCGCGGAAAGCCTCATTATTCATGACGATCGGAGTGGATTTCTGATGAAAAACAACCGCGATTTTCCTGTGCTCTGCCGGCACGCCAGTCTTGGCCAAGGTATTCAGGTAACGGACCACGGTCTCGAGCCCGGGATTCACTTCGTCGATTTTTGAGGCGGCGCTGGGGATATCGAATACGACCTTATAGGTAACGTTTGGGTCGGGCATTTCCTTTGCCCCGGGGACGTCTTTAGCGACCGGGCCGTTGGGGATAGGCAAACCTTCACCTGACTGGGCGAATGTCGAAAGCGGAATCACCGCTGTCAGCGCCATCAAGATCAAGACTCTTTTCATCACCGCCTCCTAAGTTCGGAAGATTCCTTGTATTGTCAATCGGGACCAGCAGCATTGTACCGCGCTACGCATGGGGCGAACTCGAGTGCGCTGAGCGCGCGCGGCTAATCGCGGGCGATGCCGGTGTGCAGGGTGACGATTCCAGCCGTCCAGGACTCGAAGCTCACTTCAGCGAAGCCGCTGCCCTCCATGAGATGGAGAAGCTCCGAAGGCGGCGGAAATCGCGCCACGGATTCCGGGAGATAGTGATAAGCCTGTGCGCTGCCTGAAATGATTCCACCCAGCAAAGGGAGTACGCGGTGAAAATAAAAGCCGAACGCATTGCGGAAGAACGCATTCTTGGGCTCGGCGAATTCGAGAATGGCGATTGAGCCACCTGGCGCCAGGATACGCCGCAGTTCGCGGAGGCCCGTCGTATAGTTCGCCAAGTTGCGAAAACCGAAGGCGGTTGTGACGAGATGAAAAGTAGCGTCGGGAAACGGAAGCGAAAGCGCGTCTGCCTCGATAAAGTGAAGCTGGGCGCCGGGGGATTTTTGGCGCGCACGTACCAGCATCGGGTGAGCAAAATCGACACCCAATATCGAGCGGGTCTGAGAAGCGCCGGCAGTTGCGGGGGTATGCGCGAAGGCGAGAGTGAGATCGCCCGTCCCACAACAGACGTCCAGAACGCGAGCGCCCGGACGAGCCAGGATATGCGCGAAGCGGCGCGCCAGGCGCTTTCGCCAAAAGATGTCAAAGCGCAAAGAGAGGAGATGATTCAGCAGATCATAACGCGGAGCGATCCGGCTGAACATCTGGCGCACTTCACGCGAAGCATCCGTTTCGTCCCGTGTTCCGGCCGGACGCGTGCCGGGCCCAGGGGATGGGGGGGTGGGACCGGCGGCGGGCATAGAGATCATTGTCGCCGGGCAAGATCATCGAGAACTTCGGAAACGAGCTTGGGCGCAACGGGCCCAAAAGTTTCCGCGCTACCGATTTTGCGGCTGAGGACCAGGCGCAATTTACCGGCGCGAGTTTTCTTATCCGAATACATGATGCGGACCAGCCGCGAAGGTTCAGTGCGGGGTAAAGCTGGAAGCGGACCTAGGTGCCACACGAGGGCTTCAATTCGGCGCGCATCTTCGGATGGCAACAGCCCCATGAGTTGCGAGAGTCGCGCGGCGGCGATCATTCCCCAACCGACAGCTTCGCCGTGCAGATACTTGCGATAACCAGTGGCCGTTTCGAATGCGTGCGCAAATGTGTGGCCGAAGTTCAGTATTTCCCGCGGTCCGGATTCGCGTTCATCGCGGCCGACGACGTCAGCCTTTACCTGAATGCAGCGAGGAATTACGAAGTCGAGTGCAGGGACGTCGCGGCTGGCGAGCGCGTCCATGGATCTCTCGAGAAATGCAAACAGTGGCTCGTCGGCAATCACTGCGTATTTGATCACTTCGTATAAGCCGGAACGAAACTCGCGAATTGGCAGCGTCGAGAGAGTAGCGGGATCGGCCAGCACCAGACGGGGAGAATAAAAAGCGCCGACGAGGTTCTTCCCTTCCGGCAAATTGACGCCCGTTTTGCCGCCGACGGCGCTATCCACCTGGGCAACAAGCGTCGTCGGAACGTGAACCAACCCTACCCCGCGTAGGTAGCTGGCGGCAACGAACCCGGCGACGTCTCCGACAACTCCACCGCCGGCTGCAACGAGGAGGGCTCGCCGATCTGCACCGGCGCGAACCAACTGCCTGCAAACGCGTTCCACGGTTGCAGTGTTTTTCGCTTTTTCGCGGTCATCGAAAAGCAGCGTAGCCCGCAATTTTGCGGGGCGCAACACACGTTCGAGCTTGTCGCGCCAATGACTGGCCACGCGAGGCGAACTGAGCAAAAAAACGCCCGTATTCTCACCCAAGGATTCGATTCGGGCAGAGGCAACCTTCAAAGCTCCCGAACCATAAATGACTTCGTAGCGACCGTTTTCTGACTCTATCGCAATGCGCCGCGGGTTCACGGATGCGAAGCGGCGCTCGAGTGAGCGAATTTCTGCTCGACTTGCGGGAGGACGGCCATTAAAACGTGGCCGACAACGGCCAGGCTTCTGGGGCTGAGCTTGTCGAGCGTATCCTGTGACGTGTGCCAGTATGGAATTTCGAGATCGATGATATCCACCGCGGGAATGCTGCGCCGGAGAAAAGGAACGTGATCGTCTTCGACTGAAGTTTCGCTGGAAATAAAAACGTTGCCATAACCCAACCGAGAGGCGGTGGTCCAAACCATATCGGTGAGCCAGGAGGTCGAATTCGCATCGCGTTTGATGCGCAGATCCTTGCTCCCGATCATGTCCGCAAGTATGACCGCCTTAGTGCGTGCGAGGTCGCCGGAAAGCGCCATGCGGGCGGCGAGTTCGCGGCTGCCATAGGTGTTGTCGGGATCCTGCCACTGAAAGTTGAACGCTTCCTCTCCGTCAAGAAATGCGATCCAGACCGTGAGCGCGTTTTTTCGGGCGCAAAGCAGGCGGGCTAATTCGAGCATCAGACCAGTAGACGAACCGCCGTCATCGGCACCGACGAAATTCTGCAGCCGCTTGGTGTCGTAATGGGTCAAGAAGAGGACAATATCTGGAGACGTGCCCGGAATTTTTGCAACGATATTTCGCATGTCCATGTCGCCGAGCGGCGTCGGAGTGTGGAAGGACTCAGGATCCACGGAGCAGCCGAATTCTTTTAGCCGGCTGATGATGTAGTCCTGAGCGCGGTGATTTCCGTCCGTTCCGGCGGTGCGCGGGCCGATATTCACCAGATCGGAGACGTGCTGGAAGGCGCGTTGCCCGTCAAAACCCGCAGTTTGGTCGGGAGGGGGTGCAGTTTGCTGCGGCTCAGCCCGAGACGCCGCAGCAGCCTCACTGGCACCGGCAGTCGTCCCGCTTTTTGCGTTGCAGGCCACGATCAAAAGAGGCGCCGCGAAAGCGACCATCAAGCAAATACCTGACGAGCGCCACACTTTAAGCCGCCCCCCCGGCAATGGCTGCCGAGCGACGGCGTTTGCTCCGCACCACGGCCGCCGAAACGGCAATGCTGACCAGATAGAGGACGATCATTGGCGCCATAAAAACTAACATCGTGAGGGCGTCCGGAGTAGGCGTAATGACAGCAGCCAGAACAGTAATGATCAGGATCGCGTAGCGAAAATTTTTCCAGAGGAACCGAGGGGTTACGATGCCGAAGAGCGAGAGCAGAAAGGCCAGCACCGGCAGTTCGAAAACGACGCCGACACCAAGCAGCACGTTGAGGACGAGATCGAAATATTCGTCGATGCTGATGAGCGGAGTGAATGGGCCGCCGGTTTGAAAATTCACCAGGAATTTCAATAAGTACGGAAGGATTACGTAGTAAGCGAAAACGATGCCGCAAAGAAAAAGCAGGACAGACGAGATTACAAACCCGGCGACTGCCTTGCGCTCGTTGCGGTAGAGACCCGGGGCGACGAAGAGCCAAATCTGGTAGAGCACGTAAGGCGAGGCAATCACGATTCCCAAATACAAACCGAGAGTAATGATCTGATAGAGATACCCAGCGGGATGGGTGAAGATCAGTTTATCCTGCAGATTTGCGGCACGCAGGGCCTTTACCATGGGGGCAGCAACGAATTCGAGGAAGTGTTTCGATACGGAAACGCCGATAAAGGTACCGAGGACAATGGCACCACAAGCGTGGATCAAACGGACGCGCAGTTCGGCAAGGTGTTCAAAAAAGGACATTTTGCCGCCGTCTTCTTCTTCGGGACGGTTAGGCAGGCTGTGGGTTGCCATCAGCGGATTTCTCGGGATGGGTGGCGGGCGGCGAGGTCACTGGTGGAGCGAGTTCGGAGCGCGGCGGCGCGGGGTCCGGTGCCCCGGTAAAGCCTGCCGGCGGTGGTGGCGCTTCAGCAGGTGTGGCGGGTACAGCCCCCAGCAGTTCCTGATCAGTGGGATGGAAGGGAGACGGCTCGGCTTTGTTCATCTGCTGCAAGCGCGCATGCCGCTCCATTTCCCGCATTTCGTCTTCGATTTGCATTCGGAAGTCGCCGGTGATGCGGCGAAAATCAGCCATGGCCTTGCCAAGAGTGCGCGCGACCTGGGGCAGTTTCTCCGGTCCGAGCACAATCAAGGCAATGAGGAAAATGATGACCAGATGGGGAATGCTGAGCATGTGATGGCTATGAACCCAAACCCCGACTCCAAGCGTCCAAGTGGGTAGTCACAGAAATCGGGATCCCAACCCGAAAACGGCTCTACATGTGCATGATAGAGTAGGGCCGGAGGGGTGTCAAATCGGTTCGGGAAAGATGCTATACTGTGGCCCGAAAGCGAGGCTGGCATGAAAGGCGAGAGGCGTGGCGCTCTGATGGTCCTCGGCGTGTTGGTCCTATCTGCTGTATTGGGTGGGATATACGGGCCATCTGTCCGCGCCACTGCCGCCGGAACGACGGACATTCAGGACTCGATCAAGAACTTCACGAAGGTGCTCTCCGTCGTCCAGCAAGAGTACGCGATTCCGGTGGACACCGACCATGCTTTGTATGATGGCGCGATCCCGGGCATGCTGCGCGTGCTCGATCCGCACTCAACTTTTTTTGATCCCCGCCAGTATGCCCTGCTGCGCGAAGATCAGCGCGGAAAATATTACGGCGTGGGAATGAACGTCGGTCCCCAGGAAAATCACACTGTAGTGTTGGCACCGATGCCGGGTTCGCCGGCTGCGAAGGCCGGAATCCGCCCGGGCGATATTATCAACAGCGTCGAAGGAAAGCCGTGTGATGGGCTGACGACCTCCGAAGTCGCCGATTTGCTAAAGGGTCCTAAGGGAACGGTCGTCCATGTAAACATGGTCCGGCAGGGATATGCGCAGCCACTCACGTTTACGATCACGCGCGATGAAATCCCCAAGCATTCCGTGGACGTCGCCTTCCAAATCCGTCCCGGAATCGGGTATGTGCGGCTTTCGGCTTTCAACGAAGAAACCGATACGGAACTTGCAGCCGCATTGAAGCAACTGGACTATCCCGCTCTGGACGGGCTCATTCTCGATTTGCGGGGGAATCCGGGGGGCTTGCTGAACGAGGCGGTTTCCGTCTCGGATATGTTCCTCGATAAGAATCAGCTCATCGTTTCGCATCACGGGCGCTCGTCGCAGGAGCGCCGTTATTATGCCGTGCGCGGTAACCGCGGAGTGCAGGTTCCGTTGGTTGTACTGGTCAACGGCGGTTCGGCTTCGGCATCAGAAATCGTTACCGGCGCGATTCAAGACCACGATCGCGGGCTCGTCGTTGGCGGGCAGACATTCGGCAAGGGGCTGGTGCAAACAGTTTCGCCCTTGAGCGAAAACACCGGGCTGGCCCTCACTACGGCACGTTATTACACGCCCAGCGGCCGGCTGATTCAGCGAGATTACAAAGACGTGTCGCTTTACGACTATCTTTATAATCACAAAAATCCGCAGCCGACGGAAGTCAAGCTCACCGACGGCGGGCGGCAAGTGTATGGCGGCGGCGGGATCACCCCCGACGTGATTGTGAGCGAGCCGAAACCCAACGATTTCCAGCAACTTCTGCTCAAACGGGATGTTTTCTTTCCATTTCAGGGGCAAGCGGGCGTTGGCAGCTTTACGACTTATTTCCTGGGAACCCGACCGGAGATTACGAAGAGTTTCGTGGTGAACGATAGCGTGATTGCTCTCTTCCGACGCAACCTTGATCGGGAAAAAATCCCATACACGGAAGCCGACATTCAGCAGAATCTCGACTGGATCAAAGGCGAGATCAAAAAAGAAGTGTTCATGTCGGTCTTCGGTCTACCTGCTGGCTTTGAAGTGGAATTGCAAACCGATCCGCAAGTTCTGCGCGCGGTCGAATCGATTCCTCAAGCGCGCGCACTCTATCAAAACGTTCGCAAAGTGATGGCGCAACATAGTGTGGGCCAGCCGCTACCGTAAGCTTCCGGCGCGCTAACACAGACATCTATTTCTGCTACCCGCGCTTTACAGTGTCATAGACGTAGTCACGCGCCGATAAAATTGACCTGTTCAATTTACCGGCTCGAACGCGTTTCAACACGTCCTCACGCGAGAGATCGAAGATCGCCTCCAGGATTTGCGTCTGCTCATCATCGCTCGCCTGGGCCACCACGAAAAGCACGCGGGCGCTGTGCTGGATGTAACTCCTCGAAAGCAGTTGGCGTTTCAGGAGGTCCATAATGACCGCTGCTTTCGAACGATCAAAACGCCCGGGATCGCCACGACGGTCGAGTTCCGCGAAAAATTGGGCGGTCCACTCACCGTGAAATTCCCATAGCTTCAGGAACAGATCGCTGGTAAATCGCGTTCCGGCCTTTACTTCGTAAGCGTTGATGGCAGGAACGACTCCGTCCTCGGTCAGCGCCGGCCGCTTGAGATAGCCGTCTTTCGTAATCGCGGCCTGATGATGGAGCAAGGTCCACAACCAGGAGACATCGATACGGTATGTTGCGAGATCATTCATGAAGCGAAGCGAAAGTTCGTAGTCATCAATTGCCGCGGCGAAATTTCCGTTTAAGATCTGGAATCCATAATTCGCCGCCATATAGAACGCATGCTGGATGTGCTCAATGGTGATATCGCCTTTCGGCACGGCGTAGATCGCCTCCCAGAGCTCTTGGGTAAGCAACTTTTCCGGCGCGTCAGACTTGTCTCCGGCAATGACCCACGGTGTAATCTTGCCGGTGGGACTCAGCAATCCGCGAGATTGAAGAAGCGCGCGCTCCGCTTGAACTAGTCCGCTCGCTACGGCAGGTACCAGCTTGCCGGCAACATCCACGGTTTCAGGCGCGGCATCGATAAATGCCTGAAGTTCGGTGACAGGCGCCTGTAATGGTTTATTGCCGGCGGCGACGTAGGACGGTTCTGGACTTGCGACCCAGCTTTGGCGATACGCATCATATAGCCGCCCCTTGAACCGCCCCGAAAGGATTTCTTCCAAAGTAGGCCGGTCTTCCGCACGCAGGGGCCCCTCCGGCACAAACATCAATCCCAGCAGCCGCTCGCGGAGCTTATCAATGACCATCGCGCGCAACGCCAGAGGATTGTATTTGGAGCGGCCATAAGCATCGCCTGGCTGATAGATCATCACGGCAGCCATTCCACCAATTGGTGCACCCTGCGTGAGTTGGTTTTCTTTCATGCCGGCCATCAACATAATCAACGCGTTATATTGCTGATAACTAACCATGTTTGGCGCCGCCATGGTGATCGACTGCGGATCAGGAAAAATCCCGTGAGGATCGTCTTTCCACATTTCGATAAGGCTGGCGAGGTAATCCCACCGGCCGACATTTGTTCCCAGCAGGCGCCGTCTTAAAACCCAGGCAATAGCCGGCAAAAAACGGCCGGCGTTTCCTTCCTCATACAAAACCTTGATTTTCAGCGTACCGATGGGCACGCCCATGAAACTTTCCAGGCGCGACAGCAGTTTCTCGACAATGAGAGCTTCCTGAGGAGTCTGAATTTTGGGAATGTAGAAATAGACTCCGGTGCCAAGGCGCGTCAGAGCATCGAAATTGTTCAACGCCCAGAGAACAGCGATCGGAATCAAAGCGGGGACCGGCAAAGCGTCCACCGTCATGTACTCATATTGAATATGGATGCCTGGCGGACGGCCAAATCGTGTAGGCCAACGCGCAGGCCGGGTATTGATCTTGTAAGTGCGGAGCTTCCCTTTCTTGGAGACCTGGTACACATTGTTGGCCCAGCGCCCCTCAAAAATTTCCTTGGCATTCTGCAATGCCGCAAACACTCCGATCGGCTGCTTTTCAGGCGTGCCAGAAGGACGGAAATGCGAAGGCGAGGCATCCTCAAAGTCGGGCATATTCATTGGAGCCGGGCTATTCAGCGCATTGAAAGCCATGTCCAGGGGATGCCATGGTCCCGTCAGTTCCAAGCCGGGGTTGCGTAATGGATGCGCGTCGTCGGGGATCGGAACTTCATCGTTAAGCCGCCATCTCCAGGCGCTCTGATGGTTCGCAAAATTATCGATCATTCCCTGCACAATTTGCCGAAACGTCCACACCCTGCCGCTCTGCGGATCTTCGAAAGTCTCGTTCCAGTCCGGCCATGAATATTTCTTTCGCACAGATTCGGAAGAGTCGAGCAGACGGCGCCGAGCCGATAACGCCGCTTCGATGAGCGGACGTAACTCTCGCGTAAGCGTTTCGATGGTTAGCTCGACGTCAATCGTACGGCCGTTGACCTGCTTTGAGCCGAAAAGCTGCGGAAAACTCTGCCTTACATCGTCACGAATCAAAGCCAGCCTCCGTTCCCTTCAGAGCGGATTTACCGCACCTCTGTAAATTGCGAAATAGATCATTACCACCGGCAGGGTCAAGCATTCTAGGGAGCGGCACCCGTCCGGAGGACGCCGAAAACCACGATATTACGTTATAATTCGCGAGTTCGCGTTTCCTGCCGGTACGTTGCTCGCCAACCAGTCAGTGCTGGACCTGCGTGACATGGAGTGGGGACCGAACATGCTGGAGCTTTGGCGGATATCGATTTCACAGTTTATTAGGGAGAGTGAGTAAATGCCACGCAAATTAGGATTCACAGCAGCGCTCGTAACTGTCTGCACCCTATTGCAACCGTGCGCGCCGCGGGCGCAAGTATCGAATGCCGGTCACGCACCGGAAACTCCGGCACCGATGGTTTACCCGGGACAATGGCGAGGAGTGGGAGACGTGAAGCCGTGTGTGCTCCCGTGGGGTGGCGTTTACTCATGTCCCCCGGCTCCTGCCACAGTTGCCATTCGCGCAGGCAGACTGTTCGACAGCATAAACGGCAAGATGCTTGCGAATCAGGTTGTGGTCATAACCGGTCAGCGAATCACGGAAGTTGGCCCGGCCAATAGTGTCAAGATTCCCACGGGCGCTCGAGTGATCGATCTCAGCCAATCGACCGTGCTACCGGGCTTGATTGACACACATAATCACTTTATGACGGCGCGCGGGAAGATGACTGGGGACCAGGCATTGCTGGTGGCTACGAAGCGACTGCGCGATGGGCTGGTGAACGGTTTCACCGCGATGAAGGAGATGACCTCTCACGGCAATGGATATCAGGATGTGACTCTCCGCGACATGATTAACATGGGCGTTGTGATCGGGCCGAGAGTACAGGTCTCGGGTCGAGGAATCGTGTGGGGAGGCCCGACACCAACGGATAAAGAAAAGCCCGATCCTGAGCTACTGAACCCCATTGTTGTCCACAACGTTGAGGAGGCACGAGCCGCGGTGCACGTCGAAGTTGATCATGGCGTGGACCACATCAAGCTGTATCCGGTTGCCGGTTGGAGTTTCACCCCATCGGGCGAGCTACAGTTCAAGGCGACATACCCCCTCGAGGTCATGAAAGCGTTGGATGACGAAGCGCAGAAACTGGGAGTGCGAACAGGTTCACACGCGTATGGCGGCGAAGGCTTGCAGAATGCCATCACGGCCGGGCATGCGGGTGATTCCATCGAGCACGGGCAGGGATTGACGCCGGAGATGTGCCAGGAAATGGCACGGAAAGGGCTTTTTTACAGCCCGACGATCCTTGAATATTCCAATCCCGGAGTTTCGGACGCGGACGCGAAAGCGACGGGCGGCAAATACGACATAGTTCCAATTTTCAAAAAGAATCTGCGCGCGTGTCTCGCAACCAAGGGGCTCGTCGTTGTCTTCGGCAGCGGTTCGCAGGGCTCGGAATGGCGGGAGGGCAGCAATGCTCTGGAGATCGCGGCGCTGGTTCAGGTTGGCGGCTTGACGCCAACTGCAGCTTTACAGGCAGCGACGATTAATGCGGCTACAGAGATGCGTTGGCAAAACGATGTAGGCTCAATCACAAAGGGCAAGTTCGCAGATATTGTAGCCGTTTCCGGGGATCCGGCTAACGATATCACCGAGACGGAACGGGTGAAGTTCGTTATGAAGGGCGGCGAGGTCTTCCGCAACGATTACGCCGCGGGAACAATAGGCGCCATGACGTTATCTGGCGAGATACGTTGATTTACGCGCGCTTCGGTGGACTAACAGTAAGTGTGGCAACGCTTAGGCTGGGTTGTTCTTCCGCCACGAACTTCGCGTCAGGGAATCAAGCTGTGGTGGCGCAAGTTGCGGTGCGGTGAGGTGCTCGAAGTGGCGGCGAAGGGCCGCGGCCCTTCGCCCTTTGGCACCTAAGCGGAAAATCAGTTCTTTCTCCAGGTGAACGAGTCGAGCATCCAGTTGCTGACAGTGGCGGCCTGCTTCATCAAATTTATGTCGTAGTTGATCTGGGCGTGACCCAAATCGCTCATGGTGCTGGTAATGACTGAGCCATACCAGTTGCCGCCGGCGCTGTTAAACGAAAGGTTGGCGTTCGGGGCGTAAAGCACGCCGACGGCATTAGCGCCGCCTTTGACGTTAATCGTGCCTGTTCCTGCATAAATCAACTGGAACAATGCCGGGTTCCATCCCGCGTTGTTGATCAACCCACCGCCGGTCAGGTCAACAGGAGTAGTAAAGCCCGTACCGGCAACATTCATGACCACTGAACCATCTGTCGCAGTTGTTGTGCCGGTCGGGTAAACAGAATCTATGATGAGGGAGCCTCCTCCATTTTCGACCAAACTGTTGATGTTGTAGCAGCCGTAATCTATACCAGCGATGATGGTGTTATAGAGATGTACGTTACCTTTAATTGTGATGTTTCCGTAGACTCCAGGCCCGGTGATCGCCGGAGAGACTGGAGCAACGGGAGGACATGTTCCCGGCTGCAAGCAGAAATCCCCGGCAGGACATCCGTTACCGCCGCCGCTTATAGGGCCGGTGCCATAGACACAGCCGACGACCGTGCCACAATCGCCAGCACTGTTGTTCAAAGTTATAGTCGCCGCCGCGCCGGTCGGCGGTACCGGATTGGGAGCGCTTGGAGTCGGGTAGACGACAGGTTGCGCCAACTGGACCAAAGAACCCGTTACGTGCCCACCGGTATCGGTCCAGGCCGTGACGTTGCCACTGGAGCAACTGCCGGTACCCGTACGTGGCGTATACAGATTGCCGCTGATCGTTGTGGGATTGCCGTTTTCGGCTAAGTTCCCATTGGTACCCACGTTGGCCTGGCTACCGTTTACAACCGGAGTGCCGCTGTGCAGCGTGAGATTGCTGGAATCGTAACTGGCGGTACCGCCGCCACCACCGAAATTCAATGCGCCGCAACCACTTCCGGTGGCAAAGGCCGCATAGCTAAACACCGGGGTCACCTGCTTTTCCAAAACAGCGGATACTTCTTCATCGGCCGCACGAACACCACCAATAGTGCCGTCAGAGGTGATTCGCCAAGTCTGCACGGTCTCATAAGAAGCCGAGCCATAGGGCAAGACCTGCTCCTGACTCAAAAGCGTTGCAGAGGTGGCGTAATTCACCGCCACATTCCCGGCAGAAAGAGTGCCCTGTGCCGCATTTTGAAAAGCTGTCTCGTCCGAGGAGACAGGATAGTTAGAAGCTTTGTGCGCGTGGCTGGTCGACAGAACCACATCATGATTCGTGTTATTGGCAGCGGGATACTGCACGGGAGATACGTTGTTGTTGTAACTCGAGAGCTGATCGGTTCCGGAGGTACTCGGCGGCGTGTACGTGTTGATAATGTAATTTGCTGCCGCATTGACCCCGGCCTCCGCGCCGTCTCTGGCCTGGGACATCAGCTTGTAATTCATGCTCGACCAGGTCTCGGTCTGGGAGAGAAACATCAGAGATACGGCCATGACCGACATGATCAGCAAGAGAATGAGGGCCAGAATTAACGCCACGCCTTTTTCATTTTTGTGGTTCATAGAGCCTCTTTTCGCTTGTTAGAAACCTGTCAGGCACGCCGTCGAGCCCGTCGCACACGGACCTATGGTGGCGGGCATCGGCTGGACTCTTGTTGGACTGAATGAAAAGAGCTGGTACGCGTCGAATACGTTTCGCGGAGAGACGTTTAGTAATGCCTTAGTCTCCCTCTGATATTGTCCGGTCGAAGGGTCGGGCAATGCTGTTTGAACGGTCAAGGTCACCGCCACGTCGGTGACGAAACATGGGCTAGTTGCCGAAGTCGCATTACAGTTGGTGGGTTGCTCCTGATAAACGAAGCAGGGTGTATTGTTCGGATTGCCCTGATTATAAAGATTGGGGAGCAAGACCTGGTTGGCGCTTACCGAAGCCGCATTAAAAGCAGTTTCGCTGCGATAGAGATTGCCGCTGCCGGCCCAATCGCAGGTGTATTCAACGTAAACCATATTGCCATCGCCGTTGATATCGCCATAAATCTTCAGATGAGTGGCATCGGAACCGTTAAGCATGCCGACGGAGGTTTCCGGCACCACGCCGGTACCGAAACCGCCTTGCACATTGACCGGAATGTTCGCAGCATGGGCGATGTTGAACCACGCGGTTATGGTATTTCCGCTGATCGCACTTATTCGCACAGTTTCTTGATTCGAGCCCGCATCGACAACCAAGTACTCGCCGACAAACATACCCGCAGTTGCGCCGGACGTTAGCGTGGCTGTGTACGATCCGGGATTGAACGTTCCGGAGACTGGAATGGCGGTCGTGATTTGAATGTTGGTGATTGGCGGCAGTGAAATACGGCCTGCCTGCCCGATCTCCTGCTGCATTAGCTCGGTTGCGCTGCGGACGGCCGCGTGCATTTCTGTACGATTTTGCACCGAGCCTTCGGTGTGCGTGGTTTGCAGGAGCCCGGACATGACGACGCCGCTGATTGCGACGAGAATCGCCATCGAGATCATCATTTCCAGCAGCGAAAAGCCGCGAGCTTCGCCAGTTTGTTTTTTTGTGTGCGTTTTTGCGCGTTCGGACACTTTGCCTCCTCAGAATGGGGCCGACTTGAGTGAGACAACGGTAGCGGTAGGAACCGCTCCGGCGCCGGATCCCGTGCCTCCTACGGTGGAGCGCACCTGCGCGGTTACGGTAATGCGCTTCAGGTTCGTCGCGGCTTGCTCAATTTTCCAAACGCGTATGTAGTACCAGGGATCGGTTGTGCTCGTGGCGTTGGTGAGGTTACCCGCGCTATCAAGATAATCTACGTAGCCGTTTCCCGGAGTGCTGACTGGATTCGCGGGATCTGAACTGCCGCCCACCGCCAATCCCGTACCCGTCGTACAGGCAGGCGGACTGACGGTTTGCGGACTGCACGGCGGGAATACCGTGGTATCGGTTCCTGTTCCTGCGCCGAGATCGCCGTCGCCATACGCCAAACTGATGAGCTGCTCCATCTTGTCCTGGGCATATTCGGTAGCACGCGATTGCAGGTGCCCTTGGTTTTCGGTCGTTTGCACCGCGACTGTGGCCAGCGACATGACACCAACCGCAACGATCATCAGCACGGTGAGAGCAATCATCGTTTCGAGCAAGCTCATGCCCGATTCCAAGCAGCGTTTAGAGGAGCACATAATTTCGTTCTCCAGATGTGAGGTCATCGATTAATCCAATTCGCGGAACCTAAATCGCTACGCCAGGTCTGAATCAAACCCGTCGCCAGTACCGTCACACCGTAAGCTCCGGACTTGTTGTCGGTAACGTAGAGCGCATCATTGGAAGTAGCCGTCATGGTGTTGTCGACGGGAATACCTCTCGAGTTGAAAACGATGCAAGCGGAGTTGGCGACACTGCCAGCGCTTTGACTCTGCGTTTGTGAATCCGATTGACACGCCGGCGCCTGTCCCAGCGTCGCCTGGGTATTCGCCGGAGCACTGGTCAGCGAGCCGTAGCCGAAGGTCGTGCCAGTAGATAAGTACGTTGAAGGTGGTGTGACATAAGTAGCCGAGCATTGACCTGTTGCATCGCCATCTGTGACCCAACAATTCTGTGTGCGGTCCCAGACCTCTACGCGATAGAGATTTTTGGCTGTATCCGCATAGACGCGGGCATCTGTGAATTCGGCGGCCGCGCGCATTTTGGCAAGTGAAACTGTGTCGCTCACCGACCGCGCATCGCCCAAGCTGCGATAAAGGCGGGTAAAAGAGGTTATTTTGGGAATAGCGACAGCCGTAAGGATGATGCCCACGGTAACAACGACCAAGAGCTCAAGCGTTGAAAACCCTAGCTCGCGAATGCAATCAGTGATCGAAGTCTTTCGCACGAGGCACCCTAGTGTTCGGCGCCAGAAGCTGCCGATCCTGAGTTTAAGTAGCGCAATCGGCTTGCCAGGACGTAACCAGTTGGCGTTATAGCTACTTATGTCTGGACCGAAAGGGATGGGCGGAGCAAGAACGTAACGTTTTGTAACAGTGCGGCACTGACGCTCACTGATCGACCGCTTTGGAAGCTGCGGACTCCCGACGATGTACAAAAATGTAAGAACTTGATGCTGCAGCACTTATGTCTTTTGCGACTTCCAGGTTGGGGCAAATTGGACGGCAGAATAGGCGCGTAAAGAGATGAAAACAGGTTAGATGTCTTGTAGCTAGTTCAAGCGCGTCGTTCGCGATCTTTCTGCCGCCTGCCATCGGAGACCTGACCGTGACGGCATGCTCCTTTGTCGACAAATCTGAGATCAAGTGACAGATCGCTGAGTGGGAGTTCACTCCGTGCGGTCGCCGTACTTCGATCGCATTGGTATGATGAAGAGGAGCGCTCGAGTTTGTTCTAAATCAGTTCACCCATATCGGGTTCACGAGTACAGCCGCCATCCAGGCTGATTCGTCCTTCTGAAGATCCGGAGTAGCTATGAACGGATTCTGGAAACGAGTTGCTTTTGCTTTTCGTTGCTTCTTTTCAATCCTACTTCAAGGTGAACTCCCCAATGATTTTGCGCGGCGAATGAAGACGTCCCGCAGTGTACCCGGGCCCGCGAGCAGTGCGGGCGCCGCTCGGGTTCCGCATCTTGAGCCTGAGCGAGCTGCGCCCGAAACGTTCGATCGGGCTGTGCAGATCCTGGCTCTACTGCAGCGTGATGTTCCACCCGAACGTGCTGATGCGATTCGCAGCTTCGGAGAATCGCTGCCGCCGGGACTACAGCTCGTCAGCTCTGCAAACTGCATGCTCTCGGTACCAGCGTTCCGCGACTTAGATCCGAGTGTGTCGCCCGAAGATGCTGCTTAACGAAAGGCTTTGTCACGCGAGATCGTGCCCGCAGACGATCGTTTGAAGCTCTACGTTTGACACTATTTGCGCGCCGGTGGGAAAATTCTCGCGAGATAGTTTGCAGTTTGTCTCGACGCTCCCATTGAAGAGAGCAGATATCGCAAGCGGCATCGTAACGCCGTGCGGAAGAATGTGCAGAGGTGAAAATCTGCGCACACGCAAGGAAGAGAGAACCTGGGGCGCCGGCCGATGAGCCAGACTCGAAGTACAGACCGACAGCATTACCTGGGAGGGGCCAGATGAAAGCAAGCTGCTACGTCGCTATTGTAACTGCTGCTCTGCTCGCATTGTGCGTCGCACCGGCGCTAGCCGCAGGTGAACCAGGGGAGCCGGCGGCAAATATGGCACCTGCAAAAGCCGCGTCGGCAAAGCTCGCACCTCGGCCGGCAGGCAGGCCCGCGGCGCAAAGCCAAGCGGAGAAGAACAACTCGGCGGCGGGAAAGCCGACTCCGCGCACGCCGGACGGACATCCCGACCTGAGCGGCTTCTACAACCTAGGCGACATTTTTGCCGGTGATCCAGTGGAAGAAAAGCCCGGGCAGCACGTCGTGGTGCGGTCGAATGACGGCTCGGTTTTCTTCGATTACGGCGGAGCCAATGCCGGCGGCGGCGACGGCGACGCTCAAATCCGGCAAACGCAAAACGGCAAAGTGAATCTGCTCGACCGCACCTGCGCGCACTGCGCGGAGCCGCCCTACAAGCCCGAGTACATGGCGAAAGCGAAAGCTATTGGCGACGCGATGCATGGCGATGCTTCGCCGATGGATCCGCAATACGACTGCATACCGTATGGGGTGCCGCGCGGATCGTTGCGCGGCGGCGGCGGTTATGCCATGCAGATCGTGCAGAATAAAGACGTGGTGGCGTTTCTTTATGAAGACCGTCCGGGGCCGTATTTCCGCATCGTTTACCTGAATGGCGAGCATCCGAAAGATCTCGATCCCTCATATTTCGGGCACTCGATCGGGCATTGGGAAGGCGACACGCTCGTTGTGGATGTGGTGGGGCTGAACGATGAGACGTGGCTCGGTTCGGGCACCGTCGGGCCAAAGCTGGCGATGATGCACAGCGACAAACTCCACGTCATCGAACGCTGGACGCGCGTGGGCGACGTGCTGAACTACGAAGCGACGGTGGAAGATCCGGTGATGTTCACCAAACCCTGGGTCATGACTCCACGGCAGACGCAGATCGCGGCACCGGGCGACTACATCCGACCGACCATGTGTGAGGCGCTCGACAAGAGCCACCTGGTGAAGAGTGATGAGACGCCGTATATCTCGAAGGCGAATTCGGCAACGACGGAGCCGGCGACAGCAGCAGCGAACGCGGCAGCCGTGCCGAATATGGCCGGCGAGTGGAACGTGCAGATCTTCAGCACGATTGAAGGCGTGATGAATCAGCGCTGGTCCATCAACCAGGATGGAAACAAGATCACCGGCACGGTCGCGGCGCAGAATGGTACTCTGCCCATCGAAGGAAGCTTCGAGGCAGCGTTCCTGCACGCAACGATAACCGACGGAGACAAGAAGTACGACGTCCGCGGTACTCTGGTGAACAAAGATTTCGACGGCAGCATCAAGATGAACCGCAACGAATTCCGGCTATCGGCTAAGGGGCAATAGCCCGGCGGCGATTCGATGGAGGCGGAGCCCCGCGGCGGCGGCAGGGTTGTGCAGCGAAAAAAGCCGACCGATTGGTCCGCGTTTTTATTGGGATTGGTTGTGATTTAAGCCGGTTATCCAAGATAACGCGGACAGCGGCACTGGCTTTAGTTTCACCGCGCTGGTGTGTGGCTGGATTTCGCTTATTCGCCGCCCAGACGGAAGACCAGGACGTGGCCGTCAGAGTGATACTTGATCTGCTTGAGGAAACCCCAGTGCTTCGAGTTGTCCTTCGAAGCGAGACAGGTGATGGTGACCTCTTCGCCGACTCGCCAATCTTCGCGATGCACACCGGCGCGGCTGTAAGTGCTGGGGGGATTGCCTTCGCAACCCCAGGTCTCAACAGCGCCCGTTGCCGGATCTTTTACTTCCACCCAGGTGGCGGTGTGTGGATTGATCCAGTCCACCTTTTTGAGGATGCCGGTGGCGGTCCATTCTTTGTTGGGGTCGAACTCAGCGGTAACGGAATGATGCGCAAATAGGGGCGAAGCAATTGCAACAAGAGCAGCAACTGCCAGCGACATACCGCAGACATTAGTCTTGCTCATGGGTATACCTTGGAAGTTCCAGTCCAGAATGTGCCAAATCAGAGGCCACGCTGTAAAGCGAAATCGCGCCGATCGCGGCTGCGATGCAATCGCGCGACGCTACGCGAATATGGTTGAAGGCATCGGGGGCGGATGCGCAACAACGGGTTGAAACAGCGCGACGAGCTAAGTATCATCGGCGCCATTCTTTCATTCACTCGTGGCATATTGGATCCGGTGCCGAGACGATCCGCTGTCATTCGAAAAGGAGTCAACTGATGCGCCATACCAATCCAGCGACACTTCTGCGGAACAAATTCCGAAGACAGGGCGCGCCCGCTCTGCTTCTGTTTTCGGCTGCGGTTGGGTTGGCGTTTTTGCTGAGCGCTCGTCCCTGGCTCGATGCACAACCAAAACAAAACGCAAAAAAATCGGTGAAGGTGCTCGGTGGGATATATCTCCCCGGAGAGCCGTTGCGGTTCGATATCAGCTGGGTCGACCAAGCAACGGGCCGATATTATCTGGCGGAGGCCGGCAATGCCGCGGTTGACGTGGTGGATGCGCGAAACGATCTCTTTCTCGGGCGCATAACGGGGTTTCATGGGCGAGGCGCCGCGGACGATCCGTGCGGGCCAGTGGAGGGCATGGGCCCGAACGGCGTTTTGGTGACTCCGGACAATCACCTGTGGGCCGACGATGCGCATGGCACGGTGAAAGTGTTTGACATGAACAAGGCCGAGCCACCGTTTACGAATCTAATGCCGGTGGCCACGATTTCCACGGGCGCGCATTGTCGGGCCGACGAGATCGGATTCGATCCGAAGGATCACATCGTTATTGTGGGTAATCCGGAAGAGAAACCGCCTTATGCTTCGATTATTTCGTCCGATCCGCCGTATACGGTATTCGGCAGAGTGAATTTCGAAGGGGCGCGCGGGTTCGAGCAGCCCATGTGGGATCCGGAACTCAAGGGCGGGCGTATGCTGGCAACTGTGCCGGGCATGGGGGAAACTTCAAAGGTGGTGGTTTTTAATTTGAAAGATCCGAAAAATCCCTCAGTAGAGACGACATACCCGACAGGAAGCTGCGGCTCCGGGCTCGTGCTGGGGCCTTCGCAACATCTGCTCGTCGGCTGCGGTGGTGGCAAGCCGCTGATCGTTATCGACGCAGCGACCGGCAAGATCCTGGCTATGCTGGAGGGCACCAGGGGTGCGGACGAGGTGTGGTACAACCCTGGCGACAACATGTACTACGCGCCTGCCGGATTTGGCGCGAATCCGGTTCTCAGCGTGATTGACGCCTCAACCGACAGGCTGATAACCAATCTTCCAGCAGGACCGGGGTCGCATTCAGTAGCCGCATATCGGCAGAACAATCACATTTTTGTTCCCATCGCAATTCCCACTCAGGCCGCGCCGACAGACGCGTGCAATACGATGTTTGGCTTCCCTGCGAAACAGGGTTGCATCGCGGTTTACGGGCACGAAGAGTAAGACACCGCAAGGATTGCTTCGCGTCACTGCGGGCTTGTTTTCGCGTCTGCGAGTAATGTGTCAGCTCTCAAAACTTTCTTCCGCACCAGTAAGCCGGTCTCCCTCCCTGGCGACCCACACATAAATTGTCGGTAACAGCATCACGCTCATCAGCAAGGCGGCCATCAGTCCACCGACGATTACGATGGCAAACGGCCTCTGAGAATCCGACCCGATCGCGTGTGACACGGCTGCAGGCAGCAGGCCGAGAGTAGCCACGAGCATGGTCATCATAATCGGACGGAGCCGCAACACTGCGCCTTCAATCGCCGCTTCTATCGCGGGGTGACCCGTGGCGCGAAGTTGGTTGATGTATTCCAGCATGATGACGCCAACTTCTACCGAAACTGCGAAAAGCGCCAGGAATCCCACGCCCGACGAGACACTAAAATGGGTGCCGGTGATCAGTAGCGCGAGCAATCCGCCGATCGGCGCCACGGCGACGACTGCCAAGATAAGCAACGCCCATTTCGCGGAATGGAACATGCTGTAGAGAATCACGAAAATTGCGAAAATCGTAACGGGCAAAACGAGCAACAGCCGGCGTTGCGATCTTTTCTGACTCTCGTACTCTCCGGCCCAATCGAGGCGATATCCGGGCGGCAGTTGCACCTCCTGATTTACCGCGCTCATTGCCTGTTCCACCGTGCTGCCAAGGTCGCGCCCGCGCACACTGTATTTCAGTGCCACATACCGGGAATTAGCCTCGCGATAGATTTCCGAAGCGCCATCTCGAATCTCCACTTTCGTAAGCTGGTCCAGAGCGACTCTTTCACCGGTGGGCGAGGACAGACGGATATTTTCGATGGCATCTTTCGTCTCGCGGTAAGGGGCCTGATATCGCACAACGAGGTCGTAGCGCTGCTCCCCTTGCAGCACTTGGCTGACAGCTTTACCGCCCACGGCCGTTTCGATGGCGTCCTGTATATCGGCGACATTGATCTGATAGCGCGCCGCCTGCCTGCGATCAACGGTCAGGTTAAGATTCGGCTGTCCGATCACGCGGAACAAACCCAAGTCTTCGATGCCTGGGATTTTCTCCATGATGCTGACGATCTGCTCTCCTTTCTCTTCGAGAGTTCTCAGATCGTCGCCATAGATTTTCACCGCCAGTTCGCCTTTTACGCCGCTGACAGCCTCCTCCACATTGTCCGAAATCGGCTGGGAAAATCCCCAAAGCACGCCGGGAATTTTACTGACCTCGCGGTCCATGGCCCCGATCAGTTCATCCTTGTCCTGGTGAAACACAGGACGCCACTGCTGCTTCGGCTTCAGGTCCACGAAATATTCCGTATTGAAAAAACCCGTGGTATCGGTACCGTCGTCGGGTCTGCCGACTTGCGAAACCACCTGTCTCACTTCGGGAAAAGAAGCAAAAATCTGGCGCGCCTGGTTTGCTACCCGGATGCCCTCGGTGGGCCCAGTGCTGGGGGCCAGTGTCCCACGGGCCCAGATGGCGCCTTCGTCCAGGTGTGGCAGAAATTCAGAACCGATTACGCCACTAAAGGTGAGGAATAGCGCCACCGCAAATGCAGCGATGCCCAAACCTGCAGTGATCCAGCGATGTTCAATTGACCAGCGAAGCCGCCGCCGATAGCGCTCTTTCAGGTACGTCATGACTGGATTTTCCCACTCGCGTACTCCTCCCCGAAATGCTTCGCTGCAAAGAATCGGTGCGAGCAAGATGGCAAAAACCAGGCCGCCCAGCAGCGCGAAAGCCACCGTCCACGCCATCGGACGGAACAGGCGGCCTTCGACGCTCTGCAGCGTAAAGATCGGCATGTAACCAGCAATGATGATTGCGCGTGCGTAGAAAACGGGCCGCTGCACTTCGTGTGCGGCTCGGCGGATGCATTCCATGGTGGCCAGCGGTTTACTGCCGCGGTGCGCGAGATGGCGAAACATGTTTTCGACCATCACCACAGTGCCGTCGACGACCATGCCGAAATCCAGCGCGCCCAGCGACAACAGGTTTGCCGGAATATGGTTTGCGCCAAGGCATATGGCGGCAAATAGCAAGGAAAACGGAATCGTCAGCGCCACGATTAATGTCGCCCGCATATTCCCAAGGAAAAGAAAAAGAACGATGGTCACCAGAAGAACGCCCTCGATGAGGTTGTGCAACACTGTTTGCGTGGTGTAGCGGACGAGATTGCTGCGGTCCAGATGGGGGACGATCCTCACTCCGGCCGGGAGAATATGGTTATTTAATTCCTCAACCTTTTCATGAATGGCTTGAAGGGCCGGTTCGGCATCTGCCCCTTTTCGCAGCAGTACGTAACCCTCCACGACGTCATCGTTATCAACAATGCGGCCGTCTTCGCGCCGAATCGCCTTGCCGATTTGCCCGAGCCTGATCTTCGGCCCTTGCGATACTTCGGCAATATCGGCGACCCGAATTGGTGTACCGTTTTGCGCCTTCAAAACCGTTTCGGAAATGTCCTGCGCGCTCCGGTAGAGCCCGACCTCGCGGACGTTGATCTGTTGCAGGCCGGCTTCGAGGAAGCTGCCGCCGGCGTTTACGTTGTTGTTGGCCAGCTGCTGTTCCACCTGGCCGATGGTCAAGCCGTAGGAGATCAGCTTATTGGGGTCGAGGCGAACCTGATACTCGCGTGTGGGTCCTCCAAAGCTGACTACATCCACAACGTTGGGCACGGATTTGAATTGCTTTTCGAGCGTCCAGTCCTCGATAGACTTGAGCTCCATCAGGTCGTATCTTGGGTTGGTGCTCCGTAATGTGTACCAATAGATTTGACCTACGGGGCTGAAGTCCGCCCCGATCTGGGGTTGCAGGCCAGCCGGCAACGTCACCTGCGAGAGCCTCTCCAGCACTTTTTGGCGATTCCAATCATCCACGGAATCATCATCAAAGATGAGCATGACGCTCGAAAGCCCAAACAGCGAATTCGAGCGCAGATGCTCGAGATGAGGAAGGCCATTCATCTGGATTTCGATCGGGATCGTGACTTGCTGCTCCACCTCCTCTGACGCGCGGCCCGGCCACTGCGTGATGATCTGCACGTAATTGTTCGCGACGTCGGGATAAGCCTCGACCGGCAGGTTGTGAAACGAGATTGCTCCCCAGACGAGCATCAACACGCCAAGTGCCAACACGATAAAGCGATTGTTCAGCGCGAAATCGACCAACGCACGAATCATCAGTGCTTCTTCGTTTCTTTTCTTCCTTGCGCCTTTTATTTAGCCTCAGCGGTCTGCAGGGCCGTCACTGTTCCGCAGTGTTCTCCAGCACAAGGGCATTCGCGACTACGCTCTCCCCTGCGGTAATTCCAGAAACGATCTCCTGCATGCCTCGGGGCAAAGCGGGTCCGCTGACCACTTCCGTCCGCCGAAATTTGTTGCCTTCGGCCGGGACAAACACCCAATCGCGATCGTGCAGGTGCAGGATGGCAGCGGCCGGAACTTCTGCGTGCATCTCCGGCCTTTGACCGTGGAACGTGGCAGTTACAAACATGCCGACGCGGATCATGCCGGGATTGGCTACCTCGATGCGTACTTTCGCCGTGCGCAAATTCGGGTCCAGAACAGCCCCGATGTTTCCTACTCGCCCTTTAAAGACGCGATCCGGATAGGCGTTCAGGCGGACCTCGGCCGTATCGCCCACTCGCACGCTGGGCAACTCGTTTTCGTAAACGTCGCACAGAATCCACACGTGCGAGAGATCAGCGATCGTGAAGAGATTGGGCGAATTGTCCAGCGTTTTCACGCCGGCGGCTTGAGTGACGTTTTGCTCTACAATGACCCCGGAAACCGGCGCCACGATATCGACCAGCGTGCCCTGATCGGCGGCAGCGTTTGGCGCGCCGGGGCTGACTCCTAAAATCCGCAAACGTTCGCGCGTATTTTCGAGATCGACTTTGGCCTTGATCTCCCCGTCTTGGGCGATCTGAAACTCGTTCATCGAAATAGCGCCGTGTTCGAAAAGATCTTTGGCGCGCTCAAACTGCGTCGTCGCCAATGTTTCATCGGCTGCCGCCTTACGATAGTCGGAGAGGGCACCGGAAACCTCCGCGCTCTGCACCCGCACCAGCACCTGACCTTTCTCCACGGTGTCGCCCAGACGGGCGCGAATCTCGACCACGCGGCCGGAGGCCAGTGAAATCACGGGAACGTTTCGTGAGGCGTCCGCGGCCACAACGCCGGTGACGACCAACTCCGGGGCAGCCTTGTAAGCTGCGGCGGTGACCAGAGGAAATTGTTCCGGGCGTTGTACCTTGACGATGCTGAGGTCAGTATCGTGTTCGATGATCGCGGGTGGCGGCGCCTCGGCTTTGGGATCCGCGTTCGACCGGCCGCAACTCCAGAGCAAGCCCCCCAGAATCAGGAACGTCGCTATACTTCCGAAGAACCTCCACACGGTGACACTCCTCGCTTTTCCGAATATGTGAAAGAAGCGCCCGTCACATGGGCGCTGGTTTGCCTTCAGGCCGCAACGCGCTACAAATGAGCAGATACGCGACGGGGCTACCTAGCAGGAATGGACAACAGGAGGAGGCGAAAGGCCGGATTGAGAGGTGCGATCCGTCTTGGAGCGAACTAATATCCTTCCGGCGACCACGCTGCCGATGGCGAATAAGCCGGGAGGCGAAACGTTCGGCGCCAGGGCGACCATTACGTGAGCCGGCAGTTTGAGACCCGCCGCAGAACGATGCGAAACGCGTCGGCCTCCGCTCAAAACCAAATGAGACATGGTGCGCTTGCCGACGGCAGCATCGAACGCGACGATTTGCGGGTGGAGATCGTCGGTAAGCGACACGGACGGAAAAAGCAGTATCAGAGCACAGCTGAGCGCAATAGCTCCGGAGAGTGTGCAGGCGCGCGAAGCGGGACGCCAGCGGAAAATCCAGATGCTGGTGAAAACCAGCGCGGCGCTGAACCAGAGCAGGTTGAGGCTGATCTCCATCACGTCGTTGCGGCACCTAGTCTATGCACTGTAGATTTTACGCTAGTCTACAATTACCGTCGTCGCGACGCAATTCTGAGGCGACCCTGTTGCGGATAAAGCACCCCAAAAGCCGATCAGACGTCCAGCCCCTCTACGATGTTTGGCAAAACATCATTGGCGAGATGATCCACAAATTGCGCAACCGTGTTGATGCGTTTTCGGCAAGCAGGACATCCAGGGACGGCGACACCTCTTTCGCCCCCGGTCATTATCGGCGGTTCGTCAACGAACGCATCGAATGAATGGCGGCGAATCTCAGTTTGTAAGACCCGCAACAGTTCAGTTTTTTCCATTGAATTTACGCCGCACCTAATGTTCGCAACTATGTCCTAACGCAATCGGCTGGTTCTCAGATGAACCGGGGGTCCTCGGCTTACGATAACCGCAGCGTCTTACCTCCCCCGGGGATTTCCCAGAAGGTCGGATCACCTCCTTTGGCCAGCAACGGCTGACCGCGCCTTCTGCAACGCAACGGATTGCTCGTTCGCTTCGGACAACTGCTGCTCGGCTTGAATCCAATCTGAGACATCTTGTCCATCCTCGCATCCACGTGCGAGATAAATCTCGTAGGCACGCTGACGAATCTGTTCCTCGGTGGGCGTGGGTTTGCTCGAAGATGACATGACTGATCCTCCTGTCGCTTTTTAAGAGAGCTTTCCACCATAGCCTTTAGGCTCCAGGCGCTTCAATACGCTCATGTGGGTAGATAACCCCAAAACGCGTCTCCGGAGTATGACGCTCCTCTGACCATTTCCCGGCTGCATGACTAGTTCTAAAAAACACACCTTCGGCTCGAGGCCACGAGTAGCCCTGAACAGCTCGTCAAAGACGAAGTCGAAAGAGGGTAATGACACAAACATGGGACAAACAGGCTGAACAGAACAGGCTGAACAGCACAAAGCGGATTCGCAAGTTGTTGAGAAGATGGTGGACGGCATGGGACTCGAACCCACGGCCTCCTCGTTGCGAACGAGGCGCTCTTCCAACTGAGCTAGCCGCCCACAGTGTGATCCGAAGCGTCGGCGCTGATTCCTAAGTGGTGGGAAATCAGTCGGAATCGGCGGCCTCACCTATGCTAGCAAAGGCGGCCCAAGCTTGCCAACGCTCCACGAAGCAGCATTCACCTATTGACGAAACGTATGAAGGCTTGAAAGCGAAGAAAGAGAAGCGATTCTCAGGTTGCTTCGCCCGATTTTAGGGACGCGTCGCGCAAACGAGATACTCTTTCTACACCGCGGGCGAAAACGGCCGCCCCTTGCCGCGAGGCCGGGCACTCGAGCTGTTGTGAGGCTATCCCTGAACCGTAAACCGCAGCGGCAGAATGAGGATCTTGTCCCCTTCCTGAATCGAAATATTGTAGCCGCCGGATTTGACCTGTGGCACTTTCAGAATGATTTTGGCGCTCTCTTGGTCCACGAGGGTAGCCTTGTAGTCATCTTTGTCGTCCGACAGGTAGACCGCGGAAATGGCGTCTTTGCCCAGATTTTCACCGGTCAAGGTGACGCTATCGTCGACTTTACCCATTACCGGCGCCACCGCGGTGACCTTAGGCGAACTCTGGCCGCCCACACGCGGGGCGAGACAGAGCAGGGAAAGCGCAGCGACGAGAGTGATCTTGAAAAACATTCGTGTGCTGACAAAACGCAGGGTTACGTTCCCCACCCCGCAGGCTGGACTGTTACCCATAGGTTTACCTCCAAAGTACCGATCAGAAGGTGCTTATTTGCGGCGAAGATACGCCCGACCAATTAGCGTGTCAAGTGTCCGCCTGAGGCTGCCTGAGGATGCCTGAGCATGATCGGCCGACCCGATCGCACAACCGCAGTTCAGCTTCGCTGAATCGGAGCCGTGCCGAGCTCAAGAAATGAAGGGGAAAGCGGGTTCCTGGTTCAGAACCCATATACCGCGGGCGATCGGAGCATCAGCAGTTTCACCGCTGGACAACAGGAGTATGTGCTGCGAACATTTTGCCGGCGGCAGCAAACAGCGGCCGCTTAGAAACTGTAAAATAGGGAGATCGCTCGACCTGAAACTTATGAGTGTGCGCCTGATTGCGCTCGACATTGACGGAACGCTGCTTGATAGCGCGTCCGAAGTTCCTCCCGCCAACCGGCGAGCCATAGAAGCGGCCGTCGATCAAGGTATTGAAGTCGCTCTGGTCACAGGCAGGCGCTTCCATTTCGCGCTACCTATTGCCAGCCAAATTCCCTGCGCGCTCACAATGATTGTTAATAATGGGGCAGTCGTGAAATCTAAAGAGGGAATCACGCATTTGAGGCATCTGCTGCCACAAAAAACGGCGCTCCAAGTACTTTCCTTGCTCCCGCAGCATCGCGCCGGGGCGGCGGTCGTTTTTGATCGGCCGCGCGCCAACCAGGTGATCTACGAAAAGATCGACTGGGAAGAACCACAACGAAAAGGATATTTCGCCCGAAACCGGGAGTTCATCGCGCAAGTGTGTCCGCTGGAAAATTGCCTGACCGAAGATCCCATCCAGGTGATGTACAGCGGTTCGGTAGCGGAAATGCGGATTCTCCGCGCAAATTTGCTTGATGCGCCAAAAACACTGGAATTTTCACTTGCGACGACGTTCTATGAGCATCGCGATTTTGCCATGGTCGATGTGATCCGTGCGAACTGTTCAAAAGGTGCTACGTTGGCGGAATGGACGGGTATGCGCGGATTTGAGCGCGAGGAGGTCATGGCCATCGGAGATAACTTCAACGACCGCGAAATGCTGGAATTTGCGGGCCTTCCTGTGGTGATGGCCAACAGCGTACCGGAGTTAAAGAGCCTCGGCTGGCGCGAGACTCTTTCGAATGATGAAGGCGGAGTGGCCGCCGCGATCCGCGAATACGCCCTCGAGGGGTTGTGATGGCGCAAAAGCAAACGAACATTGCAGGCGCAACCCGGGTTTCAGGTTTCGCCCTCACCGTATTTGTCATAACACTGCTTGGCGCGCCAGTGGCTCGAGCCGATTATGCCGTGCTTCGAAGCGGACAGCGCCTGCATATCAGTGGCTGGCAAAATCTCGGCGAGACGGTCAGGCTAGATTTGGCTGGAGGCAGCGTCACCATTCCCGCAGCCGATCTCGAAAGAATCGAGCCCGAGGAAATTTTTGGCGAGAGCGCGGAAAAACGATCGGATGTGCCCTACGGCGCGCAGATTCGAAACGCGGCGGCAAACTACGGCCTGGATCCTGGGCTCGTGGCCAGCGTGATCGCGGTAGAGTCCAATTTCAATTCTCGGGCCATTTCGAAGAAGTCGGCAGCGGGATTGATGCAGTTGCTTCCCGAAACGGCAGCTCAGATGTCCGTGCACAACGCCTTTGACCCGGCGCAAAACATTAACGGCGGAACACGATACCTGAGGCAATTACTGGATCGATATGGGCAAAACCTCAAGCTCGCCCTCGCGGCTTACAATGCGGGGCCCCAGCGTGTAGATCTCTATCGTGGCGTCCCGCCGCTTGCGGAGACTCGTTCGTACGTCAGCCGGGTGATCGAACGCCTGCAAAAACAGCCGGACCTGCTGAAGGATTTTTCTCCTGGAACCGCCCAGACTCGTAGTCGAACCTCGAAATAGAATTGGAAAAAGTACGAGCTAGTTTTGGGGGCCCGGACCGGGCATGGGCTGTATGCCTGATGCAGGAGGATTGGCTGTTTGCGAAGCGGTGGGACCAAAGCCCGGTGCGTTAACACCGTTAGCGCCACTGGGCAACGCTGCGGGATTCGGAGCGGCGCCTAGTTGCGCTGGCGCATTCAACCCGGGAATCTGCTGCCCAGGGGCTCCCCCAGCAACGTTGGTAAGCGGATTCCAGATGAATTCCCATTCGAAATAAGTCTTTGCCCCCTGATAGACAATTATGGAAGACCGCTTAACCTTGCTAGCCACGCCGATCACGGAGCCGCCAAATACAGGCGAATCGACAGCCTCGAGCGGCGCAGGCTGCGTCGAACTCAGCATCGAGTTCTGTCCGAAACCAGTTTGCCCCTGCTGGCCAGGCTGAGAAGGATTCTGTGACGAAGCCTGCGCTCCCTGCGATGAAGCCTGTGTTCCGATAGTTGCAGGTTGATTCACCTGACCGAAAAGCTGGCTGGCGAGACCGGCAGCATTGCCCGGCAACTGTCCGGCAAATGCGGCGGCCACGGCCATTTCCTGCAACGTATGATAATGCACGCTGCCGACGAGTTGGCCTGTGGGCGTGACGTAAATCAGGCGCCAATTCCCGTCGCTGCTGTTCATCGGGTCTTTGTACAATTTGCGGAGGAAATGGACGCCTGCCGCGTTTGGTTTGGCGAGATCCTCCAGGGTCGTAGGATACTTGCCATTCTTTTGATAATAGAGGCGTATTGCGCGAACGTACTGATGAGCACGCCAGATGGTCTCTTGCTCACGCAAGCGACGCCCTTGAATCAGGACATTCGGAGTGGCTGCGGCAGCAAAAATCAACATCGTAGCCACGAGGAAGATGGCAAAAAGGACGGCGTAGCCGGCTTGACACTTGCCACGCTTTGGCCGCGTGATTGTCACGCCGGATTTGGCTCCTCCATCGTAAGGGTAGCACGCCGGCCTGTACCGATCTCTTCCAACTCGACGCTGCTATTGCCAATCTGCACCAAGCGATAACGGCCCAGCAAATTTTCGCCTACACCGATGATGTAGACGTTCTCTCCCTCGATGAAAAAAGCTCTTCGCATTCCGGTCTGCACGTCGGTGACAAACCCATAAAACATTGCTGGTATCACCAACGGCGCGGGACCAGATGGAACGGGCGCAATGGGGGGCGGAGCAAGGACGCCGCCGGGTGGCGTGGACGAAGCTGAAGCTGGGGGCGGAGCAACAGAGCTGAAGATGTTGCGGTGCGAGCCCTCATACTGCAACTTTTTGAGACGATCCAACAGTTCCAGCTTCAAAGCGGGATTCTCAACTGCTATGGGACGAAATTTCTCATCCGCACTGGAAACCACCGGAGCGATTTCAGGCCCTCGATTGCTGCGATAAAGCGCGTACAGAAGCACCACGCCGAGTACCGCCAGCAGAGTGAGACGTTTTTGCCGGTTCGACATATCTAAGTGCGGAAATACGTTCGGAGTTGGAGATTGAGCTTCAATTGTCCACCGGAGCCGCTCGATGCCAGCGAGAGGCCATCGAGAACATAGAACGTGTCCGAATGCTCGAGATCATTTATGAAGCGAACAACACTGGGATAGTCGCCATCCACAACCGCGAGGATATCCACCTGCGTAACGCCGCGCTTGTCGGGCTCGTGCTGGTGAAAACTGAGATTTCCCGCTTGCAAACCCGCATTGCGTGTCAGCGAGCCGAAATCCGAAACGACGGAGGAATAGCCTGACGCCAGGGGCCGGAAATTCTGCCGGAAAAACGTGTCACATTGCTGCTCGACCGCGGGCAGCGTCGTGCGAATAGTCTCAGCGCGCGTAATGTCGGCAGCCAGAAGAGCGTGCTGCCGCTTGAGCACATTCAACTGCGACTGAGGCGTACGATTCGCGTCAGCCATCTGCCAGTTGATGCCCGCCAATACGATGTCCGCGGCGACAAGCATGCCGAGGAGTACCCGGACGATCATTTTGCTTCTTTTTGACATAGCTCAGCTTGCGGAATAGCGTGCGTTCAAACTCATCATGACCTGATCATCTCCGCCCTTGCCGCCGGTACGAGTTTCACCAAGCACTTCTATGGACGAAAATGCGCGCGAATCCTCAAGCGCTTTCAAGAATTTCAATTTTCCATCATCCGTTTTTGCGCCGATCGTCAATCTGAGCTCGAGGTGATCTTCCGAGAGGTGCGGATCGATGCTGACAATACGCACACCGTCGGGAAGCGTACGCTCGAGATCCATGAAAATCTGCGTCCAGGGAAACGCGCGCTGCGCAATCAGTCCGTTCAGGAACGATGAAAGTTCACGCCGCTGCACGGTTTCCGGCCGATTGAAGAACGATTCCAACTCAGCCCTGCGGCGCCGCAGGACTTGCATGTCTGTTTCGATTCGAGCCTGTTCAAGACGTATGGCCGTATTCGCACGGCGGACGGTGTAAACATTCCAGGAAAGAAGCGCCATTGCGAGCAGGCCGATGCCGCCGATTGCCAATGAGAAAACGACAAATGGCCGATTCTTTTCGAGCGGTACTGTCGCCAGGTTGAGTCGAACTTTCATAGATATTGAATTCCAGCCGCCTCAGGCGCCGCGATAAAGAGTCCATCCCACGAGCGCGTCCAACTCTCTCTCGACGAGGGGACGCAGTTCCGCACTGATATGGCCTTCGCTGGCCGCCGCGCTCAATAAGCCTCCAACCGGACAATGGAGTTCACGCTCGAGCGGTTCACGAAACTCTTCGATTCGGCCGGCAAGGCCGGCTAGGCCGACCATAGTGATCCCTTCGTGCCACAAGTCCTGATAATAGGCGGCCAACGGGTAAATTTCATCCAGGAGCGCCTGAGGCGTGATCTCCGTTTCTTCTGCGGGAAGATCCACACAACGGTAACCGCAAAGCACACCTTCACGAACGATGGCGGCGGTCATTGCCCTGCCAGAAACACGCGCGAGCAGCGCAGGCCTGCGATCGTTAAGCAAAGGAAGTGCTGCAAGGGTTGAACTCATGACCACCCCCGGAGAGACGCCGGCCGACTCTAACATCTGTTCATATTCACGAATGATGCGCAGGCGAGCCACGGCCGTAACAACGTCGACTCCGTCTTCGCGGGGGGCCTGGCGCATATAGGAAATTGCCGTTTCGTCGAGTTCGAAAGGGACGCTTTTCTTCAGACGCCACCGCAATAAAGGGACAGCTTCGCTTGCGGTGCGGGGGAAGACGTCAAAATGCAACACGAAAACGCGGATGACCGGATCCGGCACAAAAAGGGCGACGTCTCGCGGTTTTGTGTGCACGCGCGCGAATACTTTCTCAATTGCCGAACGAACCTCCGCCGCATTGCCGATATTGCTATCGACGGCGCTCGGCTTGATGGCGCCGGAAGGAAGCGGTTCGACGGCAAGCGACTCGATTGCCGCGCTGGCGCGGCTACAGCGTGCCGCGGCGATATAACCGGGAGCTATTTCGCAAGCAGTGAGCGGATGAGGAGCTACAGCCAGCCACTGCGCAAAACGGCGCACGGCGGCGCTACGATAGAGTCCCTGTCGAATTCCTTCATTACTTAGCATTCAGCGATCTCGCCCCCGGAGTTTACGTTTATTTGGCAGGCTCCGGCGGTTCATTCAATAAAGGTAACTTTATTGATCTCTTTTAACGTGGTGACGCCGGCCCGGACTTTTTCCAGCCCCGAATCGCGGAGGAATGTCATTCCTTCTTCACGCGCAGCACGTTTGATTTCCGAAGTTGGCCGCCGATCGATAATCATTTCCCGGATGCGATCGGAAAGGTCCAGCAATTCGGTAATCGCCGTGCGCCCGTGATAACCGGTTCCCGAACATTCCAGACATCCGGCACCCTCGGCGAAGGCAATCGACTTCCAGACCTCGGGGTTCAGGCCGGATGCCTGCAACACATCCGCGGTGTAGTGAACGCGTTTTTTGCACGTATTGCATATGACGCGCACCAAGCGCTGAGCCATGATGCAATTCAGCGAAGAGACAAAATTATAGGGCTCCACGCCCATATTGATGAACCGGCCGATCACGTCGGTGACGTTGTTGGCATGAACGGTGGTGAAGACGAGATGACCGGTAAGGGCCGATTGGATAGCGATCTGTGCCGTTTCCTCGTCGCGAATCTCTCCAACCATGATCTTGTCGGGATCGTGGCGCAAGATGGAGCGCAAGCCGCGCGCGAAGGTCAGACCCTTTTTCTCGTTGACGGGGATTTGCGTGATTCCGCGGACTTGATATTCCACTGGATCTTCGATCGTAATGATCTTGTCTTCATCTGTTTTGATCTCGTTGATCGCGGCGTATAGGGTCGTGGTCTTCCCCGAGCCGGTTGGGCCCGTAACCAAGACCATTCCATAAGGCTCCCGAATGTACCGCCGGAACTTGCGCAATTCCTCGTCCGAGAAGCCGACTACCTCGAGGCTAAGGTTTTGAAACTTTTCCGAAAGCGTCTCTTTATCGAGGACGCGCAGAACCGCATCCTCTCCATGAATAGAGGGCATGATCGAGACACGGAAATCCACGAAGCGGCCTTTGTAACGCACGCGGAAGCGCCCGTCCTGCGGGACCCGCCGTTCGGCAATGTCCAGTTCGCTCATCACCTTGATGCGCGAGAGAATGGTCGAGTGCCATTCTTTGGATATTGGCGGCATAGCATGCACAAGAATGCCGTCGATGCGGTATTTAACAATTACCTCGAGGTCTCGCGCTTCAATGTGGATATCACTGGCGCGACGCTCGAGGGCGGTAAAAATGACCGTGTCCACCAGCCGCACAATGGGGCTGACACCACCGTCTTCGGTGAGGCGCTCGGCAAACAGAGCCTGTTCGCCCTCGTCTTCATCCTTTAGGACCTGAAGTGTAAAGGCTTCCGTAGCCTGCTCAAGCACGCGCTGAGATTGCTCGGTGCGCTTGAGCAGATCGCTGATTTGAGTGGGAGTCGCCACTTTCAAGACCAGCTTCTTGCCGAGCAGCAGCGGTAATTCATCGCTCAGCAGCACGTGAGTCGGATCGGCTACAGCGATGAGCAACTGATTGTCGCGTGACTCCAAGGGGACAAAATTGAAGCGGAACATAAGTTCGGCGGGGATACTGCGGAACAATTCCGGATCGATGCGGACTTCATTGAGGTCCACGAAAGGACAACGATAGCGTTCCGCCGTGCGGCGCGTGCGCTCGCGCTCCGCGTTTACATCCTGGACCGCTGAAGAGGCTACGTTGTAGTCGCTGGTTTCCATAAACAGTAATCCCGCTTTGCGCTAGCCGGGCCCAGCGCCTACGGAAAAGGAAAAAATAGGCAGGTAAAGCGAAATCAATATGAAGGCTATCACAATCGCCATGAAGACTAAAATGGCCGGTTCCACAACTGCGATGAAAGTTCCGATCCGTTGGTTGGTTTCGTCCTCATAAAATTCCGCGACGCTGGCCAGCATCGGAGAGAGCGCGCCGCTGGCTTCTCCCACTTCAATCATCTCAAGTCCCATAGCGGGCATGATCCGAGTGCTTTGTAAAGCAGCGTGTAAAGATTGGCCGTCCCGCACTAGCGCTGACGATTGTTCGATCGCCGACGAGACCAAACGGCTGCGCACCGACTCCGCGGATGTCGAGAGCGCCGCGACCAACGGGGTGCCACCGGCCAACAAGGTTGAGAGCGTACGGCAAAATTGAGCCACCTGAAATTTGATCCACGTCTCGCCGATGATGGGCAGCTTCAGCTTGACCCGGTCGACTGCTGTACCGCCATTTTCTGTCCGTGACCACAGAAAAACGCCAATCGCGCCCACAACCAACAACACAACGGCAAACAAAACGTCAAACCGATAGCTTACGGTGATTGTCAGCAGCAAGCGGGTGACGGCCGGCAACTGCACATTCATATCCGAATAAAGTTTGGAGAACTGCGGCACAACGTAAGTAACAAGATAGGTGACAATCAAGGTGGCAACTGTGACCAGAATCGCCGGATAAATCAGCGTTGCAATGAGCTTCTTTTTGGCGCTCGTTGAAATTCTTTGATAGGCGATGTAGTACTCCAGCACGCCGGAAAGATTACCGCTCTTCTCACCCGCCAGAATTGAAGTGACGTACACCTTGGGGAAGATTCCTTGCTGGGCAAGCGCATCGGAAAGCGAAGCGCCTTCTCGAACCCGGTCGCGAACTTCTCTCAACAAAGGTTGCAACCTAGGCGATGCTGCGCGCTCTGCGAGCAGGTCCAGAGCTTTAAGAATGGGAAGGCCTGCTTTTATCAGCGTGTTGAATTGCTGGTTGAAAATAAGAAAATCCGAACTTTTAAGGACCCGCTGCTTGCTACCGCCGATACTGCGGCCAAGGAGAAGCCCCCTGGGCTGGACGGAATAAACGTAAAAACCGCGATCTGAAAGCTTCTGCCGGACTTCGGAAATAGACTGAGCGGCTTCAACTTGGGAGAACACCCGTCCTGCCGTGTCCGCCACCTTGCACACGAACTCAGCCATAGCGGTTCCAGTCTACCTCATACCCATGCTGACCGGAACTTTACGGTTGGATACCATGTGCTTTGGTCTCAACACATCAGGTGGGGGATCCAGGTTCAAAAAGATTACTTGGGCTGCTCCACAATCGCAACCCCGGGAGGCGCTTGGAAGTGAAATAGCGACTCGGCCAGCGGCAGATTTTCCTTCCAATTGCCGAAACGGTACTCCAATTCGATCCCACCTGGCTGCAATACGCGAATATCCGCCAGTTCGCCAGTGTCAGGGTTGACTTCGAGCAGAACTTGATCAAATTGCTGTTCCAAAGGCGCTATCGAGGACTCGAGATTGTCGTCCGCGGAACTCTTAATCCGCGGCTTCTCGCCCTTAGGACGGCAGCTCAAGACGACGTCTCCCTGACGACCCGGCACCTGGACACTTAGATCAAGGGTTTCGCATAACTGTGACAACTTGGCTTTGCCGGTTAGTAACGCCAAAGGCGTCCGCCAATCGGTGCTCTCCTTGATCGGAGCGCGAGTAACGGTGTGATCCGAAGGAATGTAAAACCATACAGTCTTGCCGTCGGAAATAAACAGTTTCTGTTCAGGCGACTCGTATTCCCAACGCATTCGGCCAGGTCGGCTAAAGTAGACCTTGCCGGATTCTGCCTGGAGCCCCTGTTGGCTATCGCTATACCGCTCAAGAAATATGGCTTCCAGAGTTTTCGCGTCGTGATAACGCTCTTCAAGCGCGCGGGCCGCCGGTGCCGCCTCCGGGCTGACATTAGCGCGTGCAAAAGGAAGGAAACAGGACATCACGAGAGCGGTGGCAGGGAGGCAGATTGTCCTGTGCTTCACAATCACAGTTTAGCAGACTGTGGAACAGCCGCTGTCTCGTCGGACATTTTCCGGTACGCGGCTACTGAAGTGGAAAGGCTCAGCGCCACAGCATGCTTCTTGAAGGCGGCCAATAGTAACAATTAGAGGCTGAATCATTTCATTGGAGGGGACTATCGGACGGACCGGCGGACGCGGCCGGATTTGAGCGTATAACGGCAGTCTGATCAGAGTAGAAGTGGCGATCGCCACTCACGCCAGGACTGATAGGATCGGCGTTTATGGAATACGCGAGCGCGTTTCCATTCGCGTCCGTAGATAAAACGGTATAGGTGAATATGTATCCGTTTTTTACGCCTGAACTCAAGACTGAGTCGATCAAACCCGCTTGTGTAGCACTGGGTGTGGCTGGATTACCGCCGAGGGCCGCCAGTGACGGGGCAAAACCAACACCATAGGTGGTGTTGTAAACGACGCTGGCCGTGGTGATCGTACGGATGTTGGCGACAGAGCCCGCCTCGTTGGCACGCATCCTAGAACGCATGAAGTTGGGTATCGCGATGCCTGCAACGATCAACATTACCGCTACCACGATCATGAGTTCGATTAAGCTGAACCCGGCTGAGTGCCAACTCCTGCTGGTACTTGTCGTTGTCTTTTTCGAGGTGTCCATTTTGAGACCTCGTTCCGTGTGTCCGCTTGTTGCGATTTTGAAACGGGCTACGGGAGGGAGACTTCGCTCCCTCCCCGCCTTCGTGCTAGAGACTTATCCAATCGGCGTGCTGGCAACGCCTGCGCCTGCGCCTGATACGTCTACGCGGATCACGCCGGATTGGTCGGTGTAGTACATGTTCTGTCCTGTCGTACCCACCGTGATCGGCGTGGCCGTG
>Ga0070741_10002302_pt1 | contig 52270 bp, 47 predicted proteins | sample Coa_R1_4_FD_66440 | JGI IMG/M metagenome (GOLD analysis project Ga0070741, IMG submission 66440) | Surface soil microbial communities from Centralia Pennsylvania, which are recovering from an underground coalmine fire - Coalmine... | ecosystem: Environmental > Terrestrial > Soil > Unclassified ... | reverse complement strand
CGGAAGAGCTTGCCGAAGAACCCGCGCTTCTTCTTGGTGTCCTCAGACTCCTCGCCCATGGGGACATCCTCCTCTCGCGGTGGGCCTGGTTGGACTTGAACCAACGACCTCATCCTTATCAGGGATGCGCTCTCACCGAGCTGAGCTACAGGCCCGAGACGATTCTGGAGGCCCATCACCCGGCCCTGGCCAAGCGTACGCGCGCCCGAGAAACCGTGTCAACGCGAGCCCCTCGGTCCCGCGGTGCGGTCACTTCCGCTCGGCGAGCGTGACCTCGACCCCGCCCAGCACATCGGAGATCAGGTTGTACAAGAACGCCACGAAGACGTTGACGAGCGACCACACGAGCACCATGGCGAGGCCGACCAACGTGAGGCGCGCGAAGATCCACGACCCGTGGATGGCGAAGGACTGATCCGCGAACAGGTCCCGGGCCAGGCGCGTGATGGAGTCCAGGGCTCCCACCGCGCCGAGCACCGCGTAGAGCATCGCGAGCGCGAGCAGCACCACCAGCATGATGCAGAAGTAGAAGAGCAGCGAGAACTTGAACACCGACCAGGGTCCGACCCGCCGAAGCACCACTCGCGTCTGACGTGGCCGGTCCCCGTGGACGCCCCGGCGGGGGCCGGGCATCGCGCTCTGCGGCGGGCGCACCACGGCTCCGACCCCTCCGGCCCGCTCGGACACGGGCGCGGACGGATCCGTGGCGAGGCCGGGATCGTCCATGCGCTGGGACACGTGCGTTCCCCGTCTTTCTACGCGGCCGGAGGGGCTTCGGCAACAACCTCAGTCTCGTCCGTGCCCGGTCGGGGGTCCGAGCAGCACCCTCGCGTGAAGTGGAGCCAGCAGGGCGAGGGCGCCCATCGTGATCGCGTAGTCACCCGGTCCCGCCCGCGACTGGATGAGCAGGGCGCCGGAGCCCACCGCGGCACCGGCGATCGCGAGCAGACCGAGCGCCGCTCGGCCGACCCGCCGCCACGCGAGGGAGACGCCAAGGGCCACCCCACACCCGGCAAGGATCGCCGCGACGCCCCCGAGCGGATGCACGGGTGGGATTATGGTCGCCCCAGCAAGGAGCGACGTGTCCGAAGGCCATCCCGTATCGGGCCCCGGAAGGGGGCGGCCGGCCGGGGACCGACCGCCGGGCATCGAGTCCGACCTGCGCCGGATCCTCGCGGTGCAGGCGTTGCGCGCGTTCGCCTACGGGTTCGGCGTCGTCGTGCTCGGGACGGTGCTCGAGCGGACGCACGCTTCCGCGGTCGAGGCGTCGCTGGTGTTCACGTCGATGCTGGCGGGGATGGCGCTCACCTCGACCCTGGTCGCGATGGTGGGCGACCGGGTCGGGCGACGGCGTCTGTACGTCGGTCTCCTTGCCCTCATGGGGGTCACCGGGACCGTCTACGCCATCACGGGCCGGACGTGGATCCTGGCGTCCGTCGCGCTCACCGGGACGATGTCCACCGACGCGAACGAGTCGGGGCCGATCTCGTCCCTCGAGCAGGCGATGATCGGTCAGGCGCCCGGCGCCACGCGGGTACGGGTCTTCGGACGCTACAACGCCACCGCGTACCTGAGCGGCGCGCTCGGCTCACTGGCCGCGGGAGGCCCCGCCTTCCTCCGGCGGGTCTGGACGGGCGCCCCGGCCGATCGCCGCTGGCTCCTCGTGCTCTCCTTCGTCGCCGTCGTCTGCGTGGCGATCGCCCGTGGCCTGTCCCCGGCGATGGAGTCCGGCGGATCGCCCCGCGCTCGCCGGCCGCTGGAGCGCTCGCGCCGCAACGTGCGCCGGCTGTCCGGCCTGTTCGCGCTGGACGCGTTCGCCGGCGGCTTCGTCGTCTCGTCGTTCATCGTGTTCTGGTTCGCGAGGCGCTACGGCGTGGGGCCGGGGCTGATGAGCATCGTGCTCTTCGCGGCCGGAGTCCTGCAGGCAGGCTCGTCGATCGTGGCGGCCCGACTCGGGTCGCGGTTCGGCCTGCTGAACACGATGGTGTTCACCCACCTCCCGTCGAACCTCCTGCTCCTGTCCGTTCCGCTGATGCCAACGGCCGGCCTCGCGATCGCCCTGCTCCTCGCGCGGTTCGCCCTGTCGCAGATGGACGTCCCCACGCGGCAGGCGTACCTCGCGGCGATGGTCGACTCGGAAGAGCGAACGGCGGCGGCGGCCGTCACCAACACCTCGCGTTCCCTGGTGCGGCCGTTCGGGCAGCTGCTCGGCGGTGCGCTCATGAACGCCTCGGTCGCGGCCCCGTTCGTCGCGGCGGGCACCCTGAAGTGCCTGTACGACGTCGTGCTCTACGGACTGTTCCGCCCCGTCCCGCTGCCCGAGGCGGCTATCCCTCGTCGGTCTGCGTGATCACCGGGGCGAGCGCGACGACCGTCGCGCCCTCCTCCACCCGCATCGTGCGCACTCCCTGGCTCGCGCGTCCCACGCGGCGGATGTCGGAGGCAGCGACCCGGATCACGATCCCGGACGAGGAGATGACGAACATGTCCTGGTCCTTCGACCCGATGAAGGCTCCCGCGAGCAGCCCGGTCTTGCGAGTGAGCGCGTGCCCGATCACGCCTTTGCCGCCCCGTCCCTTCGTCGGGTACTGATCGAGCGGGGTGCGCTTGCCGTAGCCCTGCTCGGTGACGCTGATCAGCTCCCCGCCCTGCGACGCGACGCCCAGCTCGATCACCTCGTCGTCGTCGGCAAGGCGCATCCCGATCACGCCGGCCGCCTGACGCCCCATGGGGCGGACGAGGCTCTCCTTGAACCGGATCGCCTGCCCCTTGCGGGACACGAGCAGGACCTCGTCCCGGCCGTCGGTCAGTCGCACGTCGATGAGCTCGTCTCCGGGCCTGAGGTTGATCGCGGCGAGGCCGGTTCGCGGCGAGTCGTACTCGGGCAGCGGAGTCTTCTTGACCATCCCGCGCTTGGTGGCGAACAGGAGGTACTTGCCCTCCTCGTACTCCTTCAGGTCGACGACGGCGGAGACCCGCTCCTCGGCGGTGATCGAGACGCCCGGAAGGTTCGCGGCGTACAGCCCGCGCGCGGTTCGGCTCGCTTCCGGCACCTGGTGGACCTTCACCCGATAGACCTTGCCGCGCGTCGTGAAGAACAGCAGCCAGTGGTGGGTCGTCGTCGTGAAGACGTGGCTCACGACGTCCTCTTCCTTGAGGTTGGTTCCGCGCACGCCGCGTCCACCGCGTCCCTGCCGCCGGAAGTTCTCGACGGGCTGACGCTTGACGTAGCCGGCCCGCGAGACCGTGATGACCACGTCCTCCTCGGCGATCAGGTCCTCGACGTCGAGCTCGCCCTCCTCGGGGCGGAGCTGCGTGCGCCGCTCGTCGGCGTACTTCCTGCGGATCTCGAGGAGCTCCTCCTTGATGACCGCCCGGATCTTCTTCGGGTCCTTGAGGAGCGACCGGAGGTACCGGATGCGGGCGAGCAGGTCCTTGTGCTCCTGTTCGAGCTCCTCCCGGGCCAGGCGCGTGAGCCGCCGCAGCGGCATGTCCAGGATGTGGTTGGCCTGGACCTCGGAGAGCTTGTACTGCTTCATCAGCTTCGCGCGCGCTTCCTCGGCGTCGCGGGAGCCGCGGATGATCTTGATGACGGCGTCGAGATTGGCGAGCGCGACCAGCAGGCCCTGGACGATGTGGTCGCGCTCCTCGGCCCGCTTCAGCTCGTACCGGGTCCGGCGCGTGACCACCTCGACCTGGTGATCGACGTAGTAGCCGACCATCTCGGCCAGGTTGAGCACCCGGGGGACGCCGCCGACCAGCGCGAGCATGATGACGCCGAAGCTGTCCTGCAGCTGGGTGTGCTTGAAGAGCTGGTTCAGGACGACCTGCGGGTTCGCCCCGCGCTTGAGGTCGATCACCAAGCGCATGCCCTGCCGGTTGGACTCGTCCTTCAGGTCGGCGACGTCCCTGATCTTGCCGGCACGGACGAGCTCGGCGATCTTCTCGGCCAGTCGGGCCTTGATCACCTGGTACGGGAGCTCGGTCACCACGATGCGCTGCCGGCCCTGGCCGGTCTCCTCGATCTGCGTGATCGCCCGAACCTTGATCGATCCCCGGCCGGTCGTGTAGGCGTCGATGATTCCCTGCTTGCCGAGGATCGCGGCTCCCGTGGGGAAATCGGGACCCTTGATGAACTTCATGAGCTCCTTCGGCGTGGCGTCCGGATGGTCGAGGTAGTGGACGACCCCGTCGATCACCTCGCCGAGGTTGTGGGGCGGGATGTTCGTGGCCATGCCGACCGCGATGCCGCCGGCCCCGTTCGCCAGGAGATTGGGGAACCGCGCCGGCAGGACCACGGGCTCCTGTGCGTTGCCGTCGTAGTTGTCGACGAAGTCGACGGTCTCCGCGTCGATGTCGCGGAGCATCTCCATCGCGAGGGGCGCGAGGCGAGCCTCCGTGTACCGCATGGCCGCCGGCGGGTCGGCATCGACCGACCCGAAGTTGCCGTGGGGATCGATCAGTGGGTAGCGAAGCGAGAAGTCCTGTCCCATCCGCACCAGCGCGTCGTAGACGGGCTGGTCGCCGTGCGGGTGGTAGCTCTTGATGACCTCGCCGACGGTCGCGGCGCACTTGCGGTACGGCCGGTCGGGGCGATACCCGGACTCGAGCATCGACCACAGGATCCGGCGCTGGACGGGCTTCAGGCCGTCCTGGACCGAGGGGAGCGCACGGCCGACGATGACCGACATCGCGTAGTCGAGGTAGGAGCGCTGGATCTCCTCCTCGATCTCGACCGGCTCCACCCGGCCGCGCAGCAGCGTGACCTCGCCTGCCCCGCCGCCGGCCGCCGCACGCCGCCTAGACATCGAGGTTCTGCACCAGGTGGGCGTTCTGCTCGATGAACTCCTTGCGAGCGGCCACGTCCTCGCCCATCAGGACCGTGAAGAGCCGGTCGGCCGTCGCCGCGTCCTCCATGGTGACCTGCAGGAGGGTTCGCGTCTCCGGGTTCATGGTGGTCTCCCAGAGCTGCACCGCGTCCATCTCGCCGAGACCCTTGAACCGCTGGGGCTGCTCGAGCTTGCCGTTGCCCCGCTGCTTGCGAAACTGCTCCCACTCGCGCTCCGTGTAGAAGTAGTGGGGAGTGCGGTCGACGTTCAGCAGGTACAGGGGCGGCTGCGCGAGGTAGATGTAGCCGGCGTTGATGAGCTCTTTCATGTTCCGGAAGAAGAACGTGAGCAACAGCGTCCGGATGTGCGCACCGTCGACGTCCGCGTCGGCCATCAGCACGATGCGGTGATAGCGGGCCTTCGAGAGGTCGAACTCCTCCCCGATCCCGGTCCCCACGGCGGTGATCAGCGCCTGGATCTCCTGGTTCTCGAGGATCTTGTGGAGCCGGGCCTTCTCGACGTTGATGATCTTCCCCCGAATCGGCAGGATCGCCTGGGTGGCACGGTCGCGGGCCTGCTTGGCCGAGCCCCCGGCGCTGTCGCCCTCGACCACGAACAACTCGCACACCTCAGGATCGGTGAGCTGACAGTCGGCGAGCTTGCCGGGCAGCGACGTCGAGTCCAGGAACGACTTGCGTCGGGTGAGATCGCGGGCCTGCTTTGCCGCGATGCGCGCCTTGGCCGCCGCCTCGCCTTTGGTCACGATGCGCTTGGCGTCGCCGGGGTGCTCCTCCAGCCAGGTGGCGAGCTGATCGTTCACCGTGGTCTCGACGAGCGAGCGGATCGACGCGTTGCCGAGCTTGGTCTTGGTCTGGCCCTCGAACTGCGGGTCGCGGAGCTTGACCGACACGATGGCGACCAGACCCTCGCGGACGTCCTCGCCCTGCAGGTTGTCGTCCTTGTCCTTCAGCAGGCCCTTCTGGCGCGCATAGCGGTTCAGCACGTTGGTGATGGCCTTCTTGAGACCCTCCTCGTGCATGCCGCCCTCGGTGGTGTTGATCGTGTTCGCGAACGAGTGGATGGACTCCGCGTAGCCGGTGTTCCACTGGAGGGCGACCTCGACCTCGGCCGACCCGTCGGTCTCCTTGCCCTCGAAGTGGATCACGCGCTGGATCAGCACCTCCTTGCCGGCCTGCAGGTGCTTGACGAAGTCCGCGAGACCCCCGGCCGCCTTGAACACGTCCCTGGTCGGCTTGGCCTCACGCTCGTCCACGAGCGCGATCTCGAGCCCCTTGTTCAGGAAGGCGAGCTCCTGCAGGCGCTCGGCGAGGACCTCGCGCTTGAACGAGGTGTCCTCGAAGATCTCCGGGTCGGGCCAGAACGTCACGATCGTCCCGGTTCGGCGGCTGGGCTTGCCCTTCACCAGCTTGCTCGTGGCCTTGCCGCGGGAGAAGGTCTGCTTCCACGCGAACCCGTCGCGCTCGACCTCGACGACCATCTTCTCGGACAGCGCGTTCACGACCGAGACCCCGACCCCATGGAGGCCTCCCGAGATCCGGTACCCGCGCCCGCCGAACTTGCCCCCGGCGTTCAGCGTGGTGAGGACGACCTCGATCGCGGGCCGGCGGTCCTTGGCCTTGGGAATCGGCTTGACGGGGATCCCGCGCCCGTTGTCCGCGACCCGGCATCCCCCGTCCTTGAGAATGGTGACCACGATCCGGTCGCAGAACCCCGCCATCGCCTCGTCCACCGAGTTGTCGACGACCTCGTAGACGAGGTGGTGCAGGCCTCGGGCGCTGGTGGTTCCGATGTACATCCCGGGGCGGAGCCGGACGTGCTCCACGCCCTCGAGGACGGTGATATCGGCGGAGGTGTACTCGCCGGCCTCTGCCGTAGCCGCCTTCCTCGTTGCCAAGAAACCTCCGTCGGATCGCTCACGGCGGCGCAGAGCCAGCCGATGAGGGGGCCACACGCGGGGGGAACGACCGCCCCTTGATTCTACCAACGAGGCGGCCCATTCGGCGCCCCCCGTCGGGACCACATCTCGGTTGCGCTACAAGCCTTTTCGCGGCTCCGAGCGGACCACGACCTGCACCGAACGAACCTCCTCGACGCCGAGCGCCTCGTTGGCTCGCTTTCGTATCTCCTCTGCCAGGAACCGGACCTGCGCCCCCCACGGTCCCGTGCTCGCGGCCACCACCAGGACGCCACGATCCAGGCTGAGGGGCGCCGAGGCGCCGGCGAGGCGGGGGCCCACGACCTCGCCCCAGGATGCGGCGAGCCGCCCGATCGGCAGGCCGCGCGCAAAGGACCGCTCCCGGAGCAGGCCGTCCACGATCTCGCCGATCGGGGTCTCCCGCATCGTGCGCGCGTCCCGCCGCCCCCGCCACCCCTTGCTCGACGGCATCGCTCACGCCTCCCCTGGGGTCCGACCCTGCTCCACCCCCGACTCCACCCCCGACGCCCGGCGCCCGTCCGTGCGAGCGCGAACCGTAACGCGTCCCGCCGACACGTCCCAGACGGCGTCCGCGTGCTCGGGTACGTGGGCCTCGTCTGCAACCGAGACCACCACCTGACCCCGGCCGGACAGCCCGCGGGCCACCTCAGCCTGCCGGCGCGGGTCGAGGGCCGAGAACGGGTCGTCCAGCACCAGGACCGGCCGCTCCCCAAGCTCCGCCCGGATCGCCTCCGCGAGTCCCAGCCTGAGACAGAGAGCCGCCCCCCACGCCTCCCCGTGGGAGGCGAAGGCGCGGGCCCCCAGCTCTCGCACCGCGAGCGCGAGGTCGTCCCGGTGCGGCCCAACCAGGCTGGTCCGGCGCGCGAGCTCGTCGGCCCGCCGCTCCGCCAGGCGGGCTCGAAACGCCCCCGCCAGGTCCTCCCCGGCCACCGAGGGTCGGTACTCGCACTCGAGCCCGTAGCCCGAGAGCCTCCGGAACTCCTGCTCCGCCGCCGGGGCGACCCGCGAGACCGCGTCGGCACGAAGGGCCGTCAGCAGGCTCCCGGTCCGAACGAGCTCCTCGTCCCAGACCTCCAGCCCCGCCGGGGTCCCTCGCCCGTCCCAGTCCTTGAGCAGCCGGTTCCGCTGGCGGAGCGCCTTGTCGTAGGCGGTCACCGCAGACTCCTTGAGCGGCCAGAGCGACGTCACGGCCTCGTCCAGGAACCGCCGGCGCTGCGCCGGATCCCCTCGCACGACGTCGAGATCGTCCGGACCGAAGAACACCGCCCGGACCTGTCGTCGCAGGTCGCGCTTGCGCCGAACCGGCGACCGATTGACCTGAACCCGGCTCGCCCCCCGCGCCGGGATCTCGATCTCCACGAGCACGCGCCCGGCGGCAGCCTCGATCTCCCCGCGCGCGTACGCGGCCTCAGCTCCGCGCCGGACGAGCGGCTCCGAGGTCGAGGTGCGCGGCGAGGCAACCAGGAACAGGTAGGCGATACCCTCCAGCAGGTTGGACTTTCCCTCTCCGTTCGGGCCGACCGCGACCACGAGCCCCTCCGGCACCGCCTCCAGCCTGGTCTGCGCGTGGTTGCGGAAGTCGCGCAGCTCGACCCACAGGACCCGCACGCGGACCTGCGCCGGCTAGCCGACCGGGGTCGGCAGCCGAACGGGCATCACGAGGTAGGTGAAGTCGTCGGACTCCCCGCGGACGACGCCTGGCTTGAGCCCGTCGCGCACCTCCAGCCGGACCGTCTCGCCGCTGGCCGCCGCGAGCCCGTCGGCCAGGTACGTCGGGTTGAACGCCGCCGTGAGGTCCTCGCCCTCGTACCGCGCCTCGACCGCCTCGACCGCCTGGCCGAGATCCGGCGAGGACGAGGAGAGCTTCACCCCGAGCGCGTTGAACTCCAGGCGCACCGGTGAGGTGTCCCGCGCGAACAGACCCACCCGGTGGACCGCGTCGATGAGCTGCTGGCGCGAAACCGTCAGCCGGCTCTCGTAGGCCTCGGGGAGGAGCTGGCGGTAGTTCGGGAACTCGCCCTCGATCAGCCGCGACGTCAGCGTTAGGTTCCCGATCTCGAACGAGACCTGGCTCTCGTCCACGAAGAGCTCCACGTCGCCCTTGTCCATGCCTCCCGCCGCGCGCCCCGCCTCGGACATCGCCCGCTCCGGCACGATCGCTCGGGCCTCGCCGCCGGCCGTGGCCACGAGCTCCCGAACGGCCAGCCGGTACGAGTCCGTGGACACCAGCGTCAGTCCCTCCCGGCTCACCTCCAGCAAGACGCCGGTGAGCACCGGCCGCGCTTCGTCGCGGGAGGCCGCGCGCGCCACCTGTCCGACCCCCTCCGCGAACCTCGCGGCCTCGACGCTCACCCGGATCCCGCTCGGAGGCTGGAGCGCCGGGAAGTCCTCCGCCGGAAGGAGTCGCAAGGCCCCCTCGTAGGCCGCGCAGCGGATCCGCGCCTGCGCCTGGTCCGCCTCGAACTCCACGGGCGCGTCCGACAGGCTCTTGACCGTGTCGCCGAGGAGCCTCGCCGGGACCAGCGCGACCCCCTCCTCCTGCGCCTCCACCCCGATCGTCAGCCGGGCCGAGACCTCGAGGTCGGTCGTCGTGAGCGTGAGGGTCCCCTCGGGGGCCACCTGCATCAGCACGCCCGTGAGGGCCGGGATCCCGGGGCGGGACGACACCCCCCGCTGGACGGTCTGGAGCGCCTCGGACAAGTCGTCTCGGTCACAGCGGAACTTCACCTGTCCACCCCCTCGCTGCTTCTTCCAGGGATCTCAGTCTCTTTTTTCGTGGTGGTAGGAGCTGTGGAAAAGGGGACAACCGGGGTCGTGTTCGAGGCTAGCGCGACCCTCGGACATGGGGAAGGTGTGTGGAAAGCCGTGGAGGGCGCGTCGGGCGGCTCGCGCCGCTCCCCCCAAGCCCCCACGATGTCCCCAGGTCCGCTCACAGGCTCCTCGCCCGGTTGCGGATGATGCGCGACAGGTCCTGGACCTGGCGGTAGACGGGCTCGCGGTCGCGCATGTTCTTGTCGATCTTGTCGATCCCGTGTTTGGCGGTCGTGTGATCGCGACCGCCGAACATCTCCCCGATCTTCGGCAGGCTCATCCCCGTGCATTCCCGCACGAGGAACATCGCGACGTGCCGCGCCGTGGTGAGCGGTCGCGACCGATTGTGGGACGTGAGGTCGTCGATCGACAGACCGTAGTACTTCGCGGTCTCCTCCAAGATGACCTGGGGCGGGATCTCCGTCTCGGCTTGCGGCAGAAGGTCCTCGAGCGCCTGCTCGGCGAGCTCGAGCGAGATTGGGTGGCCGGTGAGGTCGCTCCAGGCGACGACGCGGACCAGGGCGCCCTCGAGCTCGCGGATGTTCTGATCGAACTTCGATGCGACGAACTCGATCACCTCCTCGGGCACGTGCACGGCCTCGCGCTGGGCCTTGAGCTGGAGGATCGCGATGCGCGTCTCGAGATCCGGAGGCTGCACGTCCACGCACAGCCCCAACCGGAACCGGGACTGGAGACGCTCCTCCATGCCGAGCTCCTGCGGCGGCCGGTCGGAGGCGATCACGATCTGCCGCTCCTTCTCGTGGAGCGCGTTGAAGGTATGGAAGAACTCGGTCTGGGTCTCCTCCCGCCTGGCGAGGAACTGGATGTCGTCGACGAGCAGGACGTCCACGTCGCGATAGCGGGCCGCGAACTGGTACCCCTGTCGCTCTCGAACGGCCTTGATGAACTCGGCCGTGAAGCTCTCGCTCGTGACGTACTTGACGCGGAGGCGGGGCGCGAGCCGGTGCATGTGATGCCCGATGGCGACGATGAGGTGCGTCTTGCCCAGCCCCACGCCCCCGTAGATGAACAGGGGGTTGTAGGCCTTGGAGGGCGGGGCCTCGGCGACCGCCATGGCCGCGGCGTGCGCGAACCGGTTGCTCGGGCCGGCCACGAACGCCTCGAACGTGTAGTTCGGGAACGGGAGGCCCGGAGCGCCGAGCGGCTGCTGCGGGCGTTCGTGACGAGGTGCGGGGGCCGCCGGCGCATCGGGCAGCGGTGCCGGACGACCCTCCCGCGACGCGCCCAGGTGAACCCGGACCGGTTGACCGGTGGCCTCGGCGGCGGCGCGCTGGATGAGGTCCAGGTAGTGCTTTGCCAGCCAGTCGCGGACGTAGTCGGACGGGGCGAGCACCTCGAGCACTCCGTCGCGGAGGCTCGTGGCGCGGACCCCGTTGAACCACATGGCGAACGAGCTCTCCGGCAGCTCCGTCCGCGCCCGCTCGATGACGCGCGCCCACATCTGATCGGCCGCTTGCTCGAAGGATGCGATGGCCATAGCTATCCACAACCTCTTTCCACATGTGTGGAAAACCCTGGGGGAAGGGAAACGGCCCCGCGCGGGGAACTGCGCCGGGGCCGCATGGGGAAGCGGCCGCACTATAGCACCGGCCTTTTCCACAGGCCTCGCGGTGCGGGCGCTTTTGACGGTCTTTCTCCGACGTCGCAGCCCACGCCCGCTTTGTTCGCCCGCCACGCCCTCTCGTATACTCTGCCGGTCGGCGCGGCCGAACCCGCCCGCCCGGCCATCCGAGCCTCGAGGAAGCCTCCATGTCGAAGCGAACCTTCCAGCCGAACACCCGAAGGCGAAAGAAGACGCACGGGTTCCGCATTCGCATGCGGACCCGGGCGGGGCGCACGATCCTCGGGCGCAGGCGTGCCAAGGGCCGGGCAAGGCTCTCCGCGTAGGAGCGCGAGCGGCTCGGATGTACGACGCCTCCTCGCCGAGGGGACCTCGGTTCACGGAGCCCGGGTGGTAGTGTTTCTCGCGCCCGGCTCGGGGAGGGTGGCGTTCGTGGCCGGCCGCCGTGTCGGAGGGGCGGTGCTCCGCAACCGGGCCCGGCGTGTGCTGAGGGCGGCCTGGCGTGAGCTGGCACCCAGGGTTCGGGAGGGATTCGACGTCGCGCTGGTGGCCCGGGGCACGATCCGCGGGGCCAAGACACAGGACCTGGTGGCCGAGGTGGACGAGCTCCTGAGCCGTGCGAGAGTGATCCGGACGTGAGCGCCGTTCGCCGTGTCCTTTGGATCGCGGGCAGCCCAGTCCGGGCCGCGCTGATCGGGCTCATCCGCCTCTACCGCGCAACGCTTTCGAGCTCTCTTGGCGGCCAGTGCCGCTTCTATCCCTCCTGCTCGCGGTACGCGGAGGAGGCCATCCGGGTCCACGGTGCGGCTCGCGGAACCCTCATGGCGGCCTGGAGGGTCCTCCGCTGCGGCCCCTTCACTTCCGGTGGCGTCGATCCGGTTCCCCCTCGAAGGGGGCCGCTGTATGACAACGTCATACAGCCGGCGAAGGGGGTCCAGGGGTGAGCCCCGTGATCGCCTCCGTCCCCTGGTCGCCGCTCTGGCAGGGCCTCCTCAACGGCATGGGGTGGCTCCTCGCCAAGATCTACGAGCTCGTGCCGAACTGGGGAATCTCGATCATCCTGCTCACGGTCGCCATCCGGCTGGTCTTGCTTCCGCTCGGCATCAAGCAGATCCGCTCGATGCAGCACATGCAGGCGATCCAGCCAAAGATCAAGGCGTTGCAGGTCAAGTACAAGGGGAATCGCCAGAAGCAGCAGGAAGAGATCATGAAGCTGTACCAGGAGTACGGGGTCTCGCCGTTCTCGGGCTGCTGGCCCGTGCTTCTGCAGTTCCCGATCCTCATCGCGATGTACTCGGTCGTTCGGTTCCCCCAACACCCGATCCACATCCCGACCGACAGCTCCCTCTACCGGGTCGTGCAGCGCCAGATCCCCGAGCGGACTCCCGATGGAGCCCTCATCACCTCACAGAAGCAGGTGGACGAGGCGCTGGCAAAGGGGACCTCCTCCGCCGGCACGGACTTCCTCTACATGAACCTGCTCTGCTCCGCCGTCCAGGCGGGAAACCCGAACGCGACCCTCGGCGATCGGGTGAACGTTGGCGGCAAGACCGCGACCCTCGCGTACCCCGTCGACTGCGGCACCGGCGTGGCCACCCGGATCCCCTACTATCTGTTCGCCGCGCTGATGTTCGCGACCACCTGGTACCAGCAGCGGCAGATGCAGCGGGCGAGCCCGCCCGGCGCTGCCTCGCAGCAGCAGCAAGCCATGCTGAAGGTGATGCCGATCATGTTCGGGGTCTTCGGGATCTTCTTCCCCGTCGGGCTCGTGCTCTACTGGACGGCCTCCAACCTGTGGCAGATCGGTCAGCAGCACTTCATGCTCAAGAACCGCCCGACGGCGGAGACGCTCGTCGCCCGGGCCGATGGAGAGAAGAAGCCGGCGAAGAAGGGCTTCTTCTCGCGGATGATGGAGCGGGCCGAGGAGGAGCGGAAGCGGCGGGAAGGAACCGTGCGTAAGCCCCCGCCCCGTAGGCCGGGCCCGCCGAGGTCCGCGGGTGGAAGGCCCGGTACGCAGCCGCCGAAGAAGCCGGGCTCCGGAGGAAGCGGTGGACCGGGAGATCGAAAGAAGCGCCCCAAGCGTTGAGGAGGCCGTCGAGGCCGCGCTCGAGGAGCTCGGCGCGAGTGAGCAGGAGGTCACCGTCGAGGTCCTTCAGGAACCACGCTCCGGGTTTCTCGGCGTGGGCGCCCAGCCTGCGATCGTCCGCGTCCGGTTGAGGGCCCGTCGCGAGGACCTGTCCGAGGATGAGCTCGAGGAGCAGGGAGAGGTGGCGGCGGACTTTCTGGAAGGGCTGCTCGCCAGGATGGGGATGAGCGCCGACGTCGACGTCGAGATCAGGGACGGGACCGCGTACGTCGAGATCGTGGCCGAGGGACCCGACGAGGAGGACATGGGGCTTCTGATCGGCCGTCACGGCCTGACTTTGGAGGCGCTGCAGGAGCTCACCCGGGTTGTCGTCGGTCGTCGCACCGGGGCTCGGTGTCGCGTCGTCGTGGACGTGGAGGACTACCGCGGGCGGCAGCGCGCGCGGCTCGTGGCCCGGGCCCGCGAGGCGGCTCAGCGCGTGGCACGGACCGGCCGGGAGGTGGAGCTCGAACCGATGAACGCCTATGAGCGCAAGGTCGTGCACGACACGGTGGCCGAGGTGTCCGGGGTGACGAGCTCCAGCCGGGGAGAGGAGCCCGAGCGCCGGGTCGTGATCCGCCGCCGTCCCTGATCCGTCCCTAAGGGTCGCGTTTCACGTGAAACATGGTCCGTGGGGCCCCGAGGGCAGTGCTGCCCTCCTTGACCGCGTCCGAAGCCTCGGGGTGTCGTGCTCGCCGGGCCAGGCGCAGTCGCTGCTCGCCTTCGAGTCGCTTCTGAGGGAGCGGGCCGTTTCCCTCGGGCTCGTCGCCCGGTCCGATGCAGGCCGGCTTCTCGAGCGCCACGTTCTCGATTCCCTTCGCGCGGCGCCGGTGATCCGGTCGGTGGAGCGCGACGTGGCGGACATCGGCTCCGGGGCGGGCCTGCCCGGCATCCCCGTGGCGATCGTACGTCCCGACTTGCGCGTGTCGCTGGTCGAGGCCAGACGTCGCGCGGCGGCGTTCCTCGAGCTCGCCGTCGAGAGGCTCTCCTTGGAGAACGTGGAGGTGGTCGCCGGGCGCGTTGAGCAGCTCGATCGGGAGTTCGACGTCTGCCTCGCGAGGGCGTTCGGGCCGCTCGATCGCACCTGGCGCGCCGTGGCGGGGATCCTCCGCCCCAGCGGAAGGCTCGTGTACTTCGGCGGGAGGCGGTTTCGGCCTCCGCGGAGCCCCGAAGGCGCGGTCGTGCGCGTGCTCGAGACAGCCGTGCTTGAAAGCGGTGGGCCGCTGGTTATCATGAGCCGGCAGTGACGAAGCGCAGCACCCCGCGGGCAGCCACCTCGGCGAAACGGCCCGCGCCCTCGGGGGTCAAGCCGGCGAGAAGCGCCTCCACCGGGTCTCGGAGCGGTGAGGCCTCCCGGCGTGCGGCCGCGGCGGACCCCGATCCTCCGGTCGCTGCCCGGCTCGAGGGACGGGCGCGCGCGAACAACGCCCCCACCAACGGAACGCGCATCATCGCGGTTGCCAACCAGAAGGGCGGCGTCGGCAAGAGCACCACAGCGGTGAGCCTCGGGGCCGCGCTGGCCGAGCTCGGGTACCGCGTCCTCGTCATCGACCTCGACCCGCAGGGCAACGCCTCGACCGGTCTGGGGATCCGCCACGAGGCCCGCGAAGTCACCGTCTACGACGTGCTGGCGGCCGAGGCGCCGATCTCGGGCGCCGTCGTCCCCACCGCGATCCCGAACCTGTTCGCGATCCCGTCCACGATCGACCTCGCCGGAGCGGAGATCGAGCTCGTCAGCCAGTTCTCCCGCGAGCTGCGCCTCCGCAAGGCCATCGAGCCCCTCCGGAGCGCCGGGTTCGCCTTCGTCTTCCTCGACTGCCCTCCATCCCTCGGACTGCTCACGATCAACGCCCTGGCTGCGGCCGAGGAGCTGATCGTGCCGATCCAGTGCGAGTACTATGCGCTCGAGGGCCTCGGGCAGCTGCTCCGCAACGTGAGGCTGGTCCAGCAGAACGTCAACCCCGGGCTGCGCCTGGACGGGATCGTCATGACGATGTTCGATCCGCGCACGAAGCTGTCCGAGCAAGTGGTCGAGGAGGTGCGCCGGTTCTTCGGCAAGCGCGTCTACGAGACGATCATCCCTCGAACGGTGAGGCTGTCGGAGGCCCCGGGCTTCGGGCAGCCGATCACGGTGTACGACCCGAGGTCGAGAGGGGCCGAGAGCTACCGGAGCCTGGCCCTCGAGGTGGCGACGCGCAAGCCAATCGAGGAGCCGATGCCCGCGTTCGAGGAGATGCCCGAGGTTCGGCTTCCTCCCCCAGAGCCCCACGCCGCGACCGCACCGAGACCCATGCGGAGGGCACCGCAGGAGGACGCGGAGGCTCTCGAGTCGGAGGAGGAAGAGCCTCACCTGCCGGAGAGGCTCGGGCACCCGGCAGTCGTCGCCGATCACCCGCCGTCGGCCTCGCTCGAGCCCTCTGAACGCGGGTCACCTGCGACGAAGGCTGAGGTCGATACCACGGAGGAGTTCGAAACCGCTCCTGAGGCCGCGCCTGGGTCGGAGGAGACGTTGCCCTCAGCCATGGGTGCAGATCACCAGGATCCGGAAATCGAGGCACGCTCTTCGATGTCTTCTCCCGCGCAGGTCGAGGTCGAATCTTCTGGGCCGGAGTTTCAGTCGTTCGAACCCGGTGCGACCCCCGAGGCGCCTCGACCTCGAGGGGCGGCCGCCGTCTCCGAGGCGAAGAGCGTTGGAGTGACCGGGCCGCCGCCCGCAACCGAGGTGCCGGATGCGTCCGTCTCGATGGCGGAAGGTGAACCCGAGGATTCGCGGCGCAAGCGGCGATGGAGCCTGTTCCGACGAGGAGGGAAGCGATGAAGCGAGGCGGGCTCGGGCGGGGGCTGTCCGCCCTGATCCCCGGGGCGGTTGAGGAGGGGGCGGCGCTGCTCGAGGTGCCCGTCGACGGCGTCGCGCCGAACCCGCGCCAGCCGCGAACGAGCTTCGAGGACGAGTCGCTCGAGGCCCTGGCGGTGTCGATTCGAGAGGTCGGGGTCTTGCAGCCGATCGTCGTGCGGCGTGGGGAGCGCGGATACGAGCTGATCGCCGGGGAGCGGCGCCTTCGGGCGGCCCGGCTCGCGGGACTCGCGACCATCCCGGCGGTCGTGCGCGAGAGCGACGACGCCGACGCGCTGCGCGAGGCGCTGATCGAGAACATCCACCGGGAGGACCTCAACCCGATCGAGCTCGCGGAGGCCTTTCGGGAGCTGCTCGAGGAGCTCGGCCTGAAGCAGGAGACGCTCGCCGAGCGGCTGGGCGTGTCCAGGTCGCACGTTGCCAACACGATCCGCCTGCTCGCGCTGCCCGCCGACGTTCAGCAGCTCCTCGCGGAGCGGAAGATCCAGGCGGGCCACGGCCGAGCCCTCCTCGCGCTCGGCGACGAGGAGGCGCAGCGGACCCTCGCGCTCCGGGCGGCCGCGGAGGAGCTCTCGGTGCGCGAGGTGGAGGAGCTCGTCCGGACCTACCTCGAGCGCCCGACGACGGCCCGCGAGACGGTCGCCACGTCCGCGCCGGTGCCCGAGCAGACCTCGCTCGCCGAGGTCGAGGAGATCCTGTCCGAGCAGCTCGCGACCCGGGTCACGATCCAGATGGGCAAGAAGCGGGGGCGGATCATCGTCGAGTTCGGCTCAGCGGACGACCTCGAGCGCATCGTGTCGGAGATCGTGGGGTCCGGACCGGGGCTCGCCCCGGCCGAGTGAAGGAGCGCTCCCGGGGCACTAGTCTGCTACAGACTAGTGCCCCGTGACTTCGAACCGCCCCGGTCGAGGGCGAGGCGCAGCACCCGCTCGCAGAGCTCGGGGAACTCGATGCCGGCCGCTCGCGCGGCCATGGGGAGCAGGCTCGTGTCGGTCATGCCCGGGGAGACGTTCACGTCGACGACCCACGGGCGCCCGTCGCGATCGACCATGAGGTCGGCGCGGCTCACGTCCCGCAGACCGAGCGTCCGGAAGGCGTGCGCGGCCTCCTCCTGACACGCGCCCGCGACCTCCGGGCGGAGGCGCGCCGGTGCGAAGTACTCGGTCGCGCCCGCCGTGTACCTGGAGGCGTAGTCGAACACGCCGGACTTCGGCACGATCTCGACGAGCGGGAGTGGCTCCTCCGGCGACCCGATCATGCCGACGGCCACCTCCGTTCCCACCACCCTGCGCTCGATCACGGCCGCGTCGGAGAAGGAGAGCGCGCTCATCACCGCGTTCGGCAGGTCGACCTCGCGCTCAACAAAGGACAGGCCCATCGCCGAGCCCGCCCGCGACGGCTTGACGACGGCGGGAAGGCCGACGCGACGGGAGACGTGGCCGAGGATGGCTCCGGCGGCGAGGTCGCGAAGGGCGGCGCCCTGGACCGTCGCCCACGCAGGTGTAGCGACCCCCGCGGCGTCGAGCGCCTCCTTCGCCAGGACCTTGTCGAACGTCACCTGACACGAGAACGGGGCGCTTCCCGTGTAGGGGACCTCGAGCAGCTCCAGCACGCGTTGAACCGTCCCGTCCTCGCCATCCTTGCCGTGCAGCGCGATATAGCACGCCGAAACCCTTGCAGCAGAAAGGCTTTCGACGAGTGAGCGTTCGGCGGGGTCGAGGAGGAAGGCGTCGAAACCCCGCGACCGGAGGGCGGCCACGATCCGATGGCCCGACCGGAGCGAGACCTCGCGCTCGGGCGCTCGACCGCCGGCCAGCACCGCGACGGTCTCGTTCATCTCGACATCGACCGGAACAGCTCCTCCTCGTCGGCCAGGAGCTCGCCGAGGCGCCGGATCCCCTCCAGGGTCCGATCCTCGGTCGGGTAGCAGAACGCGAGGCGCATGCGGTCGCGCCCGCGACCGTCGGGGTAGAACGCGGTGCCGGGCACGTAGGCGACCCGACGCTCGATCGCCGCGGCGAGCAGCGCTTGCGTGTCCACGTAGGAGGGCACGGTCGCCCAGACGTAGAACCCGCCGGCCGGGCGGGTCCAGGTGGCGTCGGGCGGGAAGTGCCGTTCCAGGGCGGCGATCATTGCGTCGCGCCGGCGCCGGTACGCCGCGACCAGGTCCTCGAGGCTCCGCCGCCAGCGCTCGCCTTGCAGGTACCGCTCGGTGATCAGCATCGTGAGGTTGCTTCCGCACAGGTCGCCCGCCTCCTTGGCGAGGATCAGCCGCTGGAGCAGGCCGGGCTCGGCCACGGCCCAGCCCACGCGAACGCCCGGCGCGAAGACCTTGGAGACCGTGCCGAGGTAGACGACGTTCTCGGGGTCGAGCGAGCGGAGCGTGGGCTCGCGCTCGCCCTCGAAGCGAAGCAGGCCGTACGGGTTGTCCTCGACGATCGGGATGCGGGCCTCGCGGCACAGGGCGACGAGCTGCTCGCGTCGTTCGCGCGACATCGTGACGCCCGCCGGATTGTGGAAGTTGGGCACGGTGTAGACGAACTTGGGGCGGGCTCCGCGCAGGAGCGCCTCCTCGAGCTGCTCGACGATCATCCCCCGATCGTCGAGCTCGACCTGGACGAACCTCGGCTCGTACGCGCTGAACGCGGACAGCGCGCCGACGTACGCGGGAGCCTCGACGACGACCTCATCGCCGGGGTCGATCAGGACCTTGCCGAGGAGGTCCAGGGCCTGCTGAGCTCCGGTGGTCACGACCACGTCCTCGGGGTCGGCCGGCGTCCCCTCCTCCGCCATCAGCATCACCAGGCGCTCGCGAAGCGTCCGGGGTCCCTGCCCGCCTCCGTACTGGAGCGCGACGTCCGCGCGCTCGCGCAGGACGGCGGCGGCGACCTCCTGCAGGTGGTCGGTCGGCAGCGCCTGCACGTAGGGCATGCCGCCGGCGAACGAGACCACGTCCGGACGGGCGGCCACCGAGAAGAGCGCCCGCACCTCGGAGGCGGACATCCCCGACGTGCGCCGGGCGTACAGGTCGACGTACGGGTCGACGGAGAGCTCGGCCATGGTTCGGCCGATGGTAGCAGCGCCCGGACCCCGGGCGATCGAGCCTCAGCCTTCGACCAGAGGGAACACGCGCTCGGCCAGCAGCTCGATCGTGTCGAGGTCGTCGAAGAGCGAGTGGTTCAGCATGACCCGCTGGACCCCGGCGGCCGCGTACTCCGACAGACGAGCCGCCGCCCGCTCGGGCGTGCCCACGATGCAGTCCCGCTCGATGTCGGCCAGGAACTCGTCGATGGTTCCCGCCCTCGGGTCCATGGCGCGGGCGCGCTCGACGCGCTCGCGGTAGCCCCGGTCGTCATCCCCGACGTACACCCACGTCATGAAGGAGGTCGTGAAGGCCGACGGATCCCGCCCGGCCCGATCGACGGCGTCCCGAACGCGGGAGAAGCGCTCCGCGACCTCGGCCGGCGTGCCGCCGACGGTGTTGAACTCGTCGGCCCACCGGGCGGCCAGACGCGCGATTCGCGGGCCGCCGGCGCCCCCGACGATGATCGGGGGGTGCGGCCGCTGAACAGCCTTCGGGAGCAGCTCGCACCGCTTGAGCGCGTAGTGGCGGCCCCGGAACGAGAACGTCTCTTGGGTGAGCAGGCCGTGAACGACCTCGAGCTGCTCCTCGAGCATCTCCAGGCGCTCGGCGCTCGGGGGGAAAGGGAACCCGTGCGTGCGATGTTCCTCCTCCCACCATCCGGCGCCGAGCCCGATCTCCACCCGTCCGCCGGAGATCGCGTCGACGGTGGTGGCCGCCTTGGCGAGCACCGCCGGGAGGCGGAAGGTGACCGGGGAGACCAGGGTGCCCAGCCGGAGACGCTCGGTCCTGGCGGCGAGCGCGGAGAGCAGCACCCAGGCGTCGTTCGATCCGCGCCCTCGGGCGCCCATCACCGAGAGGTAGTGATCGGACGTGAAGAGAGCTTCGACTCCCAGCCGCTCGCAGGCCCGCGCGATCGCGAGCCACTGTTCCCACGTGATCCCCTCCTGACCCTCGATCATCAGGCAGAACCGCACCGTGGCCTCCCCCTCTGGTCGCCGTCGTCTCGGCCTACAATCCTGGCACGGACAGACGCGCCTCCAACCAGGTCGTGCCGGCCGACGCCGCCGTTCGCGCCGAGCGGATCCGTGCTGCGGCGAGGGGAACCGACGCCCGCGAGGTCGCGCGGGCGCTGAAGGCCGCGCTGCTCGGACTCGTGCTCGGGCTCGTCATGGCGGCGCTCTCCCGCGGCCGCCGTGAGGCGCGCTGAGCGGCACGGGCCTGCGATGAGCGAGCGAGTCCTCGACGTCGACTTGGAGAACCTCCACCGGGTACCCCGCGCCTGCCTCGAGGCGGTGTTCTGGGAGCGCCTCGACGCGGGCAGCGGGGTCGACCCCCGACTCGAGAAGCTCGAGTGGTTCGCCGCCACGCTCCTCGAGTGGGGACCGTGCGCGAAGCTGGTCGTGGTTGGGGAGGAGGGCGTGGCGTTCGCCCAGTTCGCTCCGGGAGCGCTGTTCCCCACCCTCCAGCGCTTCCCGGCGGCCTCGGCCGCCTCGGCCGACGCCGTCTACCTCGCCTACTGCTTCGCGGTGGAAGGCCATCGACGTCGGGGTCTCGGCCGGTGGCTGATCGGGGAGGTCGCGCGACACCTGGCCGAGCGCGGCTACCGGGCCGTCGAGGCGCTCGGCGACCGGGCGGGCGCGCCGGGATGGGTCCTGCCCCTCGGGTTCCTCTCGGCGAGCGGCTTCGTCGTGACCCGGGACGACGACCGCTTTCCGCTGCTGCGCCTGGACCTGTTGGACGCCGGCCGGTCCGCCGGCCACGAAACGGCTCGGGGGCGGTTCGAGGGCATCTCGGGCCCCTGACCCGAGCCGGGCGGGCACCGAGCGAGCGCTACCGCCGGCGTGCCGAGGGTCGGTCGGTACCTCGCGCGGCGGACGCCGCCGTCGCTCCCGCCCGGAAGAAGCGCTCCAGACCGGACGCGATGGCGGCCGCCAGGCGCCCCCTGGAGGCGGGGTCGGCGACCAGACGCTCCTCCCGGGGGTTGGTGAGGAAGCACGGCTCGACCTGGACGGCGGGCATGCGGGTCTCTCGCAGGATGGCCACGGCCAGTGGGTGGGTCCGTCCGTCCGTGAGCCCGAGACGCGTCGTCAGCTCCTCGAGGATCAGCTCGGCGAGCAGCCGGCCGGCGGGCGAGTGGGTGGCCGCGGTCCCGTAGTAGAAGCACGTGGCGCCCTCGGCGCTCGGGTCGCCCGCGTTGAAGTGGAGGGACACGCACAGGTCCGCGCCGAGCGCGTTGGCCGCGAGAGCGCGATCGCTGGGCGTGGGGCGCTCGTCCCCACGGCGGAGGAGGGTGGGTTCGGCTCCGCGCTCCGCGAGCCGGTCCGCGAGGTCGGTCGCGAGCAGGAGGGTGGCCTCTGCCTCGACGAGTCCGCCCGGTCCGACGTTGCCGGGGTCGTCCGGACCGTGGCCGGGGTCGATCGCGATCCTCGAGCCGGCCAGCGAGCGCTCGAGGCGGCTCACGTCCTCGGCCTCGCGAACGACCGCGCGGCTCGGCCCGGCCACCGCGGGGCGCAGGCGCTCGAGCGCGGCCAGCGTTCCCGGGCCGACGATTCCGTCGGGCGGCTCGCCCACGTTGAGCTGGAACTCGGCGACCGCGTCGGAGGTCCGGGCGCCGAAGATGCCGTCCTCCTTGCCGACCTCGAAGCCGAGCGCGTTGAGGCGCCGCTGGAGCTCGCGGACGTCGTCGCCCCGGAACGCGGGGGAACGCAGGTACAGGACGCGGTCCCCCAGACGGTAGCCGGCCTCGACGAGCTGGCCCCAGGTCTCGCCCCCGACCACGCCGTCCGCCGGGAGCCCTCGCTGTTGCTGGAACGTTCGGACGGCGGCCTCGGTCGACGGCCCGAACCTGCCGTCGAGCTCGTCGGCGTCGATCCGGTATCCGAGCTCGAGAAGACGATGCTGGACGTCGCGAACGGCATCGCCGGTGTCGGGGCTGCGGATGATCCTCACGCAGCCCCAGTATTCGGAGCGCTCGGCCGGGCGGCAACTGAATGGCCGCTCAGCTGGCGAGACGCTCCGCGTCGAGTCCGCTCAGCTCGAGGGCGGAAGGTGGGGGTCGATCTCCCGTAGGAGCGCGTCCTTTCCCCGAGCGCCCACGACCCGGGCCATCTCCTTCCCGTCCTTGAAGAGCATGAGCGTCGGGATGCTCATGACGCCGTACCGCCGGGTCACCTCGGGATTCTCGTCCACGTTCAGCTTGGCGACCTGGAGGGCGTCCCCCTTCTCGCGGCCGATCTCCTCGACCACGGGCGAGACCATGTGGCACGGCACGCACCACTCCGCCCAGAAGTCCACGAGCACGGGATGGTTCGCCTTGAGGACGCGTTCCTCGAAGTCCTGATCCGTCACGTCGCCGATCAGCGCCACCGATGCTTCCTCCATATCCGTCGTTCGGGCCCGCGGCGGTGCCGGGCGGCCCGTCTGCTAGCAACCACCGGGACCGTCCCCCGGATTCCCTACGCGGCGTGCCCCTCGGCCTCGAGGAAGCGCTCGGCGTCGATCGCCGCCTTGCACCCCTGCCCGGCCGCGGTCACGGCCTGACGGTACACGCGGTCGGTCACGTCCCCGGCCGCGAACACGCCGGGAACGCTGGTGCGCGTGCTCGGCTCCTCGATCCTGACGTAGCCGTCGTCCGTGAGCTCGACCTGTCCGACCAGCAGCGCGGTGTTCGGCGTGTGTCCGATCGCCACGAACACGCCGTCGGTGGCGAGCTCCTGGATCCGGCCGGTCTTCACGTTCCTCAGGCGAACCCCGGTGACCCCGGTGTCGCCCAAGACCTCCTCGACCACGCTGTCCCAGATCACGGAGATCTTCGGGTTCGCGAACACCCGCTCCTGCATGATCTTCGAGGCCCGGAACTCGTCGCGACGGTGCACGATCGTGACCGAGCTCGCGAACTTGGTCAGGAACGTCGCCTCTTCCATGGCCGTGTCGCCGCCGCCGACGACCACCAGCCGCCGGTCCCGGAAGAAGAACCCGTCGCACGTGGCGCAGGCCGAGACCCCGCGCCCGCGCAGGCGCTCCTCGCCGGGCACGCCCAGCCATCGAGCGCTCGCGCCGGTCGCGACGATGAGCGTGCGCGCGCGCCATTCCTGGTCGCCGGCCCAAACCCCGAAGGGGCGCTCCGAGAGGTCGAGCCGGGTCGCGGTGTGGGCGAGCACCTCGGTCCCGAAGCGCGAGGCCTGCTTCTCCATCGCGTCCATGAGCTCGGGTCCGAGGATGGCGTCGGGGAACCCCGGGTAGTTCTCGACCTCGGTCGTGAGCATGAGCTGACCGCCGGCGTCGAGCCCCTTCAGCAGGAGCGGCCGCAGGTCGGCACGCGCCGCGTACAGGGCCGCCGTGAACCCGGCCGGCCCCGACCCGAGCACGATGACGTTCCGGACCTCGACCACGTCTGTCCTCATTCTCCCATAGGGCATAACCGCGCCCTATTCCGGCGGGCGCGGCTCACCCCCGGTCGCAAGACGCGATCGCCGCACCTTGCCGGACGTCGTCCGGGGCAGGCGGTCGACCAGCACGACCTCCCGGGGCGCCTTGAAGCGCGCCAGCGAACGGGCGACCTCGTCCCGGAGCTCCTCGAGGCTCGGCGGGTCGGTCGGACGGACCGGGACCACGAACGCGGTCACGCGGCGCCCCCACTCGTCGTCGGGGAGGCCGACGACCGCAACCTCGGCGACCTTGGGGCTCCCCCGGAGCGCGCGTTCGACCTCCTCGGGCCAGACCTTCTCCCCGCCCGTGACGATGAGGTCGTCGAGCCGGCCCTGGACTCGCAGCCGCCCGTCGTCGTCGATCCACCCGACGTCGCCGGTGCGAAGCCGCCCGTCGGGCGTGAACGGGCGGTCGGCGGAACCGCGGTAGCCCCGCATGAGCGTCGGTCCCTGGAGCAGGATCTCCGAGGTCGTTGGATCGAGACTCACGCGCGTCCCCCGGAACGGCCGGCCCTCGTACACGACGCCGCCGCCGCTCTCGGTCAGCCCGTAGGTCTCGACGACCCGTCCGCCTGCGCGCTCGGCGATCGCGCGGAGACCGGGCGGAAGCTCCGCGCCCCCGACCAGGATGGCCCGGAACCGCGAGAGGTCGACGCCCGTCCGCACGAGCCGGCCGAGCATGGTCGGGACCAGCGAGACGAACCTCGCCGTGTGCTCCCGCCCCACCGCCTCCGGGTCGAACCCCGGGTGCGCGATCACGGGCGCGCCGAGCAGGGCGGCGCGAAGGAGCACGAGCAGGCCACCGACGTGCGCCGGTGTGAGACAGGAGAGCCACGGGTCGTCGGGACGGGAGCCCAGGGTCTCGGCGGATCCCTCGACCGCGGCGCGGACGGCGTCGCGAGTGAGCTCGACGAGCTTCGGCTCTCCGGAGGTCCCCGAGGTGGGCAGGGCCAGGGCCAGCTCGCGGTCCTGGGTCGGAGGGGCAAGGCGCCTGCTCCCGTCGCCGTCCACGAGAATCGTCGGGCCCGCCCGCTCGACCAGGGCTCGGGCCTCGGGCGCCGGAGAGCGCACGTCCAGCGGGAGGAGCGCCGCGCCAGCCGCCCAGACGTCGGCCACCAGCCCGACCCACGCCGGCCCCGGCGGAAGGTGCGCCGCAACGAGGTCACCCGGGAGGGGCTCGAGGTTCTCGGACCGGGGCACGTGCGATAGGCTAGCCGAACCGTTCGAGTCCACGCTCTAGGAGTGATCGGTCCCATGGATTGGCGCGCATCGGGCGACTACGAGGACATCCGGTACGAGACGGCGGAGGGAATCGCCAAGGTCACGATCAACCGGCCGGAGGTCCGCAACGCGTTCCGGCCGAAGACGCTGTTCGAGCTCTCCCACGCGTTCGAGCTCGCCCGGGACGACCCGGAGGTGGGCGTGATCATCCTCACGGGGGAGGGCCCTCTCGCCTTCTGCTCCGGCGGGGACCAGCGGGTGCGCGGCGACGACGGGTACCGGGACGAGCGAGGCGTGGGTCGCCTGAACGTCCTGGATCTGCACGTGCAGATCCGCCGCCTGCCCAAGCCGGTGATCGCGATGGTGGCCGGGTACGCGGTCGGCGGCGGCCACGTGCTCCACCTGGTCTGCGACCTGACGATCGCGGCCGACAACGCGAAGTTCGGTCAGACCGGGCCGAAGGTCGGCTCCTTCGACGCGGGATACGGGAGCGGGCTGCTCGCGGCCACGATCGGGCTGAAGCGCGCCAAGGAGGTCTGGTTCCTCTGCGAGCAGTACGACGCCCGGACTGCCCTGCAGTGGGGGTTGGTGAACCGCGTGGTGCCGCTCGAGACGCTCGAGGAGGAGACCGTGGCGGTCTGCCGGCGGATCCTCCAGATGAGCCCGCTCGCCCTCCGGCTGATCAAGGCGGGGATGAACGCGTGGACCGACGGGCTCGCCGGCGTGCAGCAGCTGGCGGGGGACGCAACGCTCCTCTACTACATGTCCGACGAGGCGCGCGAGGGGCGCGACGCCTACCTCGACCGGCGACCACCGGACTTCTCCAGGTTCCCCCGGCGGCCGTGAGCCGGCTCTCGGTGTGGGTGGCCGGCGCCCGCCCTCGGACGCTGCCGGCCAGCGCGATGCCGGTCGTGGTGGGGACGGCCGCCGCGGGGCACGCCGTCGTCTGGCGAACGGTCGCCGCGTTCGTCGTTGCGCTCGGGCTCCAGATCGGCGCGAACTACGCCAACGACGTCCACGACGGCGTCCGGGGCGTCGACACCGAGCGACGGCTGGGACCGCCGAGGCTGACTGCCTCCGGGCTCGCGTCGCCGCGCGCGGTGACGGTCGCGGCGCTGGTCTCGATCGGCCTTGCGGGGATCGCCGGGCTCGCGCTCGCGATCGCGACCACGCTGTGGCTCCTCCCGATCGGGGCGGCGGCGATGCTCGCGCTCTGGCTCTACTCGGGCGGTCCCAAGCCGTATGCGGAGCTGGGGCTGGGGGAGGCGATGGTGTTCGCGTTCTTCGGCGTGATGGCGACGGCCGGGACCGCGTTCGTCCAGGCCGAGACCGTGAGCGCCGCGGCCTGGTGGTCGTCGGCGGCGATGGGCCTGCTGATCGTGGCGATCCTGGAAGCGAACAACCTGCGCGACATCCCGACGGACGCGGCGACCGGAAGGCGGACGCTCGCCGTGCGGCTCGGGGATCGCAGGACGCGGATCCTCTACCGCTGCGAGGTCGTCGCGGCCTATGCGGTGGTGGTCGTCGGCGTCCTGGTCGGGATCGCGGACGAGCGGTTCGGGCTCTCGCAGTGGGCGCTGTTTGCGCTCGCCTCGTGGCCGCTCGCGATCCACCCGATGGAGACCGTCGGCCGCGCCGAGGGACGCGAGCTGATCGCGGTGCTGGAGGGAACGTCGAAGCTGGTGGTCGCGTTCGGCGCTCTGCTGGCGCTCGGTCTGTGGATCGCGGGGGCGAGCGCCCGGTGACCATCGGTCTCCAGTCGGGGTGAGTCGTGGGCGAGGGGGACGTGGCGTTCGCGTGTCTGTGGGCGTTCGTCGACGAGCTCGTCCGGCGGGGGCTCGAGCACGCGTGCGTGTCGCCCGGTTCGCGGTCGACTCCGATTGCGCTTGCGCTGCAGCGCCATCCGAAGGTGGCGGTCCATGTGCACCTCGACGAGCGCGCGTCGGCGTACTTCGCGCTCGGGCTCGCGAAGGCCACGGGGCGGCCGGTCGCCGTGGGCTGCACGAGCGGGACGGCGGTCGCGAACCTGTTCCCGGCCGTGGTCGAGGCCTCCATGGCCCGCGTGCCGCTCGTCCTGCTGACCGCCGACCGGCCACCCGAGCTCCGGGGGGTGGGGGCCAACCAGACGATCGACCAGCTCGAGATCTTCGGGCGGCACGTGCGCGTGTTCGTCGACGCGCCGGTCCCCGGGGACCGTCCGGACCCGGAGGGGTGGCGGGAGCTGGCGTTCGCCGCGGTGAGCGAGGCGCTCCGGCACCCGCCCGGACCGGTGCACGTCAACCTGCCCTTCCGCGAGCCGCTCGTCCCGGAGGTCGCGGAGACGCCGGCCGAGCCGACGGAGCTTCGATGGGCGCACTCGATCGCGTCCTCCGCATCCGAGGACCAGGTCGAGAGGCTCGCCGGGATGCTCTCGAGCGTCGAGCGCGGAGTGATCGTCGCCGGAACGCTCCGCGAGGAGGCGCCCGCGCTGGTGCGGCTGGCCCGGGCCTTGCAGTGGCCGCTGATCGCCGAGCCGACGTCGGGCGTCCGCGTGCCGGGCGCGCTCGGGGCCGGCCAGTTCCTGCTGGCCGACGATCGGTTCGCGTCCTCGCACGTGCCCGACCTGGTCGTCCAGGCGGGAGCCGCGCCGACCTCGCGCGCCGGGCTCGCCTTCGTCGCGCGCGCGGCCGATCTCGTGATCGTCGACCCCGACGGCCTGGTCGCCGATCCGAACCGCCGCGCGACCTGGACGCTGTCCGTCGACGTCCAGACGTTGGCGCTCGAGGTCGCCGATCGGCTCGCCGGGCGCGAGCGCTCGGCATGGGTGGACGAGTGGGAGATGGCCGACCGTTCGGCGCGAGCCTCGGTGGACGAGCTGATCGACGGGTGGGACGAGCCCTTCGAGGGCCGGATCGCGCGCGACGTCGCGGCCTGGCTGCCTCACGGGACCACGCTCGTCGTCGGCTCGAGTATGCCGATCCGCGACCTCGACGCGTACATGCGGCCGCGCACGGGCATCCGCGTGCTCGCGAACCGGGGAGCGAGCGGGATCGACGGGTTCGTCTCGACGGCGCTCGGCGTGGCCGGCTCGGGCGTCCGGACCGTCGCGCTCTGCGGTGACCTGACGCTCCTGCACGACGCTGGGTCGCTGCTGTGGAGCGCGCGCCGAGCGCTCGACGCGGTGTTCGTCGTTCCGAACAACGACGGCGGCGCCATCTTCTCGTTCCTGGACCAGGCGCGCCTTCCCGAGCTGGAGACGCTGTTCACCACGCCCCACGGGCTGGACCTCGCGGCGGTTGCCGCGGCGGCCGGCGCGGGTCACGCCCGGGTGGACCGATCCGGAGAGCTCTTCCCCGCGCTCGAGCGCGCGTCCGCCTCCGGAGGCGTGTGGATCCTCGAGGTGCCATCCGACCGGGAGCGGAACGTGGACCGCCACCGCGAGGTGAGCGAGGCGGTCTCCCGAGCCCTCGCGAGGATCTGATCGCTCGCCGCCACGGCGAGCGAAGGTGTCGGTGATCGTGTCCGCCCCGGGCGCCCTCGCGGGGCGGAGCGGATCAACCCCAACGCAGGGCGTCGAGCAGCGCGCGAAACTTGCGCTCGGTCTCGTCGAGTTCGAGCTCGGGGACCGAGTCGGCGACGATTCCGGCGCCGGCGAACAGCCGGGCGGTCCGGCCGGCGATCTCGGCGCACCGGAGCGCGATCGCCCACTCGCCGTCGCCGGTCGCGTCGACCCATCCAACCGGGCCCGCGTACGAGCCCCGGTCGATGGGCTCGAGCTCCCGGAGCGCCTCGCGCGCCTCCCGGCGCGGCCGACCGCAAACCGCCGCCGTCGGGTGCAGGCAGTCGACGACCTCGAGCACGCTCGTCACCGAGGGGGCGGCGCGACCCCGAAACGGCGTCGCGAGGTGCCAGACGTTGGCGGTCCCGACCAGCTCGGGCTCGCTCGGGTACGAGAGGTCGGCGCAGAGCTCGCCGAGCGCCTCGGCGACGTCGTCCACGACCGCCTGGTGCTCCTCCCGGTCCTTCGCGGACTCCAACAGGGCGCGGGCGGACGCTCGGTCCTCGTCCGGGTCGCCGAACCGCGGCGCCGACCCGGCGAGCGGCGTGGCCTCGATCGTCTCGCCGCGTTTGCGAACCAGGAGCTCCGGCGTCGCGCCGACGAGGGTCGAGGGCGATGCGTCCACGGGCCCCGGCGCTGCGAACGAGAAGCAGGCGGGGTCGACCGCTCGGAGCCGCCGCAGGAGCTGCCCGGCGTCGAGCTCGCGCTCGGCGTCGACCACGACGGTCCGGGCGAGCACGACCTTGCGAAGGCTCGAGCCTCGGATCGCCCGCACGGCGGCGGCCACCGCCGCCTCGTACGCCTCCGGTTGCGGCTCGAACCGGAGCTGGATCTCGGCGAACGCGTCTCGCGGCGCCGTGCGCGCGACCGGGAGGCGCGGTTCGGGCGCTTCCCGCTCGTCCACGGGCCCGAGCTCGATCGCCCAGGTCTGCCCCTCGATCGTCCTCCGGGTCGCCCGCATCGGGATGACGAGCTCGGCCGGACGCTCCTCGTCGAAGGGGATCGCGCCGACCGCCACGGGGAAGAGGTCTCCCGGCTCGACCTCGGCGAGCGACGCGCTCACGACCCGAGCCAGCCGGCGGATCCGCCCGGGCCCGCCTTCCACGCGGATCCGGCGCGCCGCCCCGGCGCCGGAGACGCCGAGTCCCGACCGCTCGAACGCGAACCCGCCGGGCCGGTAGGTGGCGAGCAGGTCGAACGCCGGTCCGAGCCGGCGCGTCCGGGCGCTCAGACGCACCCGTTCGCTCACGCCCTCGTCCCCACGAGGAGCTGGGCGGCGCCGCCGAGCAGGCGCAGGCGCCGTGCGTCGGGAAACCCGGCATCGGCAAGCATCGAGAGGATCGCCGGGGGCGGGGGCAGGTACCCGAGAGACGTCGGCAGGTACCGGTAGGCCTCCCGGTCCGACAGGGCCCCGCCGATCAGCGGGACGATCCGACCGAAGTAGATCGCGTGCCCGGCGCGCAGAACCGGGTGCTCGGGCCGCGAGGCCTCGAGGAGTGCGATCCGCCCGCCCGGCCGGACCACCCGCGCCACCTCGACGAACAGCGCCTCGAGGTCCACGACGTTCCGCAGCGCGAACCCGCAGGTCGCCCCGTCGACCGAGGCGTCCCGGAGCGGGAGGCGCAGGACGTCCGCCGCGACGAGCGGCGCTTGCGTCGTCGCGGCGCCGAGCATCCCGAACGAGAAGTCGAAGCCGACCGCCAGGTAGCCGCTGCGCCGCAACTCGGTGCAGAGGTCGCCGGTCCCGCAGGCGAGGTCGGCGACGAGCGCTCCCCCGGGCAGCCGGAGCTCACGGACCGCGCGCCGTCTCCATCCGACGTCCAGCCCGAGCGTCATGACCCGGTTCACGAGGTCGTAGCGCCCCGCGATCCGGTCGAACATCGAGCGGACCCGCCGGGCCTTCTCCTCGCCCTGCGGGAGATCGCTCACGCGAGCTCACCCACCGTCGCCGCGATCGGCGCGGTCACGGTTGCCACGCGCGGTCCATGCGACGGGACTCCTCGCGCGCGGCCTCCACCTCCGCCGCGCCCCCCACGCGCTCGAGGTGCTCCTCGGCCACGCCGAGCAGCACCCTGCGGAAGTGGTTCGCCACGAGGCTCGTCACCGCGGGGAGGAGCGTGCGAAAGGCCTCGACGAGCTGGGCCGCGGCCGCCTCGTCGGACTGGGCCGTGTCGCGGATCGGCTTGCGCACGCGCTCGTCGAACAGCTCGACGGCGCGCTCGGCCACGCCGAGCATCGCGGCGTGCGTATCGCGGGCGAGCGAGAGGAGCTCGCCGAGCGGCAGGCCGAACTCGAGGAGCTTGAGCGCCGCGCGAACCATCTCGATGTCGGCGGTCGTGTAGCGGTCCTCGCCGTCGATCCGCCGGCCGATGCGGATCCCCTCGCGCTCGACCGCCTGGATGAGGGAGGCGGGGACGCCGCTTCGCAGCGCGAACTGTTCTAGCGTGAGGAGCTCGTCCTCGCGCCCGTCCGCGCGCGCGGCGGCGACCGCCGCCGCGAGGTCCGCATCGGCCCGTCCGAGCTCGCCCTCGACCACCCGGCGAATCGCGGCGAGCGTGAGCCCCTTGCGCTGGAGCGTCCGGACCTCGTGGATCCGCCGGACGTGCTCGGCCCCGTACCACGCCACCCGCCCCTCGCGGACGGGCGGGGGCAGCAGGCCGCGGGACTGGTAGTAGCGGATCGTGTCGACCGAGACGTCGCACTCGGAGGCGAGCTGCTCGACGCGGTATCTCACGACCGTCAACTCTACGAGTGTTCGCTCGAACCATCCAAGCACCGGCCGCTGCGGGCCGGGCGGACCGGTTCGGAGCGGCCGCGAGCCGTCCGGTCCCCGGAGTCAGATCCGGCTGCTGGTGAACGAGAGGAGCCCGCAGTCCGGCCTCGAGGCCACCCAGATCACGACCTTGTCGGGGGGTTGCCCGGCGCCCGGAGTGCGCAGGTACACGCCGACGTAGGCGGGCTGCCCGCCGAAGCGGGCCCGGATGAGCCTCACGAGCCGGTCGTTCCCGGTGATGCCGCCGCCGGCGGCTTGGACGAGGCAGGCGGTCGCCGCATCGGCGCTCGGCTGCTCGGCGGCCTTCATCGATGGCGAGGGGGCGATGCCGAGCTCCTGTCGCGCGAGGCCGGCCGAGTCCTCCGCGAGCGCCTGCAGCCGCCCCGGCTTGGCGTAGTCGACCGGGCTCGACTCGAGCGGAACGGGGGCGAGGGCCGCGCCGGCTCCGCGAGGGGCGGCCGAGGCGAGCGCGCGATTGGCGGTCTCGGCGCCTCCGCCCCGGCCGCCCGGGCGGTGGGGGAGCGCGACCGCGAGCACCGCCACGATCACGGCGGCCGCAGCGAGGCCGGCCGTCCATTGCGCGCGCGCGCGCCAGCGGGACGAGGAGGACGCGCCGGCTCGCCGTCGCAGCTCGAGCGTCACCGGGCCAGTGACGCCGAGCGGGACGCTCTCCTCCGGCAGGTCGGCGAGCAGGCGCGCCGCCCGCGCGGCGAGCTCGACCTCCTCCCGGCACGTCGCGCAGGTCGCGAGGTGCGCGTCGACGGCGGCGCGCTCGGTCTCGCTGAGCGTGCCGTCGACGTAGCCGGCCAGGAGCTCCTCGGGATGGGTCATCGGGTCGCCTCGTCTGACGGTCGGGCGCGGCCCGGGCGTTCCCCTCGCGGGGTCTCCCCGAGGGCTCGGGCCAGGGCGACGCGGCCTCGGTGCAGCCGCGACTTCACCGTGCCCACCGGCACGCCGAGGATGGAGGCCACGTCCTCGTAGGGAAGGTCCTGCACGTCGTGGAGGACCATGACGACTCGGAAGTCCTCGGGGACCTCGAGGAGCGCGCGCTGGACGTCGATGGACAGGTTCGTGGCGTCCGCGTGGTCCGGTGCGGGGGGCGGCTCGGGCTCGTGGTCGGGGATCCGGTCGAGCATCGGCGCGCGTTGGCGCCGGCGAAGCAGGTCGTAGCAGACGTTCACCGTGACGCGGTGCATCCAGGTGGCGAACGCCGCTTCCCCGCGGAACGAGGAGAGCTTGCGAAGGGCTGTGAGGAACGCCTCCTGCGTCGCGTCCCGCGCGTCCTCCTCCCGGCCGGTCATCCGGAGCGCGAGGTTGTACACGCGGCGCTCGTGCCGCTCGACGAGCTCGCCGAACGCGGAGGTCTCGCCGCTCAGGGTCCGTCGAACGAGGTCCTCGTCGCGTTCGCCCACCGTCACTCGCCCAGCACGTGGAACTCGGCGACCACGATCCGATTGCCGTCGTCCGTCGGGACGACGCTCGTGCACCAGAGCAGGACGTATCGTCCCCGTACCGGTTCCATCGTCTCGCGCACGTCGGACGTCGCCGTGAAGAAGGGACCCGAGGCAAGATCGAGGGCGGCCGGGTCGTTCCCCACGGCGACCCGGAACGTGAAGCCCGGCCACGGCGTCTGGAGACGAAACCCGGTGACGGTGCGCACGCCCCCGAGGTCGAACAGGATGCCGACGCCGGGCTTGTGCAGCTCGCCGTCGAAGTAGTTCTCGGACTTCCAGACGGTCGCCGGATCTCCGTCGTCGGCGAAGGGGATGCCCGAGTCGTTTTCGCTCTGGTCTCCAAACGGGTCGAACGCGCGCGCGGAGACGAAGCGCAGCACCCTCGGGGCCGGGGACGTCGGGCTCGGTGAGGCCTGCCGCAACCGGATGCCGACCGGCCCCCCGAGCTCGAGCTCCCCGAGGGACAGGCCGGCCACGACCGCGATGGCGGCGAGCGCCGCCACGAGGACCGGAACGGCCAGCCAGGTCCGGAAGACCGACGGCCGGTCGGCGGGCGACCTCGAAGGCCGGGGGGCCGCCTCGCCCGCGATCGGGATCTCGCCCGAGGAGAGCCCCACGGCCTCGCGGAGCGCGTCGGCGAGCGCTGCGGCGGTGGGGTAGGCCTCGGCCGGGTCCCGCGACCGCGATCCGACCACGACGGTGTCGAGCTCGCGCGGGACGTCTCGACGGAACGCGCGCGGAGAGGCGGAATCCTCCGTGGAGGGGCGGCCCGTGAGCAGGAAGAAGAGCAGGGCGCCCGCGGCGCGGACGTCCACGCTCGGGTCCCCCGACGCGCCCGACACCGCGGACGCGACGCCGACGTCCGTGACGTGCACGGAGCCGTCCTCGGCGACGAGGACGTTCTCCGGCGTGACCCCGAGGTGGAGCACGCCCGACCCGTGGGCCGCGGAGAGGGCGTCGAGGACGCGGACGACGAGGGCGGCGGCGTGCCCCGGCGAGAGGCTCCCCTCGCGCTCGAGCAGGGTGCGCAGGTTCGACCCCTCGATGTGCTCGCGGACGAGGAACGGCGCTCCTCGGTCCCATCCGACGTCCAGGAGGCGGGCGAGGGCGGGGTGCGAGAGGAGCGCGATCGCCCTGGTCTCGCGCGTGAAGCGCTCGGCGAGCGCCGGGTCCTCCGAGAGCGACGGGTCGAGCAGCCGAACCACCACCCGCCTCGCGAGCTTCGTGTCGGTCGCCCGCCACGAGGCGCCGCGGAGCCCGCGCCCGAGCTCGTCCTCCAGGACGTACCGCCCCGCGAGCACGGTGTTGGGCCGCTCGATCCTCACCGCCCGAGTCTAGCCTCGCGCGAGAACCGAACCGTCGTGATCAGAGCGTCGGCGGGCTCCCCGTCCCGGTGCCGACCGCCTTCGTGAAGTGTTTGAGAAAGCTGATCCGTCCCGCAAGCAGGGTGGAGGCCCGCTTCGTGATCGTGATCGTCACGTTCCCCGTCGTCGGGTCCAGAACGAACCCGTCTTTGGTCAGCTTGGCTCCCGGGACCTGTTGCTGGATCTGGTCGAGCGCGGCGGTCTTCGCCTGATCGAGGCTGTGCGTCGTCTTGTACACGGATGCGGCCTCGAACGCGGCGTCGTTGGCCGCGCTCGAGACCTTGTAGCGCATCAGCAGGATCGAGCCCGTGTCCCAGGCCCCGAGGAGGAACACGACGAGCAGCGCGAGCCAGACGAACATGATCTTGCCCATGAGCCCCCGCTCGTCGCGCAGCCGTTCGACGCGCCTCACCTGGTCCACCTCGTGGTCAGCTGTCGCCACATCACATCGACCTCGTCGAGCCGCACGATAAGCGCCGCGAGCCCGAAGGCAAGCAACCCGGCCAGGACCGACCCCACCACCTGGACGGCCTGGGCGCCGAGTGTGGCGGTCCCGAGGCTGTTGCCGATGGTCCGCGCGACGACCCAGGCGACCCCGGCGGTCGCGCCGGCGGCGATCAGGGTTCGGATCAGGCTTGCGGCGATTCGGCGGCCGTCCAGACGGTGCAGCCGACGTCGGATGAGCACCAGCAGCGCGATCGAGCCGAACGCGTACGAGGCGGCATAGCCGAGGGCGAGCCCGAGCAGGTGCAGCCGGAACGTGAAGAAGAACAGGAGGTTCGCGCCGGTGTTCACCACGACCGCGACGACGTTCACGAGCGCCGGGGTCCGCGTGTCCTGCATCGCGTAGAAGGCGCGGAGCAGGAGCTGGAACAAGGAGAAGAAGAACAGTCCGAGTGCGAAGGCCCGAAGCAGGCCGGCCACCAGGTCCGTGTCCTGCTCCGTCGCGGCCCCGTGCTGGAGGACCAGTCGGACGACGGGGGTGGCGAGCACCAGGTACCCCGCGGCGGCGGGAACCACGATGACGGCGGTGGCGCGGATGCCCTGGGACAGCAGCGTGCGGAACCCGTCCACGTCCCGCGCCGTCCAGCGGGTCGCCATCGCCGGGAGGAGCGCGGTGAAGATCGAGACCGCGAAGATCGCGTGCGGGAGCTGGAACAGGATCAGGGCGGCCGTGTAGGCCGCGTACCCGGAGCTTCCGGTCGCCATGATGATCACCACCAGGAGGCCGAGCTGGTTGGCGACCACGTAGACCAGCGTCCAGAGCGCGAGCCGCGCGACCCTGCGAACGGCGGGGTGCCGCCAGTCGAGCCGCCAGCGGAACCGGAACCCGAGTCGCCGGAGCGAGGGCCAGAGCGCGAGCGTCATCCCGACCACGCCGAGTGTCGTGCCGACCGCGAGGAGCCATCGCTGCGCCTGGGTGATGCTCGACGGGGTCGGGTGGTCGCCCTGGCCGATCGCGACGAAGGCCAGCATCGTGCCGATCACGATGAGGTTGTTCAGGATCGGCGCGAACATGGGGGCGGCGAACCGGCGGTGGGCGTTCAGCAGGCCGGTCGCGACCGCTCCGATGCCGTAGAAGACGATCTGCGGCATGAACAGCCGCAGGCAGAAGGTCGCGAACGCGCGCGCGGCCCCGACGCCGGGGCCCGCGGCGCCGACCATGTAGAGGCGGACGATCCACGGCGCGGCGAGGACCGTCACCACCGTGATGGCCGACAGTGCCACGACCGCGATCGTGAGGACCGAGCGGGCGACGTCCCACGCGTCCTCGCGCCCGCGCTCCTCGAGCCACTGGACGAAGACCGGGACGAAGACCGAGGTGAGGACGCCTCCCAGAACGAGCTCGTAGACGATGTTCGGCGTGTTGTTCGCGATGGTGTAGGAGGTGGCCAGTCGCGTCTGCGCCACCCCCAGCGCGAACGCCGTCGCCGACACCCTGAGGAAGCCGGTCAGGCGCGAGAGGGCGGTACCGACCGACATCGCCGCCGTCCGGCGGACGAACGCGCGCTCCGAGTCCTCGGGCTGGAGCTCGGGCGCCTCCGGCGTCTCGGGGGTCAGCACGTCCGACGTGGCAGGAACCTCCGTGCCCACACGAGCAGCGCCAGCAGCGCGGCCCCGATCGTGATCACGAGCGCGATCCGGTTGAACGCCGTGGAGCGCACGATGAGCGTGGTCTCGCTCACGACGCGGCCCGAGGGGGAGACGATCTGCACGTCGACGGGGAAGCGCCCCGTGGTATTCAGCCGGACGTTGAAGCTCACCGTCTGCGTGACGTTCGCGGGGACGACGAGCGAGGACTGCGGCGTCGTTCGCAGGTGGTTCGACACGAGGCGCACGACGATGCGGAGCGGCTCTGGGTTGGCGTTCGCGATCCGGACGGGGATCCCGTTGCCCGCGCTCGACGTGAGCGTGATCACCTGCCCGGCGGGAGGCCGGAGGGCGGCGAACACCGCCCCGACCTGCGAGCGCGCGGCGGAGATGAAGGCCTGCCCGTGGAGCAGGTCGGAAACGAACTGACCGGACTCGGCCATCAGCAGCAGGGTGTCGAGTCGGTCCGCCGGGGCCGGGTCGCCCACGATCATCGATCGGTAGATCCCCACGAGGCGGCGGGCCTGCTTCAGCGCCTCGACGTACCCGGTCGGGAAGGCCCCGGCGGTCGTGGGCGCGAGCGCGCCGGGCAGGGGAAGCTGGAAGGTGGGCGCGAGGGACGCGAGCGTGGTCGCCGAGCGCGTGCGTAGCCACGGGGCCCCGGCGATCCCACGGACGAAGCGGGTGTAGAAGCCGGGCGGTACGGCGAGGCTGCCCGGCACGACGAGCGCGATCCCGCGCTCGACGCTCGGCCGCTCCAGCCAGATCTGGGCCAGCTCGCCGAGCACGGACTGCGCGCCGAGGGCGGCGTCGCCCTCGGCCGCGACCGTGTCGAGCAGGGCCGCCACGCTCGGGTCGGACACCACGGCGTCGACCTGGACCTCGCCGGCGGGGAGGGTCGCGATCGGCGGCGGGGCGAACCCGAGCTGCTGCGCGGGCGGCGGCACCGTATCCGCGTCGAGCAGGAGAAGATGGACGCCCAGCGCGGGGAGCGCGCTCAGGCTCGCCTGGTCGAGGTCCGAGCCCGGCGGCCGCAGGACGCCCGCCACCGGGGGGTGCCCGAGGAGGGTCTGCACGGCGGCGCGTCCGCGCTCGAGCTGGACGTCGAGGTCTCGCCCGAGCCCGCTCGCCGCGAGCGCCGGCAGGCTCGGTGAGGAGAACGGCAGGGCCGAGAGCTCGACCGATGGGGAGCCGGCGATCCGCTCGAGCGCGCTCAGGACGCTCGCCGCCGCGGCGGCGCCCCCCTCCCCCTCGCCGACCTCGCGCTCGGTCCCGCCGTCGATCACGGTGTAGCCGTTTCGCATCCTGGAGAGCTGCGTGAGCAGCATCGGGGAGACGACCACGTCGACCGGTGTGGCCGGGGACCTCGCCACGAGGGTCGCCAGGGCGCCGACCTCGGCCGCCAGCCGCCCGCCCGGCGAGACGGACCGCTCGAGCGCCGTCGAGCGGAACACGCCGTCGGGCCCGAGCTCGATCGGCGCGTCGAGCACGAACGTCCAGGTCAGGTTGAGCGGGAACAGAGGCCTGCGCACCAGGAAGATCACGGGGGTGCGGATCGCCGCGAGGGAGACGAAGCCGCTGCGCAGGTCGATCTTCAGCGGGTAGACCAGCGAGCTCGTGGAGCTCAGGCCGCCGACGGTCGACAGGTCGAGATCCACGGAGAGCTCGCGCGTCTCACCGGGCGCGAGCGACCCCGCCTGCGGCAGCGTCTCGGCGGCGATGACGCCGCTCGCCGGATCCGAACGGAGGGAGGACTCGTAGTCCGTGCGGGTGAACACCGGACCGAAGAGCGTGACCCCCAGGGAGAGGTCCTCGATGGGCCGGTCACCGAGGTTCTCCGCCCGGACGCGGATCGACAGTACCGGGTTCTTCGTGGAGCACCATGGGGTTTGGGAGACGAGCGTGAGGCGGACGGCAGCGGGCTCCTGCGCGGGAGTCGGTGGCGCGGGCAGGGCGAGGACGAGCGTGAGCGAGGCGAGGAGCGGCGCGGCGAGCCTGCGCATGATCGGCCCGGCCATCCTACCCCCGGACCAGGGCGAGAAGCTCCCGAGCCCCGTAGAGCACCGCCACCGCGAGCAGGAAGGCGCTCACGGCGAGCCGGAGCGTTCGCTCTCCCGCTCCGAGCGCGATCCGCGCGCCGATGCGGGCCCCCGGGACGACCCCGATGGTGAGGAACGCGAAGATCGCCCAGTCGATGTGTCCGAGCGCCGCGTGGACGATGGTCCCGGGGACGACGAGCGCCGAGATCGTCACGAGCGAGGTTCCGAGCGCCCGCTTGATCGGCATGCCGATCACCGTGGTGAACAGGGGGACCATCACGATCCCGCCGCCGATGCCGAGGAGCCCGGAGACGAACCCCGCCGCCAGGCCGATCGCGGCGTACTTCCAGCCGGCGGTCTTCCCTCGCTCCCACGGAACCCGCGGCCTGCGCCCGCGCGCCACCTGGATCGCGGTCCACCCGATGAGGACCGACGTGACCACGAGCAGGAGATGCGCGTTCACGACGTCGGTGAGGGCCGCCCCGAGCGCCGCCCCGACGATCCCGGGCCCGACGGCCCAGCGGAACGCGCGGAAGCTCGCCTCCCCGGCCCGCCCATACGTGAGCGCCCCGACGAGCGAGGTGGGAAAGATCACCGGAAGGGGCGTCGCCACGGCCTGGATGGCCGTTCCCCCCAGGAGCACGTTGATCGCGGGCGTCGTGATGATGCCGCCGCCCACGCCGAACATCCCCGAGCCGACGCCGGCGAGCACGCCGACCAGGACGGCCAGGGCCGCGCGGAGCGGCGTCATCCGAGCCGGTCCGCGGCGCGCTGGAGCACCTCGCGCTCACCACGATAGGCGGCGTGCTCGAGCGCCTCCGCCAGAGGGAACCACCGGACGTCCTCCATCTCGTGGTCGTGACGGGCGACGTCCCCCCCGACCGCCCGCATGAGGAAGAAGTGCACGGATTTGCGGACGCGCACCCCCTCCCACACGTAGAAGTAGCGGATATCGCCGAGCGAACCCTCGATCTCCGCCTCCAGGCCGGTCTCCTCGCGGACCTCGCGGATCGCCGCCTCCTCGAGCGTCTCGCCCTCATCGAGCCCACCCTTTGGGAGCCCCCAGGCGAGCTGGCCACGACGGGTCCGGCGCGCGGCGAGCGCGACCTCGATCCCGTCCTCGCCGCGTTGGAAGACCACCCCGCCGGCCGACACCTCGCGCCGGGTCTCCATCAGCGTTCTCGAGGACCCCCGAACCTATACTGGGCGCCTGTGGTCGATCGCATCGTCGAGCTCCTTCGTCCCTACCTCTCCGCTCCGTGGGGCTACGCGATCGTCGGCGCGGCCACGTTCCTCGAGAACTCCGTCGGCGCGGGGGTCATCGTGCCGGGGGAGACGCTGGTCATCATCGGCGGATTCTATGCGCGCATCGGCGACCTGGCCCTGGCCGGGGTGGCGCTGGCCGCCGTGCTCGGCGCCGTGCTCGGGGACAACCTCGGCTACCTGATCGGCCGGCGGTTCGGTCGCGGGTTCGTCGAGCGCCACGGGCGCAAGCTGCTCGTCACCCCCCAGCGGCTTCGGCGGGCGGACGCCTACTACCGGGCCCACGGCGGCAAGACGGTCTTCCTCGGCCGGTTCATCCCCGTCGTTCGGAGCGTCGGGTGCATCCTCGCCGGGATCGCGCGGATGGACTGGCGCAGGTTCTTCGCCTACGACCTGGGCGGCGCCGTCCTGTGGGGGGTCGGCCACTCGATCCTCGGCTACGCGATCGGGGCGAGCTACGAGCGCTGGAAGGGCTACCTCACCCCGATCGGGCTCGCCGTCCTCGCTGCCCTGCTCCTGCTGATCGGGGCCTCGAAGGTCCTCGCGGCCCGTCGGAGCGTTCGCGCCGACCTCGCGGAGCAGGAGGCCGAGGAGGGGGGTGACCAGAAGACGGGGATCGGGCTACAGGTCGGTGGCCGAGGAGCCGAGGACTAAGGACGGACATGGACGTGGCCGAGCTGCTCCGCTACACGGTCGAGATGGGGGCGAGCGACCTCCACCTCAAGGCCGGCAACGTGCCGTTCATCCGCGTGGACGGCGAGCTCCGCCCGAGCGCGTTCCCCGCGCTCTCGCCGGCGGACACCGAGGCGGCTGGCCAGGCGCTCATGCCGGAGCACAAGTCCCGGGAGTTCTACGCGACGAGCGAGGCCGACTTCGGGTACACGCTGGGAGGGGTCGGGCGGTTTCGCGTGAACGTGTTCCGTCAGCGGGGCAACGTGGGCCTGGCCATCCGGCGTGTGCGCTCGGAGATCCCGACCTTCGAGGAGCTCCGCCTGCCGCCCGTGATCAAGGACCTCGCCGGATCGACCCGGGGGCTCGTGCTGCTCACGGGTCCGACCGGAACCGGCAAGACCACCACGATCGCCTCGATGATCGGTTACATCAACCGCACCCGTCGGGCCCACATCGTGACGATCGAGGACCCGATCGAGGTGGTGCACGACGACGACCTCTCGATCATCCAGCAGCGGGAGATCGGGCAGGACACCGAGTCCTACGCCGCGGCGCTCCGGCACGTGATCCGGCAGGACCCGGACGTCGTGTTCATCGGGGAGATCCGCGACGCGGACTCCGCGCTGGCCGGCATCCAGGCCGCGGAGACCGGGCACGTCGTGATCTCGACGCTGCACACGATCGACGCGACCGAGACGATCAACCGCATCCTCGACCTGTTCCCTCCCCAGCAGCAGCGAGAGGTGCGAACCTCGTTCGCCGGCGCCCTCCGCGGCATCGTGTCGCAGCGGCTCGTCCCGCGGGCCGACGGCAAGGGCCGCGTCCCGGCGGTCGAGGTGCTGATCGCGACCGGTCGGGTCTACGACCGGATCATCGACGTGGACGCCACGGTCGAGATCCGCGACATCATCGCGGAGGGCGAGTTCTACGGCATGCAGACCTTCGACCAGGCCCTGGTCAAGCTCGTGCGGGAGGGGATGGTCACGGAGGAGGACGCGCGCCGCTTCTCGACCAACCCCCACGATTTCAACCTCGCGCTCAAGGGCGTCATGACGCGCGGCACGCCGAGCCTCGGCGTCTCCGGCATCTAGTCAGCGGCACGGAGGCGGCCGCCCCCCGGGGTATCCTCATCCGGACATGAGCGGTCCCACGCGCCCGGACCGTGGCGCGCGTCTCGAGGTCCCCCCCGTCGCCTCCGAGCTCGGCGAGCGCTTCCGCCTGGCCGGCCACCAGCTCTACCTGGTGGGCGGCGTGGTTCGGGACCTCCTGCTCGGTCGCGACCACGGGGACCTGGACTTCGCGACCGACGCGTCGCCCACCGAAACGACTCGCGTCCTGCGAGGATGGGCCGACCGCCTGTACCTCGTCGGGGTCAGGTTCGGGACCGTCGGGGCCCGCAAGGACGGGCGGGTGCTCGAGATCACGACGTTCCGTGAGGAGGTCTACCCGGAGCAGACGCGCAAGCCGGCGGTGACGTTCGCGAAGGACGTCGAGACCGACCTGTCCCGGCGGGACTTCACGATCAACGCGATGGCGGTCCGGCTGCCGGAGGGCGAGTTCGTCGATCCGTTCGGCGGCGTGCGCGACCTCGCGGCGAAGCGGCTCGACACGCCGCTCGATCCGGAACTCGCCTTCTCCGACGACCCGCTGCGGATGCTCCGCGCCGCGCGGTTCGTGTCCCAGCTCGAGGTGACGCCCGCTCCCCGCGTGCTCGAGGCGATCCGACGGATGCACGGCCGCCTGGCGATCGTGTCGGCCGAGCGGATCTCCGAGGAGCTGTCCAAGCTCCTGGTCGGATCCCGACCGGGCCGGGCCCTCGAGGTCGTGGTCTCGACCGGTTTGGCGGAGGAGTTCCTGCCGGAGCTCCCGGCCCTCCGGCTCGAGCAGGACCCGATCCACAAGCACAAGGACGTGCTCCACCACACGTACGCCGTGGTCGAGCGGTGCGAGCCGGACCTCGTGCTGCGGCTCGCCGCCCTCTTCCACGACGTCGGCAAGCCGGCGACGCGCCGCATCACGCCGGAGGGGGTGCAGTTCCACCACCACGAGGTGGTCGGCGCGCGAATGGCGCGCGAGCGTCTGCAGGCGCTGCGGTATCCGGCGGCGGTGGTCGACGACGTGTGCCGGCTCGTCGAGATGCACCTGCGGTTCCACGGCTACACGGAGTGGACCGACAGCGCCGTCCGACGCTACGTCCGCGAGGCCGGTCCGCTGCTCGACCGGCTGAACCAGCTCACGCGCGCGGACTGCACGACCCGAAACCCGTTCAAGGCCAAGCAGCTCGCCGCGCTCCAGGACGACCTGGAGGAGCGCATCGCGCGCCTCGCGGAGCAGGAGAACCTCGAGGCCATGCGCCCGCCGCTCGATGGCAACGAGGTCATGGCGCACCTCGGCATCCAGCCCGGTCCGGTGGTGGGCGAGGCGCTCCAGCACCTGATGGAGCTTCGTCTGGAACGCGGTCCGATCGACAAGGACGAGGCGTACCGGCTGCTCGACGCCTGGGCCTCGGAACGGGGAATCAGGTAGTCGGTGGACGACCTGCCCGTCGCGACGGGTCGCTCGGTAGGCTGATCGTCGATGGCGAGCGTCCTCGGTGGGCTCTCCGAAGCCGAGGTCCGCGAGCGGGTCGAACGCGGAGAGGTCAACGACATTCCAGCGGCGCCAAGCCGCACGGTCCGCGAGATCGTCCGGGCGAACGTCCTCACCCGGTTCAACGCCCTCCTCGGCGGGCTGCTGGTCGTGATCTTGATCGTCGGGCCGATTCAGGACGCGCTGTTCGGCGGCGTGCTGATCGCGAACGCGCTGGTCGGCATCCTCCAGGAGCTTCGCGCCAAGCGAACGCTCGACCGGCTCGCCGTCCTCACGGCGCCGCGGGCGCGAGCCCTTCGGGAGGGCGTGGTGCGCGAGCTTCCCGTCTCGCAGGTCGTCAAGGACGACGTGCTCGAGCTCCAGCCGGGCGATCAGATCGTGGTCGATGGGGAGGTCCTCGAGGCGCGGGGGCTCGAGGTCGACGAGTCGCTGCTCTCGGGGGAGTCCGAGCCGGTCGAGAAGGGGCCCGGGGACGAGGTGCTCTCGGGATCGTTCGTGTCCGCGGGGAGCGGTCGGTATCGCGCCACGAGGGTCGGCCGCGCCGCGTACGCCGTGCGCCTGGCGGAGGAGGCGCGCCGGTTCACGCTCACGCGCAGCGAGCTCCGGGCCGGCATCGACCGGATCCTGCAGATCGTCACCTGGGCCATCGTCCCGACCGGGGTCCTGCTCCTCATCAGCCAGCTGCGCGCCAGCGCGAGCGTTCGGGGGGCGCTGAGGGGCGCCGTCGCGGGGACGGTTGCGATGGTGCCGGAGGGGCTCGTGCTCCTCACGAGCGTAGCGTTCGCCGTCGGCGTCGTTCGCCTCGCGCGGCGTCGCGTGCTCGTCCAGGAGCTCCCGGCGGTCGAGGTGCTCGCACGCGTCGACACGCTCTGCATCGACAAGACGGGCACGCTCACCGAGGGCCGGCTCGTCGTCGAGGAGGTGCAGGTCCTGTCGGAGGGCGCACGCCACCACGAGGCGCTCGCCGCCCTGGCCGCGTCCGACCCGCATCCGAACGCCACCCTGCGCGCGATCGGGGAGGAGTTCGCCCGGCCGGCCGGCGGTTGGGAGCCGACGGCCGCGGTCCCGTTCTCGTCCGCGCGAAAGTGGAGCGCCGGCTCCTTCGGCGCGAACGGCACCTGGGTGCTCGGCGCTCCGGAGGTGCTCCTCGGGGCTTCGCGCGGGTCCGGCGGTCACCCGCAGGCGGCATCGCCCTCCGGGGACGGCGCGCCGATCCTCGAGAAGGCCGAGGCGCTGGCCGGCGCCGGCCGCCGGGTGCTCCTGCTGTCCCGGACGGCCGCGGGGCTGGTCGGCGACCGCCTGCCGGACGCGCTCGAGCCCGTCGCGCTCGTCGTGCTCGGCGATCGAGTTCGGGAGGACGCCGCCACGACGCTCGCCTACTTCGCGCGGCAGGGGGTCTCGGTCAAGGTGGTCTCCGGCGACCACCCGCAGACGGTGGCCGCGATCGCCGGGCGGCTCGGCGCCCGCGGTGCGGAGCGGGCGCTCGATGCCCGCACGCTCCCGGAGGATCCCGCCGCGCTCGCGGAGGCGGTCGACGGCCACTCGGTGTTCGGTCGGGTGACGCCGCAGCAGAAGCGCGCGATGGTCGGAGCCCTCCAGTCGCGAGGACACGTGGTGGCGATGACCGGAGATGGGGTGAACGACGTCCTTGCGCTGAAGGACGCCGACATCGGGATCGCGATGGGCTCGGGCAGCGCGGCCACCCGCGCCGTCGCCCAGCTCGTCCTGCTCGACTCCACCTTCGATGCGCTGCCGCGGGTGGTGAACGAGGGACGTCGGGTGCTCGGGAACATCGAGCGCACGTCGAATCTGTACGTCACGAAGACCGTGTACGCGATGCTGCTCGCGCTCGGGGTCGGCGTCGTCGGGCTCGCGTTCCCGTTCCTCCCGCGCCACCTGTCGCTGATCGGAGCGCTCACGATCGGGATTCCGTCGTTCTTCCTCGCCCTCGCGCCGAACGCGGAGCGCGCGCGCCCCGGGTTCCTCGGGCGGGTGCTGCGGTTCACGGTGCCGGCCGGCACGCTCGCGGCGGTCGCGACGTTCCTCGCCTACCGGCTCGCGATCGACGAGCCGGGGGTCACCCTCACCGAGGCCCGCACGGCCGCGACGATGGTGCTGTGCTGGATCGGGTTCCTCGTCCTCACGATCATCGCGGCCCCGCTCACCCGCCCGCGGCTGCTGCTCATCTGGTCGATGGTGGCCGCGTTCGTGGCCGTGATGCTGGTCCCCGCCGCCAGGGAGTTCTTCGCGCTCGAGCCTCCTCCGCCGATCGTCTGGCTCGCCGGGTTCGGCATCGCGGCGCTCGTGTGGACGCTCTCGAGATTGTTCATCCCCCCGGACCGGCCGGTCGGGCCGGGACCCCGTCCCTCAGCCGCCGAGGCGCCCGATGTCTGACGGCGGCCAGATGATCACGAACGCCTTGCCGATGACGTCGCGCTCGGGGAGGAACCCGAACACGCGCGAGTCGGCTGAGTTGCCGCGGTTGTCGCCCAGGACGAACAGGTCACCGGGCGGCACGCGGTACGTCCTCGACATGACCGTGGTCGTTCCCGGGGGCAGGTAGGGCTCCGAGAGCGGGCGCCCGTTCACGTACACCCGCCCGTTTCGGGCCTCGACCGTGTCGCCGGGCAGACCGATGACGCGCTTGATGAGGTCCTCGTTCTCCGGCTGCTGGAGCCCGAGACCCTCGCCCAGCCAGTGGAGCGCGGCGCCCAGCCAGTTGCGGTGGGGGAGCTGCGTCTGGTCGGGGTTTTGGAAGACGATCACGTCCCCGCGATGGATGTCGCCGACCTTGTACACGACCTTGTTCACGAGGACGCGGTCGCCGACCTGCAGGGTCGGGGTCATCGACTCCGAGGGAATGTAGAAGGCCTGGACCACGAACGTCTTGATGAGGATCGCCAGGGCGAGCGCGATCAGCACGAGGACGGGGACCTCGCGGAGGAACGACGCCTTGCGCCGGTCGCCGGAGGGGGGCGGCTCGGTGGTCGCCACCTTCGGTTGGGGGCCCGCGGCCCCCGCGGTCGCGGATTCGTCGGAGGCGATCGCAGGGCGATCGTCCACACGTGAGGGCGGGTCAGCCGCCTCGGGGATCACGGGATCGCCGGTCGGGGGCTGCCGGGGCTCATCGGGAGCGGCCATCGCCCACCAAGGGTACCCGCGCGGAATGTGAGCGCTCAGGCGCTCGAGCGGGCGGACCTGAGTCGGGCGATGAGACCCGGCAGGTGCACGGCGGCCAGCGCCAGCCCCGCCGTGACCGCGAGGTTCCCGAGGAGGGCTCCGACGATCCCCGAGAGGAGGGCGATGGCGAGGGGAGCGCCGCGAAGATCGCCCACGAGCGCCGCGTGGCGGAGTCCGGCGTAGGCGAGAAAGGCGGCGAGGGCCCACACGGGCAGCAGGCCGAGGATCACGGGCACCTGGGCGGCGAAGAACAGCCCGATGACAACCAGCGTTCCCCCGAGGAGGAGGTTCATCCCGGCGGTCCGCGCTCCGAGCTTCGCGTGGGCGGTGAGGCCGCCCGCCCCGTGGCACATCGGCATGCCACCCAACAGCCCGGAGGTCAGGTTGCCGAGTCCGTCCGAGATGCAGATCCTCGACGGCGTGACGCGCCCGGCTGCCCCGCCGAAGTACTCGTGGGCGAGGTCGTCGGTTGCGACCACGGCGTTGCCGAAGGTCAGCGGGAACTGCGGGATCACCAGCAGCCAGAACGCCGTCCCGAACATCGAGGCCGGCGGCAGGCCTATCGACGGGAGGTGGAACGCCGGGGCGGTGAGGTGCGGATGTGACGAGACGGCGGTCGCGAGCACGCCGGCCGCCAGCGTTGCGAGCGCAAGCCCGTGCCGCCGGACGTGGACGGCCCACAGGGTGGCTCCGAACGTCGCGACCGCGAGCACGATCGGCCATGGGGCCGCCGGAACGCCGGTGAACACGTCGGGCGGCTTCGCGACGAGCTTGAAGGCGGAGATCGCGAGCAGGATGCCAACGCCGAGCTGCAGGGCCCGGATGACCGGCTTCGTGAAGATTCGCGCCACAGCGTTCGCGAGGCCGCCGATCGAGAGCACGAGGAGAAGCCCCCCCATCTCGAGGCCCGCGGCGTGGATCACACCGGGCGCGAGCCCCTCGGCGACAGCGATCGCCGTGACCGCCTTGAACGGCTGGACGGGGAACGGGATCCGAAACCAGAGCCCGGACGCAAGGTAGAGGAGACCGGCGCAGAGCAGGACGGCGCCCGCGTCGAGCCGGTTCACGAGGATCAGCGCCGCCGCGAGGGGCACCAGCACCCCAAGGTCCGCCACGGCCCCACTCGCCTCGCCGAGGCCGATCCGAAGGCCCCCGACCTCGTCCTCGGCGCGTCTCACCCCGGCACCTCGATCATCACGCTGGTCGCCTTGACGACGGCGATCGCCTTCATCCCGGGCTTCAGACCGAGCTGGTCGACGGCCTCGCGCGTGACGAGCGAGAGGATCCGGTGCGGGCCGGCCACGATCTCGACCGTCGCCGCGACCTTGTCTCGCTTGACCTCGACGATCGTGCCGGGGAAGCGGTTGCGGGTGCTCTGAGCGACGATCGGGGGAGTCCGGTCGCGTCGTTCGGCGAGCAGCCGGGCGACCTCGGAGGCCGGGACCCGCCGCTGGCCGCCGGAGGTTCGGGTGGTCCGGAGCGTCCCGTTTCGGTCCCAGCGCCGCAGCGTCTCCACGCGCACGCCGAGGATCTCGGCGGCCTCCCCGATCCGGTACCCCTCCTCCATGGCGTGCCGGGATCATACAGGTTCCACGGAAAAGTCGCTAGAGAAACCTTGCGATCAAGCCGTCTGATCTAGATGGCGAACCGGACGTGCAGGACGTCGCCCTCGCGGACCACGTAGTCCTTGCCCTCCACCCGGACGAGCCCCTTGTGCCGGGCGGCCTCCATCGAGCCCGCGGCGACGAGCTCCTCGTAGCCGATCACCTCCGCGCGGATGAACCCGCGCTCCAGGTCCGAGTGGATGACGCCGGCGGCCTCGGGCGCCCGGGCGCCGCGGCGGACCTCCCACGCCCGGGTCTCGTCCTCGCCGGTCGTGAGGAACGTGATCAGGTCGAGCGCCCGGTAGCCGGCGCGCACGACGGAGTCCAGCCCGGGCTCGCGCACGCCGAACTCCTCCAGCAGGACGCGCGCCTCCTCCGGATCCATCTGCGCGGTCTCGGCCTCGATCTCGGCCCACACTCCGACCGTGCCCTCCGGAAGCTCGGGGGGCAGCTCGGCCCCCTCCTCGAGGTTCGCGACCACGACCCAGGGCTTGAGCGAGAGCGGCGCGATCGCCCGGAGCTCCCTCCGCTGCTCCTCGGAGAGCCCCGCGTTCCGCAGCGGCGTCTCGGCCTCGAGGGCCCGGGCGGCCGCGCGAAGGGCCTCGACTTCCGACGTTGGCTTGCCGCGGGAGCGCTTCTCGGCGCGGGCGAGCGCGGACTCGACCACGGCGGCGTCGGCGAGGATCAGGTCGGCCGTGACCTCGGCGAGCTCCGCGGCCGGTCTCGGGTCGGGCCCGAAGCAGCGGACCACGATGCAGAGCGCGTCGACCTCGCGGAGCTGGGCGATGCCCTGTGCCGAGGACGTGCCACCGGGAACGTCGACGAACCGGACCTGCGCGTGGACCCGCTTGCGTGAGCGCTCCATCTCGGCCAGCACGTCGACCCGCGGATCGGGCACCGGGACGACCGCCTGGTTCGCGTGTCCCCCCTTGGCGCCGGCGCGGGTGAGGGCCGTGAAGAGCGTCGACTTGCCCGAGAAGGGGAGTCCGACCAGTCCGATGTCCTTCACGACCGGCCGAGCCTATCAGCGCCGCACACGCGGCCGGAGCGGGCGAGGACCTTCGTCCGATGTGGCGCGGGGTCTCCCGTGCCGATACCTGGAGGGCAAGCACGGCACGACGCGACGGAGGTCGCGAAGGCAAAGGGCGGGGCCCGGGGCCCCGCCCTTTCGCACCCGGTGAACGGGCCGGCCGAGGGGCCGGGTTGCCGGTCCGATCAGGCGGCCTTGGTTTCCCAGAAGATCTTCGCGATCTCGTCGATCGCGTCGAGGAGCTTCTGGCCCTGGGCCGGGTCCTCGGACTTCTTGGCCGCTCCGGCCTCCTTGGTGGCCTTCCAGAACAGCTCGTGGAGCTGCGGGTACTTCTCCAGGTGCTCGGGCTTGAAGTAGTCGGTCCACAGCACCCAGAGGTGGTGCTTCACGAGCTCCGCCCGCTGCTCCTTGATGTCGAGCGCCCGCGCCCGGAACGCCGGGTCGTCGTTGCCCTGGTACTTCTCCTGGATCGCCTTGACCGACTCGGCCTCGATGCGGGCCTGCGCCGGGTCGTAGACGCCGCACGGCAGGTCGCAGTGGGCGTGGACGACTCGACGGGGCTTGAGCAAAGCTTCCAGCGTGGTCAGCATCCCGCCTCCTTTTGGGGCTCCCGACGACAGAGACGACAGAACTGAAACCTACCACCGCGGTCGGAAACTGAAACGGGCGGGGGTCGGGCTGGCGGTCGGCGTGGCGATCGCCTACAGCTTCGTCCGCACGCGACCGTTCCGGGTCGAGGTCGAGGGACCGAGCATGGCCCCGACGCTGCTCGTCGGCGACTTCGCGCTCGCGGTTCGGCCGGGCAGGCTCCGGCGGGGCGACGTGGTGGTCGTCGAGCACCCAAGCCGCCCCGGCTTCGAGATGGTCAAGCGCATCACCGGTGCGGAGGGCGACCTCACCCCGGACGGGCGGATCCTGGGCCGCGACGAGTGGTGGGTCGAGGGCGACAACCCGGCCGAGTCCACGGACAGCCGGCACTTCGGGCCTGTGCGGAGCGACCTCGTGAGGGCGAAGGTCCTGCTCGTGTACTGGCCGCCGTCGAGGCGGTCCCTGCTCTGAGGAGCGTCCCGATGTAGGCCCCTGAGGCTCACCTCGGGTTGTCGGTGATGATGTGCCTTCCCGGCTTCTCCGTCCAGCTTCCCCACAACCAGGGCAGCCGGGCGGAGAAACGGGAGAGGGCGAACGGCTACCTGGTGGCGGCCCCGTAGATCGGCTCGAGCTCGTAGGCAAGGGCCTGGCCGAAGGGATCGGGCTCGCAGATGTCGGCGAAGACGTGAGGGTCCACCAGGCGTCGCTTGGCTCCCGTGAGCTGCTTGGTTCCGGTGAAGGAGACCGCGAGCTTGACCGAGGCCCCCCGCCTTCGACCAGGTGGATCCCGGTGGCATCCACCGCCACGGTGAGCCGTGATGGCACCGGGCCCCCGGGCCGGGGCGGGGCCTCGCCGTCGGAGAACATGACGTTCACGCGCTTTGCCCGGGCCCTCAGCGCCTCGTCGCCGTCTTGCTGCACCCACCGCCAGATCGCCCGGTGATCGACGTGGGCGCCCACCTCGGAGGAAAGGAGCCTCGCCGCCTCCCGGTAGGGGTGCTCCGCGGCAAGGGCGCATCCGCGACCCCTGACCCGGGGCGAGGCCTCGTGGTGCGGGGCAAGGTTGAGCCGCTCATCAAGCGGGAAGTACCTCGTGCCGTCGGGCCGGCGGGATCGGCCCCGGGTGCTTCCCACTCAACAAAGAGGGTTGACCGAAGATGCAGTTGACCTGCTCCCCATACCGGCGTTGACACTTGCCTAAGTAACTCTTCGGGGACATGCTCCCCGGGAGCGCGGCCGCTGACCGAGGGAAGGGAGCCCCCGGTGGCCGAAGGCAAGACCTACCGCACGTGGACGGCCGAGCAGAAGCTCGAGATCGTCCTGGCTGGCATCAAGTCCGGGAACATCGAGCGGACCTGTCGGGAGCACGAGATCTCCTCGACGCTTTACTACCGCTGGCGGGATCAGCTCCTGGAGGGCGGGCTGCAAGCGCTCGCGGGAAGGGCCGAGCGGGACGGGCGGTGATGAGCGGTGCGGCGGCTCTCATGGTACGTGACTCCGATGCAGGGCGTGATCTGGCGCAGGAGGCGCTCGTCCGGGTGTATCAACGGTGGGGACGAGTCGCCTCATGCGATCATGCTCGTAACCTCGCGTACCGCATCCTCACGAACCTGGTTCGTTCGCGCCTTCGAAAGGAAAGGCGTCTCACATTGGTCGGGCTGCGTCCGGCTGATGACCTTGTTCGCGTGCGCCAAGACGACAGCGAGGCGGTGGACATGCGCCTCACGTTGAAGACGGCCCTGCAAGGTCTGAGCGCACGCCAGCGAACCTGCCTTGTTCTGACCGACTACGTTGGTCTGGACGTCGGGACCGTTGCTCGGCTCATCAGGGCATGGCCCAGCACGGTATCGGTTCACCTGTCGCGTGCTCGAAGGCGCATCAGAGAACGCTCCAATCTCGCGAATGATGCTCTCGGAGGAGGGTAGGAGGTTAGCCATGAGCCAGAGGGGAGATCAGCGTATCCGGGCGTTCCTGTCGAGTCTTGTGGATGGCCATGCTCCGGACGTGGGCTCGGCACTCTCGCAGGTGAGGCTGGCTGGCGATGCGAGGCGTCGACGATCCAGCATCACCCGCACCGTACTTGGCGGTGCCTTTGCCTTCACGTTCTTCGCCGCCGTCTTTCTGGCTGGATTCCAATGGGGGCGCGTTTCGAGAGAAGCGCAGCTTCCATCGGCCGGAGGCAATGCAGGTGCGGCCGAGGCCCCAGAGGCAATGGTCGACAAATGGGGTGGCACCCTCGCGTGGGGGCCATCGGACGGAGGAACATCCCTCAATCTGACCGGGTCAGCGGGAACCACCAGCCTCACGCTCCCGGAGGCTTTGTCGCCAGGCAGTCCGATCGCTCTTTCTCCGCTGGGTCCGGCCGGCGGCGTTCTCAGCTACGGCGGCCAGGGGCCCGTGATCACCTTCCCCGGCGGAACGAGCACGGCCGCGCCCGGGACCAGTGGCACCGCCAACTTCTCGTGGGACCCGGCTGGGAAGAGGTTCGCGTTCGAGGCCTGCGCCTCCCAGGGCGCGTGCGACGTGCAGATCTCATCGCCGCCGAGCGCGGACGCAACCTCCCTGGTGACCAGCTTGGGCGAGGGGGTTGCGTGGTCCCCGGACGGCGTTTCGGTGGCGTACGTGGCGCCGGGGGACTCGCTTGCGGTCGCTGACGTTGCCTCCGGCTCGAGCCGCTCGTTGGTCTCCGCTGCCCAGGTAGTCCAGTCATCGCCTCGCCTAAGCAACCTGCCGCATGCGACCGAGCGTCTGCTCTTTCCGCACTGGTCCCCAAGCGGCTCTTTCATCGCAGTCACGGTCGAGCTCGACTCCGTCTACGCGCCGGCAGTAATCGGGGTGGATGGGAAGGTCCTGGCTGTGGGAGAGACGACCACCTTCGGGCTTCCCAATCTTGCATGGCGGGCCGGCACGGACGAGCTCTACTACGCGGAGGGCCCCGTCGAGGGCGGGTTCCCGCCGGATGTGGTGTCCACGCTCTGGCTGCTTCGCGGCCCAGATTGGATCTCCACCCAAGTTCTGGCCCTTCCGGGCGAGCCGATCCGCGGGGTCTTCTCGTCTCCCGATGGGAGTGCGATCCTCTTCCAGACCCTCAACTCGACCCGGTCGCAGCAGAACCTCGGCGTGGGGCCGCCGTCTCTCTGGTGGAACGTGATCGATGTCTCGACCGAAACGCTCGTTGAGCGGGACGACACCCA
>Ga0070741_10002301_pt1 | contig 52271 bp, 61 predicted proteins | sample Coa_R1_4_FD_66440 | JGI IMG/M metagenome (GOLD analysis project Ga0070741, IMG submission 66440) | Surface soil microbial communities from Centralia Pennsylvania, which are recovering from an underground coalmine fire - Coalmine... | ecosystem: Environmental > Terrestrial > Soil > Unclassified ... | reverse complement strand
CCCGCAAGAGGCTACACAGTCGGAGATGGACGAGAACAACTGCAAGGGCCATTACTACAACCCGAACACATCGAGTTTCACGTTCACCTGGGTAATCACGAACGTGCCGCTCGCCACGGGCCAATGGAACTGGGCAGGAATGGCGCTCAAGGCACCGGCAGCCGCGCCATCGTGCGTGCCGACGCTGACGCTGATGGGTGTGGGCCGCTGTGGATAAGGGCGTTCCGGCAGATGACCCACTCGCAAAAGCGGCGGAACTGGCGCAAACGCTGGCCCCGGCCCTCGTGATGACAGCGTCAAGCGAATGTAGCAGCCGGGCTAAAGCCCGCCGACTACAGAGAACGAAGCATCCCTCGCTCCTCCTCGTACGCGGATTCGCTCGTGATGACAACTGAGGCAGACATAAGCGCATGGTCGAAGAGGAAGCAACGATGGCAGCAGATAGCAATGGGCGGGTGCTAGCCGCGCGGGCGCAAGAGAAAGATTCTCCCCGCACCGGGGTTAGAGGAGTGCTAAGCGCAGGAGCCGAAAAGGAAGACGCGCGGCTCGACTTCGCGGAGGGCACGCCGCTGCCTGGCAGTCTTCGCGAACTGGGCACCGCAATCTTTACTACGGCCAATCCTGTGCAGGCCGGCGCGGAACTGCTCGATCCGGGCGACAAGAAGGCCGATCCGACGCGGCTGAATGCGCTGAAAACGTTTGCCGAATGGGTATTCGGAAAGCCGGGAGGCGAGGCGCAGCGCAAACCGCCGCGCGTCATCTGGGATATTCCGTGTCCGCCGTACGAGCCGGTCGATCCTGTGGAGCCGCAAGACCGGGAAGGAGGCGAGGAGTGAGCGCATCGTGGAGCAAACAGAAGATCGGGACAGTGGTTGAGCTGGCCGGCGTTCTGGCGTTCGCGGCCGGAGTAATCATCAGCGTGCAGCACTACGCGATCGGCGCGCTGTTGCTAGGCGGGACGGCCGCGTACGCCGTCGGCAAGAAGCTGCGCGCCGCGTGATGTAAGTGGGATGGTTGCCGTGGCAGTGGCGCTGGTGGCCGAAGCCGCCGCGTGCCGCCGAGGCGGGTGCACCGTTGGTCGAGGAGCGTCCGCCGATAACGATTTCGCAGCACTACAACCCCTTCGAGCGGCAGAGGGAGTTTCACAGCAACGCGGCGAAATACCGGCTGTTTGGCGGCGCGGCGGGCCCGGGGAAAACGAAGGCGCTGCTGTGGGAGGCGATTCGCCAGGCGAATAAATGGCCTCGCGTGGACACGCTGCTGCTGCGGCGCACGTTTCCGGAACTCGAGGCTTCGCTGATTACTTATTTCCGGCGGGATGTGCCGCGCGATCTTTACGCGAGTTACAACGAAGCCAAGCACGTCATCACCTGGCACAACGGTTCAACCACGCGATTCGGGTATTCCGCGAGTGAAAACGATATCTACCAATATCAGGGCGCGGAATTTCTTTTTATCGGTATCGATGAGCTGACGCTTTTCACGCTGGGCCAGTGGCAGTTTCTGACGAGCCGCAATCGCTGCCCGGTAAAAGGCACGACGCCCAATATGGCGGCGGCGACCAATCCTGGCAACATCGGTCATGCCTGGGTGAAGGCGCTGTGGGTTGACCGGCGTCCGGCGCCGGGGATGGATCGTCCCGGGCAATACGATCCGGCGGATTACGCGTTCATCCGCGCGACGATTGCCGACAATCCGATTTATGCAAACGATGCGGAGTACCTGAAGGCGCTCGATGCACTGCCGCATCATCTGCGGCAGGCGTTCCTCGAAGGCGACTGGAACGTCTTTGCCGGGCAGTATTTCGATATTTTTGATTTGCGCCGGCATACGGCGCGCGCCGAGCAGCTTGGGCTCGCGGAATTCTGGCCGCGCTGGATTTCGATCGACTGGGGATACGCGCATCCGAGCGCGGTTTACTGGCACGCGGCGCGGCCCGACGGCGCCGTGGTCACGTATCGCGAATACGTGACCCATAACGTCGAGCCGAAGATTTTGGCGCGAGAGATTGCCGAACGCAGCGGCGATGGGCGCGGCGATGCTCGCGCGGGCGGCGAGCGCATCCGCGAAATTCTTCTTTCACCGGATGCGTATGCGCACCACAGTTCGCCAGACACGATTGCCGATCAGTTGGGCCAGGTGTTCGCTGATTACGGGCTGCCGCAGCCGGCGCGCGCCGACGACGACCGCGTGGGCGGATGGATGCTGATGTACCAGATGCTGCGCGAAGGGAAGTGGGTGATCGCGGACAGTTGCCCGAGGCTGATCGAATGCCTCCCGACGCTGGTGCGCGATCCGGTGAACGTGGAGGACGTGAGGAAGATGGATGGCGACGATCCGGCCGATGCCGCGCGCTACGGGCTGAAGTCGCGGCTCGGGGCGGCGCGGCCGCCCGTCGAGCAGCGCGTGGCCGAACGCATCAGCGCGGTGGATCCGACTTCGCGGGCGATCTGGATGCGGAAGCTGCTGCGCCAGGAGCAGCGCGCGGCAAAGCCGCCGGTGCTGCCGCACCGGCATGGGCCGCGATGAAGGCTGTTCAAAAGGGTTGCATTGTCTTACCCAGGAAAAGGGGGACGACAAAGCTCCGGTGGGCCAGACGACTTCTCTCCAGCAGTAGCATTTTCTTCGCAACAGAATTCTCACGAAAAATAAAATGACGGGACTTCGTATAGAGGAGTGGTGTGCGCGGGTGTGGCAGAGTTTTCGCGGGCGGTATGTGCGCATGCTCGAAGCGCAGCTTGCGCGAGAGCGCCAGGAGATCGAGTGGCTGCGCGCGGAGAACCGCGCGATGCTGAATTCGCTGCTGGGCACGGCGGGAGTGCCGCCGATCGAGACGCCGCCGCTGCATCCGGCACAGGTTGCGCCGATACGGCGACGTTCGTGGTCGCAGATTGCGATGACAAGGGAAATTGAGGCGGCGCGGGAGGCCCGAGGACGAGAGCGGGAGCGTCTGGGACAGCAGCAACCCTTAACTTAACGGCTGCGCTCGGACTTTCTGTTCTGCACGCTAATCGCGTGCAAGCGCGCCATGCTGAATTCGCTGCTGGGCACGGCCGGCGTTCCGCCGATCGAGACGCCGCCGCTGCATCCGGCACAGGTTGCGCCGATACGGCGACGTTCGTGGTCGCAGATTGCGATGACAAGGGAAATTGAGGCGGCGCGGGAGGCGCGGGCAAAGGAAGGAAACGATTTGCGGCAAACGAGCAGTTAACGCAGCGAAGTCCCACCCTTAAGTACGACGATCCGCGAGATGGAGGGCGAAGCAAAAACCTATGAGGGATTCCTCGCTCCACCCCAGCACGCACAAAGGCAGCGCGTGCTAGGACCCGGTTCCGCTCGGAATGACAACGTCTGTTTGCAGCCGACGAGTGCAGAGCGGAAACGGCTGGGTACGCCAGGCTCCTCCTCGGCCCTCGAGGACGGCGGCTACACTGGTGTGTCCCAGCCCCACCCCTCAGAAGGGGTGGGGCACTCCAAAAGGCAACTGCAGATCCCTCGTCATTCGCTCGCATCGTGCGAGCGAATTTCCTCGTGATGACAACGGTTTTGCAGTGCGGGCGGGAGGTGATAGAGAGCCGCACGGTGGTGCAGCGGCTGGGCTAAAGCCCGGTCGAGTGCGCCTTCGCCTAACCGCCGCCCTGAAGCTACCCGCGTGCCGGGGACCCCGCTGAAGGACGCGGCTACAAACACATTTCGGCAATACCCACCCCTAAGTACGATGGGTGGGGCACCCGAAAAACCAAAGGCAACTGCAGATCCCTCGTCATTCGCTCGCATCGTGCGAGCGAATTTCCTCGTGATGACAACGGCGGGAATTTAGAAGTCGAGTTTGAAGCCCGAAAAAGGAAAAGCAGATCCCTCGCCCCCATCCCCGACCAAAGGCGCCGGGGCTGGGCTCGGGATGACAGTGCTGTGGAGTGGCGCGTGCGCAGGAGTACATGCTTTCGTTCGCGGCGGCCTCGTGATGACAACGACGTATTTAGCGCCGGGCTTTAGCCCGGCACACGCGGATACTGATGCCGGCTTAAAAAGCCGGCGCCACATATTCCTCGACCAACATTGCAAGCTGTATGAGGGCAGATGAGCACGAGTGAAAACGCGATTTTGAACGACACGCAGCGGGGCGCGCACGTCGAGGCCGATGGCAATGCGTCGACGCAGTCGGTGCAGGTTGGCGGTGCGTCATTGGCCGTTGATTCGCAAAGCGATCCGAACGCGCAGGCGCTCGGTCCCAACAACGAGCGCCTCGAACAAGCGGCGCCGCGGCTCGTGAACGCGCTGCGCGAGCTGGTGGTGCAGTTCCGGCAGGAAGGCATCGTCGCGCGGCGGCACGAAATCCGGCGCATTCGCCAGGCGCGGCTTTTCTGGCAGGGATTGCAGTACGCCTGGTGGAATCCGCAGGACATGAACTGGCACCTGCCGTGGGAAGCGAAAATCTACGACGACTCGGCGCTGGAGGAGATGCCGCGCTATCAGTTCGTCACGAATTTGTATCAGGCGTTTGGGCTTTCGTTTGTGTCGGTGATCAGCCAGGACGTGCCGGCGACGCGATTTTATCCGCAGTCCACGCTGAGCGAAGCCGATGTCGAGACGGCGAAGGCGGCTTCGCAGGTAGCGGATCTGGTGGAACAAAACAATCGCGTGCAGCAGTTGCTCACCGGCGTGGGATTTTATCTGTGGACCGACGGAAAGATCGGCGGCTACGTGCGGTACGTGGCCGACGGGCAGCGGTTCGGGTGGCGCGAGGAACTGCTGCTCGAAGAGCGCTGGGTGCGGCTGGGGCGGGATGCGTATGTGTGTGCGAACTGCGGAGCAGAGACCGAAGTCAGCGACCGCGGTGCGGAAGAAAGGCAAATACGGCAGCGGGGTTCCTCGGAACTGGAAAGCGCGCCTCGGAATGACAACGAAAACGGCGCCGTGCATCCTGGCGGCGTTCAGAACGACAACGGGAGTGGCCGGGCGGCTGCGGGGACGGGGCCGGCGGCAGGCGCAGCGTCGTTTTTTGCCGGGGCAATTTGTCCGCGATGCGGCGCGGCGCTCGGGGCCAATGATTTTCGGCCGGCGCCGGTGGTACCGGTGCCGCAATCGGTGGGCACGCGGCGCGTGGCCAACGGGCAGGAAGTCATCTCCATCGTCGGCGGTCTCGAGCTGAACACCCCGGTGTGGGCCAACGAGCAGTACGAATTCCCCTATCTGCAATGGCAGATGGAAGTGCACCGCGCGAAGCTCAAGGCCGCCTATCCGCACGCGGCGGACAAGATTCAGATGGGCGGCCCGATTCAAGCCGACGACGTGTATGCACGAGCGACGCGGATTGCCGTCGCACAAGGGATGCCCACGATCCATCCCGGGGACGCGCTTTTCAATCTGGTCACGTTTTCGCGGACGTGGATCCGGCCGTGGGCGTTTTATTCCATCGAAGACGCGGCGGTACGCGACCAGCTTTTGCGCATGTTTCCCGACGGCTGCTACGTGGCGTTTGCGGGCGAGACTTATTGCGAATCGCGCAACGAATCGATGGATGACTGCTGGCGCGTGATGCACGCGCTGCCCGGCGACGGGCAGAATCGCCCAAGCGTGGGCGATTCGCTGATCGAGCTGCAGGAGCGTTACAACACGCTCTCGAATATTCAGGCGGAGACCTACGATTACGGAATTCCGCCGATCTATGCCGATCCGCAGGTGCTGGATTTCGATGCCCTCGCGAATCAAACGGCCGAGCCAGCGGCTCACTACCCGGCGCGGGCACGGCCGGGCATGTCGCTGGCCGACGGATTTTTCCAACCGTCGCCGGCGCAGGTACCTCCGGACATGCTGCGGCATCAGCAGGATCTGATCGGTCCCATCGCGCAATTTCTGACGGGCCTTTTTCCCGCCGTGTTTGGCGGCGAGATGGAAAACGTCAAGACGGCCAGCGGCTACGCGATGGCGCGCGACCAGGCGCTTGGGCGGCTCGGATTGGTATGGCGGCGGCTCAAGGCTTTTTATTGCGATGTGATGCTGCTGGCCGTGGATTGCTTCCGCAAGAACCGGCCGGGCGACGTGGAGATTCCATTTCTCGGCGCGGGCGGCGAATTTCAGGCGCGGTTCATTCGGCTGGCGAACCTCAAGGGCAACATTCAGGCGCATCCCGAATCGGACGAAACATTCCCGCGGCTGAAATCGCAGCAGCGCGCCGTCGTACAGCAACTCATGACCAATCCGGATCCGGCAATTCAGGCCGCGCTGCGCGAGCCGGCGAATCTCGGGTTCATCAAGTCCCTGGTGGGACTGAGCGAGCTGGTCGTGCCGGGCGAAGACGCGCGCAATAAGCAACTGCGGGAGATACAGCTTCTTTTGACGGCCGAAGGTCCCCTTACCGGGGACTTCGGCCTGGGTGGCATAACTGCCGGGCGAAGCGCGGAAGGCACGCCCGGCGCGCCGGCGGTCGTGCGCTCGACAGTGCCGGTGGATGAGTTGCTGGACGATCACGCCACGGAATTCGAGGAGTGCCGGCGTTGGGCCAGTTCGGATGCGGGGCAGATCGCGCGGGCGCAGAATCCGGCGGGATTCGCGAACGTGCGCGCGCACGCGGCGGAACATGCGGCAGCCCTGGCGCGGCAGCAGGCGCAGGGCAGTGAGCAGCCGAATCGAAAACGGCCCCCTGCGGCAGCCGGCGACGGGAAATTACGAGAATGAAAAGCAGAACCCTCGTCGCTCGCCCGCATGAAGATGCAGGCGAGCTTCCCCGGGATGACGATGTTTGGGAGGAATGACTAATGCAGCAGGGAAGCAGCGCGAGCGCGCCGGCGGCGCGCATGGCGGGAATGACGGATGAACAGATTCTCGACCTCGATATGAGTGATCTGGAAGCAACATTCTCAGGAACTCCGGGCCAGAACGCCGGAGCGGCGTGGGCGACAACCCAACAGTCGCAGAGGGATGCTTCGTCCCTGAGAACCGGGCCCCAGAATGACAACGAACAGCAAAGGCAAGCGCAGGACGACATGGCGGTTCTGGAGGGGAGTTCGTCTAGCTCGCGAGGCGCCACAACGACTTCGTTAAGCGCTGAAAGCCCGACTAACCGCCGACTTTCAGCGCACGACAACCGGCAGACATCGGAGCCCTACCCACCTGCCCCATCGATCGCCGAGCGCGCAGGCGCGCAGGGGGAACTCCTCGCGCGCGAAACGCAGGGCGAGCCGGCATGGCTGAAGCAGCTCGACCCGCAGCCCGCGGCTGCGGCAGAGGCGCGGCAATGGCGGGAAGCGGCGCAAAATGTGGCCGCGCTCGACGCCGCTTACTTCAGCAGCGATGCGAGCGCGCGCTCGGGGCTGGCGGCGCGGCTTTACGAGAGCGATCCCGCGGCATTTCGCGAAATGCTGGCCGCCAGCGCGCGCATGTTGTCGGAGCGCGATCCGCAGGCGCTGACAGAACTGGCGCGGCGGCTCGGCGTGAGCTAAACGCAAACCACAAATGCGCCAGCGAAGTCGCTGGCACAGGCGGCGCGTTCGCTGGAGGCGAACGCGGCAGCGCAAAACCAGGCTCCCGCAAACAACGGCAGCGCCGGCGCCTTTCCGGCTGAGGCGTATCGTGCCTTCGAGGCGGCGGCCAACGAAGATGTCGCGCGTGCCACGCGCGAGGCGATCGGCCGCACGCTCAGTTCTACGCTGCCAGAGGAAATTGGCGAGGGCGCGCGGCGGCGCATCGGCAATGACATTTTCCAGGAGTTGCATGCAACACTTTCCGGTGACCGCGAGCTCGGCCGGCAAGTGGGCGAAATCCTGCGCGGCTGGAATTTTGACGGCGCGACGCGACAGCAGGTCGTTTCGCTGATCACGAGCCGGGCGCGTGCCGCGATGCCGGAGGTGGCGCGGCGAGTGATCGCGGAATGGACTTCATCGGTGCTGGCTTCGGACCGCGCGCGGGCGGCGCGCGTGGATGCGGCCGCCGCGCGGCGGGATGTTACCGGGGGGTCTTTGCCGGCGACGATTCCGGCGAGCGCGCTGCTTCCACGGAAAATCGATTACTCGAAGATGACCGACGAGCAGATCCTGGATCTGTAGCCGCCTCGCCAGGGGTTACCTTCGTAGAACTGCAGATCCCTCGCTCGTTCCCGGTCGCGTGCTGGAGCGCGCGACGGGAAAGCACTCGCTCGTGATGACAGCGGAGGCAAACAGGGCATCGGCGAGCAGATTCTCACGCAATAGCGAAGTGAGTCACGCCACGAATTCGTGACGACCTCGTTTTAAGCACACAGAGCTTCCTCGCGGTACCCGCAAACCGAGGCCGTGGTGCGGCCAAAGTGAGCGGCACGGACAAACCCGCACAGCCAGGAGTAACGCACAACGGGCGTTTAGCATTCGCGAGATCTGCTCGCGCTGGCGCGCCTGGCGTGCCTGGAGCTGTGCCAATGAAAAGGAGAAAACAAGATGGCGCAAATGCAAAACACGCAGACGATTGCGCTGCAACTGGAAAAGGTGCGGGACAAAGTGCCGCTGCTGTACGAGCGCGACGACGTCCTGCTCAGCATGATCCAGCAGCGCGGAGACGTGGAGAAAGTCAGCTCGCGCAACATGCGCATTCCGCTGCAGGTGAATCCGGGCGGCAAAGGCGGCTCGTACAACGCCGACGGCGGCGATCTGGGGCGCGGTTCGGGAACGAGCTATGACGTGGCGCAGATTTCGCCGATCTTTTTCAGATTCGCGGTGGAGATTTCCAAACTGGTCGAGTACGCGACGAATGCGCGCGAGAAGGCCATCGAGAACGCGGCCAAACGCGAAGTGGCCAACGGAATGAAGCAGTTCCGCGCGTTTCTGGACAAAGTGCTGCAGACCGCCGGCAACGGCGTGCTGGGCACGATCGGCTCGGTGGGCGGCACGACGCTGACGATGAATACGCCGCCGGGCGCGGCGCTGGTTTACGTCGGGCAGACGATTCAGGTGTATGACACCACGCTGACCACCAATCGCGGCTCGTGCAACGTCGTGGCTGCGGACCCGATCAGCACCACGCAGACGATTACCGTGGACGCGGTGCCGGGCGGCACCGTCGCAACCGATGTGATCGTGCACGACGGGCTCAGCGGCGCTTCGCCTACGTCGCTTTTCGGCATCAAGTACCACCAGAACAACGCCACCACCGGAACGTGGATGAACCTGAACCGCGCGACCTATCCGCAGCAGTTGCAGACGCCGCGCGTGAATGCGGCGAATTCGGCGCTGGTGCCGGGGTACGTGCGCCTGGCGATCAACAAAGTGCGCAAGGCGTTGGGCATCGGCCAGCTCGGCAAACTGATTGCGTACACTTCGGTCGAACAGGAGCACGCCTGGGAAAATCTGGGCATCACCATCAGCCAGGTGATCAAGGAAGGTCCGGGCGGCGGCAGCGACAATCTCGACCTGCTCTTCACGGGAAGAAAAACCATGGCCGGCGTGCCCATCAAGTCCTCGATCAATGCCGACCAGACGCGCGTCGACTTCCTCGACCTTTCGCACTGGGGACGCGCGGTAATCAAGGATATCGACTATTTCGAGGTCGGCGATCAGACCGTCTTTCCGATTTATGGGACTTCGGGCGGGCTGGCGGCGGCTTTTATTTTTTACTTCGACACCGGATTTCAGGTGTTCTCGGATTCACCGCGCAGCGGGGCGTATATAGACGGGCTGGCGCGGCCGCAGGGCTACTAAAGCCGACGTTGCGCTTTAGCACCAGATTCCTCGTCCTCGGAATGACACTTGCGGGCGACGGGCGGCGCGGTTTGCACACAGGTGCGGGTAAGGCGCGGGGTCACGTGCTTCGCGCCTTTTTGTTTCTGCGCAAAAAAAGGGGAAGGGAAATGGCACTCACTTTAACGATAACGGATGTGGATCTCGGCCTCGATCTGCTCTACGCCTTTGGCACGGTCGCGGTGTCCGGGAATTATCCCTCCGGCGGCGACACGGTGGATTGGACGACGCTGAAAGGGCAGTACGGCCGCTTCGGGCAAATTGTGGACAGCAGCATGCAAGACCCGTCGTTCGGGCCGCTGCAAGCTTCGTTCACGGTGCAGGGCGGCTCGCCGAATCAGTACAACATGCAGCAAGGCACGGCAGCGAACAACTGGAAGATGCGCGGATACGCGGCCGGCGGAGTCGAGTTCACCGGAAACAGCGCCTATCCCGCTTCGGCGACCGGAGACATCATCACGTTTTCGGCCGTCTTCCGCAAAGCCGTCTAGAAACTCTCTCGGGCTGCAGATCTGCTCTCAAGCTCGGAGAGATCCCTCGCTACGTCCCGCGCCGCGCTTTTGCGCGGGAACCCCAAAAATGCGCGGGACTTCGCTCGGGATGACAGTTCGGGGACACCCGCCAATAGAAGAAATCGAATCATGCCCATTGTGAACGGCAATTACTACATGAATGGCGACTACGGCCAGTCGCTGGAACAGGGCAGGATCGCGGATGCGTTTCCAGGCCTCGCGACGCAAACCGGCTCGGGTTCCTGGGTGGACCGGCTAGTCGATCATCTGACGACGCCGCGATCAGCCACCGAGCCGCCTCCGCCTCCCGCACCGCCGGAAACGCCGCCGGAAGCCTACGACGACATGAAGATCAACCAACTAACGGTGCGGCAAGTGGCCAATATCGTTGCGAATGAGGACAGGAATGTTACTGCGGGGCCTTCCTCGCCCGAGGATTTCTACGAGTCCAAGCTGTGGAAGGCACACGCCATTATCAACGGCGATCGAACTTTTGGCGATCAGCGGGATCATCGAGCGGGTACAGCGGGCAAGGAAGTTGATCCGCAGCTTGAGAACTCAGCCGCATATCAGCAGGCGCTAAAGGCCGCGCGCCAAGCGTTTCAGGAGCAGCTCGCGGGCAAAGACCCAACAGGCGGCCGGATCTGGTTTAATAACCGCTACACTTCTTCGACTAGCCCTCGCGTTATCGATCGAAAGGATCCTGAGCACTCGACAGCTGGCGTGAACAGGGTTTTTGGCCCTTATGAATACAAGCATCGACCAATATATACCGATATCGATGAGAATCTTAAGAACACGCCTCCAAGGGGCAAACTTTGAGGCAATTACTGCTTGACGAAGAGGTTCTTTGCCGATTCGATGCAAACAGGCCTCATGGCACCGAAACGCTCCGGTGCCAGGGGGCAAACCTCGAAGTCGCCATAGAGCGGAGAAACACCGAGTCTTGGTTTCCAGATTCTTTCTACATTAGCGGGGAGCTCGGGGTGCTCGTTGTCGGGCGATAGCCGGTTATGGGAGACTGACGGGCCGCTAAAAATTCCGAGCAGACGCTTCGTTCCAACCTTCCACATTCGGAATGACGGGTTTCCGTTGTAAATTGCAATTCTGCCTCGAGTCCAATAACACTCGGAGGCATTTTGGGGAGTTTTGCAGGGGATTTCGCGCTTGGAGGTTTTCTGCGGCAGCGCTTGCGCGCAGAACGCAAAAACAAGCAGCCAAGTTGCTACAGACACGCGCCCCATGGGCAAAAGCTAGCACAGGCTAACGCATTCCAACAAGCCGACCTGGAACGCAATCATTTGGCGATACGAGTCATAAGAGAGCAGCAGCAGGCTGCGCCTTCTGTAGAACTAAGGCTGCGGCTCGCGGGCGGGCGAAATCGTTTTGGCGAGCCGAACTATCGCGCGGTGTGGGGATGGTCGCGGCTGGCGTGGGTCGGCGGCAAATGGGAAGACCGCAACGCCGCCGGCGAACTTGTGCGCGAATCCGTGGAGCTGCGGCGCGTTCCGAAATACACGCCGCACGACCGCTGGCACATCGAACGCTGGCTGCCGCCGGAAGCTTACGGTTCTCCACGAGATTGGTACGCGCAAACCATGGAACGCGAAGGCGGCGTCAGCATGCCCGCGCTCGGACCTTATCCCGAGCGCGGCGAATACGAGCATTGCTTCACGCTCGAAGGGCCACGCGGCGAGTTTATTCAGCTCACGCCGACGGTGGCCGAATACATCGCGCGCGCCATCGAAGCGGGCCGGCGCGCCAGCGCGGGTGAGCGGCGTAGGGCGCTCGAAGAGCGTGAACGCCGCAACGAACGCGAGTACGACGCCTGGGCCTGGGACGTGCTGGATGACGGCTGCCCGGCATTTCACGGTGTGCCATTTGTTGGTGTTCCGTAATCCAGAAGATGGGAGAAGGGGAGAATGGCGAACAGAAACAACGCAGTGATTGTGAACTTGACCGACCAGACGTGGACCTTGCATCGCAGCTACGGCGCCTATCGCGTGCGCGGCTGCGAAAAAGGCGAGCCTTACGCGCTCACGCGCGTGGAGCCGCGTACGGCTTCCATGGATCTCGGCGACAAGCGCAGCATGGAGATTCCGATTTCGGGGCGGGAAGTCGCGGAAGATCTCTGCCGCGAGATCAACGCCGACGGCGGGGAGGAGAGCTTTTTCGGCGTTTTCGTCGCCGCCGGAGAGATGCCGAGCAACGATGAGCTGCGCCGGGCGCGTGAGAGGCTGAGCGCATTTTACCGCCGGCTCGTCGCAGGCGCGGACCGCGAATGGGAGCGCTCGCATTCCTATCTTTTTATCAACGATGTCGAGCGGCGCGCAGCGCAATATCTGGGAGTGGAGAAAGATTGGTTCTATCAGGCGCGCGAGACAGTGGAATGTCCCGGCTGCGCGGAAAAGATCAAGCCGGGAGTGGCTGTGTGCCGAAGCTGCGGCGCGATTCTGGATCGCGACAAAGCGGCCAGGCTTGGTCTGGCGCCGCTGCCGGCGGCCAATGCCGGGCCGCAGCAGCGGACTCCGAGCGCTCCTGTGACACAAAGCTGAGCGCTAATTCGTTTGATGGTGGAGCAAAGATGATGACTTCGGTATGCGCCAAAGCCCGGATCGTGCTGGTGAGTTTCGCCGCATTGCTGCCGCAGTTGCTCCTGGCCCAATCTGGGACGCTCGGTTCAGCGTCGAGCCCGGTGGTAAATGCAAACGGGCGGCCGATGGGCGGCGTGAATGTGGCGATTTGCCAGCCGGTGGCGACAACCGCGGCGCAAGTGGTCAGCAATACGGCTGTGCTGACGATGGCGACGAATCCGATCACGGCCGGGTTCGCCCCGGGAATGACCATCGAAGTTGCCGGATTCTCGGGCGCGGACACTTACTTCAACGGCGGCACATTCACGGACGGAACCGGCATCTCGGGCGGCTACACGATTGTTTCTGTCACCTCGACTACGATTACTTATTCGCTGACGCACGCGAACGCGACCGCTACAAGCAACGGCACGGTCTTGCAGCAGGGAAATTCGACGAGCGGATGCGCAGGGCTGTCGGCCATTTATTCCGATCCGGGAATGACACGGCTGATTACACAGCCGATCGTGACGGACGGCTATGGCAACTGGAACGCTTTTGCGCAATCGGGGCAGCTTTATTACGTGCAGTTTTACGGCTCGGGCGTAAGCACGTCGATACGCTGGATCATGGTGAACGTGACGGCGAACGCGGCGGTCAAGCCGCAGGCGAGCGATGCGGTGCAATACGTTTCGCCGAACGGCAACGATACCAGCGACGGATTTTCGCTCGGCTCCGCAAAGCTGACGGTGCTCGGCGCTTATAACGCACTGCCCGCGGGCGGCGGCACGATCTACGTCAGCGGAACGCAAAACGCGACCGTGGCGTGCACGCCGATTGCGGGGCAGGGTCTGGGGATGGCGGGCTCGGGCGATCCGAATTATTCCGCGATGCCCACAGTGCTCAATAACGTGCAGTGGGTGAAAGCGAAAACCGGCGCGGTCGCGATTCAAGGAATCAGCGCGGCGGCTTATGCGCGGCTTCGACCAATGGCTGGGTGACGCTGCTGGCGTGCGGAAACGATTCGACGCCGGGATTGTGGCTTTCGGGGGTGAGCGGCGTGACGCTCAGCCGCGTGAAAATTGCCGCAGAAGCAGCGGTGCGGCTCTCCATCGACTCGAACGGCGGGCGCGTCAATTCCTCGAATCCCGCGGGCACAATCGAATTCGACCACGTCGATTTGCGCGCGCAGTGCGTGATCAGTTGTCCGGGCGGCGGCGGACCGACTCTCGACGTGGGCGGGAATCTGATCTGGTTCAACATCCACGACTCGGTGCTGGAAAACGGCGCCGGAGTCCCGGCGACGTCGAACCAGGCCGCGAATGCCTATTTCAGTAACGGCGGCAACAACACCGCGCTTGGGCTGATCTATTTTGACCACGTTTTCTTCACCGGAGGCGGCGGAGTTCGCTTCGACGCCAATACCGGCGTGACCTCCAGCATTTATCTGCGCCGTGCGCTGATGGAAGGAGCGGGCACGAGTCAGCCCCTCTTTGAAGTGATCAACAATGGCACCTTCGCGGCGAACATCATTCTTGAAGGCGGAGAATCCGACAGCGGCACGAATATTCCCGTGGTGCGCGTGGCGGCCGGAAACGATCCTTGCAATACGAATGTCTCCGGAATCGTGCAAGGAGGAAACTACGCGTTTCTCGAAGGGCCGCTCACTGTCGGCACAGGCACATGCAGCGCGAGCGCGAGCGGAGGAACGCCGACCTACGCGGAACTGACGCCGCTCGCCAATGTGATTCCCGCGGCGAAATCGCAGCGCGGCGGGCTTTATGGATTGCCGCAACCGCAGGTCGATGAATACCGCAGAGCTTTTGGCGCGAGCTTCGTGCGGTTTGCCAATCTCGCGGCGCAAAATCCGGCGAGTTGGGTGGCGAATAACGGCACCGGCACAACGCTCACGCAGATCCAGGGGCCGGGCGACGGTTCGGGCGTGACCAATGCGGCGACACTCAGTTGCACCGGGAATGCGGGCACGGGCGGCTGCGATTATTACGTTTACAACAATAATTTGACGTTTGCGGCGGGCGACTACATTTACATCGGCGCGTGGGCGCAGCCGGCAAGCACGGCGGGATTCGGAAACGCGCCGATCGGCGTATTCGGCAGGCCGATCAGCCTCGAGTTCGTCAACAATCAGCCTTCGATCAGAATGCTTGCGGGGGGACCGAGCGGCGGCAGCGCGACCGGTCCGGGCTTCACGGTCAGTCCCTACTATCAGACCGACGGGAATTGGCAGTGGCTGTGGGCGCTGGCGAAGGTCACCGCGCCTGCCGCGGGCGCGAGCCAGGTGAAAATTCACCTGGCGTTTCAGGCCGGCTTTCCGATCAACGCGTATGCCCCGATGTTTGTGCGCATCCCGGCGTCGAATGTGGCGCTGGTGGCTGCGCCCACATTTTCCAGCGCATCGGAAACCGGCAACACGGTCACGTTTACAACGAGCGCCGCACACAATCTTTATGGCGGCATGCCCGTTGTGATTTCGGGATGCAGTGTGAGCGGATACAACGGCGAATGGGTGATCACCGGCACGCCGACGTCGACGAGTTTTACTCTGTACAACGCGGCAAGCGGCCTGAGCGCGCCGAGCGGATGCGTCATCACACCGGGGAACGACAGCGAAGCCACTGACTGGGCCAACAACCTGGCGAGCTACGGCGATAACTGCGCGTCGGGCGCCCTCTGCGGGATTCGCGGGTTGACGCTGCCGAAAGTGGTCGCCGCGGGAACTTCGACGCTGGGCAGCTCGGCGATTGCCGGCGGAGCATGCGCGTCTGTGGTGACGACAGCGGCGACAGGAGTGCTCACCAGCGATCGCGTCGAGTGGTCGTATGCCAGCGCGCCCGCAACCGCGGATGGCCTGCTGGCGCTGAGTTCGTACGTGACCAGCGGGAACGTGAACTGGAAATTGTGCAATCCGACGGCCAGTTCGCAGACGCCTTCGGGGCTGGTGGTGAATTGGGAAGTGTTGCGTTAGTGCCCGCACGCAGCGCGAATTGGCAGCTCGGGTCGCGGGACGGCCTTGCCAAAGTGCTAGTGTCGAGCCGGCAAAAACACGCCCGGAGACCCGAGGGTTTTTCCGACATGCGATGACAGGCAAATTCCTCAGGTCTCGCCGCCGAATTTGCGTGCGTGCGCTCGCGCGGCAGCTGGCGCGCGATCTGAGCTACAACCTGCATCCCACCCCTAGAAACGAGGGGTGGGCACCCGAAAAACAACTGCAGATCCCTCGCTCATCCGCGTACGCGGATGAGCTCGCGATGACAACAGAGCCATGTAGTAGCTCGGGTCACCCGCGCCGGTAACGTACGCGCATTCACTTACGTGAAGCCGCGGGAGGCCCGAGGCCTTTGTTGTGTAATGCGGCGTCCCGAAAAGCTCCTCAGGTCTGGCCCAACAAAATCCTCAGGTCTCGTGCCAAACGGCGGCACGCGACCTGAGCTACAAAAACTACCAAGGGCTGGGCACCTGGTACTCGCCGCAGAAGCACCCGAAAAAAGCAAAAACAGATTCCTCCTCGTCGCCCACACTCCTCATGCGGGGCGAAACTTCGGCGTGATGACACGGAAAAGGGGTTTCGATGTGTGGCGTTGAGTTGTGGCTCAAAGGGCTGGCGACGGCGGCCATCGCCGGCGCCGCCAACGGCGTGATCACCGGATTCGCGGCCATGGGCATCGATCCCGCGCATTTCAATTTGCAGGCGGGCTTTCGCGCGACGCTGGGCATCGCCGGCGTGAGCGCCGCGATGAGCGGCATCATCGGAGTCGCCGCCTACCTCAAGCAATCGCCGCTGCCGGCTGCGAATCAGAACAAATGAAACAGTAAAAGCAGATCCCTCGTCGTTCGCGTTCAAAAGAAATGAGCGCGAACTTCCTCGGGATGACAACGTCCGTGCGGGTGGCGTTTTGCCATGGCGGGGAAGATCCCTCGCTCGCCACAATCCGGGCATAACAAAGGCGCGGTGAGCAGTCGGCCGCAGGATGACAACAGGTATGCGGGGAAGGAGTGAACCATGCCGGGCGTAGGGACGACGGCTTACAACACGGCGGGACAGGTTACATCGCTGGTGCGTTCGCTGCTGAATGACGCCGCGGGAAATCTTTTCACCGATGCGGTGTTGATTCCGTACACGAATTCCGCGTACCGCAAAGTGCAGCGGGCGCTGGCCAACGTGGGCTCGGGCAGCTTTCTGAGCGACGACGTGCTGCTGGCCGTGCCCGCCGTTGCGGGCGTCGATCCTTCGCTGCAAGTTTCGATCACCGATGCGACCGCGCCGCCGAATCAGTTGCCCTCTGATCTGCTGGTGCCGCTGAAACTGTGGGAGCGGCCGAACGGCTCGTCCGACGATTTTGTGGAGATGAGCGATCTGACCGGCCACGGCGGGCTGCCTTCGCAACCCCAGGGAATGAACCTGCAGTATTGGGAATGGCGCGCGGACGGAATCTATTTTCTGGGCGCCACGCAGGATACGCAGATCCGGCTGCGATACGAGAAAGCGTACCCGGCGCTCGTGGACGGCACCAGCGCCGTGCTGATTCGCGACGCGATCGAGCCGATCGCGTTTTTCACCGCAGCCCTGGCCGCGGGCGCGCGCGGTGCGCCGGAGGCGTGGCGCTGGGACGATGCCGGTTCCGATGCGCTCGAGGATTTGGTGGTGCGCGCGCTGCATCGCGAACAGCACAGTTCGCGGCGGCGCCGGCCGTATTCGTGGCGGCAAGGTTACGGTCCGATGGTGTAGCGCGACGCGGTTTACTGCGGCGTGCGAAAGAAAAATCCTCAGGTCTGGCCAAACCGCAGGGCCCGACCTGAGCTACAAGGTTTTGCTAGCCGCGTGACAGAAAATCGTAACTGCAGATCCCTCGCTCATCCGCATGTGAGGATTCGCTCGTGATGACAACCAAGCGTGATTTCAGGAGAGGGCATGGGTGTGCTTGGCAAAACTGACGCGGCGCTGGATATTTTCGGCGGGCTGGTGACCGACGTGGCTCCGGCTGATCTGCCACCGGGAGCTTCGCCGGACTGCGCCGACGTGGCGTTTGTGCCCGGCGCAGTGAAGACGCGCCCGGGCTTGCTCTCGGTTTTCACGGCGATCGCGGGCAATCCGACGGTCAACTATCTGAAGACATTCGTTCAGCCGAATCTCGCCGAGACCATGCTGGCGCTCGACTCCGCCGGATCGCTTTGGGCGGAACTCGCGCCGGGCGCGCTGACGCAGATCAACTCCGGCGCGGCCGGAAAATTTATCGCGCCGAACTGCCGCGCCAAATCCACCACTCTCTTTGGCCGCGAATACATCGCTTTTCACGATGGACAATTCGGCATCGATATCCCGCGGCAATATGACGGCACAAATCTCGATCGCGTGAGCCAAACCGGGCCGGGCGCGGGTCCGGTGACGGCATTCGACGCGCCAGCGGAGCCGGTGTACACCATCGCGAATTCGCCGGCGGGCGCGGTGCGGAATAACAACACCGTCACCATCACCACAACCACGGCGCACAATCTGTATCCCGGAGCGTCGGTCAACATCGCAGGCGTGACGGATGCTTCGTTCGATGGCACATTCGTCGTGCAGTCGGTGCCCTCGGCGACCACGCTTACGTATCCACAACTCGGCGCGGCGAGCAATTCGGGCGGCGGTGCGGCCACGCTTGCGCCGCAGCTTTCCGCGGGAGTGCATCAGGTGTGCGTCTTTTTCAAGACACGGCAAGGTTATCTGACGCAACCCTCGCCGCCGGTGACGTGGACGGCTTCGGGCGGGCGCCGCGTGCAACTGACGGGCATCCCGCTGCCGCTGAACGACGCCAACATTGTCGCGCGCGTGCTGGCGTTTACTCCGTCGGCCGGCGGATCGTTTTATTACACGAGCGGCGAGAGCGACTCTCCGCAGATGATCATCGCCGATACCAGCACGACGAGCATCACGCTGGATTTTTCCGATACGGCATTGCTTGCAGGCACGCTGGCCGATCCGCTGTTTCGCCTGGCGGAGCTCGGCGAATGCGCGGGCGTCATCGGTTACGCTTCGCGCCTTTTCTGGTGGGGCGAGCGCAACCAGGTCGTCAATTTCGAGAATTTAAGCTTCGACGGCGGATTTGTGGCGAGCGGGCCGGGCGTGCGCCCGCCACTCGGGTGGATTTCGGACAATACCTACGGCGGCGCAGGGGCCGGCACGGCAAGCGCACTCTGGGGCGGCGCGTGGGAGATCGTCGGCGACGGCGTCGCCAACGACAAAGGCATGATCACGCAGGGGGCCTGCCGCGATTCGGATGGCGTGCCCATCCTTCAGCCCAATACCGCGTATTCGGTGCGCTTTCGCGCCATGAACGATCCGGCGAGCGCTGCGCCGACTTCCGGGAATCTGCACGTACATCTTTACAGCGCCTCGCAGGGCATCGACCTGGGCTTTAACGTGGCGGCCACCGCGCTCACTACGAAATTTCAGGAATTTATCGGCGCGCTCACCGCTGGCATTGTTTCGCCAGTGCCCGGGGATTTGCTACTGCGCGTATATGCCGACGGATTGAACCTGAATTGCGGCGTGATCTTTGACAACATCGAAATTTTCCCTACCGCGCAGCCTTACAACACGAGCATCGTGCGCGCCAGCCGCGCCGAAGATCCGGAAAGCTACGACGGCGTCGACGGGCTGCTCTCGGTTGCCGAAAACAATGGCCAGGCGGTGCGCGCCGCGTTTGTGCTGCGCGATCAGCTCTACTTTGTGAAGGAGCACTCGATCTATTCGACGCGGGACGATGGCGTGAACGAGCCCGCCGCTTGGACGCTCAGCGAAGTTTCGAGCATCGCCGGCACACCTTCTGTGGATGGCGTAGACACCGGCGAAGATTGGGCGGTGATTGCCGACCGTGCCGGGCTTTTCATTTTCGACGGCGGGGAGCCGGTGAAAATTTCGCAGGAGATCCCAGCCGCTGTGGGACGCCATCAACTGGCAGTACGGCCACACGCTGTGGGTGCGCGTGGATACGCGCGCCAAGCGTATTCTCGTGGGCGTGCCGATCGCTCCGGCAACACAACCCAATCGCGTGCTGGCGCTCGATTACCGCAGCCTTTCGACGGCTTCCGATATCGCCACGTACGCTTCGGTGCATACCAGTTCGATGACCGGGCGGCTGATTTGCCTGGGACGGGGGCGCAAGTGGGCGCCGTGGAATATCGCCGCGAATTCCGCCGCGCTTATCGAACGCAGCGACGGCACGGCACAGTTGTTTATCGGCAACGGTGCGGGCACCGGCAAGATTTATCAGCTCAGCGACACGCAGTTTTCCGATGACGGCGCGGCCATCGGCAGCTATTACACGACGTACTTTTGCCCCAGCGCCGATCAGGAAAACGAACTCGGTCTCGGCGCACACCGCAAATTTTTTTCGTATTTGACCTGCTACGCGGAAGGGGCAGGGAATTTGAACCTGACTTCTTTCGCGGACAATGAGGGATTTCCCGCGGCACTGCCGTCGCTCGCGCTGGCTTCGCCGGCAAGCGAAGACCTCGAGCTGCCGATCAATGTGCGCGCCGAGCGTGCCGCGTTTCAGGCGGGCACAAACCAGCCCGGCTCCTGGTTCCGGCTTTCGCGGTTTGTGGTGTCGCTCGGCCCCGACCCTTGGAGCCCGGTGAGAGGCAGTAATTGACGCTAAACTTCCGCGCGAAAGGCCTGGACATCAGGAGCTTTCGCGCGCGGAGAGTCGCGGATTCGCGGCGGCAATTGATGATCGCAGAACGTCGGCAGCGTAAGAATCGTTTGTCATTTCTGAACGCTTGCTTCTGGCGCGAGGAATCTGCTGTTGCTTTTTACGGGACAAAAGCAGATCCCTCACCGCCGTCCAAAAAGCGGCCGGGTTCGGGATGACAGCTCGACGTAGTTGGCTGCTATAACTGCGATGATAGTGGAGCGCATTGACGATGCTGACGATTGCGCAACTGGCGCAGGTGAAGGCGCGCGATCCGTACGTCTACGAATCGCTGCGGCAGATCGTGAGCGCGATCAACGCGCTCGGGCGCGCGACGGGCGTGGACCCTTCGGGATCGATCGCGTCCGTCCGCCGGGCTGAAGCCCGGCAGCTACACCGCGTCGGGAAGAAATATCCTCAGGTCTGGCCCAACCCCAGGGCCCGGCCTGAGCTACAAAAAACAGGGGTGGGGCACCCGGCAAATCCAATCCGGGACTGTTGTGTCCCTCGGCGCCTAATTATCTGTATTGAAAATATCGGCGGCGGCTTTCCATTCGCCGTTTGCCTGTTTTTGCCAGGCCACGACGTATTTGCCGCGCATCGCCGTGGGCTTTCCGCTCGGGTCGGCAAGCGTCAGATCAAAGGTGCCGATCTCATAGGCGAGGTCAGCGGACCGCGCGACGTCGATCTTGGTTGGCCCGAACCGCAGGCTGTAGGCTGGATTCGACATCAGATGTGACCAAACGGCGCGGATTTGATCGCGTCCGGTGGCAATCGGCGCGTTGAACGGAAGCACACAGGCGTCGTCGGTGTAAAAGGAGACGCATTTATTGAGATCCTTTGCGCCGGCGGCCTGCGACCAGGCTGCAACTGTTTCGCGAATGGCCTGTTCGTCTGACAAGCGTGCTGCAGCTTCTTGCATTTTTGAACCTCCTTGCGTTGCCGTCTGTGGCCCGGGCCTTGTTATACACCCAATCTCTGCCGGGTCAACTGAACTGACTAAACGATGATGCAGGTGCGGGCATATACAGATGCGGATTTCGAAGCGGTGCGCGCGATGCATGCGGCGCAAGGATTTGGATACGCGCTGCCGGATTTGGCCGATCCGCTGTTTCTGGTGCGCAGCGTGGTGGAAGAAGCCGGCCGGCCGCGCATGGCGGCGTTTTTGCGGCTCACGGCGGAAGCGTACCTGCTGGCCGATCCGTACGAAGATTCACCGCGCGAGCGCTGGCGCTGGCTGCTGGAGCTGCACGAAGCCGTAAAGCTGCAGGCGGCAGCACGTGGGCTCGCGGACGTGCAGGCGTTTTTGCCGCCGCGCGTGGCGCGCCCTTTCGGCCGGCGCCTCGCGGCGCTAGGCTGGCGGCGCGATCCGTGGATTTGCTACACGCGCAGTTTGACGCACGGGACGTAAAGACGAAAGCACATGATTCGTCGAACGACGCCGGGCTAAAGCCCGGCGCTACGTCCCACCCCTAAACACGAGGGCGGGGCGCCCGGAAAGACAAAAGCGGTTCCTCGGGCACCTTGCTTACCGCGAAAAGGAATTTTGCCTGGGGTGCCCTCGTGGACAGCTCAACTCGACTCGGTGCTAAGACACCCACTCGACGCGGATGGATTGCGGGCGGATCAAGCGCGGCGTGCGATGCAGCCGCGTTTCGGGATTGCTCATGCGGATGTAATGGCCGCTGACCATGTGGCTCAGCAGTTCCTCGGGCGATTCCACGCGAAAGTGCGGGCCGGTCTTGTGTTTGCTGGCGAGGTATTTGCCGTCGCGATAGCGATGCGGCACAAGCATGACTCCCGCTTCTTTGCCTTTTTGCACGACATATGTGATCGCTAATTGGGCGCGCATTGGACTCGCAGGGGAAGGGCCGCCCGGATTTTACCATCCGACGCGTCCGAGGCAAACGCCAACTTTCGAGGTGCTGCCGTCAGGGTTGTAGCTCGGGTCGCGACGGTGTCTGGGCCAGACGCGAGGACGTTGCCCCACATGTAATTCGGGAAGGATGTTGCGATTCGCACAATCTTTGGGAGAAGGCCTCAAGTCTCGCGCCTCTTTTTCTAATATGGCGCTCACGCGACAGTCGGTGCGCGACCTGAGCTACAACAACTGCAGCCGAAAATTGGCTCTTTGCAGCGGCAGCTGAGTTGACTATCATCGGCATAACCACAGAGGTATGCGCGATGAAAACTTCACGACGCGATTTCATGGCGAGCGCGGGTGCGGCGGCGGCGGCCATGCATGATCTGGCGCACACCCAGGCTCCCGGCCACGCGCATGAGCACGAACATGAGCATTCGACGGTTCCTTCCGATCCGGCGCTGCGGGTGAAATCGCTGGAATCGCTCCTGGTAGAAAAAGGCTACGTGGACCCAGCGGCGCTCGATATGTTGATAGACACCTACGAGCACAAGATCGGCCCGCGCAACGGCGCGCAAGTCGTCGCGCGCGCGTGGATGGATGCCGAATTCAAGAAGCGCCTGCTGGCCGACGGCACAGCGGCGATCGGGGAGCTCGGCTTTGGAGGGCGCGGCGGCGATTATTTGCAAGTGGTCGAAAACACGCCGAAGGTGCACAACCTGATCGTGTGCACGTTGTGTTCGTGCTATCCGTGGGCGGTGCTGGGGCTGCCGCCGATCTGGTACAAATCGGCGGCCTATCGTTCGCGCGCGGTCATCGACCCGCGCGGCGTGCTGCGCGAATTCGGACTCGAACTGCCCGGCGATGCGGAGATCCGCGTTCACGACAGCACGGCCGAGTTGCGCTACATGGTGCTGCCCGAGCGGCCCGCGGGTAGCGAGAAGATGAGCGAAGAGCAGCTCGCCGCGCTGGTGACGCGCGACTCCATGATTGGAGTCGCGAAGGTCACGCTGGCCAAGCCTGAAGAGCGCAAGGCCGGAGGCCGCGCATGAACGGCATTCACGACATGGGCGGCATGCAGGATATGGGCCCGGTCGAGCGCGAGAAAAACGAGCCCGTTTTTCACCAGCGCTGGGAAGGCCGCGTCTTCGGCATGATGTGGCTGGCGTCAGCGGGGAGCAAATGGAGCGTCGATGCCATGCGGAACGCCATCGAGCGCATCGCGCCGGCCGATTATCTGCGGTTCAGCTATTACGAAAAATGGTTCGCGGCGCTGGTGGATTTGGTGACGAGCCGCGGGCTCGTCACGCGCGCCGAAGTCGAAAGCGGCAAGCCCGCTGCGGGTTCGGCAAAAGCGACGCCGGTGGTGAACGCCGCGGGTGTGCCCGCGGTGATCGCGCGCGGCAATCCGGTGAAACGGGACGTGCCGGTCGCGGCAAGATTCGCCGTGGGCCAGCGAGTTCGCGGACGCAACATCAATCCGCCGACGCACACGCGGCTGCCGCGCTACGCGCGCGGCAAGTTGGGAACGATCGAGCGCGATCACGGCGTCTTTGTTTTTGCCGACAGCAACGCGCATTTTCAGGGCGAGAAGCCGCAGCATCTGTACACCGTGCGTTTTGCCGCGCGCGAGCTTTGGGGCGAACAGGCCCCGGCGCGCGACGGCGTCTACGTCAATCTCTGGGACGATCACCTTGAGCCGGCCTGACGAGCAGGCGGCGGCAGCCGCCGAACGATTGGCCGAATTGCCGCGCCTGCCGCGCGACACCGAGGGCGGCGCCGTCTTTGCCGAGCCGTGGCAGGCGCAGGCTTTCGCGCTCGCCGTGCGGCTCTCGGAAGAAGGTTACTTCACCTGGAAGGAATGGGCCGCGGCGCTGGCGGCGGAACTGAGAGCCGCCGCCGATCGAGGCGAGCCCGACGACGGTTCGCATTATTACGAACACTGGCTTGCCACCCTCGAGCGGCTCGTCGCCGAAAAAGGGCTCACCGATCCCGCGGCGCTCGCCGCCCGCAAACAAGCCTGGACCGAGGCGTATCTCCGCACGCCGCACGGCAAACCCGTCGAACTCTCCGCCGGCGCCGCGCCCGACCACCCCTAACACGCGAACATTGTTGTAGCTCGGGTCGCCAAGCGGCGACCCCAGAGTATTGGTTTCGTGTCGGCAAAAGACGCGCGGAGACCGAGGGTTTTACAATCGGCTGCAGTGGTCGTTGCCAGCTTCCTGCGAACTCCATACTCAGACTTTCTACTTCCGCGAGGTGACCTATGGGACGTGGTGCGCAATCGCAAACAATGCAGATGACCGATCAGCAACTGGCCCGGCAGAACGCCATGAACCAGGCGCTCTACAACCAGGGCCAATCGCTTTCGGGCACAGCCGCGGGCGGATATCAATCGCTGCTCGCGAATCCGGGCTATACGGCGGCGCAACAATCGGCAATCAATAACCAATCGCTCGGCGCGCTCTCGAGCGCCTTCGGTGCCCTGGCGCAGAGCGCGGCGAACCGCTTGGCGCGCACGCGCAACTCCGCTGGTTATGGCGACCTGGTCGATGAGTTGGCACGCCAGCAGGGAAGGCAGACCGCTTCGGTAGCGCAGCAAAATCAGTTCGGCTTCGCCAATCAGGCTCGGCAGGACCAACTCACCGCGCTGCAGGGCCTGGCGGGACTTTACGGCGTGAACACCTCGCTGCTCGGCCGCACCCTCGGAATCCCGGGCCAACTCCTGGGCACGCAAGCAAATCTGGCGAATGCGCCGGGCTTCGGCACAGCGTTCACGCAATCGCTCGGCCGCACGCTCGGCGGTTTCCTCTGACTCTTCGTGATCATTCTGAACGAAGTGAAGAATACCCCTGAAATCATAAAGAGAGATTCTTTGAGCCAAACTCCGGCTGCCCCTATCGTTTCGGCACATTAAACCTGCCGATCAGGAGAACCGATGAACAGGGTATTTTCGGCTGATCGAATTTACCGTGACGTTTGCGGGCTGCTGCTATGAATCCATACTGGCTCGTCGTTGCGTTTGCCGTGCTGACGCAATCTTGTGTCTTTCTGCGCTGGCTGCATCGCCGCCTGCGCGATGGCGCCATCGAACGCGCTTTCATTCGCGACATCGCCATCAATCATCTGCCGCACAAACCTGATAAATCCGGCTCCAACGGCCTCTGAACCGCGGCCGGCGATCGATCCCGCGCCTCCGGAACTGGTCGCGCTGGCGTGCCGCGCTGCCGGTGCGCATGCGCTTTGGCCCGAACTCGTCTGTGCCATCGTGGAACAGGAGTCCGCGTGGAATCCGTGGGCGGTGCGCTACGAGCCGGCGTTTTATGACAAATACGTCGCGACTCGCCTGACGCGCCGGCCGCCTGATTCGCATGCGTCGGCGCTGGGTGTCCTCATCGGTCCGGAGATACCGGACGATCCCACGGAATCGCATGCCCGTGCATTTTCCTGGGGACTGATGCAGGTGATGGGCCAGGTCGCCCGCGAACACGGATTCGCGGGCGCTTCGCTCGCGTCGCTCTGCGATCCTGCCATCGGACTCGAAATCGGCTGCCGCGTTTTCACCGCGAAAGTTGCCGCCGCCGAGGGCAACGTCACGCGCGCGCTGCTGCTGTGGAATGGGGCAGGGAATCGGGACTACCCCTCTGCCGTCCTCGCCCGCGCGCCTCATTACGCCTGACGCCGCGTTCGTTTTCTCGGCGCCCGATTGCCGGCGCCCGCTTGCCGCACCGGTGCCTCCCGCGGCCAGCACCAGCCCTCTGTAGCTCAGGTCACGCAACAGATTCCGTCGCGAGATCTGAGGCATGGTCCAGAGGGCCAGTTAATTTTCACAGCCCGTGCGGCTTGCATCGCCGCGCCGCCGCCCAAGCAATCTTCCTTAAGTCAATAAGTCAATCGAGCTCCGGGGAGTAAGGTATGCAATCGACAGCCCTTCAGGCATGCGCATCGACGCCATGTTTTTTCTGGAATCTCTGCGAAACTCGCGCCGCGCTGGAAAAAGCCGGCCGCTCGGTGTGTCACGCCTGCGCCGGGCGGCTGCGCGGACGCGAATATCCGCTGCGCGGCGAATCCCAAGCGCCGCTCTATCTCACCGGACGTGCCGCCGCCGAAGCCCTCGACATGGTCGAGGACTTCTGAAGTTGCTTCGCTTCCAGGTTTACGCGGAGCGCCGGACTTATGGCCCTCCGGCGCCGTACCCAGCACACGCTGTCATCACGAGGGCCGGTGCGCACAAAAGCCATGTGCTCGAAAGAAGACCGGCCCGAGGGATCTGCAGTTGCTGTTTCCCGGGCGGAAGCCGTGTGCGTTCGCTGACGATCCGCAGAAGGGAATTACGATGTCTGCAAATGCCCTGTCGCACCGCGCCGCTGCTGTACTCGCCGCAGCCGGTTGGCTGGCCGCACTTTACCTCGCCGTTCTGGTTGCGCGCTCTTGGCAAGCTTCGCGCAAAACGGCAGGTAACATGCGCGCAGCGTTCGCCGCTCAAGACTCTGTCCTCGACCAGATTGCCAAACGCGAACGGCAGCGCGATTCCACTCTCACCAGACAATTGACTGATCGCGCCCGGGTCGATCGCGGCGCGACAGCGCCCGCCGCGATTGCGGCACGATTGCCGCTGGCATTCTTGCCTCTGCCGCGGCCTGTGGCGGTATCGCTGCCAGCACGCTCGTCAACCGAGGGCGGGACCCAAGTCGATTCGCAATCTCCCGCCCTCATCACCGTGCCACAAGCCGACCTGAAGCCGTTGCTTGACCAACTCGACGCATGCCGCGCCTGCGCCCAACAGCTCACCGTCGCACAACAGGACCTCGAAGACGAGCACGCCAAAGTCTCCTCGCTCATCGCCGAGCGCGATGCCGCGGCAAAAGCTGCCCGCGGCGGCGGGTTCTGGAACCGCGTCCGGCTGGGCGCAAAATGGTTCCTCATCGGAGGCGCTGCTGGCGCACTCGCTGCCTCCGCTGTTCGCCGCTGACGTTTCGCTGATCGGAACGGAGTCAGGCCTTCGCGCCGCCAGGAAGCTCCGCGTATGGCCTTGGACAGGCTATCGCCGCAATTGTCAATCGCGACCAGCAGCGAAGTCTACTCGTCAGGCCTTCGCACATCAGGAGCCTTTGCCGCTCCAGCGAGCAATCCGACCAGATTTGCTTCGGGAGTTCCACAATAGCTCGCCCTCGCGCGACAGGACCTCGAAGATGAGCACGCCAAAGTCTCTGCACTGATCGCTGAACGCGATGCCGCGGCAAAAACTGCCCGCGGCGGGGGGGTGTTCGACTCGGAGCAAAAATGGTTCCTCATCGGCTGCGCCGCTGGCGCGCCCGCCGATGACACTTTGGCTGATCGCCACCCCTCGGGCTTGGCGTCATGCCTTCGCACATCAGGAGCCTTTGCCGCTCCAGCGAGCAATCCGACCCAGATTTGCTTCGGAGTTCCACAGGCACCGCCGGAGTCGGAATCGAAGTCTCCGACCATCGTCGCTCGAGGACTTCGTTTTCTGCGCCTCGTGATTTTTGTTTTAAGTCCGAGTGCTCTGCCGTATTCGGTCGAACTCGTCAGATGTCGGCGATTGGGAATCTGGACCGTCGGCGAAGTTTTTGTCGGGGCGCGTGATTTTTCCTCAGCGGCGTGCGTCACATCTCCTCCTTCTCTTAGTCGCTGAGGCAACCTCAGTTCCGCGATGTGAGTAGATTAAGCCACACCTGCCAACCCTGCCGGAAACTTGCCTCATCCGCAAAAAAACAGATATTGACAATCTAAGTTAGATAACATATATTACCGCGATGGTAACGTAATCGCGCGCGGTACTACAAAGGCCGACCGAAAGGTTGGCTGTGCCGTCGAATAAGCTGGACAAACCTCTACCGAAACCTCTGCGCGAGGCTTTGCGCGCGCTCCGTCTCGACCCCGACAAAGGCAAGACCTACCGGCAGCTCGCCGCGCTAATCGGCGTCAGCAAAGGCACGGTGTGCAACGCCGAGCGCGGAAGGTCGCTCGACGCTAGGACTTACGCGAAAATCGAGCGTTTTCTGGAGGGCCTGCGTGCGGCCTAGTTCGCGCAGATCTTCGCGATGTTCCCGCAACCAGGCTACGTGCCGCACGTCGGCCTCGGCTTCCACCAGCTCATCAATCAGGTTGCGGATGTGCTTGCGGGCATTGGCGGCGCGATTCATCGCCGCCAGTTGCGCGTCCCCGAGTGTCGTATCAGAACAATCGAGCAGGAAATCTATGGGCAACATAGAGAGTCCTCGTTTGGTGGTCTGTGGCGTTGCTCGGGGACGTAGCAATACCAGCAACTTAGATTCCAGTAAACACGATGGTAGTTTCGGGGGGATCGCATGACGCGGCGCGCCGAATCGGTCGTACTCACCCCTGGGACCTGCCGCATCTGCGGCTGCACTGAAAGGAATGCGTGCCACATTCAGGTGGGCAACGCTGAATTCGTCGGCTGCTACTGGGTCGATGCTGGCAAAACGCTTTGCTCGAATCCCGAGTGCGTCGCCCAGGTTCCGCTCGATGAACTCATCTATCTCGGGCTTGAGGAGAAAGTCGCGCGATGAAATCTCTCCTGCTCCACGAATGGCGCGGACTGTCGCGCGGCGACAAGTTCGTGGTCCTCACATTCGGTGGCGCGATCGCGCTGGGGCATGTGGTGTTTTGCCGTGATGTGGCTGGGGGCGCTGTGAAAACAGCGGGGGCAAAAAGTTGCAGCGGGGCGAGTGCTGGCCGCGCGGGCTCAGAAAAGCAGCCTCTCTCGATCGGCCTGCTCAAGTGTCCGCGATGCGGCGCGGCTCTGTACGAGATGCCCGGCGACATCAACTGGTGCCGCTATTTCGAATGCCGGAGCTGTGACGCCGTGTTTCATTTTCCGCCACCGAGAAAGCGCATGAGAAGCCGAAGACGAGCCGCTTCACTCAAGCCCAAAGTAACGCCGCCACCGATTGCGCTTGTCCCGGGGAAGCGGCATCGCTCGGAGTTGCAGGCATGCTGAAAATCCGCGCGCGCTTCGAAGCTAAATGCCCGCGCCATCCCGGCTATGCCCCGGAGAAAGACGGCGCTGCCGGCATCAAGGGCAATTGCGAAATCTGCGGCGAACTGCTCAAGGCCGAGATCGCGAAACAGGATTTTCTTGCCACCCTGGCGGCCTTCGAAGAGCGTCTCCGCGCGCTCGGCGCGCGCGTCACGTATGGCGTGCCGGCAAAAGTGCTGCCGAAAGCGGCAAAGGCGGGTAGATGAGCACATCTCGGACACGAGCGACTGTTCGACACCGAGTCGTGCGTCCGCGGCGACCACCGTCAGGCATCTGTCAATTCTGCCGATGCACCGATATGAATGGTTGCCCTGAAGGGTGCAGTTGGGCGAATCGTTCACACACGGTTTGCACGATGGAGACGTGCGTGGACCTCGCGCGCAAGCGCCATATGCGCCTACTGCCCAACATTGAAATCACGGAGATAGGTTTTTAGATGATCCGCGCGGCCAAGATCACCGCGATCGCCGCCGGCGTTTTCTTTTTCGGCCTGTCGGCCTGGGCCATATTTGAAGGCGCGAAGTTTGCCGTCGCGCGCGTGGTGGAAAGGCGGTTTCTGTGAGATGAGTCCGATCGCGCTGTGGTGTCCGGACTGCAAGGCGATCACCGAAATGGACCGCCACGGCAACTGCGAAAAGTGCGGCTGCCCGGAGATGGCAGTCACCGACCGGCCGGCGAGCGAAGAGATCGATGTCGCCGGCTACCTGCGCCGCCAGGCGGTTGTCTGGAAAGAGGAGCGATCCTGGGAGCGGCGGCGGCGCTGGCTGCAGTTGATGTTGGCGGTGACCGCGCTGGCCGGCGCGGCGATCTGCGTATGGGCGATCGCGATCGCCCGATGATTTTGCGGCAGGACCTTCAAGGGGAAGGCAGAAACTGCATCCCGCGACAAAAACGTTTCTGGCGCTGCGGATAGCGGTGAATCGAGAATTGGAGGAACTCGGGCAGTTCTGGCCCTGCCGCAAAAGTTTTTCGCAGCTGTCACCGATAGGCCGCAGCAGGTAGCCGGGGAGGCCGATCACTGAGGGTCGCGGCACAGCAACACCGGTGATTGGGAGGCCCTGAACTGCGGCGGGCTGCGAAATGAACGGGACCCGGAAGGCTCATACCCTAACCCTGGTCCCGACTTAGATTCGCATGCGTGAACGACTTTATCAGGATATCCAGTCGGATCACGCCCGTCCATTCAGGTAACTGTGTAGCTTACGCTGCCGATAGGCGGTGATGGTGAAGTGTCTCTCTGCCCCGTTTTATGCGCGTTTTTTGGGAGGGTAGGGAGGGTCACTGAGTGAGTGAGTAAGAAATCTTTTCCAAATTCAAAACAGGAAAAGACTGACTCACTCAGTGAGTGAGGACCTATTGCGAACCCTGGAATCAACCTTAGACGCAGTGCGAGAGTTGATGTCAGTGAACGATAAAAACGTATGGCCGACTGTCGAAGTGCTTTACCGCGCCCTCGGCGCTCCACAGGAGCCGACCGACCTGAAATTCGCCCTGGACGCGATGATGACCGAATGCCGTCGGCGCGGTCTGCGATTCCCGAAGATCGTTTACATGCGCTGGAAGCAACTTCAGCGCGGCGAGTGGGTACCGCTGCCGGAGAGATTATTCAGGCAGCAGGCGCAGACTACGGAGCCCGGGCCAATATCGATCGATCACCAGCAGAAAGCGAGAAAAACGGGATGAACTGTCCTGGATGCGGTTGCGAGTTAGCGCCAGTTCGCGCGCATTTTTTGCTCAGGCCGCACGTGAAATGCCCTGGCTGCGGGCAAGTCTACGTTCCACACGAGGGATGCCGGTCACAGCAGTGGCAAGGATTGCACGCCTGCGCCGATCCCGAAGCGCACCTGATCGCCGGCGCGCAAGAGGAGACCAGTTAATGGCCGAGGATACAAATCGTGGAGCGCAATACCTCAAGCGCGAACTGGCCGAAGCCGACGCGCGCTTTTTCGCGCGGCTCGGCTTCTCTTCCGAAATCGTCGAGGAAAGCCGCTGGTGCTGGCGCCTGATTCTCTCCCGCCCGGGCGAACAACTCGCATCGCCACCGTCGCCCGAGCCGGCTCCTCCAATGGCCGTGCGGCCAGCACTCGAGAATCGCCTGATCAGGCGGCCAAATGCTCAGGAGAAAATCGCATGAGCGAGCCACTGTGCCGTGATTGCCAGGAGCAGACAGGCGCTCACGTCAAGGCGACGCGGATACTCAAAACTGGACCGCGCTGCGATATGCACTATCGCAAGATTATGGGCCTGCCGCCCGTGAAGTCTTTTGTCGAAGTGAAGTCGGGAGTCGAACCCACCGAGCCAAAGAAAAAAGAGGAGGCAAAACCCGTGTCGAAATATACCGCTGACAAAGCTGCCGCGCAGCGCGATCGCGACGCCGGCATGGCGTCGAATGAGATTGCCGAGAAGTACAAGGTGCCGACGTGGTGGGTCTACCAGAATACGAAAGGCTCCTCCAGTGCCCGTGCGGCCAGCACCAACGGCGAGCGCATCGAAAGCACCGGCCGCGTCGATCGCCGCCGCAAGGAACACAATCCTGCCGGGCCCCGGCTCGCCGCAGGGGCTCGCGCCGCGAAGCGTACAAACGGGAATGGCGCCGCCGCAAATGGCGACGGCAACGGAGCTCTGCACATTGAGCCATCGCGCATCGAGCGGCTGCTCGATCGCGCCTGGTCCGGCCTCTCCCTAGAAGCTAAATTGGCGCTAATGGAAAAAGAGAGTTAGTGGATGGGTAAGATTTTCGATCAGGTGTGGCGCTGGCGGCCGGGGCCGATGCGGCCGATCGACCGCAAGGGCCAGCGCTGCCGCGTCGTCGCTTCTGGCAAGATGAATTCCGTCTGTGTCGAGTTCGAAGACGGCTTCCGCGTCATCACCAGCCGCTACGCCGTGCGAAAGGCCAAGCCATGAGAGACCCGCGCACCGAGGCCGAGTGGCCGGAAGCCGTGAACATCGCGGCGTTCCTACTCTCGATTCACAGCGCCGTGCTGTACGGCCTGCTCGAGACCGACTTAAAGATCGATCCCGATCGCTGCGATGAAATTCTCGAGCAGGGGCGCGAGCGCCGGCCAAGCATTTACCCCCTCGGCATCGATGCCTTAATCAAAAAGTGCTCGAGGATGCCATGAGCCAGATCGTCATCGGCAAGGCCGGCAGCCACAATGTGGCGATTGATTTGAAGACGCTGCTGGCCACGCGCCTGCTCCTCACCGCCGATTCCGGCGGCGGCAAAACGTGGGCCATGAAGCGCCTGATCGAACAGGCCTTCGGCCATGTCGGGATCCTGGTCATCGATCCCGAGGGCGAATTCGCCCCCATGCGCCAGAAGCTCGATTTTTACCTCGTGGGCAAGGGCGGCGATACCCCGGCGGATCCGCGATCGGCGGGCAAAGTGGCGCGCGCGCTGATTGGCGTTCGCGCATCGGCCATCTGCGATATCTACGAGCTGAAGCCCTCCGAGCGCCACGCCTTCGTCAGAAATTTTCTGGAAGCGCTGATCGAAGCGCCCAAGGAACTGCGCCGTCCCTATCTCGTCATCGTGGACGAAGCGCATATGTTCTGCCCCGAAAAAGGCAAAGGCGAATCGGAAGCGGCCGAGCCGATGCGCGATCTGTGCACGCGCGGCCGCAAACGCCTGCTTTGCGCGGTTTTTGCCACGCAGCGCCTGGCCGCTTTATCGAAAGACGCTAGCGGCATGCTGCTCAATCGCCTCATCGGGCCCACCTTCGAAGATATCAATCGCAAAACGGCCGCCGATATCCTCAGCATCCCCAAGGAAAAGGCGGAGCGCGATCCCTTCATGAAGCGCATTCAGCTGCTCGATCCGGGCAATTTCTTCGCGCTCGGCCGCGCCATCAGCAAAGAACTCGTGCTCCTCCACGTCGGCCCCATCGAAACGCCCCACGGCGAAGAGGCGCGCAAATATGAGATCGAGCCGCCGCCGCCCACCGAAAAAGTCTGCGAGCTGCTCGCCAAGCTTGGCGACCTGCCAAAACAAGCAGAAGAAGAAGCCCGCACCGTCGCGGATTTCAAAAAGCGGATACGCGAATTGAAGCACGAATTGACGCTCGCCAGGCGCAGCGCTCCGGCGACGAATCTGCAGCCGTCCGCTGCAAGTGCTGTCCATGGGAAGCCGGTCGTCGATTCGCGGCTGATCGCGCGCGCCGTGGAATCCGCCTTGCGCGAGCACCGGTCTGCCTTCATTCGCCAGGCGAAGTCGCTGCAGTCTATCGCCGGCGGCCTGCACAAAATTTCCGAGCTTGCCGGAGACTTCGAACAGCGCGCCATGCAGCTCTCGCTGGTAGCCAATGGAGCCGCGAAGCTGACGGCAGGTCCAACAAGTCTGGGCGGGGAAATCTTACGAGCTTCCGGCGAAAGTCATGGACATCAGGAGCTTTCGCCGGTTCATAAAGTTGCGCGGCATGCGCCGGACCTTGGCGCCGATACGACTCCGAACCTCAAAGCCGGCGCTAGAAAAATGCTCACCATTCTCGCGCAGTGGCATCCCGAACCGCGCACCCGCGATCAGCTCGGCGCCCTAAGCGGATTCGCTCCCGAGGGCGGCACGTTCGGCGAATACATGCGCGCGCTCGTCCGCGGCGGATTCGTCACGGAAAATGGCAGTGGCGCCTCCATCACCGATGAGGGCTTGGCGACGGTCGGCCCAGTTCCGCCGCGGCCGGAGTCATCCGACGAGCTCGTCGCCATGTGGAAGTCGAAATTCAAGGCCGGCGTCGGCAAGATGCTGGACGTCCTCGTCGCCGCCTATCCTGACGCCGTCACGGCCGAGGAACTCGGGCAGCAGACCGGATTCGCCCATGAAGGCGGCACATTTGGCGAATACCTGCGCGCCCTGCGCCGTTCGAAGCTTATCGAAGAAGCGCCCGAAGGCATCAAGGCCGCGGAGAGTTTATTTCCGTGAGTCCTTGCGACCATGTGCGGATCGGCGATGCCACCGCCATCGCGTGTTCGCATCGCGCGCCGCGAAAACGCTGCCGATGGTGCAGCGAATGGTCCGTAGCGCTCTGCGATCACTCCGTCGGGCCGGATAAAACCTGCGATGCGCCGATGTGCGAGCGACATCGCAAGAGCGTAGGACCGAACATAGATATTTGCCCCGAGCACGCGATGAACGACAAACCCAAACCCGGACCCATGGCTCCGCCGCCGGCGAGATTTCCGATCGAGTGGCCGACCACGCGGCACAAGCTGCAGCTCGCCGGCTACCGCCTGCAATACGCGCGGCCCTGCAAGCTCTGCGCTGCGAAAATTGAATTCTGGAAGACTCCGGCGAAGAAACTAATCCCGCTCGATCGCCGCCCCGACGACACATTCATGCCGCATTGGGCGACGTGCCCCCACGCCGACCAGTTTCGGAAGAAAGCTCCCACCGCAGCCAGCCAGGAGGATTTGTTCAAATGAGCGAACTGGTATCACAGCCGAAGCGGCCAAGCCGTTAGCAAGTTAACTCCTCAGACAACCCGGGCCCCCTGCTGCTAATGACGTGGGTAAGTCCCGTACGCTTGTGCTCCAATCTAGGGCAGCGTGCGCTGCCCCAATCAGCGCTGTCGGGCCGAACCCATGAGGATCCTTCGTAAAGTGTATTTGTCTTCAAGCGACAAGCGGCGGCTCGAATGCGGCGTGTGCGGCACCCGGGCGACGAGTTACGAGACTTTGGACTCGGCGACGATTGTGATCGGCAACGCGCCGCGCAGGCGCAGACGTGCCGCAACGGGTACCTCACCGGAGTTACTAATCACGCCGCGTCATTAGCGACGTTGCGCCGGCCGATCGGGTAAGTTCAGGATGCGACCGTACGACCGTACCTCCCGATCCGCCTAGGGCATCGTTGGCGGCTCCCTCCGTGGCGAACAGAACCCGTGTAAGCGTCCGCGTGAAAGTGTGGCTCTCGAGCGGGCGTTCCTACCATGAAGACCTCGCGGTCGTGCAGCGCATGATCGAAAAAGGACGCCTCGAGTGGATCGAGGAAGGCGTCAGCGCCGCGCACATTGCCCCGCCAACCAAACACGAATATGGCGATTTCAGCGGGATCGGCGACGGCCGACATTTGGCGTCGATTCCCAGCGGCGGCGGACCATTGGTGATGCAGCTATGGCCACCACTTCGCTGAAAACGCGGCGGTGTCCGGGTTGCGGCGCCAAGCAGGTGTTGCTGCAATCCACAAACGGCGGCCGTAAGATGCCGATGCAGTGGGGCTGCGCCGACTGCGGGCGGATCGACGAGACCGAGGCGGCGCTGACGCGGCGCGAAGTTCAGATTGTCGAGCTGATCTGCCAGGGCAAAGCCGCGAAAGAGATCGCTGTAATGCTGGAAATAGAGCTGAAAACGGCAGAGACGCATCGCGCGAATATCTATTCGAAGCTGAAGCTGCATAGCGTAGCGCAGCTGGTGCTCTGGGCGGTCCGCAACCGGGTTGTCGACGGCTATTTACTCGAGACCAGCATCCAAAACGGTGATGCTGAAAAGCAGACTGATTTTCATCGCGCAACTTAAGTTGCTGCTGTTTCGCTTCGAACGGGGATTGCCGCTCGGGGCACAGTCGCTACACGGAATTGCGGCCCTGGCGCTAAAATTAGCCGCATCGGAGGACCTGGCCAATGCCGAAAAAGACGGTCGACCTGGTGGAGAAAGCTCGGCAATGTTTGCGGGCGCGGGAGCTGGGCTCGAAGCACTACAAGCGCGCCGACCGGCTGCTCGACGAGATCCGCAAGGAGCTCGATCCAGGCGGCGAAATTCCACTCGCCGGCGGCAAAAAGGCCGTTTTGAAAGACAATTTTCAGAACACCAACAAAGTCTTCCGTTCGCACGGCATCTCGCGGTTTGAGCTAGAAGTCGTCGAAGCCTAAGCCCCCAGCACCCGCAGACTAAGCCCCCAGCACCGCAGACGCCTCGGGCCCCGCTGTGTTTCCAAACACTTACCTCGTGATCGGAGTCAATGTCGCGCTGACGATTGTCTCCTGGGTGATCTCCGGCGTGGTCACGATCACCTGGATGAAAGCGACGATGAAGGCAAAAACGGCTGAATTCGAGCGGCGCCTGGACGCCGGCGACGCGGAGCGGGAGAAGTTCGTGCGGCGTGAAGAGTTCGACTCGCGCGTGGGACGCGTGGAACGACAGATAGACGGAGGCCTCGGCCTCAAAGGAGCAGTGAGATGACGCTGATTCGACAGTGGTGGCCGGTGATCCTGGCGGTTCTGGGCAAAACCGCGGCATTCATCATGCCGAGCGTGAATACCTTTGCAGCGCAGCATCCGACGGGCACGTTCGCGGCGCTTTTGGTGCTGATCGTGTCGGCGCTGGCGAAACAGGCGCCTGAAGGACTGAAGAAAACGATCGCCGCGGTCAAAGCTCCGGGCGCTCCGCTGGGAATTTTCGCAATGTGCCTGGTGTTGACGGTGGCGACATCGGGATGCCTGTCAGCTTCGCAATTCGAACAGGTGTTGAACGAAGTCGCGCCGGCGGTAAGCACGATTCTGCAGATTGTGGCGATATTTACGGGCCAGCCCGTGAATACGGCCGTTCCGGAGAAGATCAAGGCCGACGTCGCGGGACTCGAGCAGCTCTACTCCGATTATCAGGCGGCGCAGCCGGCCACGAAAACGGGCATCGCGGCGGACATCAACGCCGATTTCGGCGTATTGAGTCAGGACCTGACGACTGTCTTCTCGATCGCGCAGGTGAACGATCCAAAGACGCAGCAAAAAATCACGCAGCTCATCGGCTTTATCCAGGACGGGGTACAGCTCGCCGAAGCCGCGATTCCGCAGTCAAGCGGCCGAGTGGGTGCGAAGCCGGTGAAGCTGACGCCTGGCGACCTGGTGGATTCGTTCGACAAGGTGCTCGTGGCGAAAACCGGCAACAAGCCTGTCGACGATTTCACTGCGAAACACCAGCTGCATCTGCATAGCAAATTCGTTCGCGTAGTGACGTTCGGCCGAGCGAAATGATTCGGCTCACGCAAGCCGATGCCGCCGGCAGCGACGAAGGCGCGCTTTTCGTCAATCCGGACGACATCTCCGCCGTCTGGATCGATCTCGCCAGCCCGAATCACCACGCCATCGTGCTGCTCGACACCGGCACGGAATTTCACGTGAAAGACGACATCGCCGTGATCGTCGCGGCGATCGAGGGCAAACAGCGAACGGCAGCGCCGAGACAGCGCATCACGCGTCAGGCGCCGATCTTCGCGCATGGTGCTGGCCGCAGAGGCACAGGAGAAACGAAATGAGCGAAGTAGCAAAGTGCGGTCTTTGTGGCGAGCCGATGCCCCCAGGTGAGGAAATGTTCAACTATCACGGACACAGCGGCCCGTGCCCGCCGAAGAAAATCGATCATTCGGGAATGAAGCTGGGAAAACGATTGCCGCGGCGCGATCCGCGCACGCTACGCCTGGCGAAGTACTTCGCGCCGGCGCCGATGCCCCTGCCGCCGGATAGCGTCGATTGGTCGAAAGGCATCACGTCGTGGGGCATGATGCTGAACGACAACCTCGGCGATTGCACGATCGCCGCGTGTGGTCATGCGATTCAGGTATGGAGCGCGAACGCCGGCAGTGAGATCACCGTTCCCGACGACGCGATTCTCGCCGCATACGAAGCATGGGACGGCTACGACCCAAAGGATCCCTCGAGCGACGATGGCGGCGTTGAGCTCGACGTGCTGAATCAGTGGCGCGCGAATCAACTCGCTGGTCATCCGTTGCTGGCATACGCCGATCCGGATCCGCAAAACGATTATCACGTGAAGTTCGCGATCGCATATTTCGGCGGCGTGTACATCGGCCTCGCCTTGCCACTCAGCGCGCAATCGCAGGAAGTGTGGGACGTTGCAGACGGCGCGAACGACAGTTGGGGCGGCCACGCTGTGTTTGTTTGCGGCTACGATGCCGACGGACTCACCTGCATCACCTGGGGCCAGATCAAGCGCATGACGTGGGCGTTCTGGGCGAAGTATTGCGACGAAGCGCACGCGCTTATCGGACAGGACTGGCTGCGGCAGGGCAAGAGCCCCGACGGGTTCGATATGTTCGCGCTGGTGACGGACTTGCACGCCGTGACCGGGTAGGGGCCCTTTTTTCTGCGAAAAAGTCGCCCCGGCGGACCGCCGCGCAGTCTTTCTCGCACACCCGCGAAATAAATTCCGTGTGGGTCTTCGAACAAATCAGCGGGCGGCTCAGCCGAAACAACGCCACGTTGTGTTTTGGCTATAGCGGGCACGGCGACGGCGTCAACAATCCCGCTCTCGAAGACGTCGCCGATATCGGCCCGATCCCTCGCGGCGTTTACACCATGACCGCAGTCGAAGAGTCTCCGAATACGGGCCCTTTCTCGATCGTTCTCGTTCCGGATCCATGCAATCAGATGTTTGGCCGCAGCAATTTTCGGATCCACGGCGACGAAGTTACGCATCCCGGAGAGCATCTCGCATCCGAAGGCTGCATCGTATGCGATCGTTCGAGTCGAGAAGTCCTCTGGCGCTCCGGAGATCGCTCGCTTCAGGTCGTCGACACGCTGCGCACCGAAGACCAGGCCTGGCCCTATGCCTAAAGGATCCGGCCGCCGGCCGCTGCCGACCGCCGTCAAAAAGCTTCGCGGCAATCCGGGGCATCGTCAGCTCCCGCAGAACGAGCCTCAGCCCCAGCTCGGCCGCCCCGAGATGCCGCCGCATCTCGGCGCCATCGCCCAGGACGAATGGCAATCGATCGTGCCGCAGCTCGAGCTGCTGGGCGTGCTCACGCGCATCGACGGCAAAGCGCTCGCGGCCTACTGCCATTGTTACGAGCGCTGGATCGAGGCCGAAAAAGAAATCGCCGCACGCGGTCTGATCATCGAGGAAGACGTCTTCTCGCATCGCCAGGGGAAAAAGGGGCCTGTGACCGTTCTCGTCGGTACCAGGTACAAGCGCAACCCCGCCGTCAGCATCGCCAACGAAGCACTGAAGCTCATGCGCGCGTTCCTGATCGAATTCGGAATGACGCCGGCGGCGCGCACCCGCGTCCGCATCGAGAAACCGAAGGAAGCCGACCCGCTCGAGGATTTCCTCTCCGCCAAGGCCGCCGCGCACCCGACTCAGTAGCCCATGTCAAATAAACTTGACAGTGCCCGCGCGGCCAGCCCTGCCGAGAAATACGCCGGCGACGTCGCCGCCGGCCGCATCGTCGCCAGCAAGTGGGTTCGCCTCGCCTGTGAACGCCACCTCCGCGATCTCCGCACCGGCCGCGATCGCGGCCTGGTCTTCGATCGCGCCGCGGCGCAGCACGCGCTCGATTTCTTCGGTTTCCTCCGCCACAGCAAGGGCGAATGGTCCGGCAGTCAATTCGCGCTAGAACCCTGGCAGCAGTTCATCGTCTGGTCGCTCTTCGGATGGAAGCGCGCGGCCACCGGCCTGCGCCGGTTCCGCGTCGCCCACGTCGAGGTCGCGCGCAAAAACGGCAAATCCACGCTATGCGCCGGCATCGGCCTCTATTTGTTTTTCGCGGATGGTGAGCCTGGCGCAGAGGTCTATTGCGCCGCCACGAAGAAAGACCAGGCCAAGATCGTCTATGAGGAAGCCGTCCGCATGCGCAGCGCCTCGCCGGCGCTCGCCAAGCGCATCGCAAAATTCCGCGACAATATGAACGTCCCCGGCACGGCCAGCAAGTTCGAGCCGCTGGGCTCCGACGAAGACACCCTCGACGGACTCAACATCCACGGCGCCATCGTCGACGAGCTCCATGCCCACAAAAATCGCCTGCTCTGGGACGTCCTCGATACGGCCACCGGCGCCCGCCGCCAGGCGTTGATCTTCGCCATCACTACCGCCGGGTTCAATCGCGAATCGATCTGCTGGTCCCAACACGAGTACGGCGAGAAAGTGCTCGAGGGCATCGTCGAGGACGACACGTTTTTTCCCTTCATCGCCGCGCTCGATCCCGGTGATGACTGGCAGGATGAAAAGAACTGGCCGAAGGCTAATCCGAATCTCGGCGTCAGCGTCAAGCTCGACGACCTCCGCCGCCTGGCGCACAAGGCCTCGCAGGATCCCTCCGCGCTAAATTCATTTCTGCGACTACGCCTGAATGTCTGGACCAGCTCCGAAACCGCCGCGATCAAGGCCGAAGACTGGCGTGCCTGCTCCGGTGTCGCGGGCGCCGATCTCGCCGGGCGTCTCTGCTACGTCGCGATCGACCTCAGCTCCACTGAAGACGTCGCCGCGATGGTGAAGCTATTTCCGCCGGATGACGAAGAGGAGCCGTACCAGGTCCTCTGCAATTTCTGGGTTCCCGCGGAAAACGTCGAACGCAAAATCGCCGAGCACCGCGTGCCGTACGACGTCTGGATCCGCCAGGGATACCTGCAAACCACCGAGGGCAACGTCATCGACTATGACGTCATCCAGGAGCAGCTCCTGGCCGATTGCGAACGCTACCAGGTTCGCGAGATCGCCTTCGATCCCTGGAACGCCACGCAATTCGCAAACAATCTGCAGAAGGCCGGCATCGATCCCGAGATCCTCGTGAAGTTCCCGCAAACGATCTCGATGTTTGCGGAGCCCACCAAGCGCCTGCTCGGGCAGCTCATTCCGTCTCGCCGGCTGAACCATTTCGCCAATCCAGTGCTGGCCTGGATGGCGCTCAATCTCCTGGTTAAGGAAGACAACAATGGGAACAGGCGCCCGGTCCGCGGATCCGCACGCGGCAAGGTCGACGGCATGGTCGCGCTGATCATGGCGCTCGGCCGCGCTATCGCCAGTCCCGAGCCGGGCGGCTCGGTCTATGAAACCCGCGGGGTCCTCGTCCTGTGATCCAGATCGTGTCGGCCGCGAGCGAGACAACCCAAATGCATATGCACTTCGGACGCCACCAGGACATTTCGCGCTGTGATAAATGCAGCGCAGCGCTGCTCATCACCAGCCGCGGCAGCCTCGGCTGCCCTCACTGCGAGGAAGACACGCAGCTTCTGGTCGGTTCGACCCTCGCCGGGGCCCTCCGCAAATGCTGAAAACCGAAACCGGTTCATCCAGTGCCCGTGCGGCAGGCACCCGGCTGCCGTATCCCTGGGATTTCTTCATCGTCGCCGATCTCGTCATGGAGCGTATCGCCCGCGCACGTCGATTCTGGTCTGCCGCCGGACGCGAAGAGCGTCACGAGAAAAATCAACGCATCGCCATATCGCTCAGATGAGTCCTGCCCCCCACACCGAGGCGCTGGCCACCCCTGAATTTACCAGCGCCTCGGCTGCCTTCTCCGCCGGCGTGAGCTGGCGTGACATCGGCTTGCAACGCGAAGCCGAAGCAAGCCAGTACCTGCTCCGTGCCCGTGAACGCCGCAGCTCGCTCGAAAATCCTCAAAGCCCGCTTTCGTTTCCGGCCGAGTGGCTGCTCGATATCTTCAATGGCGGCCGCACCGATTCCGGGATTCGCGTCAGCGAACTCACCGCGCTGCAGGTGGCCACCGTATTCGCCTGCGTGAACCTGATCAGCTCCACGATCGGAGCGCTGCCGCTGCAGGTTTTCGAGCGCCTCATCACCGGCGAGCAAAAGCGCCTGGGCAAGCGCGTCGCCGTCGATCACGACCTGCACGATGTTCTGCACGACGAGCCGAATCCGGAGATGACCTCGATCACCTTCCGTCGGACGCTGCAGCTTCACATGCTGCTGTGGGGGAATGGTTATGCCGAGGTCCAGCGCGACGGCGCCAATCGCATCGTGGCGCTCTGGCCGCGCAATCCTGCCCGCTGCCGTCCGTACCGCACCGCGAAAGGCCTGCTGGTTTATCGCACGACCGAAGGCATTCATGAGCTCGTCGCCAATCCCGAGGATCCCGACGTCGCGATGACGAACGATCAGCCCGAGCGAACGATCTTCGCCGAAGACATGCTGCATATGCCCGGCCTCACGCTTGACGGCCGTCTCGGCAGCTCCACCATCTGGCTTTCCCGCCAGGTCGTGGGCTTGGCGCTCGCCGCCGAAAAATATGGCTCGAAATTCTTCGCCAACGGCGCCAGGCCTGGCGGTGTGCTTCAGGTTCCGAATGCGCTCAAGGACGTCGCCCGCGAGCAGCTCAAGCGCTCCTGGGCCGAGGCACAGGGCGGCGAAAACATGCACCGCGTCGCCGTGCTCGAGCAGGGCGTGCAGTGGAAAGAGACCGGTGGGAAAAATAACGAAGCGCAATTCCTCGAGACGCGCCAGTTCCAGAAATCGGAGATTTGTTCGATCTTCGCCGTCCCGCCCCACATGATCGGAGACACCGACAAAACCAATCGCGCCAATACCGAGCAGATCGGCGTCGAGTTCGTGAACTACACACTCGCCCCCTGGCTCGAATCCTGGCAGCAGGAGCTCAAGCGCAAGCTCTTCCCGAAGATCGGCCGCAACGCCAGCAGGTTTTTCGCGCAGTTCGATACGCGCGGACTGAAGATGCCCGACGCCAACAGCCGGAAGGAGTTTTATTCCGCCGGCCGCCAATGGACGTTCCTCTCGCCCAACGACATTCGCGAGATCGAGCACCTGAATCAGATCGACGAACCCTGGGCGGACGAATACCTCATTCCGATCAACATGGGCACCGCCGGTGCTCCGCCGCCGGCCCAACCGGCGCCACAAAATCCTCAGCAGGAGCCAAAACCATGAAGCGCGAGTACCGGGTCAATCGCCAGGCCGCCCTCCGCAAAAAGAAAGACGGAAACGGCATCGAAGGCCACGCCGCGGTGTTCAATCAGCTCTCGGTCGACCTAGGCGGATACCGCGAGCGGATCATGCCCGGGGCCTTTACGCGCCATTTAGGCACGAATCCCGATGTTCGGGCGCTGTTTAACCATGATCCCAACATCGTTCTCGGCCGCACCAGGTCGAAAACTTTGCGCCTGAAAGAGGACGACCAGGGTCTGCAATTTGACGTCGACCCGCCTGATACTCAGGCCGCGCGCGACGTCATGACCTCGATCGGCCGCGGGGATATAGATCAGTGCTCGTTCGGCTTCTACGTGCGGTCGCAGAAGTGGTCTGAGGAGCCGGATCCCGGTGACGCGGACGGCAAACGCAAAATGATTGTGCGCGAGATCCACGACGCCGAGGTTTTCGACGTTTCTCCGGTTACCTTTCCCGCCTATGAGGGCACGGACTGCAACACACGATCGCTATTCCCGGACGGCATCCCCGAGGAAGTCTCCTCGCACGTCCCCGAACTACGCGACGCAAAAACCAAAAAGGTCGACGGCGCCGATCTGCCCGCGAGCTCGTTCGCTTACGTCGGCGACAAAAACGACACGTCGACCTGGAAGCTGCCCATTCATTTCCCCGGCGACGTCGCGAAAACTCAATCGCACATCCGCAACGCGCTCGCGCGATTCAGCCAGACGAAGGGAATTCCCTCGGGAGAGAAGGACCGCGTCTGGCACCGCATCGTGGGCGCCGCCAAAGCTCACGGCATCCACGTGAGCGACGAGGAAGATTCTCGTTCGCGCCGCCTGCGCCGCGACGCCCAGGACGGCGATCCCGAAAACGACAAAAACGGTCCGGCCGGCATGGACGGTGACGGTGAATACGGCCAATGCGCATGCGACTGCTCGTCCTGCCAGTCTGGCATCTGCGCCAGTTGCACCGACGAGGATTGCGACGATGAGAATTGCGAGCATGACGGCGATTCGCCCGACGGCGATTCCGAGCGCGAACGCAAGCGTGTCGACCGACAGCGCATGAAGATGCGTCTGGAGCTCGCCAAACGAAATTGAACCTGCCCCGCCGCCTGGCGGGCACAGGAGAGCAGGGAGCTGCGCGATCGCCCGCCCAGCGGACCTGACACCACACACAAAAAGGAAAACCGACGATGCGAAAATCCGCAGAATTGCGGGAACAGCGCGCCAAGCTGCACGCCGACGCCGCTGAAATCCTGAAAAAGAATCCGCTGACCAAGGAAGACCGCGAGAAGTTCGACAAAATGATGGCCGATGTCGACTCGCTCAAGGCCGATATCGACCGTTACGAACGCGCCGAACGCGCCGAAGCCGAACTTGGAGCGCCGCTCGATCCGCAAGAGCGCGAGCGCATCAGCGAACCGGCACGCGTTGCCGCGATCGCCGAGTATCGCGACACCTTCGTCGGCCGCGGCCGCCCCGACGGCAATCACAGCAGCTACCTCGAGGCCATCTCGCCCGCCAATCGGCCCATCGTCCGGGAAATCCATCGCCGCTACTTCGAAGCGATGCGATTGATGATCGTCGGCCAGGCGAAAGACGAACACCGCGCCATCCTCGCCGGAACGCATCCCGAATTCCGCGACCTGGGCATCGGCTCGAACGCACTCGGCGGATACCTGGTTCCCCAGGGATTCGTCTACGAGCTCGAAATCGCCATGAAGTTTTTCGGCGGCATGCTCGAGGTCGCCCGCATCATGGATACGGCCACCGGTCAACCGTTGCCCTACCCGACGATGAACGACACGACCATAACCGGTGAGATCGTGGGTGAGGGTGTGCAGGTCGGCGACGCCGACGCGGCCTTCGGCCATCTTGTCCTGAATGCCTGGAAGTACAGCACCAAAATGGTCAAGGTCTCGCTCGAACTGCTGCAGGATTCCGCATTCGACCTCGAGGCCTACCTGAAAGAAGCGTTCGCGATTCGCCTCGGACGAATCCTGAACACGCATTTCACTACCGGCAGTGGAACGAATCAGCCCAACGGCATCGTCACCGCGGCGGTGGCCAATGACGGCACCCCGCAGGCCTGGGGCTCCGGATCCGGCCCCGGGATACCGCTCATCGCCGGCGGCTCCGCCGGAAACGATGGCGGAAGCGAAACGGGAACGAACTCGATCGGCTCGCAGGATCTCGTCAACCTCGAGCACTCCGTCGACCGTCTGTACCGCAAAGGCGCGCGGTACATGATGCACGACACGTCGCTGCGCTACCTAAAGCAATTGCTCGACAAATACGGCCGTCCGCTGTGGCTGCCCGGAATCGCGGCGAATGCCCCGGATACGATCAACGGCTATCCGTACACGATCAACAATGACGTCGCGCAAATCGCCGCGTCGGCCAACACGGTCCTCTTCGGCCGCCTCGACAAATACATCGTTCGCCGCGTGAAGGAGCTCTCGATCCTGACGCTGGTCGAGCGCTTCGCCGATTACGGCCAGCGCGCCTTCATCGGCTTCGCCCGGTACGACGGCAACCTGCTCGACGCTGGCACGCACCCGGTGAACTACCTCCAGCAACACAGCTAATCCCGATAAACAAAAAAAAGCCCGCGCGGTCTCTATCGACGGGATCGCGCGGGCAACTTACCCAAGCAGCCAGTCACAAGGAGAATATCGTGAACTGGATCAAAGTCCGCATTAAAGCCACCGGCCAGGTGCTCGATATGCTGCCGGCCGCGGCGCGCGCCATGGTCGCCGGCGGCACCGCCGAGCTCGTCGGTGATAGCAAATCTTCCCAGGGGCAGCCGCAAACCGCCGCGATCGAGCCGCGCAACGAGCGCGCCATCGCACCGAAGGCCTCCGCACGGCCACGCAAGGCGCGTAGATGAAAATCCGCGAATATCGTTTTGCGAAGGATCTGATCGTCGACGCCCTGCGCACCGGCGCCGAGCACCGCATTCGCATCACAGAGGGCCTGCCTGCGGACGCAAAGATCTTCGCCATCGCGCCGCTTCCCAGCGGGGAGATCAGCGTTCTCATCCATTCGGAGACGTTCGAGTCGACGCCCACCGAGGTGTTGCCGAGCGGCCGCGGCGTCGCGCCTTCGAAACCGTTCCCGATTCATACGATCGTCGTGCAAAGACTTTGAGAAATGTCCGCACTGGTCATTGAAACGCCGCCGGCCATCGAGCCGGTCTCGCTCGAACTCGCGAAAACGCATCTGCGCGTCACGCTCGACGACGAAGACAACGACGAACTGATTGCGCTCTACATCCAGGCCGCGCGCGAAAACGTGGAGGATTTCTGCGGACGTTCGCTCATCGACAAGGGCTACCGCCAGTCGCTCGACGCCTTTCCCTATTTCGTCGACACGATGATGTCCCAGCTCGCCTATCCGCCCAGCTATTACGCGCTGCCGCGCTATTCGACCACGCTGTGGAATTACTCGCAGATGATGAAGCTGTGGCGCTCGCCGCTCCGCAAGATCACCAAGATCGTGTACATATCGAGCGTCACACAGGCCCCGGCGAGCCTCTACCCCAAGCCGTTTCTCTGGCAGGCCAGTCAGGACTATTTCATCGGCGACCAGGTCCAGGATGCCAACGGCAATCTGCAGGAAGTAACCGCGATCGCCGCCAATCAGGAGAACGAAGACGGCTCGGCCACGAGCGGCTCCGCAATGCCGAGCTGGGCCACGGTCCTGAACGGAACTACCGCCGACGGCCCGCTCACTTGGACCTGCGTCCAGATACCTGCGCCGGCCGGGGATTTTCTCTATGATCCGGATTCCGAACCGCCGCGCATCTTTCCCCTGGCCGGCCAGCAGTGGCCGCCCGTGCTGTACGTTCCCAACGCGGTGCAGATTCACTTCACTGCCGGATATGGCGCTGCCGCTGACGCCGTTCCGGCGCTCGCGAAGCTTTCCATTTTGCACATGATTGCCAACTGGTACGAGAACCGCGAATCGACCTCGGCCGCGAGCCTGAAGGACATTCCCAACCACCTTCAGGACGCGCTCTGGAGCATCCGCGTGCTCGACTATGCGCCCACTAGAGGCTGAACCGGCAGGCTGATGGCTCCTATATCGCTAGAGGCTGGCAAGCTCCGGCACCTGATCTCAATCCTGCAGGTGGCGCCGGCGCAGGATAGCTTTGGCGGCGTCAGCACCGATCAGGCGACCGAGACGATCTATGCTCGCGTCTGGGCCAACGTCGAGACGCTCACCGGCCGCGAGCTGTATGCCGCCCAGCAGAAGGTCAGCCAGGTCACGCACCGCATAACGATGCGTTATATGCCCGGCATCGTCGCACGGATGAACATCGGCTTCGGGACGCGCCTGTTCCAGATCCAGGCGGTCGAGAATCCAGACGAGCGGCCGCATGTACTCATCCTGCTCTGCATCGAACGAGACAATTCAGCTCTGGAGACACCACCTACCCCGTGAAGTAGCGCCGTCAACAAAGTCACAAAAAAGGAGAAACTCGCATGAACTTCCGCAAAATCGCCGCGCTCTGCCTGGTGACGATGCTCCTCGCCGTTCTTCCAATCTGGGCCGCCAATACCGTCATCACCACCCAGACCCCAAAGGGACCTTATCCCGGGACGGTCTCGGCCGGAGGCCTCGACTTGACCTGGACGGCTGCGGACACCGTCAACGGCAATGCGTTCGTCATGACCGGCCACGAAATTCTGCTGATGTGGAATCCGGATGCCTCCGCGCACACCGTGACCATCAGCAGCGTGTCCGACGTCCGCAATCGCACAGGTGACGTCACCAACTACTCGATCGCTGCGACGACCATCTCCGCATTCAACTTCGTCGGTCTGACCGACGGTTGGCAGCAGTCGAACGGCCAGGTCTATTTCTCATCCAATTCAAACCTGATCAAGTTCGCCATCATCACAGAACCGCGTTAATTGGCTTTCGTCACCGAATTCGAGGTCACGGGCTTCGACGAGCTGCAGGCGAAGCTCAACGATCTTCCGCTGCGCGCATCGCGCCGGATACTCCGCTACGGTTTGCTCGCCGCGGTCGAGATCTGGCGCCGCGAAATGGAAGCCACGGCACGCCGCGGCATCCACGTCTTTCGCGTGGCCGGCAAGCCCGTCGACAAGGTGTTCGGCTACGTCGCCGGCCACATCGGCGTGAAGGCAAAGGTCAACAGCGATCTCGAGGGCAGCGCCAGCGTCGGTCCGGTCAAAAAAGGCTTCTGGTCGATGTTCATGGAATTCGGCACGCACCGCATGGGCGCGATGCCGTTCATCCGCCAGGCCTTCGAATCACGCCAGGCTGACGTCCTCGAGGAATTCAAGATCGAGATCTCGGCCGCGCTCGATCGCGAGGGAATGAAGCTGTCCTGAGCCCCCATGCTCGCCGAGGGACTCTATTCGTTTCTGTCGGCCGCCGCGTCGCTCACCGCTCTGCTCGGCACGCCGTCGTCCCGCACCGACGGAACTTCGGGAATTTTTCCGGTGCAGATGCCCGAGGCCACGGTGATGCCCGCGATCGTGATCACCCAGATCGCGGGGCAAGGCAATCCGGTGATGGAGGGCGCGGATCCGCTGCATACCGCGCGCGTGCAGTTCAGCTGCTACGGCAAATCGTTCGCGGACGCAAAGCAGCTGGCCACCGCATTGAGGCGCTATCTCGAGGGCTGGCAGGGAACTCTGCCCGACAGAACCGAAGTCGACAGCGCGATTCTTGTGCTCGAGTCCGACGGCTTCGAAGTCGCCCCGTACATTTTCCATTGCCCCATCGATTTTGAAATCTCTTACCGGGACACCGGTGACTAGGAGCTAGAAGATGCCGACACCAACGCAGAGTTTCGTAGCGCAGGGCCTGCTGCTCAACCGCGGCAACGCTGACGGGCCGCCGGAGACCTTTAGCACCATCGCGGAAATTACCAAGGTCGACCTGAGCGGTGGCAAGACCAAGATGGAAGATGCCACCAATTTCGACTCGCAGGGCTGGGCCGAGAAAATTCCTGGCATCACTGACGCCGGCGAGATCTCCGTCGAGGGCAATTACCTCGGCAACACCGACGTCTCACAAAAAAACCTCGAGGCCGATTTCGAGGGCAAAATAAAGCACAACTGGAAGATTGTCCTGCCCGGCGGCCGCGGCACGTGGGGCCCCTTCGCGGCCTACGTGACCGCCTTCGATCCCTCGCTGCCGAACGATAAGAAATCAACGTTCAAATTGACGCTGACGATCACCGGCAGCCGTTCGTTCGCCTAAATCGACATTCCGGGACGCAGCACCGCGGCCCGAAAACTCAAAAAGGAGAAACAAACCATGCTTTTCGCAACCGTTCTGTTTTTCGTGGCCGCGCACAAGCTCCTCGCGTTTTTGGCGTTCAGCGTGTTCGCGGTCGGGGCAGTGACCTCAAACCGTGTCGCCTCCACGTCGCCGGACTCTCCGACGACGCCCGTGCAGGCGTTCGATTCCGCTTTCGGCGCGGCCGAGTACACGGCGGCGGGAGCGATCGCGCAAAAGGAAGGCTACGTTTTCCTCAAAGCGGGATCCGCGGCCGCCATGACGCTGGTCGCCCCAACGGCCGGAGCTCCCTCCGCCGGCGGCGATGACGGCAAAGAGATCACCATCATCGCCGAGGATGCCTTCGCCTATACCGTCACGACGCCGTCGAACAAGATCAACGGGGCCAAGCACGTGGCCACGTGGACCGCGGCGATCGGCAACGGCATGACCATGATCGCGTTCAATGGCATCTGGTACGCGGTCGTCCTCACCGGCGTCGCCCTGACGTAGTTCCGTTTTATTCACCGAGGCGGACCCGAGTCCCGAGTCCGCCTCGCCGCAGTTCGGGTGTCCCCATGAAAAAGCTGCTGGCGATCTTCGCCCTATTTGCAGCGCTCGCGCTCGTTCCCTGCGCGCGCGCTCAAAATTTCACCACGGTCACGGCGACGCATATCCAGGATGCGTCCGGCAACCTCATCGCTTCGGGCACGATCTGTTTCCTGGGCACGGACACAAACGATGTGGCCATCCCATTCCGCGTGGGGGGCGGAGGCCAGGCCATATTGCAGGAGACCTGCGCTCCCGTTTCCGCCGGTGCAATCGTCGGCACCTTCCAGGTCGCCAATCCCGCCAACACGTCGCCGGCGAACGTGGCCTATCGGGTCACGGTGACCAGCCCGCGCGGGAATCTCCGCTACAACGTCGTCCAGTTCACCGGAACGTCATTCAATTTCGATAATTACGTTCCCACCTTCCCGCCGATCGCTCTCGGACAGTCCGTCAGCAATCTTCAGGTGGCAAACTTGACGATCACCGGCACCTGCTCCGGATGCGGCGGCGCCGGCAGCTCGATCTTTACTTCGTTCCAGTTCGGCGGAAACACCGCCATCACCGGCAGTGGCAATTACCTCCAGCTGACCGGATCTGCGATTTTCAGCCTCACGCAGAGCGGATCAGGCACCTCCCTCAGTCCCTTCGTCGATACCATCGCGCTCGCGAGCCAGGCTCAAAATCTTTTCCTTGCGTCTCCGAATGGCGGCTCCGGGACGCCGACGTTTCGCGCGATCGTCGCAGCGGATATCCCGGCAGGATCGAGCTGCAGCGCTGGCCAGTACATGACCGGCATCGCCGCGGGCCTGGCGGTGAACTGCGCGCAGATCGCCTATTCGCAGATCTCCGGCACGCCGACCATCTATTACCAGACGGTCCAGGCAAACACGGTCGCTCAGACGCAGCGCGCCAATCTGAACTTCACCACGAATTTCTCGCTCGCCGATTCAGCGGTTAACAACCGCACCACGGTCGATCTCGCCGCCACCATCAGCGCGAATACTTCCGGAAACGCAGCCACGGCCACGGCGCTCGCATCCACGCCATCGCAGTGCGGCGCAAATAATTTCGCGACGGGCATCGCCGCCAGCGGGAACGCGAATTGCTCGCAGCCAGGCTTTTCGAATCTCTCGGGCTCGATCGCGCTCGGACAGACACCGCTCACGACGCTTGGCGACATTCTGTACGTGAACGCCACGCCGGCGCTGGCGCGTCTGGCGGGCAATACCAGCTCGACGAAGCAATTTCTGACGCAGACGGGAAACGGCACGATCAGCGCGGCGCCGAGCTGGGCGGCGATCGCAGCGGGCGACATCCCCTCGGGCTCGAGCTGCAGCGCCGGCCAGTACATGACCGGGATCGCCGCAGGCCTGGCGGTGAATTGCGCCCAGGTCGCCTATTCACAGATCTCCGGCACGCCGACCATCTACTACCAGACCGTGCAGAACGCCGCAGGAACAGCACAGACGCAGCGGCCGACCATACAGTTCACGGGGACCGCCGTCACCAGCGTCGCAGACGACAGTGCCAACAATCGCACCGTGGTGACGCTCACCGCCGGAACAGGCGGATCGGGATGCAATCCTCCGGGCACATCGGGAGACGTTCTCTATGACGGCGGAGGCGGGGCCTGCAATGACTTCTCTCAGCTCACCATCAGCGGCAATACGCTCACGGGCGGAGCGAGCCTCACTGCCGACCTAAGCTCGATCACGCTTCTCAAAATACCCTCCGCGACGCGCGTGCCTGGGACGACTCACGGCGTCATCCTCAGCGAAGGAGCGGCTGCGAATTATGTGACCACCGCGACTGGCGTGGCGGGCCAGGTCCTCATCTCCAATGGCGCCGGAGCGGATCCGACATTCCAGGATCCGATCGTCAGCTACAACTATGTGAACCTTTTCAACGCCGCATCCGCCACGGCCACGCAGACCAGTTCCGTCACGCGCGTGAGCACCTTCGGGCAGTACGGCGAACTGATCGTCACCTGGGCCTCGATCACCGGTTCGCCCTCGAGCTGCCAGATTCAAATCAAAGCTGCGGATTCGCTCGGCAACGTTACGAATAACGGCTCGGCCGTCGCTGTCAGCCCGGCGAACGGCACGAGCGCGATCCTCTTCACACCATCGATTTACACGTCCGCGCAGATGCAGGCGGTCTATTCCTGCAGCGCCTATCCCTCGACCGGCACGTTCTCAGTCGATTTCGTGCCCTCGATCACGGTCTACACCGCGCAAGGGCCGCAGGGAGCGCAGGCCGCGCCCTGGTGGATGAGGCCGACCGACGGTACCAACTCAATGCCGATGATGGACGCGGCGGCGCGTGCGGGATTCCAGAAGATCACCGATGGAACGAACACGGCTGCGGTGAAAGCGGCTTCGACAGCCGCGGTCGCGACCGATCCCTCGCTTGTCGTACAGATTTCGCCCAATCAGCCAGCCTTCACCATTAATGCCGCGCAATCG
>Ga0070741_10002300_pt1 | contig 52277 bp, 50 predicted proteins | sample Coa_R1_4_FD_66440 | JGI IMG/M metagenome (GOLD analysis project Ga0070741, IMG submission 66440) | Surface soil microbial communities from Centralia Pennsylvania, which are recovering from an underground coalmine fire - Coalmine... | ecosystem: Environmental > Terrestrial > Soil > Unclassified ... | reverse complement strand
CGGGGACAGAGCTTCGTCTATGAACTTCTGTACGACGGCGCCGGCAAGACGGGACGGCCATTCTTGATGGGACTGATCGACGCTACGACGCTTGGCCGGGAGGATGCAAAGGGCGAGTGGACACCGAGATGAGCGCGTTCGCCGACGGCAGGATCAAGGCCGTCCATCCAACGGTCTACGGCTACGGCGACGGGATGCGCAGCGTCCAGTGCAACGGCAGCGTCTATCCCTCGGGGTTCCGCACGCGCGATGGGAGACTCTGGTTTCCGACTGTCGACGGTGTGGCGACGGTATGGCCTGACGCTCCGCTGCACCTCAGCAGCGGGCCGCCGCCGTTGAAGATCGAGTCGGTCGTGGTCGATGGGCACATGATGCCTTCGCCGTCCGAGCTGAAGATCGAGCCCGGCACGAAACAGATCGAGATCCACTACGCGGCGCTGACGTATTCACTCCCGGAGCGCGTGGATTTCCGCTACCGGCTCGAGGGATTCGACAGCGACTGGGTCGAAGCGGGCAATCGCCGTGTCGCCTACTACACGAACGTCCCGCCGGGCACGTACACGTTCCATGTGATCGCCGCGAATGCGGACGGCGTCTGGAACCGGACGGGCGCATCGCTTCCGCTCAAGCTCGAGCCGCGCTTCGTGCAGACGATCTGGTTCCCGCTGCTGATCCTCATTCTGGTTCTCTCGACCGTCTGGTTCGTGCAGCAGCGGCGGGTGTACGTGATGCGCAGACGCGAGCAGGAGCTCGTCGATATCGTCGCGGAGAGAACGCGCGAGATCCAGGCAGCGCTGCACGAAGCGGAGGAAGCGCGGCGGAAGGCCGAGGGACAGGAAGAGATGCTGGTCAAGGCGCTGGACGAGGCGGAGGCCGCGAATCGCGCCAAGAGCATTTTCCTGGCGAACATCAGCCATGAGCTGCGCACGCCGCTCAACGCGATCATCGGATTCTCCACGGTGCTGGAGATGAGCGGCGACAAGTCGATGAATGAGCGGCAGCGGAAATTCATTCACAACATCAACACGTCGGGTGAACATCTGCTGTCGCTGATCAACGACATCCTCGATCTGGCGAAGGTCGAGGCGGGACAGATGACGATGGAGACCGAACAGGTGTCACTCGTCGAAGTGTTCGATGCCGTGGTGCGTGTGATGCGCGGTCTCACGCTCCCGCGCAACATCACGCTGGAGATCGATGCCGAGCATGACATCGGCTCGATGATCGCCGATCCGATCAAGCTGAAGCAGATCATCTACAACCTCGTGTCGAATGCGGTGAAGTTCTCGCCCGACGGCTCGGCGATCCGCATCGTGGCGCGGAGACTCACGGCGGATGTCTCGCCGCTGCGGCAGGCTTCGGTGTCGATTGCCGTGGTGGATCACGGCATCGGGATCGCGCCGGAACATCAGGAGCTGATCTTCGAGGAGTTCCGGCAGGTGCAGCATCCTTCGATGAAGCGCGCCGCCGGAACCGGTCTGGGGCTGGCGCTCGTGAAGAAGCTCGTGGCGATGCACAACGGGATGGTGAAGGTGGAGAGTGCGATCGGTGCGGGGAGCACGTTCACGATCATCCTGCCGGCTGTGCCCGCTGTGGCGGCGGTAACAGCTTCGCAACAGCAGAGCGCCGCGCGCGTTTCGTGAGCCGGACCACCCGTACAATGCCGGGCAGTCCAAACCCCGGAGGAATTCCCGATGCGCAAGCTGTTGGCCGTTGGTGTCGCTGTTGCGCTGTTCGTTGTGGTGTCGTTCGCTGCCGATGGAGTGAAGATGTCGCCGGCGAAGATGGCGCTGCTGTCAAAGGTTAGCCAGAAGATCGCGCAGTGGGGGCACGATCCCGCAATCGTCGCCGCCGTGCGTGCGCAGAATGCGAAGGCTGTTTCTGTCGCAGAGTTGAAGAAGATCAATGCGGCGTGGTCGGCGGGCGGCGAAGAGCAGCTCGCGATCTCGATGCTGCAGGGGCCCTGTGCCGATCGCCTCCACCAGTTCGTCAGCCAGGGTGCGTTCACCGAAGCGTTCGTGATGGACGAGCGGGGCGCAAACGCGTGCATGACGAATCGCACGACGTACTACTGGCGCGGCGAGATGCCCAAGTTCCAGAAGGCGTTCGACAACGGCAAAGGCGCCGTGTTCATCGATGAGCCGAAGTGGGATGAGAGCGCGAAAGCCCGCCTGGTGCAGGTGTCGGTGCCGGTGGTAGACGGCGGAAAAGCGATCGGCGTGCTGACGGTGGGTGTGAACGCGGACGCGCTGGGGAACTGATTCGTGGTCAGCGGGCCCGCGGTTGCGCGGGCTCGATCGCAGAAAATAGAAACGCCGCTCGATCGCGAGGACCTGAGCGGCGTGAATTGAGTTCGTCATGGTAGGCCCTAGCGGACTCGAACCGCTGACCTCCACCGTGTCAAGGTGGCGCTCTAACCAACTGAGCTAAGGGCCTGTGGGTACAGGTGACTGCGGCCAACGAATGAGGGCGTGTTGCTATTCCCTCACCGAGGGGCAGAAGCATAACCGGCGGAGAGCGCCGAGTCCAGAGGGTTAGAATCGTCTCGAATCGGGACGAAAGTTGGCGACTCTCAGACGTTGTGATTCCGACATTCCTTCCGCGGAAGTCTCGCTCGACGGCCGCGCCGAGACCTGGATCGGACGCTCGCCGGAAAACGAGATCGTGCTTCCTGACAGCGAAGTCTCGCGCCGTCATGCGAAGGTCGTTCGCGACTCCGACGGCTGGTCCATCGTCGACAACGGCAGCCAGAACGGCGTGGTCATCGCCGGCCGCCGCGTCAGCTCCCACCGCCTCCGCGACGGCGACATCATCCGCATCGGCACCTACGACCTGCAGTTCGCAGCGCATTCGCCGGGCATGGCCGCGTGCGTCCGCTGCGGCGTCGAGATCGAGCAGGGGAGCCGCTTCTGCCGCAAGTGCGGCGCGCCTCAGGATTTCGTCCAACCCGTCGCCCCCGCACCACCACCACCACCACCACCACAACAACAACAACAACAACAACCACAACAACCCCAACCAGCCGTTGCACCTCCGCCCGGCGGCAGGCAGCCGGCAGCAGCCAGCAGGAAACCCATCTCCGGATTCGCAGTGGGCTGCCTCGTCGCTTCGATCGTTCTCCTGCTCGCGACAGCCGGCGTGTCGCTCTACGTCCTCTACGTCAACGGCTATCTACCGTTGCGCTGAACGACAGCCGGACATAAGTTCCTTTCCATTCGACCGAAAGGAGAGTCTATGAAGCGATCCGGGATCAGTGTGTCTGTCCTCGTGCTCCTCGTGCTCCTTGGTTCCTCTCTCGCGGTGTACGCAGCCGACAAAGACCTCGTCATGAAGGCCGACTCCATCAAGTGGGAGGATGGTCCGATCAAGGGCACGCACGTCGCGAAGCTCTGGGGCGATTGGACGAAAGGCGGCGAGTATGGGGTTCTCGTCCGCTTCGACGCAGGCCTCATGAATTCGATGCACATGCACACGCAGACACTTCGGATCTACGTCATCAAGGGAACCTTCGTGCATCAATCAGAAGGTGGCGTGGAGGAGAAGGCGGGGCCGGGTTCGTACGTGATGCAGGTCGGCGGCGGTCACCACATCAGCGGCTGCGCCGCGGGCGCCGATTGCGAGTTCTTCATGATGTCCGAGGACAAGTTCGATATGACGCCGATTCCTCCGAAGGGACGAGGAATGAGGAGTGAGGGATGGCGGCCTGGCCATCCCTCGCTCCCTCCATCGCTTTCATGATGTCGATCGCGTCGAGCTCCATTCCTGACAGGAACACCTTCTTCAACTCCTCGCCGTACTTTTGAACGAGCGCTTTGTTGGATTCGGGTACGGACGCGAGCTGCTGCTGCAGCGCGTGCGCGGAGTCCGTCAGCGCCTCGCGTCCATCCGTCATCGACTTCTTCGCCCGCTCCAGCTCTTCTCGCTGTGCCGCCGGCGTCGCGGGGTCATTCAATTTCGCATCGATCTGGCGCACCGATTCGTCGACTCCTCTGCGAACCTCGGCACCCCAGTCGGCGCGCTGCTCTTCCGGCTTGAATCCCTGTGCCACCATCGCGGTGTAGATGTTGAGGTGCACCCAGTTGTATTCGTCGAAGGACATCGACTGCGCTTCGAGCGCGGCGATCTCCGCATCGCGCAGACGTCCGGCGCGACTGAAGAAGTTCCACTTCAGCAGGAATCCGGCGGATGGTTCTTTCGCCGGCTCCCGCTGCATGTCGGCGGCCATCTCCGTGTCGATCTCGTACAGCGCCCGCTTCACGGCCAGGAACTGCTGGATCTGCCGTTCGGTCAGCGTACCGCCGGCGGGGGGAGTAAAGGGATGGGAGGCGCGGATGGCCGCCGCGCGTTTTCCGAAAGCCCCTTCGCCGTCGGCCGCGATGTTGTGCAGCAATCCCTCTGCGTCCGAAACGTTGGCCATGGTCTGCAGCAGCGTTCCGCCGTCGACGTTCAGCTTTTCTTTCGCCTTTCGATAGCCGACATAGACGGCCGTCGACACGCCGATGACGGCGGAGAGGCCGGTCAGAAGGATGGCGAGGATGATCGCTTTCGCGGTGGTCATCGTCTAACCAGCGGCTGCAGCCATGCGCAGCGCGGCCCACGCCAGCAGCCGCGTCGAATCGAGCGTCGGCAGGGGTGAGCTCTTGTCGTCGATGATCAGCGGGATCTCGGTGCAGCCGAGGATGACGCCGTCGCAGCCGGCGGTCTTGAAGCGGGTGATGAGCTGCTGGAAAAACGCCAGCGACGACGGCTTGAAGACGCCGCGCACCAGCTCCTCCATGATGATGCGGTTCATCTCCCCTTTTTCCTTCTCGTTCGGACGCACGACGTCGATCGAGTACTTCGCGAGCTTTTCCGGGTAGAGCTCGCTGTCGACGAGCCACCGCGTGCCGGTGAGCCCGAGGCGATGGAAACCGCGCGCGTGCGCCTCGGTGGCGACGACGTCGGTGATGTGGAACCAGGGAAGCGGACTGCGGCTCTCGATGCGCGCCAGCGCCTGATGAATCGTGTTGTCCGGACAGATGAGAATGTCCGCACCCATCGCCTCGAGTTTTTTCGCGGAGATGAGCATCAGCTCCCCGACGCCGTCCCAGTCGCCCGCGTTGATGCAGCGCATGTATTCCGACAGCGGATGCGTGTGCATCGACACCTCCGGATGGTGCCGCGGGTCCGCACAGATCGTCCGATAGCAGAGCGCCGCGCCCTCCGCGGAACAGGCGACGATTCCGATGTGCAACGGCATTGTCTTGACCATTGTCGCGCCGGAGGCAGACAATTCAGCCTCAACCATAACCGAAATTTTTGCTGTGAAAGGGGCTCCTGTATGAAAACCCTCGTGACGAGACTCGTGCTGTTTGTCGCGATCTGCTTGTTTGCGACCCCCGGTTTGGTGCTCTTTGCCCAGGAAAACACGGAAAAGAAGGACGATCAGAAAGCAGCCGAGAAACCGAAGGTGAGCGAGGAGATGGTCGTCACCGCCACCAAGCGAGAGGAGAAGATCCAGGACATTCCGATCTCGGTCGCGGCGCCGAGTGAGAGCGATCTTCGCGACCGCGGCGCGGAAACCATCGAAGACGTCGCGGCCAACGTCGCCGGCTTCACGGTCCAGAACCTCGGGCCGGGACAGAGCCAGGTGGCCATGCGCGGCGTCTCGTCCGGACAGATCGTGCGCGATCAGCCGGGCGTGAAAGAGCAGGTCGGTGTCTATCTCGACGAGTCGGTCGTTTCGCTGTCGCTGTTCACGCCGGACATCGACCTCTTCGACCTGAGCCGCGTCGAGGTGCTGCGCGGACCGCAGGGCACGCTGTTTGGTGCCGGTTCCGAGTCAGGCACCGTCCGTTACATCACGAATCAGCCGAAGCTGAAGACCTCGGAGTCGGCGGCGGAGTTGTCCGTCGACACGATCAACTCCGGAAGCAACGGCGGCAGCGCGAAGTTCGCGTCGAACATTCCGATCAGCGATACGTCCGCCGCGCGCGTCGTCGGTTACTACACCCGCTACGGCGGCTACATCGACGCGGTGCAGCCGAGTCTGAAGGTCAACAAGGATGTCAACGAAGGCTATCGCGCGGGCGGCCGCCTGTCGTTCCTCTTCAAGCCGGACGACAAGCTGAGCATCACGCCGCGCCTGCTCTATCAAAAGATCGACATGAACGGCTGGAACCGCGTCGACATCTTCAACATCCTCGGTAACCCCTACACGACGACGCGGCCGAAGGTGACGCTCGGCAATCGGAACCAGTTCACACAAATTGAAGAGCCGACGACGGACAAGTTCACGCTCGGCGATCTCAATCTTTCCTACAACCTCGGCGGCGGAAACACGCTGACGAGTGTGAGCTCCTACACGAACCGCAACATCCTCGTCATTCGCGATGCGACCGCGCTGACCGCCAGCATCACCGGCGGGACGATCGGCCTCGGGCCTGCGGTCTACAACCTCGACGCGCCGCTCTACGATGCGACGAAGGCGAAATCGTTTACGGAAGAAGTCCGTTTAGCCGGCGGCTCCGACAACCTGCACTGGCTGGTCGGCGGGTTCTATGCGCACAACACCCGTCACTATGGCCAGAACCTGCCGGTCATCGGATTTACGGCGGCCAGCGGCATTCCGACCGCCGGAACGAAACTGGCGAAGACGGACGAGCTGTACAAGTCCGACCTGCACTACAAGCTGCGCCAGGAAGCGCTGTTCACGGAAGGGACGTACGCGGTGAATCCGCGGTTCGAAGTGACGGCGGGCCTGCGCTATTACAACTTCAAGGAAGACCGCAATCAGGTGTTCGACGGAATCTTCTCCGATCCGAACGACAGCGTCGGATCGGTGAGCGCGAACGGCATCGCGCCGCGCGTGATGGCGAACTTCAAGCTGAACGACTCCACCCGTTTTTACGCGCAGGCGTCGAAGGGTTTCCGTCTCGGCGGCATCAACGATCCGCTCAACACGCCGCTCTGCTCGCCGCAGGATCTGGTGACGTTCGGCGGCTTCGGCACGTGGGATGACGAAACGCTGTGGAACTACGAGATCGGTTCGAAGTCGAACATCATGAACGGGCGCGGCACGTTCAACGTCGCGCTCTTCACGTCGCACGTGAAGAATCTGCAGGCGACGGTGACCGCCGGCACGTGCTCTTCGCGTCTGGTGTTCAACGTTCCGAGCGCACGGGCGACGGGCGCTGAAGCGGAATTCGCGACGTCGATCAACGACAACTTCGATGTTGCTCTCTCGGCGAATCACACCGATTCGAAGCTGCGGTCGACGATCGCCAGCGCCGGGATCCACAGCGGCGACCGCATGCCGAGCGTCCCGCAGGACCAGTGGTCGGCGGCGACGACGTATCGCATTCCGATGTCGAACATGGTGGGCTATTTCAGCGGCGTCTATCAGCATGTCGGCGACCGCTTCACGCAGGTCGGCGATGAATCGCTGGGAAGCGCGGCGACGATCAGCCTGACGACGTTCAAGGGAACGATCGGCGGGCCGCTGACGCAGAACACGTTCACGTTCGATCCGAAGCTGCCGGCGTACGACATCGTGAATGTCCGCTTCGGCGTTCTGAAAGGGAAGTGGGATACGGCGCTCTTCGTGAACAACCTCACGGACGAGAAGGCGCGTCTCGCGCTCGATCGCGAGCGCGGCTTCCGCGCGCGCGTCGGTTACATGACGAATCAGCCCCGCACCATCGGAATCAGCACACGCGTCACTTTCTGATTTGACCCTGTCTCGACGAGACTTTCTCGCAGGCCTCGCGGCGGCCCCGTTAGCGGGCCGCCGCGGAGCGGCAGGCGGATCCCAACCACGCGTTGCAGTCGCCGGCGCAGGTGCATTCGGTGGTTGGGCTGCCTTGCACCTCCTGCGTTCCGGAGCGCATGTGACGCTGCTCGACCGGTGGGGGCCGGGCAATGCGCTGGCCAGCTCCGGCGGACGCACGCGCGCGATCCGCGCGGTATATGGCGCGGACCGCATCTACAGCGAGATGGTGAAGCGCGCCTTCGAGTTGTGGGCCGCACTCCCGGCGACGGCGGCTGAGCCGCTCTACGTCGAGAGCGGCGTGCTGTGGATGCACCGCGGCGACGACGCGTACGTCCGTGCCTCGGCGCCGATCCTCCACGACCTCGGCTTCGCGATCGACGAACTGGCACAGGACGAAGCCGCTCGGCGTTATCCGCAGATCGATTTTCGCGGCGTCAGGTCGGTATGGCTCGAACGAAAAGCAGGCGCGCTCTACGCGCATCGTGCGTGCGCGGCCGTGCGGGATCTCTTCGTCCAGGCCGGCGGGCGATATCGGACCGCGACCGCAACGCCGGGGCGAATCGAGCATGGAACGATGAAGTCGCTGCGAAGCGGCGACGGCTCGCGCATCGAGGCCGACGTTTTCGTGTTTGCATGCGGTCCGTGGCTCGGGCAGTTGTTCCCGGACGTGATCGGCGACCGCGTACGGCCGACGCGGCAGGAGATCTATTACTTCGCCACGCCGAAGGGCTCCGAAGCATACAAGTTGAGCAATCTTCCGATCTGGCTGGATTTCGGGAAGCGGATCGTCTACGGCATTCCGGATCCGGACGGCCGCTCATTCAAAGTCGCGGACGACACGCGCGGCGAGACGATCGATCCGACAACCCAGGATCGGACGCCGCGCTCGGAGGGCATCGAGCGCGCCCGGCAGTTTCTTGCGGAGCGTTTTCCCGAGCTCGCGACTGCCCCGCTCGCGTCGGCTGAAGTTTGCCAGTACGAGAACAGTCCCGACGGAAACCTGATCATCGATCAGCATCCCGAAGCGCGGAACGTCTGGATTCTGGGCGGCGGCTCGGGGCATGGGTTCAAGCTCTCGCCCGTCGTTGGCGAAATGGCGGCGGGAGCGATCCTCGAAGGAAAGCGGCCGCCCGAGGGGTTCCGGCTGGCGCGTCTGGCGGGCGCAACCGCGCGGAAAACGCAGTTCGACTGACGATTCGTTGACGTAATTTCCGCGCTCCGTTTTTAGTCGTATACTGATTTTGGTCCAGCCAAAAGAGGGAATGTTGAAATCGGAACGGCGACACGTTGCGCGCATCCAGCTCGATGCACCGATTACGACGAAAGTATCGACGTCGCGTGTGACCCTCCTGGATCTCAGTCTCGATGGCGCCCGCATCGAGCACAATTTCCCCCTGTCGCGCGGCAAGCAGCTCACGCTGCATCTCGAGCATCTCGGCCAGCACATCGACGTCCAGTGCGAAGTGCGCCGGTGTGCGCTCGTGCAACGCGACGGCGTCATCGACTACACCTCGGGCCTCCATTTCGTCTCGGTCAACCCTGACTCGATGATCGTGCTTCGCGAGATCATCGCGGATACGGTGAAGCGTGATTTCGATGCCCGCCGTGAGCTGCTGTTGAAGATCAAGAAGTAGCAGACCTTCCAGAATGCCAGAGCACTTCGAAGTGCCCGCGGGAACCGAGATCGCGCACTACCGCGTCGACAAGAAGATCGGCGCGGGAGGAATGGGCGAGGTCTACAAGGCGGTCGATCTCACACTCGATCGTCCCGTTGCTCTGAAGGTGCTTCCTCCTGCATTGCTGAGCGAAGCGGACCGCGTCCGGCGATTCGTGCAGGAGGCGAAGTCCGCATCGGCACTGAATCATCCGCACATCGTCACGATCTACGAGATCGGGCAGGCCACCGTCGAGAACCATCAGGTGCACTACATCGCGATGGAATTCATCGATGGCCAGACTCTGCGCGGCATGATTCAGAAGAATCCGCTGCCGGATCTGCTGCGGGTGCTGGCCCAGGTGGCCGACGGTCTCGCAAAAGCGCACGGCGCGGGGATCGTGCACCGCGATCTGAAGCCCGACAACATCATGATCACGACCGACGGTTACGCGAAGATCGTCGACTTCGGTCTGGCCAAGCTGACGGAGCAGGCGCAGAAAGAGCGCGGGAACGTGGCATCGGGAATCACGCAGCAGGGGTTCGTCGTCGGCACGATCGGCTACATGTCGCCGGAGCAGGTCGAGGGTCTTCCGGTGCAGCCGTCTTCGGACATCTTCTCGTTCGGATGCATTCTCTACGAGTGTGCAACGCGCCGGCGGCCGTTCGAGTCGTCGCTGGCGATCGACACGCTGCACAAGATCATGTTCGCCGAGCCTCAGCCGATTCTTACGGTGCGTCCGGACGCGCCGCTGTCTCTGCAGCCGATCATCGATCTTTGTCTGCGCAAGAAGCCGGAGGAGCGCTACGGCAGCATGCGCGACATCGCGGCTGCGTTGCGGCAGGTCGATTCGGGTGCCCTGCCGACGCCGGCCCAGCAGGGGGAGCAGCCGACGGTCATGCTCAATGCGCCGTCGCTGACACCCCAACCAGCCGCTGCACCTCTGCCCGTGGCGACGCCTGCACCGGCGGCGCCGCCTGTCGCCGCACCGCGTCCGCGGCGGCGCCGGCGGACGTTCGCCTCGCTGATCAGCACGGCCTACAAGCTCGTTTTCCTGACCATCATCGGCAGCGGCGTTTACCTCTGGGCGACGATGCCCGACATCGGAAAGCTCGCGAAGACGAATCCTCAGACGATCGCGAACTGGACCGATTACGACGACATCGCGCCGTCGTTCCGCCGATCGCTGGTCGCCGCAGTGGATCCCGAGCTCGAGAAACGGCACTCGATCGATACGGCCCATCTCGATGTCGCGATGAAGGCGATGACATCACCGGATCGCTATCTCTACAGCCCCAGCGGGATTGCCACGTCTCTCGTGGAGCGGCTGTATCCGGTGTCTTCCGCGAATCCTCTCCGGAGTGTGCGCCGCTTCGCGGTGGGCGCCGTGATGCAGAAGCAGCTCTCGCGCGAGCGCCTCGTCGAGCTCTACGCGAATACGGTTCCGATCGGCGAGAGCTCGGGAGTCGCGGATGCTGCGAAGCGTTACTTCAAGAAGACGCCCGCGCGCCTCAGCGAAAGCGAATCTGCGCTGCTGGCGGCCTCGATCGGCGTCGCGTCCGCGGATCCTTCGCATCCCTCCGAAGCATTGACCGCGGCGAAGAACGAGCTGCTGGCGAAAATCAAGAAAGCGCGCGAAGAATAGGCGCACTCCAACGCTAATGCGCGGCTGCTTCGGCCGCGCCCCTGTGCGCGGCATCCTGCAGTTTCAGCGCGAGCCACCAGCCTGCCGGAATGACCACGCTCAATCCGAAGAGCACCCAATTCGGCTCCGTTGGTGAGCCGAGCAGCAGGATGGGGCTGCACACCGCGACGAGCAGCCAGAACGTCCGGTTGCTCAGGATCGCAAACGGCGCGAGCGCCGCCCATGCTGCCGGCTCGCGCGACATCGTCAGCAGCAGCGTGATGCCGAGGCCGTCGGCAACCATCGCTTCGATCGTGGCGGCGCGCGTCACGAAGTTCGCGACGGCGAACAGCGCGATGACGATGATCGTGATCGCGATGCCGGCGTCGGTCATCGCTGCGAATGGAGCGATGCTCAGCCGCTTCGCGGTGTCTGCGAGGAGCGTGTTGCCCATCGCCGCTACGCCGCGGGCGTGCAGGAGCGATCCGAGCATCTCGGCTGCGCGCCCGAGAATCGGTGACGCCGTCACCATCGCACCGAGTGGCTGCAGCCAGACGCTGCCCGGCGGAAGGATGAGCTTCGTCCCGATGATCACGATCAAACCCGCAACGATGAGCGGAAAGACGTGATACGCCTCCTCCCAGAGTTGGGGAAGGAGGAGAAACATCGGCATGAACATGCCGGCCGCGATGAAGCCTGCCAGGCCGCCGAATCCTTCGCGATGACGCTGGACGCCGACGACTGCCATGACGAAAAGCGCAGTCGCGAGGACGAGCAGATTGGCGTGCAGCGTTCCCTCGATCAGCAGCAGCGGAAATGTCGCGATGCCAAGCGCGCGGCGCGGCCGGCTCTTGTCCCAGACCAGACGGATCACGGCGGCCATTGCCGCGATCGTGAGCAGACGGCAGATCGCAACGGTCAGCGTGGCATTCTTCAGAGCCGAGGCGGCGATCGCGCCGACCGGCGAACCGTTCGCGATGACGGGCGCTGCCGCCGGTTGCAGGATCAATGTGCACTGCAGCAGGACGAAGAGGCCGTAGATCGCCGCGAGCGGCATCCGCTCGCCGTTGCGGACGAGCATGAACCATGCGGCAACCGCGGCGGCGTAAACGGTCAGATAGAGGGCGGTGCCGCTGGAAGCGGCGAGTCCGGACGCTCCCGTTGCGAGGACGAGTGCAGCAACGGCGAGAGGCACACCGAGGCGGCGTGGCGCCTGCTCGATCGCGGTCATCACCGTCGGCGACGCTCCTGCCGCGTCGAATGAAATCGCCTCGGTCTTCCCGCTCAGGCCGGCCACCGCGCGCGCGACGGCAGTGCGCGTCCGTGTGAGAAACGAAGTCTCGAGCTTCTCGGTATGGGGTGCAGCGCCCGGTTGGGGTTGCGGCGCAGGTGACTCGAACGTTTCCGTCTTCGCATAGTGAACGCCCGAGAACATCTCCGTCGGCCCGGCTGCGGGTGCAGCGGGGCGCGGCTCGACGACCGTCTTCTGCACGGGTTTCTGGGCGGTCTTTTGAACAGGGATTTTTGCCTCTGTCGCTTCGGCTGCCGAAACTGGAGGTACCGGTGCGGCCGTCAGATGCGGATCGTAGTCGCGGACGGTGGCGTCCTGCTGCATCGGTGCGCCAAGTGAGCCCGCCGTGTAAGGGTTGTCCGTGAAGAGCTGCGTTGCCACCGTCGCGAAAGGACTGATCGATGCTGCCTGCGCCTCGACGCGGCGGAGGAATGTCTGGGAGTAACGAATTTCGCGCAGAGCTCTCGCGACGTCGGATGCCGACGCGTACCGCTTCGCCTTTTCTCTCGCACACGCCTGCGCGATCACGGCATCGAGATCAGAGGGAACATCGGCGACCGTCGATGGCGGCAGGGGGTACTTCCCGGAAAGAATGCTGTTGACGATCTCCGAGTACTTCTCGCCGGGGAACGCATGCGTGCCGGTGATCAGCTCATAGATCACCGCACCGAGAGCGAAGATATCGTCCGACGGTCCGCTTTCGCCGGACATCCGCTCCGGTGACATGTAGAGCAGCGTTCCACTTGTGAGCCCGGTGCGCGTGAGGCGCGTTTCGTCGAAGCGGGCCAGACCGAAGTCGAGAATCTTCGGTTCGCCGGCTCTGGTGACGCAGATGTTGGACGGTTTGATGTCGCGATGGATGACGCCAAGGCCGTGAGCGTAGGAGACGGCCTCGCAGAGCTGAATCGCGATGTCGAGCTTGTGCTCGAGCGACAGAGGCGTCTTCGTCGCGATCAGGCGCGCGAGATTCGCTCCCTCGACATATTCCATGACGAGGAACGAGATGTCGTCCTGCTGGCCGAAATCGAAAACGGTGACGATGTTCGGATGATTGAGGCGGCCTGCCGCCTTCGCCTCCATGCGAAGACGCGCGAGCAGTTCGTCGCTCGCCGTCCCGTCTTCCTCGAGCTTGATCGTCTTGATGGCGACCTTGCGATCGATGATCGGATCGCGCGCCTTGTAGACGATTCCCATGCCGCCCTCTCCGATGACGGAGAGAACCTCGTATTTGCCGATGGTGCGGGGGTTACTGGATTCCATTGAAGCCCCCTGTTCAGTGACGAGTGACCGATAGTGATGAGTGACGAGTGATGAGTGACGAGTGATGAGTGACGAGTGATGAGTGATGAGTGACGCGTGACGAGTGATGAGTGCTGAGTACCGAGTGCTGAGTGCTGAGGGCTGAGTACTGAGGGGAGGGCCTCGCGTCACTCGTCACTCAGCACTCAGCACTCAGCACTCAGCACTAACTCATCACTCGTCACTCATCACTCGTCACTGATCACTGGTCCCTGACTGTTTCTGTAATTGTAGGTCCGGACGCGCGATCGGTTGTAGTATTAGCGAGATCCAGGAAGCGAAAATCCAATGCAACAGCCGGCGGTTCCTCTCGATGAATCGCGGCGACTCGCATCTTTACGGGCGCTGGAGCTGCTCGACACGCCCGCGGAAGAGCGCTTCGACCGTTTGACGCGGTTAACGCGGCGCCTCTTCGGCGCCGCTGCGGCGACGATCTCGCTGATCGATTCGTCTCGCGAATGGATCAAATCGTCCGCCGGCTTCGCTCATGACCAGCTCTCGCGGATGATGTCGATCGCGGCGCATGTCGTCGGGAACGGCGAGACGCTGATCATCGAGGACACCGTCAAGGATGCGCGTTTCCACGATCAGCCGCTGGTCATCGATTCTCCGCGGGTGCGTTTCTATGCGGGAAGTCCGCTGCGCGCGCAGGATGGAAGCTGCGTCGGAGTGCTCAGCGTCTACGACCACAATCCGCGTCTGTTTCCCCCCGATGATCGCCGCGTGCTGGCCGATGCGGCGGCCGTGGCGGAGCGCGAGCTGCGCGAGAATGTTTTCAGTGTGCCGCAGCGGGCGTCGGTCGCCTTGCCGAGCGATGTCACGCGCATCGATCCTCTGACGCGGCTCTGGAACCGCACCGCGTTGATGGACATCCTGACGCGCGAGCTCGAGCATGCGAAGCAGGAACGGAAAGAGGTCGTGCTCCTTCTCCTCCGCGTCGATCGAAGCCAGGTCGTCAACGATCCGATCGGCGATCCGGCCGGCGACTGGGTGCTCACCGAGACCGCGCGGGTGCTGCGCACCTCGCTCCGGCCTTACGATCTGATCGGCCGTTACGGCGGGGACGAGTTTGCGGCGCTGCTGGTCGGCGTCGACGAGCGAATCGCGATCGAAGCGGCGCAGCGCATCCGGGCGGCGCTCGCGAAGGACCTGCGCAGCACGAACAGCGGCCCTCTCATCACGATCGGCGGCGCCGCTGCACCGGCGCATGAAGCGGATCCCCAGAAACTCATTCGCGTTGCGCAGTCGGCGTTGTACGCCGCGCAGCGCGGAAGCAGTCATGTTCTCGGCGTGGAGCGGTCGGCACACTGAGGAAGCGCCATGGCCACACAGATCCGGAAGAAGAAACCCGTCATCGTTGCCGAGAGCAACTTTCTGAGTGCGCGCCTGATGATGGCGTCTCTGCAGAACGTCGGCTTCAGCGTCGTCGTGGCGCGCAACGGCGATGAGGTCGTACGCCTGATCGCCGCCTATCGCTGCGAGCTTCTGATTCTCAACATGAACTTCGGCCGCCCCAGCGGCCTCGAATTGCTCCGGCTTCTCAAAGTCCGGCAGGAGACGATCCCGATCATGGTGATTACCGCAGTCGGCCAGGCTGAATTGAAGGCTGCTGCGGGGGCGATGGGAGTTCGTGCGTTCTTCGATCTTCCCTTTGTTCCTGAGGATCTCTGTCAACGCGTCACTGAAATCGTGGGGGCTCCATGACCACAACAGGTCCACGCGCAATTGGGATCACAGAGGAAGCGTTGCGGTTCATCGCGGCCGGCGTCATCGTACTGACGGCGATCGTGCTGGCGCTGACACTCGTGGTGATCATTCATCACATCGTGACCGATCGTCAGCGGCGGCGGAATCGGGCGCGATTCGAGACGGCGTCGATGCTTCTTGCGCCGCATCTCGTGAACAACAGTCCGTCGCTCGACGAGGCGGTGGCCGTCGCCCGCAGCAAGGCCGGCGATCGCGCCGTCGGACTCGTGCTGCGCCGCGCGCGCTACGACCTCAAGGGTCCGATCGTCGACAGAATCACAGGGATTCTCGTTGCCACCGGCGAAGTGCGCAAACTGCTCGGCGAGGCGAAGTCGCGGCGTGACTGGCGCCGCGCCGGCGCCGTGCGCGGTCTCGGCGAATGCGGAGGCGCGGAGGCGAAAGAGGCGTTGATCTCCGCGGCGGCGGACGATGTCTCGTCCGAAGTGCGGCGAGCCGCCCGCGAAGGTCTGTTGTCGGATGGCTCGGGCGAGGCGGTGCATGCCGCGGTGCGCTCCTTCATCGCCGATCTGCCGCGGCGTTCCGGCTGGCGGCGCTCGTTCTACGCGCGCCTCGCGGCGGTTGCGCCGGACCAGCTCACGGAGCTCATTCGCTCCGGTGAGCTGAAGGGAACCGAAGAGAAGCTGGCGATCGAAGCGCTCGGCGATGCCGGCCGTCCCGTCGCCCTCGTGCTCGCGATGGAGCGCATCGGAGCGCCGGAAGCGGAGATGCGCGCCACGGCAGTCCGCGTCATCGGCAAGGTTGCGACCGATCGCGAGGTGCCGGTGGTCATCGAAGCGCTCCAGGATCCGGAGTGGTTCGTCCGCGCGGCGGCCGCTCGCGCGATCGAATGGATGGCGACGCTGAACGCTGCGACGACGCAGCACAACTGGCAGCAGGGCGCCTGCGAGAAGCTGGCCGAGCATATGACCGACTCGTCCTGGTGGGTGCGCGCAAATGCCGCGCGCGCGTTGTCACGCTGCGGGAGCTCAGGTGTGCAATTGCTGCTGACTGCATCGCAGAGCTCCGACCGTTACGCGCGCGACGCTGCGATCGCCGCGCTGGCAACCGCGCCGCTGCAGCCGGAAGTCCGGTTGCAGGTCAAGAAACGAATCGACGAGCTGATGGAACAGAGTCAGCCTGCGATTCCCGCACCGCGTCCGAAGGAGTTGTTCGCATGAATACCGCAACACTGCTTTGGCTCATCGAACTGGCGATCCTCTGCTACTTCGCCCTGATCAATACGATCTATTTCGTCTTCACGATCGTGGCGTTCTTCGATCTCCTCTCCTTCGACCGCCGCTCCCGCCGCAGAGGCTTCGGCGACGTGCTCTCGGGGACGACCTTCCGCCCGATCAGCATTCTCATTCCCGCGCACAACGAGCAGGAAACGATCGTCTCCAGCGTGCATTCAGTGCTCGAGCTCGGGTATCCCGAGTTCGAAGTGATCGTCATCAACGACGGCTCGACGGATGAGACGCTGCGGCTGCTGCAGGAGGCCTTCTCGCTCTTTCCGGTGACCGACACGACGCGTCCGCAACTGAAGACCAGGCCGATCCGGCGCATCCTGCGCGCGCTCGATCATCCGAACCTCATCGTCATCGACAAGGAGCGCGGCGGCAAGAGCGACGCCTTGAACGCGGGGATCAACGTCTCGACGTATCCCCTCTTCTGTTCGATCGATGCCGACTCGCTGATCAATTCCGACGCGTTGCTGCGAATCGCGCGGCCCTTCGTCGAAGACGACCGCATCGTCGCCGCGGGCGGCGTCGTGCGTGTGCTGAACGGCTCGGTCGTGGAGCGCGATCGCGTGGTCGCGTCGCGCGCGCCTAAGAAGCTGATCCATCTCTGCCAGTCGATCGAATACGTCCGCGGATTCCTCACCGGACGCACGGCACTCGCGCGCCTCAATTCGCTGCTGATCATCTCCGGTGCCTTCGGTCTCTTCCTCAAGCGCTCGGTTGTCGATGCCGGCGGTTATCACAGCGGCACCGTGTGCGAGGACATGGAGCTGATCGTCCGCCTACATCGCGTCGCGCACGAAAAGGGAGGGCCGGGCCGCGTGATCTTCGTTCCCGATCCCGTGCTCTGGACGCAGGTGCCCTCGGACTATCGCTCGCTGATGCGCCAGCGCGATCGCTGGCAGCGCGGGCTGATCGAGAGCCTTCTGATTCATTTCAAGATGTTCCTGAATCCGAAGTACGGCGCCGTCGGTCTGATCGGCTTCCCGTTCTATCTGCTCTTCGAGGCGCTCGGTCCCGTGATCGAGATGTTCGGCTATCTCCTGCTGCCGCTGCTGTGGCTCTTCCATCGCTTCGATACGCGATTCGCGGTTCTCTTCTTCGCCCTCGCTGTGCTCTACAACATCATGTTGTCGCTGCTCGCCTTGATCGTCGACGACCTGCTGTTCCAGCGTTACGAGCGCGCCTATGACCTCGTGAAGATGATGCTGGCGGCGTTCATCGAGTTCATCGGCTACCGGCAGTTGCTCACGCTTCGAAGGGCCGGCGCGTTCGTGACGATTCTCTTCCGCCGCGGACAGTGGGGACGCATCAGGCGCGAGCGGATGGAAGATCAGACTGTGACGGTGTGAACGATGCGACGGCCAGTCATCGTGAGCCGCGGTGACGGCGAAGAATCCCTCCAACGGCGGGGGATTCTTCGTCATCGTTCCCGGCTCGGCATGACCGCGTTGCTGTTGCTGCTCTTCGCTCTCGTTTGCGCGATCGGCGAGGCGGGCGCGCCCTCCGTTCTGCGCGAGCTGCTGCCGCGCCGTCCCGCAGATAAACGGCCGGCCAGGGCGAAAGCAGCCATCGCGCAGCAGCGGTTCAGCGAAGCAGCCGAGATTCTCGACGGGTATCTCGAGGATCATCCCGACGACGGCGATTCGCGCGTGCAACTCGGCTGGTGCCGCTATCGCACGGGTCAGTTCCAGAAATCGCACGACGCGTTCGCCGAAGTCCTGAAACGGACTCCCAAGTCGGATGACGCACGTGTCGGCCTCGGCTACGTCGCGCTGCAGACCGAAGGGGGCGATGCAGCGGCGCAGTGGTTCCGCGATGTTCTCTCGCGCGATGCGACGCATCGCGATGCACTCGAAGGAATGGTGCTGGCGGGAAGGCGGCAACCTGTTACGCCGCGCACGGCGGCGGAAGCGATTGCGGCGGCGAGACGGCTGGAGTCGCTGTCGAAGACGTTCCGTCCCGAGCTCCTGCCTGCAGGCTCCGAGAAGCGGCTCCGCGGCCCGGAGCCGCCATCGACGCCGCTCGCGGTTCCGGCTCGCGCGATCAAGGACTTCATCGAGATCGCCGACGGCAACGGCGGCTTCGAGCCGATCTTCGTCAAAGGCTTCAATCTCGGCGTCGCGTTACCGGGGCACTTCGCCGCCGAGTTTCCGACGGACGAGAATCTCTATCGCCAGTGGCTCGACATGATGGCAGGCCTCGGCGCGAACGCCGTGCGTGTCTACACGCTGCTGCCGCCCGAGTTCTATCGCGCATTGAAGGGACACAACGCTGCGAGTCCGGATGCGAAGGTCTGGCTGATCCAGGGCGTGTGGACGGAGCTCCCGCCGGACTACGATTTCGCGAATCCCAGCTATCGCGATGAGTTTCACGCCGAGACCGCGCGCATCGTCGACGCCGTTCATGGGAATCTCGTCCTCGGTCCGCGCGCCGGTCATGCGTTTGGCGTCTATAACGCCGACGCTTCGGCCAGCGTGCTGGCCTACATCATCGGCCGCGAGTGGGAGCCATTCGCAGTCAGCGAATTCGACCGGATGAATCCGACGCACGATTTCAATGGATCGTTCTTTCAGGTGACGAGCGGCCGTCCGATGGAGTGCTGGGTCGCGAGCATGTGCGAGTACGCGGCCGGCTATGAGGCTGCGCAATACCGGGTCGTCCATCCGCTGACGTTCGCCAACTGGCCGACGCTCGATCCGCTGTCGCATGTGACCGAGGCGAGCCGGGAGGAAGAGGATTACTGGCGGGAGAGGTATGGCGTGTCGTTTCCGAAACGGCTGAAGGGACTGCCGTGGGAAGACGACTCGGTGACGCTCGACGCGACGATGATCCATCCGACGGCGGGCATGCCGGCAGGATTCTTTGCGGCGTATCACATCTATCCGAACTATCCCGAGTTCATGAACATCGATCCGCAGTACGACGACAGCCGCGATGCAAAGGGCCCGAATCGATACGCGGGATATCTTGCCGCGCTGAAGAAATATCACGGCGATCAGCCGGTGCTCGTCGCGGAGTTCGGCATCGCCACCAGCCGCGGCGTGGCGCACGTCCATCCTCAGGGGTGGAATCACGGCGGACTGAGCGAAGCGCAGCAGGGCGAGATCGTGAGCCGGATGCTGCAGAACATTCACGATGAGCGCTACGCGGGCGGCATCGTGTTCGAGTTCCTCGACGAGTGGTTCAAGAGCGCGTGGTCCGTTGCGCCGTTCGAATGCCCGGCCGATCATCGCCGGCTCTGGTTCAACGCGGAGAGTCCGGAGGAGTCCTACGGGATTCTCGCCGCGCGGCCGGGCAGCACGACGATCACGCTGGATGGCAACACGGGCGACTGGGGACGAGCGAAGGTGCTCGCAGCGAAATGAGTGTTCGGGACGATACCTCGCGCCATAAAGGCATCGGCAACGGCGAGAAGGGCTATGGCCGCTTCGTCGTCGCGGCAGTCGTCGTGCTCGCGGTGCTCGCGGCGTTGTATTACGCGCAGCGGGAGACGCAGACGGGATGGTTCCGGCTGCGCGAAATACGCGCGGCATCGGATGAGGGATTCGTCTATCTGCTGCTGAGGACCGATGGAACCGGCGCGCCCGACTGGAGCCGCGTGCTCTATCGCATCGCGATTGACACGTACGATTCCGATCGCGGTGAGCGGATGCTGCCGAAGCCGTATGAAGCATCGATCGGCACCGGCGCGGAGTTCATGATCGAGCTCGCGGGGCCGGAGCACAGCGTGCTGCGCGTGACTCCTTCGTACGATCCCTATCCGCTGAAGGGACGCACGGAGGAAGGCGGATGGATCGTTTCTCCGCGCAAGTCGACGGGACAGTTCGTGCCGCTCATGTTCGAAGCGAATCGCGAGCGCTTCGCGCGCGATGGGCATCGGTACGCCGCGCGGTATCTCGATCGCGGCAAGCTGATGTTCGCGGGGCCCGGACACGATGCGAAGACGGACCTCGGCGTCTCGGTCGCCGTCGGATCGCAGGGGGCGATCGAGTTGCGGATTCCCTGGGCGCTGCTCAATGTCAGCGACCCTTCGAGCCGGCGCGTGCTAAATGGCGAGTCGAGGCCGGAGGAGTCGGAGACGACGGAGACCGACGGCTTCCGCTTCTACGCGTACTCATTCGACAAACAGAAGAAGAAGGATCCGCTTGCGGACCGGCTTCCCGGTGTGGGCCGCACTGCGGCGCTGTACACGTGGCAGCGGTGGGATCAGCCGAAGTACACGCTGGAATTGAAAGAGAGTGCAAAGGCGATCGCTGCGACCATGAAGGGACTCGGTCCGCTGCGATAAGGGGGAGCAGTCATGAGAACGATGCTCATCGCTCTGGTCATCCTGACGACGGTGCTGGTGTCAGCGCAGACGGCGGCGCCGACCGCGGCGGCCGATGCTGCATTCGATGCGGGCAGGATGGATGTTGCGCTGAAGCTCTACGACGAAGTGCTGGCGCGCGACCCGATGAACGTGCAGGCGCTCACGCGGTCCGCGATGATGCTGTCGTGGCAGAAGCAGTGGGACGAGGCGATTCGCCGCTACGAGAAGGTGCTCAGCATCGATCCGAAGAATGAAAAGGCGCGGCTGGAGCGTGCGAAAGTGCTCTCGTGGTCGCACCAGTATGCGAAGTCGATCGCCGCATTCCGCGAGGTCGAGACGAGCGATCCGGGGAACATCGACGCGATGCTGGGAGTCGGCCGGGTGCTCTCGTGGAGCGGGAATCAGGCCGCGGCGCGGCAGCAGTATCAGAGGACGCTCGAGCGGCACCCCGACAGTCTCGAGGCGATGCTCGGCATCGCGCAGACCTACGCGTGGTCGGGGAACGACGCGCATGCGCGGACCTGGTACAACAAGGTGCTGGCCGTTGACCCCGCGCGGCGTGAAGCGGTGATGGGGATGGCGTATCTCGATCTCGAAGAGGGAGATCGATTCGCAGCGGATCGCGGCGCGACGCAGCTTGCAACGCGCTTCCCCAATGATGACGAAGTCGTCGAGCTCCGCAGCGCAGTTCGTCGCGCGAGCTCTCCGACGTTGCGCACGATGTACGACCACATCGACGACACCGACCGGAATCGCGTGAACTCGTGGGGAGTGGAGAGCGCGTTCCCGTCGGCGAAGAATACGGATCTAACGTTTGGCTACACCCGCTACGATCTGGAGGACTCCCTGCACCAGAACGGATCGATCGACAGCGGCTATGGGTCTCTTCTGCTGCGTCCTGCGCATGCGCAACGCCTGATCCTGCGAGCCGGCCTCGATCGGACGAGAGGCACGACCGGACACGACAGCAGCAAGGCGACAGGACGCATCGTCTATGTCTTCGGTGCGGGCAGCTCGGTCGAGACGGCTCTGACGGCAGATCATCGCCCGTTCCGCTACACGACGACGAGCGTCGACCGCGGCGTAACGCTGACGTCGTACTCGATCACCGCGTCGACGCGCCCTGCTGCCGCGCTCCAGCTCAACGTTGGAGCCGGTTACTGGGATATTTCGGATTCGAACAGCCGCCGCAGCGCCGACGCCGCGCTGGCGTGGCGGCTTCCGATGACAGGCGTGCGGACCGACCTCGCCGTCAACTTCCACTACTTCGATTACGACAAGCGGATGGGCAACGGCTACTTCGATCCGCAGAACTTCCGCGCGAGCTCACTGCAGCTCGATCTGCACAAGGACTTCAAGACGGTGTATGCGCATGCGATGGGAGAGCGCGGCCTGCAGTCGTTCACGCTTGGGAATGTGAGCAAGAAGAACGATCACTTCTTCACCTGGGGCGGCACCCTCGGAATCCGTTTCACGAAGTCGGTCGCCCTGGAGCTCGCCGCCACGAAGAGCGACTCCGCCTCCCAGAACCCTGCAGGCTTCGAGAGCAAGGAGTACACCGCCCGCCTCCGAATCCAACCCGGCACTTAAGTTGGTTTTCGGGGGTCACACCTGGAAAATCAACTTAACGGCGTCCCGTTAAGTTGATTTTCCAGGTGTGACCCCCACGAACCAACTTAACGGTCAGGCGGTGGCCAGGGGGGCGCTCAGCAGGTGGCGTGACAGGGCCTTCCACAGGGCGCCCATCGCGTTGTGCGCGTGGAGGCTGATGATCAGCATCAGGATGCCTGCGAGAGACAGAAGGAACCCTCCTGTCGGGTCGACCAGCGTCCAGTATCCGAGATCGACTTCACCGTGATACGTCGAGAACGGCGCGGCGATGAACGCGGCGGACGTCGCGAGCATGACCACCGACGCGATCCAGCAGGCGAGGCCGACGGGGAACTTCAGCATCAGGAACACGGCGCCCTTCCAGGTCGCGGAGTCGGCGGCGATTCTCTTCATCCGCTGCCATGCCGTTCCGCTGATCTCGCCTGAAGCGGCAATCGGTTCATCGAGCAGGAAGCGTGACAGCAGGCGCTCGAATGCTTCGAGCCCGCGGATCGAAAGAACCATCGCGACCGCGAGCAGCAGACCGATCCAGAGCAGTGACAAGCCGAGTGTCAGCGCACCGCCGGTCACGAAGAAAATGAAGTAGCCCAGCCCCAGTGGAAAGGCCAGCCAGATGTAGGCGAGGTTCGTCCAGGTGCGTGGTTTGGCGACGACGGTGAAGAAGCGGCGGATGTTTTCGGTCATGGCGTTTGCTCCGTCCCGCTGTTACGTTCCGGCCCCGCGAATGTTTCAATAGCGCCGATGATCGACTCGATCCTTCTTTATCTGAGCGCCTTGTTCACGATCGCCGGTGCGATCCGGCGCGACAAGCGGCTTCTCGCTGCCGGCCTCGCGGGAACGGCGATTACGGCGCTCTGGCCTGCGCGCGAGAGGCGCGCGACCGGCACGACGCAACTCGATCGCGCGATGCCGGTGTGGGAGTTCGACGAGATCCATGAGACCGAAGTCGCCGCGGATCCGAATCGCATCTTCGACGCGATCAAGTCCGTGCGTGCCGAAGACATCGCGTTCTTCCGCGCGCTCACTGCGATTCGGCGCGGAGGCCGTCGCGGCCCGGAAACCATCCTGAATCCTGCGCGCAATCAGCCGATTCTCGACGTCGCGCTCCGCTCCGGCTTCTTCGTGATGGCCGACGATACGCCGCACGAGATCGTGATCGGATCGATCATCATCCGGCCGAATCGCGCCGTTGCCGCGATGAACTTCCGCGTCATCCCGGAGGGAACGCGTTGCCGTCTCATCACGGAGACGCGGGTACATGCGACCGATGCTGCCGCGCGCCGCCGCTTCGCGATCTACTGGCGCATCATTCACCCCGGCAGCGACATCATCCGGCGGTCGTGGCTGCACGCCATCCGTCTGCGTGCGGAATCGTCTGCTTTGGGCAGATAATGGCCGGACAGATTCGAGGTCGGATGCATGTCGGTGGAAGCGGGTCCGCAACAGCGGGTGATTCCGAAGCCGCGGCCGGGCGGCCTCGATCCGCAGTCGATCATCGACGCGTTCGCGCTGCGGATGATGTATTCGGTCGCGCGCGATCAGTACAACGCGACCGATCTCGACTCGTTTCAGGCGCTCGCGTTCTCCGTGCGCGATCGCATCATGGAGCGATGGTTCACCACGCAGGATTCGTACTACCAGGCTGACGTCAAGCGCGTTTACTACCTCTCGCTCGAATTCCTCCTCGGCCGTCTGCTGATCAGCAACGCGCTGAATCTCGGTGCCGCCGGCGCGTACTACGTCGCGATGCGGAAGCTGGGGCTCAATCTCGAAGACCTCGCGGAAAGCGAGGCCGACGCCGGCCTCGGCAACGGCGGGCTCGGACGTCTCGCCGCCTGTTTCCTCGATTCGGCGTCGACGCTCGGCCTCCCGTTCTATGCGTACGGCATCCGCTACGAATTCGGCATCTTTCGCCAGAAGATCGTCGACGGCGACCAGCGCGAGGCACCCGATCCCTGGTTGCGCTACGGCAATCCGTGGGAAGTCCCGCGCCCCGACGTCGTCTTTCCCGTACGCTTCCACGGCCGCACCGAGTACTACGTCGACAACGATGGCCGCGGGCGCTGGCGCTGGATCGATACCGATGATGTCTACGCGATGGCCTACGACATCGCGGCGCCCGGCTTCTGCAATGACACGGTGAACTCACTCCGGTTATGGGCGGCGAAGTCGAGCCGCGAATTCGATCTCGAGAAGTTCAACGCGGGCGCGTACATCGAGGCAGTGGAGGACAAGACGAGATCGGAGAACATCTCGAAGGTTCTCTATCCCTCTGATCATCAGTACGCCGGCCGCGAGCTGCGCCTCAAGCAGCAGTACTTCTTCGTCGCCGCGACGATCTGCGACATCCTGCGGCGCTTTTCGAAATATCCGCGCAGACAGTGGCAGGACCTGCCCGAAAAAGTTGCGGTGCAGCTCAACGACACGCATCCGACGATTGCCATCCCGGAGCTGATGCGCGTGCTCGTCGATGAGCAGCAACTCGAATGGGACGTCGCCTGGCGGCTGTGCGAGCGCGTGTTCGGTTACACGAATCACACCGTGCTGCCCGAGGCGCTGGAGACCTGGCCGAAGGAGCTGATCGTCAGCGTTCTGCCGCGGCACATGCAGATCATCGAAGAGATCGACCGGCGATTCCGTCGTGCCGTGCTCGATGTGCATCCCGGCGATGGGGAGCGCGTCAAGAGGATGGCGGTGATCGACGAGGAGAAGCAGAGCGTCCGGATGGCGAATCTTGCGATCGTCGGCAGTCATTCGGTGAACGGCGTGGCGCGCATTCACAGCGACATCCTGCGTACGCGGATCTTTCGCGATTTCGACGAGTTCTTTCCGCGCCGGTTCAACAACAAGACGAACGGCATCACGCAGCGGCGATGGCTGCTGCAGGCGAATCCCGAGCTGTCGATTCTGATCACCGACGCCGTTGGCGACCGCTGGCCGCGCGATCTCGAACAGCTGCGCGGGCTCGAGCGCTTTGCCGGGGATGCCGAGTTTCAAGGCCGATGGGGGCAGGTGCGCCGCGACCGGAAATTGCGGCTGCAGAAGTGGCTGCGCCGCTGGCATTCGATCGATGTCGATGCCGATTCGCTCTTCGATGTGCAGATCAAGCGCATTCATGAGTACAAGCGCCAGTTGTTGAACGTGCTGCACGTCCTCGCGCTGTTCGATCGGCTCGCGCGCGGCGAGGGGGACGACGTCAAGCGGACGGTCGTCTTCGCCGGGAAAGCCGCGCCCAGCTATCAGATCGCGAAGCGGATCATCCGTCTCATTCACGACACGGCCTCGCTCGTCCGCTCCACGCCGCGCGTGGCGGAGCGTCTCGCCGTGGTGTTCGTGCCGAACTACGACGTCTCTACCGCGGAGATGCTCTTTCCGGCGACGGATCTGTCGGAGCAGATCTCGACCGCAGGAACCGAGGCGTCGGGGACGGGATGCATGAAGGCGGTGTTGAACGGCGGCGTGATCATCGGGACGCATGACGGTGCGAATCTCGAGATCCGCGACGAAGTCGGCGGCGAGAATATTTTTCTCTTCGGGCTCAGGGCGGAGGAGATCGAGCCCATGCGCGCGTCCTACGACCCGCAGCAGTTCATCGCGGAGAATGCCGCGCTGCGCAACGTGATCAACCGGCTCAGCGCGTGGCACTACGACGACATCGTCAACCTGTTGACGAATGGCGACCGCTTCTTCCATTGCGCCGACTTCGCTGCGTATGACGAGACACAGAAGCGCGCCTCCGCGATGTGGCTGAAGCGCGACGAGTGGCTGCGGATGTCCATCCTGAACACGGCGCGCAGCGGAAGGTTCTCCGCCGACCGCACGGTCGCCGAATATGCGCGCGACATCTGGGGGATCACGCCGAAATGACCCTCCTTCCGCAGGCCTGACGCTGCTCCTCCGCTCCTTCCCGGAGTAGCATTCGCGGCTATGAAACGCATCTTGATTGCCGCACTCCTTTTCACCGCCGCCCTTGCGTGTAAGAAGAGAGACGAGGCTCCCGTCGAGCCTCCACCCGCGCCGAAGCCTGCCGTGATGCAGACGAAGGCGGACGATTCGCAGAAGAAGCTCGCGACTCCCCAGCCGTCCGTCACACTGGCCGCCGGTGCGCCGATTCCGGCGAACGGCGTTGCCCTCTGGCTTCAGGGCGATGACGCCAGGGCTGGCAAAGTCGCGGCATGGGCGAATCCGCTCGTCGCGAATGTCACCGCGACCGCAGCCAGCGCAGCCGAGCAGCCGGAAGCTGTCGCCGGCGCGTTGAACGGTCACACCGTCATCCGATTCGATGGCGACAAGAACATGCTGATGACGAACATCGACATCTCGCCCGCGCGGATGCCGGAGGCGACGATCATCGCCGTCTTCAGCAGCAAGGCCGATGCGCCGACGCCGCTGCGCAAGCTCTACGGCGACGACAACGGCGCCTACGATCGCGCAGCAGGCATCGACAATCGTGCTGAGGGGAAGAACTACACGCTCTTCACCGGCAAGGGCGTCGAAGGGGATTTTCAGCTCGAGAAGGAGAAGCCGTATCTCACCGTCGATCAGCTCGGCGCGAAGGATGTCTCCACCTGGGTGAACGGTCACGCCACTCTCGCCCGGGTCGAGACTGATTACGGGGAAGCTCTCCCGAACATGTACATCGGCGGCACCGGCACGAGCTATCACGAGCCGTGGATGGGTGACGTTGCCGAGATCATCGTTTATGCTCGCGCGCTCACCGATCAGGAGCGGACGCAGGTCGAGGATTACCTTGCCCACAAATATGCGTTGACGCTTCAACGACCGTAAGTTTTTTCAGGAGAGAGTGTCATGACCGCAGTCGAAACCAACGTCGCCGTACGCGAGCCGCGGAGCGGGCAGAACCCGCTCAGGCTGAAGCGGATTCATCACGTCGAGTTCCTGGCCGGCAACGCGAAGCAGTCGGCGTATTTCTACCGGAAGGCGTTCGGTTTTTCGCAGATTGCCTACTCCGGCCTGGAGACCGGCAATCGCGATACGACGTCCTACGTGCTCGCGCAGGGCAAAGTCCGCTTCGTGATCACCTCGCCGCTGCGCCCCGATCATCCGGGCAGCGAGCACATTCGGAGGCACGGCGACGGCGTGATCGACATCGCGCTGCAGGTCGAGGATGCCGATTTCGCATTCCAGGAAGCAGTGCGCCGCGGCGCCACCGGCGTCATCGAGCCGCATGACGTGAGCGATCAGTTCGGGACGGTGCGCCGCGCCGCGATCCGCACGTACGGCGACACGATCCACACATTCATCTCCTACAACGATTACAAGGGTCCGTTCCTCCCCGGCTACGCGCCGGCCGACGTTCCGGGTGAAAGCACCGGCCTGCTCGTCGTCGACCACATCGTCGGCAACGTCGAGCTCGGGAAGATGAACGAATGGGCCGAGTGGTATTCGAAGGTGATGGGCTTCTCGCGCTACATCACCTTCGACGACAAGGACATCTCGACGGAGTACTCGGCGCTGATGTCGATCGTGATGTCGGATGACAACAAGGTGGTGAAGTTCCCCATCAACGAGCCCGCGCCGGGACGCAAGAAGAGCCAGATCGACGAGTACCTCGAGTGGTACGGCGGCGCGGGGGTGCAGCATGTCGCGCTGCTCTGCGGCGACATCATCGAGACCGTGTCGAAGCTGAAGGCGAACGGCGTCGAGTTCCTGTCGGTTCCCGACACCTACTACGAAGAGCTGCATGGCCGCGTCGGCGAGATCGAAGAGCCGATCGACGAGATTCGCAAGCTGAAGATCCTCGTCGACAAGGATGAGGAAGGCTATCTGCTGCAACTCTTCACGAAGCCGGTGGAAGATCGTCCGACGGTCTTCTTCGAGATCATTCAGCGCAAGGGATCGCGCGGATTCGGCAAGGGCAACTTCCGCGCGCTGTTCGAGTCGATCGAGGCAGAGCAGGCGAAGCGCGGGAACCTGTAGCGCTGCGCTAAGATGCGCGGCGCATGACGAATTACCTCTCCGGGTTCGGCAATGAGTTCGCGACCGAGGCGGTGGCGGGCGCGCTGCCGGTGGGACAGAACTCACCGCAGCGCGTCGCGCATGGTCTGTATGCGGAGCAACTGAGCGGCACGGCATTCACCGCGCCGCGCGTCGTCAATCGCCGCTCGTGGCTCTATCGCATCCGCCCGGCCGTTCATCACGAGCCCTTCGTGCCCGTGCGCGCGCTGTGGGGAGAATTCGAAGAGACGCCGAATCAGATCCGCTGGGATCCGTTCCCGATCGGAGAGACGGACTTCGTCGACGGGCTGCTCCCCATCTGCGCGAACGATGTCATCGGCGTGTACGTCTACGCGGCGAGCCGGTCGATGACCGATCGCTTCTTCTATGACTCCGACGGCGAGCTCCTCATCGTGCCGCAGCAGGGATCGCTGACGATTCACACGGAGCTCGGCATCATCGGCGTCGAGCCCGGCGAGATCGCCGTCATCCAGCGCGGCATTCGCTTTCGCGTCGAGGTGTCCGGCGCATCGCGCGGCTACATCTGCGAGAACTACGGACCTCTTCTCCGAATCCCGGACCTCGGGCCGATCGGCGCGAACGGCCTCGCGAATCCGCGCGATTTTCTGACGCCGGCTGCTGCTTACGAAGCCCGCGAGGGCGACTTCCGGCTCGTCAACAAGTTCCTCGGCAAACTGCACGAAGCGCGCATCGATCATTCGCCGCTCGATGTCGTCGCGTGGCACGGCAACTATGCGCCGTACAAGTACGATCTGCGGCGCTTCAACACGATCAACACGGTTTCATTCGATCATCCCGATCCGTCGATCTTCACCGTGCTCACCTCGCCATCCGAGATCGCGGGAACGGCCAATGTCGACTTCGTGATTTTTCCTCCGCGCTGGATGGTGGGCGAGCACACGTTCCGTCCGCCCTACTTCCATCGCAACATCATGAATGAGTACATGGGGCTGATCTTCGGCCTTTACGACGCGAAGGCCGAAGGCTTCGTGCCGGGCGGTGCGAGTCTGCACAACTGCATGTCGGGACATGGGCCCGACGCGGCGACCTTCGAGCAGGCCTCCACCGCCGCGCTCGAGCCGAAGTATCTCGGCGACACGCTGGCGTTCATGTTCGAAAGCCGGCACGTGCTCCGTCCCACGAAACAGGCGATGGATGCGCCGCAGCGGCAGCGCGACTACTGGAAATGCTGGCAAAGTCTGCAGAAGCACTTTTCACCGGTCTGATCGACTACGCGGGTTTGTTTCCTCCCGCGGCGCTGTCGATGACGGATGCGGTGCGCAACTTCGACGCGTATCGCCGCGGCGACTACGCGTGGATGCTGGGCCGCTTCGTCGTGCCCGCGGCGAAGATGCATGAAGTGCCGGGCGATTTTCCGAAGAGCGTGCTGGGAGTCGCGGAGAACGACGTGCTCGAGTTGAAGTATGAGGAGTGCGGGCAGCCGCGTCCGAACATCGCAACGACTGTCTATGTCGAAGTCTCCGGTCTGGCGCAACTCGACGACGTGGCAAGGCAGGGACTCAGAGCGAAGCTCCGCACCGGTGGTGTGACGCACGACGCGTTTCCAGATGCCGAGCGCGTCGCGTCGTTCATCGAGCGTTGCGCGGAGCTCGGACTCGCGTTCAAGGCGACGGCCGGTCTTCATCATCCGATCCGCTGCGTGAAGCCGCTCACCTACGAGCCGGGCGCACCGACGGGTACGATGCATGGATTCGTGAATGTCTTCATGGCGGCAGCGCTTCCGCAGCATTCGCGTGAAATCCTGATGGAATCGGATGCGCGCGCGTTCGAATTCAGCGATGATTCCGCTTCCTGGCGCGGTCATTCCATTGCGACCGCTGATCTGGCGCGCGTGCGAAACGAATTTGCGATCTCCTTTGGCTCCTGCTCGTTCGAGGAGCCTCTCAATGACTTGAAGGAGTTGGGGTGGCTCTGAAATCGTGGGTCGAGTCGGCGAACTACGCGAGCGATTTTCCGCTCGAGAATCTTCCGTTCGGCGTGTTCCGCGCCGGACGGAGCGCGCACATCGGAGTGGCGATCGGTGATCGCATCCTCGATCTCGCGGGGTGTTTCGAGGATGGTCTTCTTCACGAAGACGCCTGCGAAGCGCCGGCGTTGAATCTCCTTGCATCGAAGGGGCGCGCTGCGGCGCGCGCGCTGCGGGCGCGCCTGCAGGAGTTACTGGCCGACGGAGCGCCCGACCGCCATCGCGTCGCGCGGCATCTCCTTCCGCGCAAGGACGCAGAGATGCTGCTGCCGTTCTCGATCGGCGATTACACGGACTTCTACGCCTCCATCCATCACGCGACGAATGTCGGCTCGATGTTCCGTCCCGACAATCCGCTGCTGCCCAATTACAAATACGTTCCCATCGGCTATCACGGCCGCGCGTCATCGATCGTGATCAGCGGAACGCCTGTGCATCGTCCATCAGGACAGACGCGTGAGGATGCCGCGGCGCCGCCGCAATTCGGACCTTCGCGAAGGATGGACTACGAGCTCGAGATCGGCGCCTTTGTCGGCGCCGGGAACGACCTGGGAACTCCGGTTCCGATCGAACAGGCGGAAGAGCACATCTTCGGACTCTGCATCGTCAACGACTGGTCTGCGCGCGATGTGCAGACGTGGGAGTATCAGCCTCTGGGCCCGTTCCTGGCGAAGAACTTCGCAACGACGGTCTCGCCGTGGGTTGTGACGCTCGATGCGCTCGAGCCCTTTCGCGTTCCGGCGTTCGAGCGGCCGGAAGGTGATCCCGAGCCGCTGCCGTATCTGCAGCCATCAGGTCTCGGCTTCGACATCCATCTCGAGGTCTCGATCAGGAGCGCGAAGATGGAGAAGCCGCAGCGCATCAGCCGCGGGACATTCCGCGAGATGTACTGGACGTTCGCGCAACTGCTCGCGCATCACACGTCGAACGGATGCAACCTGCAGCCGGGAGACTTGCTCGCGAGCGGGACCGTGTCCGGAACGGCGAAGGATTCGCGCGGCTGTCTGCTGGAGCTTACGTGGCGCGGGACGGAGCCGCTGGAACTGACGAGCGGCGAGCAGCGCAGATTCCTCGAGGATGGCGACGAAGTGATCATGCGCGCGTGGTGCGAGCGCGACGGCGTGCGGATCGGCTTTGGAGAGTGCCGCGGCACGGTGGGGCCGCTGTAGAAGAAGTAGCTCTCAGCTCTCACGAGGAGAGCTGAGAGCTCGACGCGCGTGTTTACTTCTTTGCGCCGAGAATGGCGTCTTTGCACGCCTTGGCGACGCGGAACTTCACGACCTTCTTGGCCGGGATCTTGATCGCTGCGCCGGTGAGCGGGTTGCGGCCCATGCGCGCCTTGCGGTTCACCATCACGAGCTTTCCGAGTCCGGGGACGGTGAAGCCCTTCTTGGCCTCCTTGTACGCGAGGTCGCTCAGCGCCTCGAGCATCGTGGCCGCCGTCTTCTTCGAGACTTCAGCGGTTTCGGCGAGATAAGCAATGATCTTCGATTTCGTCATTGGGCCTGCTGCCATGTGAGTGTCGTAACTCCTTTAATTTTTATCTCCGCAAGTCGCGGGAAAGACGAGGCAATGTACGCACGTTTCACGCGGATTTCAATGATTTTCTATGGATTTTCGCGAAATTTCTGCAGGTGTGAAACGACCGAGAGCAGAAGCGATGCTTCGCGAGTTGTCAATACTGTACGTCCGGCCAGCGCCTGGAGCTCGGCGCATATCCGATCCGGGTTCTTGTCGCCGAACACATTTGCCTCGGTGAAGAGTCTGCGAGCGCGTTCATCGAGCACCTGCAGAAGATGCGATGGTGCCGGTTCCTGCTTCTTCGCTGCAGGACGCAGACCGCGGCCGAGCTCGTAGCAGAAGATCGCGACCGACTGCGCGAGGTTCATCGTCGGAAACGCGGGGGAGGTCGGAATCACCGCAGTTCTGCGGCACATCGCAACTTCGCGTCCGCTGAGACCTGACTCTTCGCGGCCGAAGACGACAGCGAGGATCTGCTCTTCATTGAGATGTTCGAACGCGAGCTCCGCGACTTCGTGCGGTGAGAGTTGCTCGAATACCTGGCGGCCGCGCACCGCAGTGGTTGCGACGCTGAGGTGCACATCGGCGAGCGCTTCTTCGAGCGAGTCGGCGCGCGTCACGGTTTCGAGCAGGTCGCTCGCGCCCTTGGCCCACCATTCCGAGACATTGTCGAGGCGCAGCGGCCGCTTGCCTGCAATCCAGAGATCGGTGAAGCCGAAGTTCTTCATCGCGCGCGCAGCAGCGCCGACATTTCCAGCCTCATGGGGCTCAACCAGGATGATGCGGACTTTCATGATTTAATCTCCGCCGACTTCTACGTCGGGAGAATCTCCAACATGCCTCACCATTATCCGCAGCAGGCAGCGCTCCGCGATGGTCGCCGGATCATGCTCCGTCCCTTCACCGAGCGCGATGTCGATGCGCTCTACGAGTTTTTTCACAACCTGCCGGCCGCGTACCAGCGCTTCGCGTGGGACCCGATCGACAGCCGCGCGCTCATCGAGAGCTGGGGCCAGAACATCGACTACTCGAAGGTGTTTCCGCTGCTCGCGGTCGACGGCAACAAGATCGTCGCCGACGCCACGCTGCATCGCCGCGATGGCGGGCCGCTGCGCCTCGTCGGCCGCGTGAAGTGGATGATCGATCCGGCATGGCGCGGAGTCGGCCTCGGGACGCTGCTGGTGAATCACTTCATCACCATCGGCCGCGAGAACGGTCTGCGGCATCTCTGCTCGATGTTGATCTCCGACCTCGAGGCCGATGCCGTCGCGACGCTGCAGACGCTCGGGTTCAAGTCGTACGTGCAGGAAGGCTACGGGACGGATCCCGATGGCAACCAGCACGACATGACGAAGCTCGTGTTGAAGCTGTAACGGAGAGTTATGCCGAAGCAGGGGCAGCCGCGCGAGGTGCTCACCCCCGGGCGACTCAAGGGTGGCATCTTCAAGTCGCACCTTCAGTGGGTCAGCGACAAGCATCCCTACGATGCGCAGAAGGTGCTCGATCGTCTGCAGCCGGATGTGAAGAAGGAACTGAGCGCGAAGATTCTCGCGACGTCCTGGTTTCCCTTCGCCTGGCTCGTGCAGCTCGATCGGGCGATCGCCGAGCAGTTCGGCGCCGGCCGGCAGGGCGCACTCCTCCGGGAGCTCGGCCGTTACTCCGCGGTCATCAATCTCTCGACGACTTACAAGCTGCTCGACCGGAAAGCGAATCACGAATTCTTTCGCCACTCCGCGTTGCTGCACGCGCAGTTTCAGGACTTCGGCAAGAACACCTACCAGCAGACGGGCGAGACCTCGGGCCGCATGATCTATTCGGAGTACAAGACGTTCTCGCCCGTCTTCTGTACAAGTGCCGTCGGCTACTTCGAAGGGTGTGTCGAGTCGCACGGCGGCGCGAATGTCAGCGTCGCCGAGCTCGAGTGCCAGTGCTACGGCGATCGCACCTGCACGTTCGAAATCTCGTGGAAGTAACGGGCCGCTTCGCTCCATCACCGACCGGCCCGCTCCATCTCGGGAGTCTGGTCGCGGCACTTGGTTCCTATCTCTTCGCGAAGCGCGATCACGGCCGCTGGCTCGTGCGAATGGAGGATCTCGATGCGCCGCGCGTGGTGCCGGGCGCCGCGCAGGAGATCCTCGCGACGCTGCAGAGATACGGCCTGCAGTGGGATGGGGACGTCGTCTATCAATCGATGCGGACGGCGTTGTATGAATCGGCGCTCGATCGTCTTCGTGCGAAGAATCTCGTGTACGACTGCGGCTGCTCACGCGCGGAGCTGCAGCGCGCGGCGTCGGCGCCGGTCGATGGCGAGACGATCTATCCCGGCACGTGCCGCAACGGTCTGCCGCCGGGCCGAGTGCCGCGCGCGATCCGCTTCCGCGCATCGGACGAGGAAATCGTTTTCGATGACCGCCTGTGCGGCCGCATCGAAGCGAAGGCGGATGACTTCGTCGTGCGCCGCGCGGATGGCGTGTTCGCGTATCAGCTCGCGGTCGTGGTCGACGACGCTGAGCAGGGCGTGACGCAGGTCGTGCGCGGCCGCGATCTGCTCGCATCCACGCCGCGACAGATCGCGCTGCAACGCGCGCTCGGCTATCCGACGCCGGAGTATGCGCATCTTCCGCTCGTCCTCAACGCCGATGGCTCGAAGCTCGGCAAGCGCGATGGCGCATTGCCGCTCCCCACACTGGACGACGAACGTGTCGCGCAGACGAAAGCGTGGGCGCTCGATTTTCTCAATTTGCGCGAGCGTACTGATCCGGCCACTTGATCTCGTCGCCGAGCTTCTTTGCGGCGTGAAGCGGCCAGTAGGGATCGCGCAACATCGCGCGCGCGAGCAGCACGGCATCCGCGGATCCGCTGGCGAGGATCTCTTCGGCCTGCTCCGGTTCCGTGATCAGGCCAACGGCGCCGGTCGCGATCGACGCTTCCTGCCGGATCGTGCGGGCGAACGGTACCTGATAGCCGGGGCCGAGCTGAATCTTCGCGTGCGGGACGAGGCCGCCGCTCGAGACGTCGATCAGATCCACACCCAGCAGCCGCAGTTTTTTGCAGAGAGTCACGGATTGCTCGATGTCCCATCCGCCCTCCGCCCAATCCGTCGCCGAGATCCGAACGAAGAGCGGCAGCTCTTCCGGCCATCGCGTGCGGACCGCTTCCGTTACGCGCAGGAGAAACCGCATCCGGTTCTCCAGCGTGCCGCCGTATTCATCCGTGCGACAGTTCGACAGCGGCGAGAGGAATTCGTGGAGGAGATATCCATGCGCGGCGTGAATCTCGATGACGCGAAATCCGGCATCGCGCGCGAGATCCGTCGCGCGTGCGAACTCGGCGACGACGCCGTCGATCTCGGCGACGGTCATGGCGTGCGGAAGCGGCTCGCCTTCGCGAAAGGGAATCGCGCTCGGCGCGAGAGTCTGCCATGAATGTTCGCCGGCGATGATGGGGCGTCCGCCGCGCCAAGGAACGTCGGTCGATGCCTTGCGTCCGGCGTGCGCGAGTTGAATGCCTGCGACCGCGCCCTGCGCTTCCATGAACTGCACGATGGGAGCGAATGCGCGCGCATGTTCTTCCGACCAGATGCCGCTGTCCCATGCGGTGATGCGTCCGGTCGGAGAGACGGCGCTCGCCTCGACGAGGACGAGACCGGCGCCGCCCACCGCGCGGCTGCCGAGGTGAACGTGATGCCATTCGTTGGGCAGGCCGCGCTCGCTCGAGTACTGGCACATCGGCGAGACGAAGACGCGATTTCTGAACGTGACCTCGCGAAGCGTGTAAGGCGTGAAGAGGTGCGACATCAGGTGTGGCTGGTGCGAAGCGCGCGCCCGAGGAATGCGGCGACGAGGTTGTTGACCTGCTCGCTGGCCTCGAAGTTCGCCATGTGTCCGGCGCGCGCGATCGGCGCCAGTTCCGCGTTGGGCAGCAGCGCTGCCATGCGCTCGGCATCGCTCAGCGGCGTGATCTCGTCGCGATCGCCGGCGATTACGAACGCCGGCATCGTTACGCTTCTCAGCGTGTCGGCGGAATCGGGGCGCGCGGCCATCGCCTTCAGCGCCGCGATCACGCCTGGCACCGATGCCGTCTCCATGATGCGGCGTACGTCCGCGCGACAGGCATCCTGCACGACCATCTTCGGCAGCATCGCATCGATGAGGGAACCCGTTCCCCTGCGCGCGACTTCATCTGCCTGCTTCATGCGGTTGACGCGGCCCTCGGCGGTGTCGGCCGTCTCGCGCGTGTCGAGCAGGAGAAGTGCAGCGAATCGTTGGGGAGCATCGCGCAGCAGTTGCATGGCGATGTAGCCGCCCATCGAGAATCCGGCCAGGACGCAGCGATCGACGTTTTCCTTGTCGAGATATGCGAGCAGATCGCGCGAATAGCTCGCCATCGACGTCTCTGCATCGGGCGCTCCCGCGCTGCCGAAGCCGCGCAGATCGGGACAGAGATGACGATAGCCGGCAATCCGCTTCTGCGGCTCGAAGATCGCCGAGGAGAGAGGGAAGCCGTGAATCCAGAGGATGGGGATCACTGCGTTGGAGTCTATCGCACGAGCCGGATTCCGAATACGGCTGCCGTGATGTTGAAGCCGGGATTTCGATCGGCTTTGTAGCCGCCGTTCGAAATGTGCTGGAAGCGGATCCCGGCGTACGGTGCGTATCCCTTTCGCGCGTGAAACGTCGCACCGACCGTGCCGTACGAATCGAAGTTGAAGCGCGATGCCTCGATGGGAACCGGCTTGTCCGACCACATTGGGCCGCTGCCCATCTCGACATACGGCCGCGCGTTTGCCGACGCGTCGCGGAAATGGTGCCGCACACCGATCGAGAGGTGAAGCGCCTTCGTTCGCTCGCGGCCGCCGTTGCCGAAGGCGACGAGGAAGTGATCCGGTTCGTCGATCAGCCAGGGAGCGATGCCCCAGGTGAACTCGGTTCGCGGCAGAAACGCGCGCGAGAAATCGAACTGGAGCGATTCAGCCGTCAACTGGCCATGGACGCCGTTCATGCTGCGGCCACCGCTGAGCGCAATGCTCGTCTGGATGGGCCCATGGAATCCGGCGAAGGCAGGCACAGCGACAGCGAGCAGAAGGAGGAGCGCGAGCCTGTTCATGAGAGGCTCCATTTTAACCACAGCTCCGTCAGTTTGTCGGTTGGTTCCCGCGCCAGGTCGCATTGCAATTGCGGCAGAGCATGCGCGGTGAGAGGTTCATCGCCACCGCAGTCAGCAGCGGAGCCGCGAGCAACGTCAGGAAGATTCCGTTCAGGAGCCGCGCGGAGATCTCGATTCCAGCCTGGCGTGCGCCGAACGCGAGCATCTGCACCGCGATTCCGCTGAACATCGAGATCACGAGTGCGCGCGCATAGGCTCGTGCGCGACTGACCACCGGGTAGATTTCGTCCGAGCCGCAGCGATGACAGCTCTCGTCCCATGCGGCGGCCGGCTGCAGATCCTCGCGCGGAGTGCTGTGCGCTTCGCGGAGGATATCGAGGGCTTCTGCGACATCCGCGCGCGCGACCTGCAGGCGAACTCCGCCATGCGACTGCGATTCGATTTCGTCAGCGAGAAACGCTGCGATGCCCTCCGCTTCGAGCGTTGCGCGGGCGACATTTGCAGCGGCGAGACTGGTGAAGCGATCGATCGTGACGAGGTCCATGAACGTGCGATAGAAAACAGCAGACAGCGTGCGCGGCGCATGTATTCCTGCTGTGCCCGTTTGACGCGCATGCGTGTGCAAGAGCAGAATCGCGGAAAACTTGGAGAGGACGGAGAAGTAATGGCGACGACTTCAAAGAAGAGCTCAGGATCCAAAGGGGGCGGGAAAGGACTCGCCGCCGAGGTTAAGCCGAGCGCCGATCTCGCGGCGATCGTCGGCAGCGATCCGATTCCCCGCAGTGAAGTAACTAAGCGCGTTTGGGACTACGTGAAGAAACATGGGCTGCAGGACCAGACCAACAAGCGGATGATCAACGCCGACGACAAGCTCGGAAAGATCTTCGGCGGCAAGAAGCAGGTCTCGATGTTCGAGATGACTGCGCTGGTCAACAAGCACCTGACTTCGTAACGCGGTTTGCAGGAGCGGTGCTCGAGGGCGGACTACGGTCCGCCTTTTTTCTTTGGCAGCGTGCTGCCTTCAGCGGATCCCGGTATCGATCGAGATGTCGACTCTTGTCGTTTCGTTCGCGGTGATCGTTACCTGCTTCGGAACGTCCGCGCTCCTGTCGATGCCGTTGGGCCTGAGGTCGACGGTGTAGGTGTTCGGCGCGAGGTCGATCGAATAGAAGCCGCCGTTGTCGATGTCGACGGTGAAGAGCAGCTTGCTGTGCGCGCTGTCGTAGACCTCGACCTTCCGTGATGCATACGCGGAGGGTGGAGTAGGACATGGATTCGTCGTCGTGGGGCCGGGACAGTTCGGCCCGATCGTCACGAGACCGATGAGCTTTCCCAGCCTGATATCAGACAGAGGATCGGTCGGCGAGTCTTTGTGACTGCAGGCCGCGACGGCGAGGAGCGCGAGCAGAGCGAGTCTCTTCACACCCTCGCATTCTACTTCGTGCCGAGGACGAACTGGTTGCCGTCGATGTCCTTGAAGATGGCGGACGTCCCCCACGATTCCTTTTTCGGCGGCTGGACGAACTCGACGCCGCGCGACGTCAGCTCTTCATACGTCTTCTCGACGTTGTCCGTCTCGAACGAGATCGCGGTGAACGTGCCGATGCGGTCTTCGTGTCCGGGCGGTGTGAAGAGGACGATGCCCGTTTCGGCTTTGCCGATCTTCATTTCGATCCAGCGCACGCCGGGACCGAACTCCTGGTCCGTCAGAACGCGGAAGCCGAGCTTGTCGCGATAAAACGCCAGGCTCTTCTCCTGATCGCGGACGGGAATCGAGGTGAACTTGATTTGCTTGATCATGCGCGCAATGTAGGGACGCCCGGCGCATTTGTCGAGGATGGGAATACCAGCTATAGTTGCAACCACTATAGCGACGGAAAAGATAAGGCTCGACCGCTACATCGTGGAGACGCTGCTGCTCGATCTCGTCGGCCACGATCGTTCGCCGTCCGCCTTTCTCGTCTATCTGTATCTCTACAGCCGGACGCATGGCGCGAAAACGAAGAGCGTGCGCGTGTCGCATCAGGGGATTGCCGGAGATACAGGTCTCTCCAAGAGCGCGGTGCAGGGCGCTCTTCGTCATCTGAACCGGAGGCGATTCGTCCGCAGCGTGCGCGAGTCGCAGACCGCGACGCCGGAGCACTTCGTCCTACGGCCGTGGGCTCGCTGAGACGGCGCGCTCGACCGCTTCGATCGTCGGATCGATCTCGATCATCTGCTCCTGCGGCACATTCTTCAGGATCGCGTCGGGATCCTTGAGCACGTGGCCGGTGAGGATGCAGACGATGCGGCCCGTCAGTCCCAGTTTGCGCACGCCGGCCAGCGTCGTCGCGGACGCAGGCTCGCAACCGATCCCGATCCGGTCGATCTCCCCCTTCGCGGCCATCAGTTCGTCATCGGTGACTTCGCCCACGACGCCGTTGGTCGCGCGAATTGCGGTCAGCGCCTTCTCGTAGCTGACGGGATCGCCGATGCGGATCGCACTGGCGATCGTCTCCGCCGTCACGCGATGCCGCTGCGCGAAGCCCTCGCGGAAACTCCGGAAGAATGGATTCGCGCCGCTGGCCTGGATCGAGGCGATGCGCGGCATCGTCCTGATCCAGCCGGCAGCGTGGGCCTCGATGAGCGCCTTTCCGAAGGCGCTCGTGTTGCCGAGGTTTCCTGCGGGCACCACGATCCAGTCGGGCGCGTTCCATTCGAGATCCTGCAGCAGTTCCCAGACGATGGTCTTCTGTCCTTCGATCCTGAACGGATTGATGGAGTTGACCAGATAGATGCCGAGGCGATCGCATGCCTCGCGCACGAGCGCCATGGCCGCGTCGAAGTCGCCGCGCACGGCGAGGCAGGTGGCGCCGTACGCCAGAGTCTGCGCGAGTTTTCCAGCGGCGACTTTTCCGGCCGGAACGAAAACGAGTGCGCGAAGACCCGCTTGTGCCGCGTAGGCGGCGAGGGACGCGCTGGTGTTGCCGGTCGACGCGCAGGCGATCGCGGTTGCGCCGAGGCGAACGGCCTGCGTGACCGCGACGGTCATGCCGCGGTCCTTGAACGAGCCTGTCGGATTCTCGCCTTCGTGCTTGAAGAAGATTCCGCTCCGCTCGTACAGACGCGTCGATCCTTCAGGATGGGTGACGATCTGCCGCTCATCGATGTCGAGCACCGCTTCGCGAAACCGCCACACGCCGCTCTGGTCGATCGCACGGCGCGATGCACGGCGCTGATCGAAAAGCGCTGGGCTGCCGCCGAGCGTGGCGCGCTCGACGGAGAGAAGGTTGCCGCATTCGCAGGTATAGCGGATCGCGTCCGCCGAATAGGTGCGGCTGCAGGAGATGCATTGAAGAATCATCGAACGCCCTTTCGCGCGATCGGGCCGGCGTGCGCGGTGGAGGCGACCTCGCCGAAGGCAAGCTGCATCGCGGCGGTGCATTTGCGCGCGACCTCTTCATTGGCAGCGATCGCGAAGACACTCGGGCCCGATCCGCTGATCGAGCATCCGAACGCGCCGGCGAGTACGGCCGCGCGCTTCACATCATGGAAGTGGGGAATCAGCGGCGCGCGGCGGGGCTCGGCGTAGCGGTCGTCGAGCGCGCGGCTGAGCAGCTCGCCGTCGCCGCTCGCGATCGCATGCGTCAACGCGGCCGTATTCGCCATCTGCTGCACCCACCCTGCGCGCTCCCACTCCATCGGAAGAATCGATCGTGCGTCTTTCGTCCGCACGCGCACGTTCGGCGACACGACGGCAACCCACCACTCTTCCTGCACGGGCACCGCGATGACATCGATCGGATCGACGGACCGCGAGATCGTGAGACCGCCGAGGACCGACGCCGCGATGTTGTCGAGGTGACGTCCCGCGACCGCGGCCTCACCTTCCAGCGCGGCCGCGATGATCTCGGCCGGCGACGGCTCGAGCTCCATCGCGCGAGCCGCGGCGTACGCGCCAGCCACACTCGATGCCGCCGATCCGCCGAGTCCGCCGGACAGCGGCAAACCTTTTTCGATCGAGAGAATCGGGTTGCGGTTGTCGCCATGCGCGCGAAGAAAGGCGATCGCCGCGATTGCTGCAGCGTTCTGTTGGGGATCGAGAGGAACGAGCTCCGCGTCGCGGCCCGTGATCGACTCGATGCGTGCTGCGTCGCTGCTCAGCGTCACGGTGACGCTGTCGCCGATGCCGTCCACTGCGAGACCGAGGACGTCGAAGCCGGGGCCGACGTTGCCGATGGACCCTGGTGCGAAGGCCGTGGCCGCCGTCATCGCCGCCGCCGTTCCTGAATCGTGATCGCGACGATGTCGTTGAGCACGCCGGCGGCAGTCACATCCGCGCCCGCGCCCGGGCCCGTTACGACGAGCGGGTTCGTCTTGTATCGCTTGGAGTAGATCGCGACCTGATTCGCGGTGCCGCGCAGTCCGCCCATCGGCGAGGACTTCGGCACCGCCTCGATGCCGACGCGAATGTCGCGGCCGATCTTCGCGACATAGCGCAGCGTCTTTCCTTCGCGTGCCGCGCTTTCGGCGCGTTTCGCAAAATCGTGGTCGAGCATGCGCAGCTTTTCGATGAAGCGCACCGGATCCTTGTCGTCCGCTTCACGGCTGAAGAGCGGTTCGAGCTCGATCTCGCTCAGCTCGACGCGCCGGCCGAGCGTGCGCGCGAGGATCAGCGCCTTGCGCGCGACATCGAGTCCCGACAGATCATCGCGTGGATCCGGCTCGGTGTACCCCAGCTTCCATGCCTCATGCACCGCCTCCGAAAACTTCCGGCCGTCCTCGAGCGCGGTCATGAGAAAGCCGAGCGTGCCGGAGAAGCATCCGAGAATCGTCTCGACGCGATCACCGGCTTCAGCGAGTTTTGCGAGAGTGTCGAGCACGGGCAGGCCGGCGCCCGCCGTCGCTTCATAGCGAAGTGCGAGGCCGCGATCTTTCGCGGTCTGCATGAGGCGTTCATATTCGAGCTGCGGGACCGCGAGCGGCTTCTTGTTCGCGGTGACGATGTGGAAGCCGTTCTCCAGCGCCTCCTGCAGCAGCGGCGCGGTTTCGTCGGACGTGAGGTCGACGAGAATCGGCCTGTATGCGGGAAGAAGCCAGAGCTCCTTCTGCATCATCGACTGCAGTTGCGGCAGGGTCAGCGGCGACTTGCGGTCGAAGAGCTTGCCGCCCGATTCCTTCTGCTTCGCGACGCGATTCAGTGTCGCGGGCTTGAATCCCTTTTCTTCGATGCGAATGCCGGAGCGATCGGCGATCGCGATGACGCGCAGGTCGAGGCCGAGCTCCTGCCGGAGATGCGGCTGCTGCGCGATGATCTGCCGCGCGAGTGCGCGGCCGATCTGCCCGAACCCGAGGAGCGTGAGCTTCGACTCGCGCCCGGAGACGTCGGCGAGAGGATGCAGCTTCTCGAGCTGAAACTCCGCATGCAGCGCCACGAGAGCGCGCGGCGCATCACTCTCCGCAACGGCAATCGTGATGTTGAGCTCCGAGGAGCCTTGTGCGATCGCGACGACATTGACGCGAGCGCCGCTCAGCGCGGAGAACGTGCGCGCCGCGATGCCCGGCCGATGGCGCATGCCGAGACCGACGACCGCGATCAATGCGATGTCGCGCGCAGCGTTGATGCGGTCGACGAGCTTGAGCTTTCGCTCGAGCTGGAACGCGCTCTCGAGTGCTTCGATCGCATGCTTCGATTCCGATTCGGGAACCACGAAGCAGATGCTCGATTCACTCGATGCCTGGCTGATCATCGAGACGGAGTGGCCCGCGCTCGACAGTGCGCTGAATGCGCGCGCCGCGACGCCGGGAACGCCGATCATCCCTTTGCCTTCGATCGCGATCAGCGACTGCTTGTGAATTGCGGTGAGCGCCTTGACGGGATAGTCGCCCGGCTTCACGTCATCGGCGATCCGCGTTCCGGGATAGCGATCGCGGAACGTGTTGCGCACGAACAGAGGAATCCGCCTGTCGACGAGCGGGATCATCGTGCGCGGATGGAGAACCTTGGCGCCGTAGTACGCGAGCTCCGCGGCTTCGCGATAGTGCAGTTCGGAAAGCACGCGTGCCTGCGGCACGCTCTTCGGGTCGGCGGTCATCAGGCCGTCGACTTCCTTGAACAGCGTGACCGATTTTGCAGCGAGCGAGCGCGCGAGGATCGCGGCCGAGAAGTCGGTACCTCCGCGGCCGAGTGTCACGACTTCGCCATCGGGTCCGCTCCCGAGAAATCCCGGCATGATGACGACTTGGCCCCCGGCGAGAAGCGGCGCGATGAGCTTCTTCGCCGCGCGCTCGCACTTGTTGAGGTTCGGCCAGAGGCTGCCGAGGCGGCGCTCGGTAATGATGATGTCGAGGGCGTCGACGTAGACCGCGTCGATCCCGGCATCCTGCGCCGCCTCGGTGAAGAAGCGCGCGAGAACGCGTTCGCCCCGCGCGATCAGCGCGTCCTGCGCGCGTGGCGTGAGCTCGCGCAGCACCGCGATCGAGTCGGTCATCGCGCGCATCTCGTCCGTGACCGACGTGAGGAGCTCGCGCAGCGCCCTGGCGCGCGCAGATCCTTTGATCAGCTCGGGAATGAGCGCCGCATGTCTGTCGTGAAACGCGCGCGCCGCGTTCGCGGCTCCGTCGCGATCTCCGCGAAGCGCCGCGCTGGCGGCGTCGAGCAGCAGATCGGTGACGCCGTTCATTGCGGAAACGACGGCGGCAACGCGGTTCTTCGGTTGTTCGAGGCCGCGGCGAACGTGGCCGATCGCGGCGCGGATCGCGTCAGGTGAGCCGACGGCAACGCCGCCGAATTTGTACACTTCTATCGTCATAGTGGGAACCGAGCGGGGAAGTTTACTTCACGCCGCGGTAGAGCCAGGCGATGCCGAACGTGAGCGGCTCATACGTCACGCTGCTGAAGCTCGCCGACTCGCGCATCATCGCCGCGAAGTCTTCACCCGACGGGAAGCGTGCGGTGGAAGACTCGAGGTAATCGTACGCATCGCGATTGCCGGTCAGCACGCCGCCGAGGCGAGGGAGGATGCGCTTGCGGTAGAGGTCGTAGAACGCGCTGAAGAGACGTCCGCGAGGCTGGCCGAACTCGAGAATGATGACGCGGCCGCCCGGCTTCACGACCCGCGCGAGCTCCGCAATTCCCTTGCGAGGGTCGCCGACGTTGCGGATGCCGAAGGAGATCGACGCGACGTCGAACGTGTTCGCCTCGAAGGGGAGCGCGGTGACATCGGCGACGTCGAACTCGATCGAGGTGCTCTTCCTGCGCGCGAGCTCGATCATCTCCGGAACGAAGTCCGTGCCGACGACTCGGCCGGCGCCGACTCGCTTCTTGAACGCGATCGCGAGATCGCCCGTGCCCGTCGCGCAGTCGAGGATGGCATCGCCGTTCTTCGCGCCGGAAACGCGAACGGCTCTTCTCCGCCAGAGATGATGGATGCCGCCCGAGAGCACGGTGTTCGCGCGGTCGTATCCCGGCGAGATGTCGCGAAACATGTTGCGAATCTTCGTCGGATCGGGACCCTGGTACGCGTTGGGCATCGGCGCGCGCGACGATCTCATACAATTTCGCGCCGATGCAACGCGACTTCGCCTTCATCCAGACCGGGCCGGGCAGGCTGTTCGTCGGATGGGGACCATTCGAACAGGCGCCGATGCGCAAACCGTCGCGGCCTGCATTCTTCATTGCCGATTTCTTTCTCGACGATCCGCATCCATGGCGGCATCCGGCGTCATGGGAAGAGCTGAGCTTCGAGGAATTCGCGTCGCGGTTCGAGCAGCGTGCGCCGCCGTCGGTCGAATGGTCGCCACCTGCGCTCGCCGATTTCGCCCCGCTGTTCTCGTCGGCGATCGAGGCGATGGAGCGCGGCGACTTCCGCAAGATCGTTCCCGTGCTCTTCGAAAGCGGGCGGATGAGTGACGGGCACTGGCGACATTTCGCGAGCAGGCTCGCGATGCTGCCGTCGCACATGTCGGCTTACGGCTACTCGTATCAGTCGCACGGGTTGATCGGGGCGACACCCGAGGTGCTGTTTCGATCGAAGGATGGCGGTTACGCGACGATGGCGCTCGCGGGCACGCGTCCGATCGCGCGCGCGTCGGAGCTTCTCGACGATACGAAGGAACTGCGCGAGCACCGGATGGTCGTGGACGACATCGTGCGGCGGCTCGCGCCGTTTGGAAACATCGAGGTCGGAACGCTGTCTGTGCTCGAGCTGCCGACGATCGCGCATCTCGCGACGCCGATTTTCTTTCGCGAGAGCGGACTCAATGGAGATGTGAAGATGTCGTTCGCGGAGATGGTGCGGCGCCTTCATCCCACGGCGGCGCTTGGTGTGTGGCCGCGGACGGAAGCGGGGGAGCGGTGGCTGCGCGATGCGGATCGCGGGGTGAAGAGGCGAGCATTCGGGGCGCCGTTCGGCATCGAGCGCGAGGATCACTCGTCGCTGGCGCTCGTCGCGATTCGCAATCTGCAGTGGTCGCGCGATGCGATCCGCGTCGGATCGGGCGCGGGTCTCCTCGCGGAGAGCAAACTGGAGCGCGAGTTCGAAGAGCTGCGGCAGAAACGCGAACAGGTGAAGTCGTTGTTCGGAGTCGCATGAGCAATATCGCGCGTGCCCGAGAGGTGATCGAGAGGGCGTGTGCCGATGGCGTGCGCGAGTTCTGCGTCTGCTCCGGCTCGCGCAACGCGCCGCTGCTGGCTGTTCTGGCGAAGAGCGATGTCAGGACCTGGACGTTCGTCGATGAACGATCGGCGGCGTTTTTTGCGCTGGGACGCATGAAGCAACTGCGTGCGCCTGTGGCCGTCGTGACGACGTCGGGTACCGCGGCCGCTGAGCTGCTGCCGGCGCTCGTCGAAGCGCACTACTCGGGATTGCCGCTCGTCGTGATCACGGCCGATCGGCCGGAACGATTTCGCGGCACGGGCGCGCCGCAGGCGATCGATCAGGTGCATCTGTTCGGCGTCTATGGCGCGCGTCACATCAACGTGGAGTTCGACGAGCCGCTGATCGATGAGGATTTCAGCGCTGGCGTTACGCCCGCAGCCGGTGAGCGCCGGGCTGTCCAGAAGCTTTCGCCGCCCGCGGGAACGATCCCCGACCGCGTGGGGGACGCCCGCGCTCCGCTGCTCCTTCTCGGCGGACTCGCAGAGGAAGACCGTCCACACGTCCGCGACTTCGTCCTTCGTTCCGGTGCAACGGTGTACGCGGAGCCGCTCTCCGGACTCCGTGAAGAGCTGGCGAACGTCGCGATCCATCACGAGCGCACGCTGAAGCGGGGAGACTTCGACCTCGTGGTGCGCATCGGAAATGTGCCGGTGCTGCGTTACTGGCGCGATCTCGAGACGAAATCGACGGAAGTTCTGCATTTCACGAGGCTGCCGTTCACCGGCCTGACAAGAGGCTGCACCTGGCCGCTCGAAGCATTGCCGCAGATCACCGGTCATCGGGACGATGCTCTCTACGCATTCGACCGCGAGCAGTCGCGGAGGCTCGAGGCGATCCTCGGCGAGGAGCCGCGGTCGGAGCTGGCGATGGTCCGCGAATTGTCGCGAACCCTTCCCGAACGCTCGCGCATCTACCTCGGCAACTCGCTGCCGATTCGCGAATGGGACCTCGCCGCCACCAGGCAGAATCGAGCGTTCGAGTACGAAGCGAATCGCGGTGCGAATGGGATCGATGGCCAGCTCTCGACATTCTTCGGATGGTGCGCACCGGGCGCGAACAACATCGCCATCGTCGGTGACCTGACTGCGCTTTACGATCTGAATGCGCCATGGATCGTGCCGCAGCTAGACGCGGCGTTCCGCATCGTCATCATCAACAATCGTGGCGGCCGCATTTTCGAACGCGTCGCCGCCTCCGACCGCCGCCTCGTCATCAACGAGCACGATCTGCGATTCGACCAGTGGGGCGGCATGTTCGGCATTGATGTCACGGAGTTGCGGCCGGACGGAGAGGCATCTCGCCGTGTCTGGGCGAGGTACGATCAGCTATGGGCGTGATCACGGCGCTGCACGGATTCCTCGGGCTGCCCGAGGACTGGGACTTTCTGCGCCGCGCAGGATTCGTGGTGGCGACGCCCGATCTCAGTGACATACCGCCGGAAGGAGACACGCTTCTTGGCTACTCCCTCGGCGGCCGGCTCGCGTTGCGCGCACTCGCGAACGGCGCCCGATATCGGCGCGCCGTCATCGTCTCTGCAGCGATCTCATTCGACGGCGACGTGGCGCAGAGGCGTGAGCAGGACGAGCACTGGGCCGAACGTTTCGAGCGCGGCGAGTGGTACAGCGTGATGCGCGACTGGAATGCCCAGGCGATCTTCGGCGGTCATGCGCTGCCGCGCCGCGAGTCCGACTTCGATCGTACGGACCTCGCGAGACAACTGCGGGAGTGGTCGCCTGCGGTGGTTCCTTCCATCCTCGATCGCGTTCGCGAGATCACGATTCCCGTGCTGTGGATCGCGGGAAGCCGCGACACGAAGTACGTCGCAGAAGCGAGGCGTGCCGTGTCGTTGCTGCCTGATGCGAAGCTGTGGATCGCGGACGGCGCTGCTCATCGCGTGCCGTGGGAGAGGCCCGAAGAGTTCGCCGCACAATTGCGCGCGTTCGCCGAATGACATAGCGTTTTGCGTCATGGCTGAGACATGGACTTCGATCAAACAGTTCACTGACATCAAGTTCGAACGCACCGAGGACGGGATCGCGAAGATCACGATCAACAGACCAGAGGTGCGGAATGCGTTTCGCCCGCTGACCGTGGGCGAGATGAAAGAGGCGCTCGATCTCGCGCGCGACGACTCCGAGATCGGCGTCGTCATCCTGACCGGTGAAGGTCCTGATGCTTTTTGTTCGGGCGGAGATCAACGCGTTCGCGGCAAGGGCGGCTATGTCGATCCGAAGGAGAAAATCCCGCGGCTCAACATTCTCGATGTGCAGAAACAGATTCGCAGCATGCCGAAGCCGGTCGTCGCGATGGTGGCGGGATATGCGATCGGCGGCGGTCACGTTCTGCATGTCGTCTGCGACCTGACGATCGCAGCCGACAATGCGCGCTTCGGACAGACCGGGCCGCGGGTCGGCTCGTTCGACGCAGGACTTGGATCTTCGTATCTGGCGCGAATCGTCGGTCAAAAGAAAGCGCGCGAGATCTGGTTCCTCTGCCGCCAGTACGATGCGAAGCAGGCACTCGAGATGGGTCTCGTCAATACGGTCGTCCCTCTCGCGCAGCTGGAGGAAGAGACGCTCAAGTGGTGCCGCGAGATGCTGGCGCTGTCGCCGATGGCGTTGCGGTTCCTCAAGGCGGCGATGAACGCCGATTGCGATGGCCAGATCGGACTGCTCGACTTCGGCGGCGATGCAACGCTGCTCTATTACTTGAGCGAGGAAGCGCAGGAAGGGCGCAACGCCTACGTCGAAAAGCGAAAGCCGGACTTCAAGAAGTTCCCGCGATTCCCGTGAACGCCTGGATCCTCGCAGCTCGTCCGAAAACGCTGTCGGCGGCCGTGGTGCCGGTGATGGTTGGGGCCGCGCTCGTTCGCGGCCCGCTTCACTGGCCATCACTCGCGTGTACGCTCGCGGGTGCAGTGCTGATTCAGATCGCGACGAACTTGATCAATGACGCGCTCGACTTCAAGAAGGGCGCGGATACGAGTGAGCGGCTGGGACCAATGCGCGTGACGTCGGCAGGCCTGCTGAGCGCGAATGCCGTGATGCGCGGCGCCTCCATCTGTCTCGCAGGTGCAGCGTTGTGTGGTGTACCTCTCATCATCCGTGCCGGATGGCCGTTGCTCGCGATCGGTGTCGTATCCATTGTGATGGCCTACGCCTATACCGGCGGGCCTTATCCGCTCGCGTATCACGGCCTCGGCGAGATCTTCGTGATCGCGTTCTTCGGCGTCATTGCGACCGGCGGAACATATTTCGTTCAGACATTGCAATGGACACCGGAAGTGACGATCGCCGGAATCGGAACCGGCTGCCTGGCGACGGTGCTTCTCGTCATCAACAATCTGCGCGACGTCGCAAGCGACCGGGCGAGCAACAAGCGGACGACGGTGGTGAGGTTCGGAGAGACGTTCGCTCGCGTGGAGATCGCGCTGCTCGCCGTGGCGCCGTTTGCAGCCGCGGCATGGCTGGGCCGGTTTGCGACACTGCTTGCGCTGCCCCTCGCAGCCGTTGTCATTGTGAAATCCTGGCGCGGCAGTGGCCGGGCTCTGAATCGGTGTCTTGCTCTTGCGGGAGTTCTTCAGTGGTCCTATGGCCTGCTATTTCTGGCGTTATGAGCTCGTTCCGCGGCGGCGATTGAGCGCTGTGGCCCGCGAGGGCAGGCGCGAAGGCGCGCTGCTTCGCGTCGATAACGGGTACGCCGATGTGCATCCATGGCCCGAGCTCGGCGATGCCACACTGGACGAACAACTGGACCTGCTTGCGCGCGGCGAAACGACGGCATTGACGCGGCAGTCTCTCGGATTCGCGGAGATCGACGGCCGTGCACGGGAGGCGGGGCGAAGTCTGTTCGAAGGGCTGACGATTCCGCCGAGTCATTGGCCCGGTCCTGATCCGCCGGAAGACTTCGCGATCGCAAAACTGAAATCGCTCGAGCACGTTCCTCCGCGCGTGAAGCTCCGGATCGATTTCAATGCGAGGCTGACATCCTCGCAATTCGTCCAGATCGCGCGCGAGCTTCCAAGAGAACGGATCGACTTCATTGAAGATCCCTGTCCTTACGATCCGCAGACATGGCGACTGCTCCGCGACTTGACGGGTCTGAAGCTGGCGCTTGATCGAGGGATCGGCGGCGAAGGTGTGGATGTTCTCGTCGTCAAGCCTGCAGTGCAGGAGATGCCGCGGACGACGAAGGAAGTGGTCGTGACTTCCTACATGGATCATCCAGTCGGGCAGTTCTTTGCAGCCTTTACGGCGGCGTCGCACCAGGTTCGCGCCACCTGTGGATTGTTTACTCATGTGTTGTACGAACCCAACGCATTCATCGAGCGGATCGCGTCGGATGGGCCGGGGCTGTTGCCACCCGGGGGGACTGGGGTGGGATTCGACGATCTCCTTGCTTCGATTCCATGGAAACGACTCGCGTGATCGACTTTCACAGTGAAGAATCGCATCTGCTGTTGAACCCGCGGATGCCGGAGAGCGATCGAAGCAGGCTCGAGGCGCTCTATGCGGCAGCACCACGGATCGCAGCCCACGTTTGGCTCAGCACGTCGGGTAGTACCGGCGGCCTGAAGCTTGTCGCATTGTCGAAGGCTGCGATGCTTGCGTCGGCAGCGGCGGTGAATCGGCGGCTGAATGTGCGCGGTGGAGAAGTCTGGTGCAGTGTGCTGCCTTCCTTTCACGTGGGAGGCCTGGGGATCTGGGCTCGTGCAGCGATCAGCGAAGGACGGGTCATTCAAGTCGAATGGGAAGCGTCGCGTTTTGCGGAGGTCTGCAGCAGAGAGCAGGTGAGCATCTCGTCGCTTGTGCCAGCGCAGGTGGTCGACCTTGTACGAGCGCAGATCAGAGCACCGGAATCGATGAGGGCGATCGTCGTAGGCGGCGGCGCGCTCAGCGATGACATCTATGAGAGTGCACGCGCGCTCGGCTGGCCCGTACTGCCGAGCTATGGAATGACGGAGTGCGCTTCGCAAATCGCCACTGCGTTGCCTGGAGAACCGGACCTCTATCTTCTCGATCACCTGCGAGCCCGGCAGGAGAGCGACGGCCGCCTCGCGTTCGCGGGATCGTCGCTGCTGTCGGGCTACGCGATGTTCGTGGATGAGCGGCCGGTCTTCGTCGATCCGAAGAGTGACGGTTGGTTCGTTTCGGAAGATCTCGGGCGGGTCGACGGGAGCCGCGTCGTGATCGAGGGGCGAGCAGGTGAGGTCGTCAAGATCGGAGGGGAGCTCGTCAGCCTGAGCCGGCTCGACCGGATTCTCGAAGAGATAGTCCAGCGGCTCGCTGTGAGAGACGCAGCGCTGGTTGCGATACCGGACGAACGGCTGGGCGCGGTCGTGCACGTGGCCGTGGTTGGCGAAAGGGGCGAAATTCAAGGGATTTTCAACGATCGGGTGGCTCCGTTCGAGCGGATCAGGAGAGTGCACTTCGTGGAGGCGATTCCGCGGTCGCCGCTCGGCAAACTGCTGAGGAGCCAGCTTGCGCAGGTTCTTTCCAAAAACCGGGAATAGGACTATGGGGGGAGTCGTTGTCACGGGTCCCCAACGCGGGGAGTCGTTCTGTGACAACCGAAGCGGTAACCACTAGCTGCACAAGGATTTGTGCAGCGGCCAAAAAGTCCGAGATCGCGGAATAGAGCGGCGGGGCCGATGGTTAGTGCGGGTCCTTGACGCGAAAGCGTCGCGGTCTTTGAAGCGCACGAAGCAGTGGATGGAATAGCGAGGCAGGGCGGTAGGTTGTACAAGTTCCCGACGCGATGTCGTTGACAAGCGAAGGGAGCCGGCAGTACACTCCTCGACCCCGGCGTCTTAGGCAGTACGATCTTTCCAAACCTCTGCGGCAACGTGGATACCGGTGTCCGGGTCAAACGGATTGGGTTCAGAAAAACTGAAAACATTCCGCTTGACACGGACGAGGGGGTCTGGCAATCTAGCCGCCCTTTCGACGAAGTCGGTTCTTTGACAACTGAATAGGAAAGCAAGACAGACAACGTGATTCCTTTCGAGAATCAGTTGCGGGTCGCAAGATCTGCAGCGATCTCAAAGAAACAAGTTCGTATCCAATATACGAACCGAATAACAAACATCAGTCGTTCACGATTGGTGCTACGGAATCAGATCTTTAGTTAACGCTGTCGCAAGACAGTAGAGTTCAACTGGAGAGTTTGATCCTGGCTCAGAATGAACGCTGGCGGCGTGCTTTACACATGCAAGTCGAGCGAGGCGTGTAGCAATACACAGTCGAGCGGCGAACGGGTGAGTAACGCGTGGATAACCTGCCCTGAGGTGTGGAACAACCAGGGGAAACTCTGGCTAATACCGCATGATACCGTGAGGTCAAAGGGGGCTCGCAAGGGCTCTCGCCACAGGAGGGGTCCGCGTCCGATTAGCTAGTTGGTAGGGTAATGGCCTACCAAGGCGACGATCGGTAGCCGGCCTGAGAGGGTGATCGGCCACACTGGAACTGAGACACGGTCCAGACTCCTACGGGAGGCAGCAGTGGGGAATTTTGCGCAATG
>Ga0070741_10002299_pt1 | contig 52282 bp, 52 predicted proteins | sample Coa_R1_4_FD_66440 | JGI IMG/M metagenome (GOLD analysis project Ga0070741, IMG submission 66440) | Surface soil microbial communities from Centralia Pennsylvania, which are recovering from an underground coalmine fire - Coalmine... | ecosystem: Environmental > Terrestrial > Soil > Unclassified ... | reverse complement strand
TCGCCAAAAGCGGCTCAGGATGACCGGTTCGCATTCGCTCACCGGTCACTTGAAAATGGGCATGCCGTAGCTCGGGCCCGGCTTCACGCCCTCGCGCCAGCGCGCGGTCACGGTCTTGAGTCGGGTGTAGAAGCGCACGCCCTCGGGGCCGTGCTGGTTCATGTCGCCGTAGATCGAGCTCTTCCAGCCGCCGAAGCTGTGGAACGAGAGCGGCACCGGGATCGGCACGTTGATGCCGACCATGCCGCAGTTGACCTTGTGCGTGAAGTTGCGCGCGACGTCGCCGTTGCGCGTGAAGATCGCGACGCCGTTGCCGTACTCGTGGTCGGAGGGCAGCGCCAGCGCCTCCTCGAAATTCCGCGCGCGCACGACCGAGAGCACCGGACCGAAGATCTCCTCCTTGTAGATGCGCATGTCGGTGCGCACCTTGTCGAACAGAGACCCCCCGAGGAAGAAGCCGTTCGGCTGCTCGGCGACCTTGAAGTCGCGGCCGTCGACGACCAGGCTCGCGCCTTCCTTCACGCCGAGGTCGACGTAGCCCTTCACCTTGTCGCGGTGCTCGCGCGTGACCAGCGGCCCCATCTCGGAGGACGGATCCGCCGAAGGCCCGACCTTGAGCTTGCGGATGCGCGGCGTCATCGCCTCGATCAGCTCGTCCGCGGTGCGCTCGGTCACCGGGACCGCCACAGAGACCGCCATGCAGCGCTCGCCCGCGGAGCCGTAGGCCGCGCCCATCAGCGCGTCGGCGGCGACCTCGATGTCGGCGTCGGGCATGACGATCATGTGGTTCTTCGCGCCGCCGAGCGCCTGCACGCGCTTGCCGTTCACCGAGCCGGTGGCGAACACGTACTTGGCGATCGGCGTCGAGCCGACGAAGCTCACCGCCGCGACGCGCGGGTCGGAGAGCAGCGTGTCGACCGCCTCCTTGTCGCCGTTGACGACGTTCAGCACTCCGGGAGGCGCGCCGGCCTCGAGCATCAGCTCGGCGAGTCGCAGCCCCGTCGACGGATCCTTCTCCGAGGGCTTCAGCACGAAGGTATTGCCGCACGCGATCGCGACCGGGAACATCCACATCGGCACCATCGCCGGGAAGTTGAACGGCGTGATGCCGGCGCACACGCCGATCGGCTGGCGGATCGAGTAGAGGTCGATGCCGGTCGCGACGTTGTCCGAGTACTCGCCCTTCATGAGGTGCGGGATGCCGCAGGCGAACTCGACCACTTCCAGCCCGCGCTGCACCGAGCCCTTGGCGTCGGAGAGCACCTTGCCGTGCTCGGACGAGACGATCGCCGCGAGCTCGTCGATGTGCTTCTCGACCAGCTCCTTGAACCTGAACATGACGCGCGCGCGCGCCACGGGCGACATCTCGGACCATTCGGCGAAGGCGCGCTTCGAGTCGGCGATCGCCTTTTCCACCTCGGCCTTGGATGCGAGCGGCACCTTCGCCGCGACCGCGCCGGTCGTCGGGTTGTAGACGTCGCCGAAGCGGCCGCCCTCTCCCTTGACGTGCTTCCCGCCGATGTAATGGTGGAGCTCGCGGACCTTCGCGAGCGCGGCGTCACGAGTGTTCATGCGGACCTCTTCGAGAAAAAATGGGGAGCGGCGAGCGGGCGCTGCTGGGATGCGGGGAATTATAGCGGGTTCCCGGATACAATCCGCTCGGGCGCCCGAGCGCCCCTTTTTATGGCCGAAGCCACCGTCCCCGCCGACCGCTACGCCGCCTTCAGGGTGCGCGACTTCCGCCTGTTCGCGGTGGTCGTGCTGCTCTCGGCCGTGCTCCAGCAGACGCAGGCGGTCGCCCTCGGCTGGGACATGTACAACCGGACCGGGTCCGCGATGGCGCTCGGGCTGATCGGGCTTTCGCAGTTCGTGCCGGCCATGCTGTTCTTCCTTCCCGCGGGCGAGATCGCCGACCGCTTCGACCGGCGCAAGGTGATGATCGCCTCGTTCGTGCTCTGGGGCACGGCCTCGACCGGCCTGGCGGCCGCCGCGATCGCGGGCGCCGGAGCGGGCTGGCTCTACTTCTTCGCGGCCGTTAGCACGACCGGACATGTCATCAACCGGCCGGCGAGAGACGCCCTGCTTCCCCAGCTCGTCCCCGGCCCGGTGTTCCCGAACGCCGTCGTGTGGAGCTCGAGCCTGTATCAGCTGGCGTCGATCTCGGGACCGGCGGTCGCCGGCTCGATGATCGCGGTCTACGGGGGCGCGAGCATCGTGTACGGCACGAACGCCGTGCTGATCCTCGTCGCGCTCGTGCTCGCGACGCGCATCCCAGCGCGCGCGGCGCTCCCGGCGCGCCGCGCGACCACCTGGAGCGACCTGTTCGCCGGGCTCGCGCACGTCTGGCGCACGCCCGTCGTCCTCGGCGTCATGTCGCTCGACCTGCTCGCCGTGATCTTCGCCAGCGCGACCGCACTGCTCCCGCTCTACGCGCGCGACATCCTGCACGTCGGCCCGCGCGAGCTCGGCTGGCTCTCGGCCGCGCCCGCGATGGGCGCGCTCGGGATGGCGTTCCTGCAGGGCGCGCGCGAGCCGCGGCACGTCGGGCGGGCGTTCTTCATCTCGATCGCGGGCTACGGCCTGGCGACGGCGGTGTTCGGGATGTCGACCTCGTTCTGGCTTTCGCTCGCGGCGCTGGTCGGCGTCGGCGCGATGGACAACATCAGCGTGGTGATCCGGCAGACGGTGGTGCAGCTGTATACGCCGGACGAAGTGCGCGGCCGCGTGTCGGCGGTGAACCGGGTGTTCATCCAGTCGTCGAATCAGCTGGGGGCGTTCGAGTCGGGGGCGCTGGCGATGCTGACGACGCCGGTGTTCGCGGTGGTGGCGGGCGGAATCGTTACGGTGGCGATCGCGGCCGCCGGAGTCCGGATATTTCCGGAGCTGAGAAGACTGGGAAGCCTTCCGCGTTAACGATCCTATAGCTTCTCGAGATTCCGCCTCAGCCAGATTCCGAGCAGCAGGTACCCGACCCCGAACGCCACGATCGACGGCGCGTAGTCGAGCAGCCCCACGCTGAACCCCATCCCCGCCGCCCCCACCGCCTGCCCGATCGCCCACGCCGACGAGTACATCGCGACGCCCGTCCCTCGCGCGGTCGACGACATCTCGGTCGCCTTGAGCTGCAGCGTGTTGTGCAGCATGTAGAACGAGAACCCGAGACCGATTGTGCAAACGAACAGCACCGGCCACAGCGGGATGAACGCCGTCGCCGCGAAGAAGATGCAGCACCAGATCCCGCCCCAGAGCACCAGTCCCCGCTGCCCCAGCTCCATCAGCAGCCGCCGCACCATGAGGCCGTAGAAGATGCCGCCGACGCCGAAGCCCGCGAGGATCGCGCCCGCGAGCGTGAGGCTCATCCCGAACTTCACCTTGAAATACGCCCCGAGGAACGAGAACGGCCCGAAGAAGAAGAACGTCTCGATCGCGCCGACCGCGAGCACGCGCCGCACGCGCGGCTCGTGCGCGAGGCGCAGGTGCGTCGCGAACGGGTTGCCCTCGATCTTCTTCCCGAGGTCGCCGGCCCACTGGCCGCGCGTGCGCACGAGGAGCACGGTCGCGACGAAGAGGAAGATCGTGCCGATCAGCGCGAAGGTGCCGCGCCAGCCGACGAGGTCCGTCACGGCGCCGCCGATGAAGGGCCCGAGCGCCTGGCCCGAGATCGTGCCCATCACGAAGCGCGCGATCACGGGCTGCCGATCGGCCACCGCGACGCGGTCGCCGATGTACGCCATGCCGAGGATCACCGGCGTCGACGCGAAGGCGCCGGTGACGAAGCGCATCGCCGAGAGCGACGCGATGCCCTGGGCGAGCGCGCAGCCGTAGCAGCCCGCGCCGGCGCAGAACAGCGTCAGCGTGACGACGCGGAGCTTCCCGAAGCGGTCGCCGAGCGGCCCGTGGACGAGCTGCGCGCAGGCGTACGCGATCGCGTAAGCGGTGATGACGACCGCGGTTGCCGACACGCTCGCGCCGAAGTCCGCCGCGAGCTGCGGCAGCATCGGCTCGATGACCCGCAGCGCAATGCCGGAATTGGTGCTCGCGAGCGCGAGAAGGAGGATGGCTTCGCGCACGAAGTCATCCCGAGCGAAGCGAAGGATCTGCTTTACCGATCGAGAAGCAGATTCTTCGTCGCTTCGCTCCTCAGAATGACAAGGACGTCACTGCACGTGCGCGCCGGATTCCTTCACGACCTTGCCCCACTTGTCGTAGTCCTCCTTGAGGAACTTCGCGAACTGGGCAGGCGTGTCGGGCGCGGGGTCCATGCCGGTGGGATCGAGCAGCTTCTTCACCTCGCTGTCGCCGAGGAGCTTCGTGATGTCGCCGGCGAGCTGGCTCACGATCTCCTTGGGCGTTCCCGCGGGCGCGAGCATCCCGATCCACACCACCGCCTCGAAGCCGGGCACCCCGGCCTCGGCGATCGTCGGCACGTTCGGGAGGTCGGGCCAGCGCTTCGGCGTGCTCACGCCGAGCGCCTTCAGGCGACCCGACTTGGTTTGCGGGATCGCGATCGGGGTGCCGACGAAGCTCACCTTGATGATCCCCGACATCAGGTCCTGCTGCGCCGGGCCGCTGCCCTTGTAGGGCACGTGGTTCATCTTGATGCCCGCCATGTACATGAAGAGCTCGGTCACCAGGTGCTGCGCGCCGCCGTTGCCCGAGCTGGCGAAGTCGATCTTGCCCGGGTTCTTCTTCGCGAGCGCGATCAGCTCCTTCACCGAGCTCACCCCGAGCGAGGGATGCACGACCAGCACGTAAGGCCCCTCGGCGATCTTCATCACGGGGTCGAAATCCTTGAGCGCGTCGTACGGCAGCTTCTTGTACACGTGCGGCGCGATCACGAACGGGCTCGCCGTGAGCAGCAGCGTGTAGCCGTCGGCCTTCGACTTCGCGACGTAGTCGCTGCCGATCGTGCCGCCCGCGCCGGCGCGGTTCTCGACGAAGAACTGCTGGCCCATCGTCTCCGAGAGCTTCTGCGCGATGATGCGCCCCGGGACGTCGGTCGTCCCGCCGGGCGAGAGCGGTATGACGATGCGCACCGGGTGATCGGGGTACTTCTGCGCGAATGACGGCGCCGCGAGCGCCAGTCCCCAGGCCAGCGCCGTCGCCTGGATCAGTTTCGTTGCACGGATCATGGGGTCTCTCCTTCGTCCTCGTTGCTCCGCGGCCTCTCCTACCCCCTGTACACCGGCTCCGGCTGCGTGAAGAAGGCGTGCAGGATGTGGTAGACCATCAGGTAGTTCTTCTGTTGAAAGCTCGCGTGCGAGATGCCGGCCATCACCGAGAAGCTCTTGTCCGGGTTCGGCAGCCCCTCGAAGAACTGGATCAGGTCGTCGAAGCTCGCGATGCCGTCCCATTGCCCGCGCATGATGAGGGTCGGCACCGTGATCTTCGCGGGATCGACGATCGGCAGCTTCGAGCACATGTCGACGTAGGTGCCGGTGGGCACCGAGCCGTCGAGAGCGACGATCTGCTCGGCGAAGGCCTCGATCGTCGCCTCGTCCGCCGTCCCCGGGTGGTCGCGGTCGAAGATGCTGTGCACGAACGCCTTGTCGATCGGACGGCGGTTGGTGGCGGCGAACTGCGCCAATTTCTTCCGGCGCTCGGCGAGCGTCGGGCTGCCTTCGCCGGTCCAGACGAAGGCGTCGAGCGCGAGGCGCGCGACGCGCTCGGGATGGCGCTGCGCGAACAGCGCCGCGCGCAGCGCGCCCGACGAGATCCCGTACACGAGCAGTTTCTTCGCGCCGGTCGTCTTGAGGATGTAGTCGGTGCCGGCCTTCAGGTCGTCGGCGCCGTTCGCGATGTCGCTGTTGATCGGGCGCTTCTTGTCCGAGCGCCCGTAGCCCTCGTGGTCCATGCACCAGGTGTCGAAGCCGCGCGCCGCGAACCACTCCATCACCGAGGAGTCGGGCCGTCCGGGCACGTGCAGGTCGAAGGTCGGCTGCGACGCCATCGACGAGCCGTGCACGAACAGGATCGTGCCCTGCTTCGCGGTCCCGGCCGCGTTCGCCTTCTGCCACAGGAAAAGACGGACGTCGCCCTTCTTCGTCCAGTGCTCCCGGCCCTCGATCGCCGGGCGTACCACCGCCGAATTCATCACTGCTCCCGCGGAAAAGTTCGAAGTGTAGCATTAGAATGCCGAGCATCCGCCCCGCGTTCCCGGAGTCCCCATGACCGCCAACCTCAAAGTCGTCGAGCGCAAGAACTACGTCAACGGCGAGTTCCTGAGCTCGAGCAAGCAGTTCACCAAGCTCAATCCGGTCGACGGCACGGTCGTCGCGCAGGTGCACGAGGCCGACCGCGCGATGGTCGACGCCGCCGTGCAGGCCGCGAAGAAGGCGCTGAAAGGCCCGTGGGGCAAGATGCCGCTGCAGCAGCGCGTCGACCTGCTGCGCAAGGTCGCCGACGGCGTCGAGAAGCGCTTCGACGATTTCCTCAAGGCCGAGGTCGCGGACACCGGCAAGCCGGCCTCGCTCGCGAGCCATCTCGACATCCCGCGCGGCGCGGCGAACTTCCGCGTCTTCGCCGACATCGTGCGCACCTACGGCACCGAGTCCTATTTTCTCGACACGCCCGACGGCAAGGGCGCGGTGAACTACGCGCTGAGGAAGCCCCTCGGCGTGATCGGCGTCATCGCGCCGTGGAACCTGCCCCTGCTGCTGCTCACGTGGAAGCTCGCGCCCGCGCTCGCCGCCGGCAACTGCATCGTCGCCAAGCCGTCGGAAGAGACGCCCTCGACCGCGACGCTGCTCGCCGAGGTGATGCACGACTGCGGCGTGCCGCCCGGCGTGTACAACGTCGTGCACGGCTTCGGACCCGACTCCGCGGGCGAGTTCATCACCACGCATCCCGAGGTGAACGGCATCACCTTCACCGGCGAGACGACGACCGGCTCGGCGATCATGAAGGCGGTCGCGCCGACGGTGAAGCCGATCTCCTTCGAGCTGGGCGGCAAGAACGCCGGCATCGTCTTCGCCGACTGCGACTTCGACGCCGCCGTCGCCGGCATGGCGAACGCGATCTTCTCGAACTGCGGCCAGGTGTGCCTCGCGCCCGAGCGCGTCTACATCGAGCGGCCGATCTTCGAGCGCTTCGTCGCGGCGCTCAAGGCGAAGGCCGAGGCCCTGGTCATGGCGTGGCCGCACGAGGGGACGTGCACCATGGGGCCGCTCATCTCGAAGCAGCACCGCGAGAAAGTGCTTTCTTATTACGACCTCGCGGCGAAAGAAGGCGCGAAGGTCGTCACCGGCGGCGGCGTCCCGAAGTTCGGCGACGCGCGCGACAACGGCTGCTACATCCAGCCGACGCTCTGGACCGGTCTCGCCGAGACCGCGCGCACCGTGAAGGAGGAGATCTTCGGACCGTGCGCGCACCTCGCGCCCTTCGACCGCGAGGAGGAAGCGATCGCAATGGCGAACGATACGAAGTACGGCCTCGCCTCCACTGTGTGGACGACGAACCTCTCGCGCGGCCACCGCGTCGGCCAGGCGATGGAGGTCGGCATCTCGTGGGTGAATTGCTGGTTCCTGCGCGACCTGCGCACGCCCTTCGGCGGCGCGAAGCTCTCGGGCATCGGCCGCGAAGGCGGGCTGCACTCGCTCAACTTCTACTCGGAGCCGATGAACGTCTGCATCAAGCTCTGAAGGGCCCGCGCCCCGGGAAAAGGCTGATCCGAAGCAGGTTTTTCCCTAGATCGCCCGCCGCGCCGTGATATTTGTCGGCCCCGGGGGCGGCCGAACGTTGCCGGCCGAACCGGCCCGGCACAGACTCGCGCCGTCATGAGACCCCGTACCCAGGAGACGGCGAAGGCGCCGGCGATCCCGCCGCGGCGCGCGGAGCTGCGCGACGCGGCGCTGCCGGCGCGCGTCGACGAGCACCGCGAGACCGCGGCGCGCGCGGGGCTGACCTACGTCAGCGACGGCGTCGCCGGGATCCGCCGCGAGCGCTCGGGCCCGGGCTGGAGCTATTTCCGGCCCGACGGCGAGCGCATCACCGAGCGCGAGGAGCTCAAGCGCTTCGCGTCGCTCGTGGTGCCGCCGGCGTGGACCGAGGTGTGGATCTGCCCGGACCCGAAGGGCCACATCCAGGTCACCGCGCGCGACGCGCGCGGACGCAAGCAGTACCGCTATCACCCGCTGTACCGCGACGCGCGCGACCGGTCGAAGTTCCGCCGCATGCTCGAGTTCAGCGAGATCCTTCCGGAGATCCGCGAGCGCGTCGAGCGCGACCTGCGCGCGCGCGACCTGACGCGGCGCCAGATCCTCGCGACCGTGGTGAGCCTGCTCGACAAGACGCTGATCCGCGTCGGCAACGACGAGTACGCGAAGGCGAACCGCTCGTTCGGTCTCACCACGCTCCGCGGCCGCCACGTCGAGATCAAGGGCGCGAAGCTCCAGTTCACTTTCCGCGGCAAGAGCGGCGTCGACCACACCATCGCGGTCACCGACCGGCGGCTCGCTCGCATCGTGCAGCAGTGCCAGGACTTGCCGGGCTACGAGCTGTTCAAGTATCTCGATGCAGAGGGCCGACGCCAGACGATCTCTTCGGACGACGTCAACGCGTACCTGCGCGAGGCCACCGGCCGCGACATCACGGCGAAGGACTTCCGCACCTGGGCGGGGACCATGCTCGCGGCGCGGGAGCTGTGCGCCATGGGGCCCGCGAAGAGCCACAAGCAAGCGGAGCGAAACATGAACAAGGCGATCGACGCGGTGGCGAAGCGCCTCGGCAATACGCGCGCGGTCTGCCGCAAATACTACGTGCACCCGGGGCTCGTGCTCGCCTATCTGAAGGGGCTGACGGCGCCGCTACCCGTCGCGGCCGAGGGACCCCGTCCCGCACGGCGCCGCAAGCCCGCGCCCGCGTTGCGACGCGAGGAGGTGGCGGTGCTGCAGTTCCTGCAGGCCGACGCGCATAGCGAGCACTAGCCCGCGCGCCTGCGCCTGCCGCCGAGCGCCGCGACGGCGCCGCCGCGGAAATAACGCGGAATCAGCACGTACCACTGGAAGTATCCCGCCGCGACGTACAGCGGCGTCGCGAGCAGCACGGACTCGGTCGGCGTGACCAGGCCGAAATAGACCGCGACGCCGGATGCGATCGTCCCGACGATGCCGGTCGGATAGGTGAACAGCCCCGCCATCAACGTACCGAGGATCGCGAACATCGCATCGTCCTGCGCCGGCACCGACGCGGGCGCGTCGAACACGATGCGGATCACCGCGAGCGCGACCGGGCTCAGGCACGCCCAGGTGCAATAGACGATGTAGGTTCGGGGACGCAAGCTCTCGGCGCGGGCGCGCGGGAAAAGCGACGCGCCAGTGTACGCCCGGCGCTCCGGCGCGCGCGCCACGATGCGGCACCGGGAGGCAAAAGTCGCGTCTTCAGTCCTTGCACTTGAAGAAGAAGTCGCGCGTGCTCGCCATCCCGCCCGAGTTCACGAGGACGTAGCCCTTCGCGCCGCACACGTCGCCCGCCTTGGCGTAGCAGTCGCCCGAGGCGCCCCACAAGCCGTCGCAGCTCACATGGAATCCGCGCGTCCCGTCGGGCAGATAGGACTCTCTCGCCGTGGTGCCGCATCCCGCCAGGACCACCAGACACGCAGCGACGTACCGCATCGGCATTTTTTCAGCTCCTTTTCGAAGTCATTTCCTCGGGTCGTATCCGCTCCAGCGCACGCTGTCCATCGTCGCGGCGTCGGCGACCTTCGCCTGCGCGCGGCGCCACGCCCAGGCGCGCACGTGCTTCGCGATCCAGCTCCAGACGAAGTAGGCCACGATCAGCGCGACCACGGCCGCGGCCCCGGCCGCCCACGGCCAGAAATCGCGGCAGATCCTCGACTCGAGCAGGTTGCGGCCCGCGCAATACTGGGCCTGGAACGCGATCCACTTCAGGTTGGCCCAGAGCGAGTCCATGACGTCGGCTATTTTGCCTTTTTCCGCGCCTTCAGATACCACTCCATGATCTGCTCGCCGTTCCAGTGCAGCACGCCCTTCTTCTTGTTGATGTGCTCGTACACCTGCTCGAGATACTTGATGCGGAACGGCTGCCCGCTGATGTAAGGGTGGATCGCAATCGCCATGACCTTGGGCCGGTCGGCGCCCTCCTGGTAGAGGCGATCGAACTGGTCGACGCACTTCTGCAGCCAGTACGCCGCCTCGTGGTGCTGGACGATCATCACCGGGATGTCGTTGGTCTCCATCGAGTACGGGATCGTGATCAGCGGGCCGTTCCGGGTGCTGATCTCGGTCGGCTCGTCGTCGTAGACCCAGTCGCCGATGTACTTGATGCCCGCGGCGGCGAGGTGCTCGGGCGTCTCGTAGGTCTCGGTGAGCCCGGGTCCGAGCCAGCCGACGGGCGGCTTGCCGGTGAAGTCGCGGATCGTGTCGACGCAGCGCTTGATCATCGCCGGCTGGTCCTTCTCGCCGTGGATGGGGCCCTGCTCGTAGCTGTGCCCCATGAACTCCCAGCCCGAGTCGCGGCAGGCCTGCGCGACGCGCGGGTAGTCGACGCACACGCGCGCGTTGAGCGCGAGCGTCGGCTTGATCTTCAGCCGCTCGTACATCGCGTGGAAGCGCCAGAAGCCGACTCGCATGCCGTACTCGTGCCAGCTCCAGTTCGGCACGTCGGGGAGCTGCGTCACGCCCGTCGGCGGCGGCAGGACCTGGCGCGCCATCGGGCGCGAGATGTCCCAGACTTCCAGGTTGACGATGGTCCAGACGACGACGCGCGCATCCCCGGGCAGCTTCAGCTTCGGACGGTCGACGATCGCCGAGTAGTCGACCCGCTCGCGCGGAATCATGCTCATTTCCTCTTCCCTTTCCTCTTCGCGGCCGGCTTCTTCCTCGCCGGAGCCTTCGCGTCCTTCGGCAGCTCGATGCGCAGCATCCTGATCGCGTTGCCGAAGTACATCTTCCTGAGATCGCCGTCCTTGAGCTTCAGCGAGTCGATGGCCTTGATGTTCTCGCGGATGAAGAGCGGTCCTCCTTCCGGGTCGAACGGGCAGTCGGTGCCGAAGAGCACGTGGTCCTGGCCGTAGAAGTCCAGGCCGCAGCGGATCGCCGACGCCGAGCCGTTGATCGACGTGTCGGCGTAGAACATCTTGAAGTAGTCCACCGGGCGCTTCGCCATGCGCTTCAGGATCACCGTGTAGTCCTCGTCGGAGGTGCGCGTGCCGAGCTGGTCCATGCCGTAGCCGATGCGCGCCTCGAAGAACGGCGCCATCGCGCCCAGGTGGTGCGTGATGATCTTGAGCTTCGGCAGCTTCTCCATCATCCCCGAGAACACGAGCCGCGCCATGAACGCGCTCGTCTCGTAGGGCCAGCCGAACAGCCAGTAGATCTCGTACTTCGACTTGGGCTCGCCGGGATAGTCGGCGAACTTGGCGGTGCGCGTCGGGTGCACCCACACCGGCAGGTCGTACTTCCTGGTCATGCGCTCGAAGATCGGGAAGTACTCGGGGTCGTCGAGCGGCCGGCCGTTGACGTTGGTGAAGATCTGGATGCCCTTCGCGCCCATCCGCCCGATCGCGCGGTCGATCTCCTCGAGCGCGGCGGGCACGTTGTTCATCGGCAGCGACGCGACCCACGCGGGGAACTGCTCGGGATGCTTCTCGCAGATCTCGGCCATGCCGTCGTTCGCGAGCCGCGCGAGCGCGGGCGACTCCTCGGGACCGGCGAGGTACTCGATCGCGGGCAGCGACAGCGTCAGCACCTGCCTGTAGCCGGGGAAGCGCCGCATCATCTTCAGCCGCGCGTCGAGGTCCCACAGCACCGGGATGTGCAGCCAGCGCTTGATGTTCGCCTTGAGCGCGGGATTGCTCTCGGCGATCTGCATCATGCGGTCGAAGAAGGCCTTCGGGAAGATGTGCGGGAAGATGTCGATCTTGAGGTTCGGATTCATGCTCGTCGTCGTGCCCTTCGTGGAGGATGCGATTGTCTCACGCCCCGTTGTCGAGCCGCGCGACGAAGCGCGCGAGCGCCTCGAGCACGGCCGCGGGCTGGTCGCGGTGCGGCGAGTGTCCGCAGCGGTCCAGGCGCAGCGCCTCGACGGGCCCGCTCACCTGCCGCACCACCGCCTCGATCTGCGCCATGGTGCCGTACTCGTCGTCGAAGCCCTGGATCGCGAGCACGGGGCACGTGATCCGCGGCAGGAACTCCTCGATGTTCCAGGCGCGGAATTCGGGATGCAGCCAGACGTCGTTCCAGCCGCGGAACGCGCCTTCGGGATCGGCGTGGTGACGCGCGAGCCGCTCGCGCAGGTCGCTCGTCTCGAACGCGACCTTCGCCTGCGCGATGCTCTCGACGCTCAGGTCCTCGACGAACACGTGCGGCGCCATCACGACCAGGCCCTTGAGCCGGTCGTGCGCGCCGCCGTAAATGATCGCGATCGAGCCGCCGTCGCTGTGGCCGACGAGCACCGGCTCGCGCACGCCGAGCTCTTCGAGCAGCGGCGGCAAGACCTCGAGCGCCTCGTCGTGCATGTAGCGGACCGGCCGCGGACCGCGCAGCGCCTCGGAGCGACCGTAGCCGCGCCGCGAGTAGGCGACGGCCGCGCAGCCCGTCGCTTGCGCCGCCCGGCGCGGAAAGTCGCGCCACATCGAGACCGAGCCCAGGCCCTCGTGCAGGAACACGAGCGTCGGCGCGCCGGCGCTCGTGCCCGCGATCCGCTGGACTTCGAGCCGCCCGCCGAGGACAGTGACGGAGGAAAGATCGGACGGCTCGGGCAAGGGATCGCGGCGTGTCGCTCTGGAGGGAGCGGCGATTCTACTGCAGCTTGAGCGGCTTCCCGTATCCCGTCAGCTCGAGATAGCCGAGCCCGAGCGGCCTGCCGTCGGCGCTCGCGCGCACCGCGCCTTCCCAGTAGACGGTGCCGGTGCTTGCGCGCGCGTCGAGCTCCTGGTCGTCCATGAGCGGCTGCAGCTCGACCCGGAGGTCGCCCGCGCGCACGCGCATTGCGACCGGGTACTCGGTGCGCGTGCGCGGCGAGCGCCAGCGCTTGAGCGGCGTGAAATCCACCTCTTCCGGCGCGAGCACGCGCGCGCGGCGGTCCGGGCCGCGCAAGGTGCCGCCCGCCCAGAGCTTGGCGCCGCTCTTGTCGCGGATGCGGAACGCCATCAGCGCGCCGCCGCCCTCGATGTTGATCCCGATCCAGTCCCACCCCGCAGCCTCGGGCGCGAGGTACTCGCTCGACCATTCGTGGTCGAGCCAGGCCTCGCCGCGCACGCCGATCGCGCGCCCGCCGACCGTCACGGTGCCGACCACGTCGAGGTGCGGGCGGCTGTAGTAGTAGCTCGCCTCGCCGCGCCGCGGTCCCTTGCGGCTCACGCCGCGATCGCCGTTCAGCATCAGCGGCTCGCGCGCCTCGAAGGTGAGCGAGTAGCGGAACTCGCGCGCCGCGATCTCGGCGGCGTAGCCGTTGGCCGTCTGCTTGAGCGACCAGTCGCCGATGGCGACGTCGGTGCCGCCCTCGCGCGCGTCGGCGAGCCCGAGCCCGGCGCGCGCGGCGCGCTGATCGTGGAGCAGCCGCCCGTTCGCCGGATCGGCGAGCGCCGCGTGCGCGAACACGAGCTGGCGCGCGGCGAGCGCCCCCGGCACGTCCTCGGCGATCCCGGGACGATTGCGAAAGAACGTGATCTGCATTCCGCGCTCGCTGCCGTCGGAGGCGCGCAGCCATCCGGTCACGTACCACCATTCGGTGCGGAACCGCGGATGGCTGCCGTGATCGTGCGGAAAGCGCAGCGCCGTGCCCTCGGTCACCGGCGGGTAGTCGACCGCTGCGGCCGCCGCGGCGAGCGCCAGAGCGAGCGCCGCCGCCAGCGCGGCTGCCAGCCGGCGTCCCGTACGCATCAGCGCTCCGCGCCCTCCGCCGGCTCCATGAGCAAGGCGCGCGTGTCCGCCTCCTCCAGCGGGAAGTTCGAGACGCGGTTGAACAGGTCTTTCGCGACGACGATCAGGTTGTGATGGAACGAGACGCTCTCGATCTGCCGCTCGATCACCGCGTCGGGCGCGGGCGGCGCGAGGAATTCGGGCGCGTTCACGCTGTCGGCGAGTCCCTTGAAGAAGCTCATGCACGAGCGCTGATACGCCAGCGAGCCGAGCGCGCCGCCGCCGAACCGCGGCCAGTACGAGGTCTGCACGTCCTCGACCACGTAGGTTCCGCCGTTCTTCACGTAGGGCCAGAGGATGCGGAAAGTCTCGATCTGGTGGGCGTTCACGTGGCTGCCGTCGTCGATGATGAAGTCGAACGGGCCGATCTCGCGCGCGAGCGCCGTCAGCTTCTCCCGGTCGACCTGCGAGCACTGGAACACCTTGATTCTGCCGCGCGACAAGTCGGTCTTGTCGCGCAGGTCGATACCGTAGACGCGTCCCTTGCGGAAATACGCCTCCCACATGAGCAGCGACTCGCCGCCCGTTCTCTTGGAATAGCCGCCGATGCCGATCTCGAGCAGGGTGACCGGCTGCCGCCGGCGGGCGCGCGCCAACTTCTCGTACACCAGCGTGTAGAAATGCTGGCCGTACTTGTCGGTTCCGGCGAGCGCCGCCAGCACGCTCATCTCCGCCCCGAGCACGCTCGCCAGCCGCAGCCAGCGCGTCTTCAGGGCGCGGTCCAGCGCCTGGGCGCGCGCGTCGGTCGCGAAATCGGAAAAGCCGACGAGCGCCTTGCGGCGCGCGCGCAGCTTGATGATCCTCTCGGCGATCGCGGAAGGCACTGCGTTCTCCCTGGACTTACCAGTCCTCCTTGACGGCGAGCACGGCGTCGCGGCTCATGGCGCGCCGGCCCGCGATCATCGCAGTCATTGTAGCGAGCGCGAGCATGGCGAGCACGAACGCCCCGAGCGGGCGCAGCGGCAGATGCAGGTCCATCGACCAGTGGAACGACTGCCGGTTGACGACGTGGATGAGCACCAGGCTGACGAGCCATCCGAGCGCGACCCCCGCAGCGAGCCCGAGCGACGACACCAGCGCCCCCTCGAAGGCGAGCATCGCCCCGATCTGGCCGCGCGTCATGCCGACGTGGCGCAGCATGCCGAACTCGCGCCGGCGCGCGAGCACCAGCGCGCCGAACGAGGACGCGAGGCCGAGCAGCCCGATGATCACCGCCGCCGCCTCGAGCGCGTAGGTCACCGCGAAAGTGCGGTCGAAGATGCGCAGCGACACGTCGCGCAGCTCGCCCGGGCGCGCGAGCTCGAGGTTCGCGCCGCCCGGGATCCCGGAGAGCGCGCGCTCGACCGCGTCGAGGCTCGCGCCCGGCGCGAGCCACAGCGCCGCCTCGTTCGCGCTCGCGTCGCGCGTGAGCGCGAGGTAGGCGTCGCGCTCGATCAGCACCGCGCCCTGCTGGCGCGCGTAGTCGCGCCACACGCCCGCGACCACGAACGCGGGCAGGCCGTGCGGGCCGAGGCGGGGCTTCGGCGCCTTGTCGGCGACGGGGATCGGCAGCTCGATCACCTGCCCCGGGCGCCAGCCGTAGAGGTCGGCCGCGATCTCGCTCGGCCACGCCGGCGGCGGGTCGGCGGCGGCGCGCTCGTGCGCCGGGCCGACGAGCGGCGGCAGGCGTCCCTCGCGCTCGACGCCGCGCGCGATCAGCACGATCGCCGGACGCGCGGGCGCGAGGACGAGACGCTGCGTGCGCTGGAACTCCGCGCGCCGCACGCCGGGCACGGCGGCGAGCGCGCGCTGGTCGGCCGGCGACAGGAAGGCGGAGTCGCCGCCCAGCCCCGCGCGCACGTAGAGATCCGCGGGCAGCACGCGCTCGAGCCAGTCGTCGAGCGACTGCCGGAACGACGCGATCATGATCGCCATCGACACCATGAGGCTCACCCCGGCGACGATCGCCGCGAGGCTCACGCCCACCGGCCCGGGCGCGCCGCGCAGCTGCGCGAGCGCGAGACCCGCCGCGGGCAGCCGCAATCCCGGCAGCCTGCGGAAGAACACGACCGCGATCCGCGGCATGAGCGCGATGGTGCCCACCAGCAGCAGGGCGATCGCGACGTAGCCCGCGATCGGAAGGCCGCGCACCGGGCCCGCCTGCGTGAGCGCCGCGCCGAGCGCGAGGAGCGCGATCCCGGGCCACGCCGGCTGCAGCGGCGCGAAGGCGCGCTGCTCGTCCCCGGCCTTCAGCGCCGCCGCCGGCTGCGCGCGCGACGCTTCGAGCGCCGAGGCGAGGCTGCCGAGGAGCGCGGTCGCCGTGCCGAGCAGGAAGAAGCCTGCCATCGCCGCGGCGTCGAACGACGCCGCGGGCCGCAGGCCCCGGAAGTACCCGGCGCCCAGCTCGGCCCCGAAGTAGCGCAGCACGCCTTCGGCCGCGATCTGGCCGAGCACGAGGCCCGCCAGGGCGCCGAGCGCGCCGATGGCCGCCGCCTCCGCGAGCAGGAGCGCGACGAGCCCGGCGCGCGTCACGCCGAGCACGCGCAGCAGCGCGAGCTGCGCGCGCCGGCGCACGACCGCGAGCGCCTGCGTCGAGAATACGAGCAGCCCGCCGGTGAAGAGCGCGACCAGCGAGAGGACGTTCAGGTTCACCCGGTACGAGCGCGACAGGCTCGCGCCGCGCTCGGCGTCGGCGTCGGCGGGCTCGACCACCACGCCCGGCGGCATGTCGGCGCGCAGCCGGGCCGCGAAGGCCTCCGCCGGCACGCCCGCGCGCAGCCGCAGATCGACGCGGTCGAGGCGCCCGGCGCGCCCGAACGCCGCCTGCGCCGCCGCGACGTCCATCATGGCGAGGCGCCCGCGGATCGCGTCGGCGGGCAGCACACCCGCGACGACGAAGGTCCGGACGCCGAGCCCGACCTGGAACGCGAGCGCGTCGCCCCGCGCGACCCCCAGCGCGTCGGCCGCCGCCGCCGACAGGAACACGCGGTCGGGACGCAGCCAGTCGAGGCGATCGCCGACCTCGCCGCCGAAAGCGAGCGGCTGGATCAGCGCCGCGCGGAACACGTCGATGCCCTGCACGCGCAGCGGCTCGCGCCGTCCCGGCACTTTCGCGTCGACCTCGACGACCGGGCTCGCGACCGCGACCTCGGGCAGGCGCGCGAGGCGCGCGTACAGCGCCTCGTCGAAACCGCCGGCCGCGCCCGCCGCCCCGCCGCGGACGTGGAGGTCGGCGTCGCCGGCGAGCGTGTGCACCGCCTGCGTGAACTCCGAGATCGCCGCGCCGTTCACGAGCTGCACCGAGTATCCGAGCGCGACGCCTAGCGCGATCGCGCCGATCGAGAGCGCGAGCCGGCCCCTGTGCTCGAGCATGGGCGCGAGCAGCAGCTCGCGGAACGCCGCGCGGATCATGCGGGAATGGTAGCAAACCGGTGCGCCGCCACGCGCTGCGATAGACTTGTCGCCCGGAGGAGACGTCCATGCCGCCGTTGCAGCTCGAGCCCAGGCTCGCCGGGATCCTGTCCGCCGAATACCCGCGCTTCTCCGACGCCGAGATGGCGCGCCGGCGCGCGAGCCTCGAGCGCGTCATGGGCGCGGCCGAGGTCGATCACCTGCTGGTGTGCGGCGAGCAGCGCGCCGGCACCGGCGTCGGCTGGCTGACCTCGTGGTCGGCCACGACCGAGGCGATCGTGATCGTCGCGCCGCCCGAGCGCCAGGTGATGTACATGGAGTGGTACAACCACTGGCCGCTCGCGAAGCTGCTCGCGCGCGACACCGAGGTGCGCTGGGGCGAGCACCGCGGCATCGACAAGGTGATCGCCGACCTGAAGACGCGCAAGGTGAAGCGGCTCGGCTTCATGGGCTTCCTCGGCCTCTCGAAGCTGCGCAAGCTCGAGGCCGTGTTCGGGCCGCTGGTCGACCTGAACGCCGAGTACGTGAAGCTGCGGCTGGTGAAGTCGCGCGAGGAGATCGACTGGATGCGCATCGGCTGCGCGCTCACCGATCTCGCCATCGACGCGCTGCGGCGCGAGGCGCGCGCCGGCATGAGCGAGCGCGAGCTGGGCGCGATCTGCGAGGCGGCGTATCACCCGCACGGCGGGTGGACCTTCATCCACTATTTCATGGCGACGCCGATGGACGACCCGCGCTACTGCGTGCCGCGCCAGATCGCCTCGAGCCGCAGGATCCGCAAAGGCGACGCGATCGCGACCGAGATCACCGCGCATTTCTTCGACTATCCGGGCCAGGTCCTGCGCAGCTTCACGGTCGACGCCGAGCCGACGCCGCTCTTCCGCCGCCTGCACGAGACCGCGGAAACCGCGTTCGACGCCGTCACCGGCGTGATCCGGCACGGCACCACGATGCAGCAGATCATCGACGCCGCCGCGGTGATCGAGGACGCGGGCTTCACCGTCTACGACGATCTCATGCACGGTTTCGGCGGCGGCTATTTTCCGCCGGTGCTCGGCAGCCGCAGCCGTCCCGCGGGGCCCTTGCCGCACCTGACGCTCCAGTCGGGAATGACCTGCGTGGTCCAGCCCAACGTGATCACGCCCGATCAGCGCGCCGGCGTGCAGGTCGGCGAGCTGATCCTCGTGACCGATACCGGCTGCGAGCGCATGCACGGCGCCGAGCGAGGCTTTTTCCGCATTTCCGGGGCCTAGGACGACGGCATAAATTCACGCGCCGGCGCGCACGGCCGGAACGGCGACGGCCGGGGACGGTCCGACGTAGGTTGCCGGAGTCGCCATGCGCATCTACCTGCTCGTTCCGCTTCACACCAGCGATCCGATCTGGATGTTCAGCGTCCAGCGCGAGGCGGTCCAGGTGATCGCGCCGAGCGAGACCGAGGCGCGGCTGCGTGCGAGCCTGCGCTACGGCCGGCGCCGCACGCGCGAGGGCGCCGTATCGCCGCGCGATCCCTGGCTCGATGCGAAATGGGTGTACGCGCACGTCATCGAGCGCACCGATGCGGCGATGCCGGTGCTCGCGTGGGAGCCCGTGCCCGTCCTGCAGTCCGCGTCCCGGTCCGAGCCCGTGGCCTCGCTGCTGCAGCGGCCCGACGAGCCGCGCGACGACCAGCCCCGGGACTAGCCCGCGCTCAGCCGACGAGGCGCGTCGCGCTCTTGCGCAGCGTCTCGGGAATCTCCAGTCCCAGCGCCTTCGCGGTCTTCAGGTTGATGACCAGCTCGAACTTCGACGGCTGCGCGACCGGCAGCTCGCTCGGCTTCGCGCCGCGCAGGATGCGGTCGACGTAGCTCGCCGCGCGCCGGTAGAGCTGGTTGAAATCCTGCCCGTAGCTCATCAGGCCTCCGGCCGTCACGTGCTCGCGCACGCCGAACACCGACGGCAGGCGGTTGCCGAGCGCGCCTACCGCCAGCTCGCGGCGGTACTGCATGTAGATCGGATCGAAGGGGACGATGACCGCCTGCGCGCCGTCCCCCGACATCACCTTGAACCCGCTTTCGATCTCGCCCGCGGTGCGCGCCTCCACGCGCTGGACCCTCACGTTCGCGGCGCGGGCCACTTTCAGGATGGCCTTCAGCCGCGGCGAATAGAACTCGTTGTCCGGATTGAGCAGCACCGCCGCGCGCTCGAGCTTCGGCGCGACCGCCATCAGCAGCTCGAGATAATGCGGGCTGACCTCCACGGCCGCGCGCGCGACGCCCGTCACGTTGCGTTCGGGCCGCGCCAGATTGGTGATGAATCCGCTGGTCGCGGGATCGGCGGCCACCGCCATGACGATGGGGATGGTGGTGGTCTCGCGCTGCACGGCGCGCGTGGCGCCGGTGCCCGAGGTGACGATGACGTCGGGCGCGCCCTGCACCAGGCCTTTGGCGAGCTCGGGCAGCCGCTCCGCCTTGCCGTCGGCGAAGCGCCAGTCGAACACGACGTTCTCGTCCTCGACGTGGCCGAGCTCGGCCAGGCGCCTGAGGAAGCTGCCGTAGTAGTCGTTGTTCCAAGACGGCGGACGCGCGCGCAGCGCGAGGAAGCCGATGCGCCGGATCTTGCGCGCCGGCGCGGCCTGCTGCGCGATCGCCGCGAGCGGGACCAGGAAGGCTTGGACCGCGGCCGCGGCGAGCAGGGTTCTGCGCTTGTTCATCTCTCGATGCGAGAGCACGGGGGAGGGCATGACAATTTACACCCGTCGCGCCGCGGCGACAGAAGTCTTTACCTTGCTTTACAAGCGGCGCTCTAGGCCGGACGGAGGCCGTCCGCGCCGAGCACGCAGATCCGGTCCGCGGTGCGCGCGGCAGCCGCCGAGTGCGTGACCAGGATCCCGGCGCTGCCCTCGCCCTTCACCCGCTCGCGCAGCAGCGCCAGCACCGTCGCGGCGGTCTCGGGATCGAGGTTGCCGGTCGGCTCGTCGGCGAGCACGAGCCGCGGCCCGTGGACGAGCGCTCGGGCGATGGCGACGCGCTGGGTCTCGCCGCCCGAGAGCTCGCGCGGCAGGCTCTGCGCGCGCTCCTCGAGCCGCACCGCGCGCAGCATCGCCGCGACGCGCCCGGCGGCCTCGGCGGCCGGGATGCCGTTCAGCAGCAGCGGCAGCCCGACGTTCTGCGCGAGCGTCAGGTAAGGCAGGACGTGGAACGCCTGGAACACGAAGCCCATGCTCCGGCGCCGCAGTCGCGTGCGCGCGTCGTCGTCGAGCGCGACGAGCTCGGCGCCCTCGAACGCGATCGTGCCTTCGTCGGGCCGGTCGAGCCCGGCGATGAGATTGAGCAGGGTCGACTTGCCCACGCCCGACTCGCCCATCACGGCGACGTACTCGCCCGCGGCGAGATCGAAATCGACGCCGCGCAGCACCGCGCGCGACGCGCCGAAGGATTTCGACACGCCGCGCAGCGACAGGAGCGGCGCCTCAGCCATGGACGGGCTCCGCGACGCCGAGATAGGCCTCGCGCACCGCGCGGCTCGCGCGGATCGCCTCGGGCGAGCCCGACTCGAGCACCGCGCCGTTCACCATCACCGTCAGCCGGTGCGCGACCGCGAACACCGCGTCCATGTCGTGCTCGACGAGGAGCACGGCGTGGTCCGGCGCGAGCCGGCGCAAGAGCGCCACGATGCGCGCCGATTCCTCCGCTCCCATCCCGGCGAGCGGCTCGTCGAGCAGGAGCACGCGCGGCGAGGTCGCGAGCACCATCGCGATCTCGACCTGGCGCTGCTCGCCGTGCGAGAGCGCCGCGACCGGCGTCTGCGCGCGCGTCTCCAGGCCCGCGGCCGCGAGCGCGCGCTCGGCCGCCTCGTTCACGGCGCGGTTCGCGAGCGCGGGCCGCACGAAGCGCATCGAGCCGGCGAGGCGCGCCTGCGCCGCGATCCGGCAGTTCTCGATCGCCGTGAACGGCAGGAAGACGTTCGTCTTCTGGTAGCTGCGCCCGACGCCGAGCCTCGACAGGCGCTGCGGCGGCAGGCCGGTCACGTCGGCGCCGTCGATCTCGATCGCCCCGGCGCTCGGGGCCAGCTCTCCCGAGAGCATGTTGATCAGCGTCGACTTCCCCGCGCCGTTCGGCCCGATGACCGCGTGCACCGCGCCCGTGCGGCACTCGATCGAGACGTCGCGCACGGCGGTGAGCCCGCCGAAGTGGCGCGTGAGCGCGCGCGTGGCGAGGGCGGGCCGCTCAGCCATCGTTCGTCCCGAGCCCATCGTTCGTCCCGAGCTTGTCGAGGGAGCGCTCCGCCGGCCGTCGCAGCGAGCGCGCCAGCCCGACGATGCCGTGCGGGAGGACGAGCGTCGCGACGACGATGAACAGGCCCATGAACAGCTGCCAGTGCTTGCCGAGGTTCACGCCGCCCGCGTCGGGCAGGCCCTGGAGCCCGAGCTCGAGCAGCATCCACGCCGCGGCGCCGAGCACCGGCCCGAGCAGCGTGCCCATGCCGCCGAGGATCACCATCATCATCACCGCGGCGGACAGGTGCCATCCCAGGGTCTCGGGATTGACGACGCCGAACTGCACCGCAGCGAGATAGCCCGCGATGCCGGCGATCGCGCCCGAGAGGACGAAGCACGCGAGCTTGTAGCGGAAGGTCGCGTAGCCGAGCGAGATCATGCGCTGCTCGTTGACGCGGATGCCGGCGATCGCGCGCCCGAACGGCGAGCGCAGGACCGTGCGCAGCAGCACGTACACGGCGGCGAGGAACGCGAGCGCGAGCCAGTACACGTGCCGGTAGTCGTCGAGGCTGAACGGCCGCCAGCCCGCGATGTCGGCGACCGGGCGCGCGTCGATGTAGATGCCGTCGTTGCCGCCCGCGATCTTGGTGTCGTAGAAGAGGAAGAACAGCATCTGCGCGAAGGCGAGCGTCACCATGATGAAGTAGATGCCCCGCGTGCGCACGACGAAGAAGCCGATCGCGAGCGCGAGCAGCGCGCTCGCCGCCACCGCGAGCGGCAGCGACGTCCAGAAGCTCGCCGCCTGGAACTGCGGCGTCGCGAGCGCGAGCGCGTACCCCGCCGCCCCGTAGAAGGCCGCGTGGCCGAAGCTCACCAGCCCGGCGTAGCCGAGCAGCAGGTCGAGGCTCATGGCGAGAATCGCCATGATGATGATCTTGGCGAAGAACTGCACGTAGAACTTCTCGGCGAAGAGCGGCACGAGCGCGAGCGCGACGATGCAGGCGACGAGCGCGACGGCGGACCTGCTCATCCCCTCCTCCTTCACGCGCGCCTCCCGAAGATGCCCTCGGGGCGCCACAGCAGCACCACCGCCATCAGCAGGTAGACGGTCATGCTCGAGAGCTCGGGCAGCACGTGCAGGCCCCCGATCTCCACGTGAACCACCTTGCCGAAGGTGTCGACGAGGCCGATCAGCAGCGACGCGAGCATCGCGCCCTTCACCGAGCCCATGCCGCCGATCACGATGATGACGAAGCACACGATGAGGACCGGGTTGCCCATGCCGGGCGCGATCGCGGACACGGGCGCGGAGACCATGCCCGCGAAAGCCGCGAGCGTGATCCCCGCGGCGAACACGACGCGGTAGAGCGCGTGCACGTCGATGCCGAGCGCCTGCACCATCTGCCGGTCCACGGAGCCCGCGCGGATGATCATCCCGAGCCGCGTCTTCTGGATGACCCAGACGATGAGGAGCGCCACGGCGAGGCAGACCCCGGAGATGAACAGCCGATAAACCGGATACGAGAGCGTCTCGGTGAGCGGGATGGAGCTCCCGAGCGATGCCGGCACCGGCACGCCGCGGACGTCGTCGCCCCAGAGCAGACTGCGCATCTCCTCGAACACGAGGATGAGCCCGTAGGTGAGCAGCACCTGGTACAGGTGGTCGCGGTCGTAGAGCCGGCGGATGACCAGCCACTCGAGCAGCACGCCGACCGCGGCGGCCACGACGATCGCCGCCGGGACCGCGATCCAGAAGCTGCCGAGCCGCGCGGTCAGCGACCAGGCGAGGTAGGCGCCGATCATGTAGAAGCTGCCGTGCGCGACGTTGATGATGCCCATGATGCCGAACACCAGCGTCAGCCCGCTCGCCACGAGGAACAGCAGCAGCCCGTACTGCACGCCGTTCAGGAGCTGGATGAGGAAGGTGTGGAGGTCCATGGGCGCAAAAACGAAGGCCGGCTCGCGCCGGCCTCCCCGGGAATCACGCCTGATCGTTCACGACATCTTGCACGCCGCGATCGAAGCGGGATCGTCGTCGAGCCCCTTCACGGCGACGCCGACGTACTTGTTCTCCTTGCCCGACACGCGGCGCAGGTAGATGTCCTGCACCGGGTTGTGCGCCTTCGACAGGTGCCACTTGCCGCGCGGGCTGTCGACGGTCACCTTCTCCATCGCGGCGACGACCGCTTTCCTGTCCTCGATCCTGCCGCCGGCCGACTTGAGCGCCGCGGCGAGCAGCAGCCCCGAGTCGTAGCCCTGCACGGCGTAGACGTCGGGCGGCATCTTGTACGCCTTCGCGTAGGCGGCGCGGAAATCGTTGTCGCGCTTCGTGTTGAGGCTGTCGGCGTAGTGCAGGCAGGTCTCGATGCCCTGCGCCGCGTCGCCCGCCGCGTCGAGCACGCCGTCGGTGAGGAAGCCCGGGCCGACGAGCGGGATCTTGTCCTTCAGGCCCGCCTGCGCGTAATCGCGCAGGAACTTCGCCGCGCCGCCGCCCGCGAAGAACGAGTACACCGCGTCGGGCCTGACGGAGGCGATCTCGGTGAGCAGCGCCTGGAACTCGACGTTCGGGAACGGGAGCCAGAGCTCCTTGGCGACCGCGCCGCCGCCTTTCGCGTAGCCGTCCTTGAAGCCCTTCACGAACTCCTCGCCCGCGGCGTAGCGCCACGTGAGCGTGACGACGTTGCGGATGCTCTTCCTCTGCGCGAGCACCGCGCCCATCGCGTAGCCCGACTGCCAGTTCGAGAACGAGGTGCGCACGATGTTCGGCGCGCACAAGGGGCCGGTCGCCGCGCCGACGCCCGCGTTCGGGATGATGTGCAGCGTGCCCGACTCCTTGGTGACGCGGATCATCCCCGCGGCGACGCCCGAGTGCACCGTGCCCACCACGACGTCGACCTTGTCGCGCGTCACGAGGCGGTTGACGTTGTCGGTCGCCTTCGCGGGCTCCGACTCGTCGTCCACCTTGTAGAACTCGACCTCGCGGCCGCCGAGCCGGCCGCCCGACTCGGCGAGCGCCATGCGGAAGCCGTTCTCGATCGCGACGCCGAGAGCCGCGTAAGTGCCGGTGTACGGCAGCATCAGGCCGACCTTGATCTTCGCGCCCTGCGACAGCGCGAGTCCCGGGAACGCGAGGCCCGCGCCGAGGACGCCCGCGCCCTTCAGGAAGCCGCGGCGGTCGAACATCTTGTTCTTCATGTCGCGCTCTCCTCCATGGAATATGGCCGGCGTATTCTACGCCGGGGTTCCCAGCGCCGCCTCCACGGCGAGCGCGATCGCGAGCACGCGCTCGTCCTCGCCGGGGAAGCCGGCCACCGTCAGGCCGACGGGCGCCTCGCCGCGCCGCTGGATCGGCAGGCTCGCGGCGCAGGTGTCGAGGAAGTTGAACGGGCTGGTGTTGCGCAGCATCAGCGGATTCACGGCGAAGAAGCGCTCCATGTCGCCCTCGAGCGGCTCGATCGCCGGCGCGATCTTCGGAACCGTGGGCACGAGCAGCGCATCGACGCCGAGCCGCTCGCGGCGGAAGCCCGAGACCAGGCGCGAGCGCAGCTGCAGCAGCTCGACGTAGTCCGCGGCGGGAACGTCTTTCGCGGCCTCGAGGCGGCGCCGCACGCGCGGGTCGTAGTCGGCGCCGCGCTCGGCGAGGCGCTTGCGGTGCAGCGCGTAGGCCTCGGGCGCGAGGATGCCGCCGCGGCGGTTCGCGACCGCGATCTCGTCCAGCTCCGGCAGCCGCATGTCGACCAGGCGCGCGCCCCGCGACGACACCTGCGCGAGCGCGGCGTCGAACGCGCGCGCCACTTCCGGATCGAGGTCGTCGAGGACGACGTTCTTCGGCACGCCGAGCCGCAGGCCGGCGAGCGCCGCCGGCTCGAGCGCCCGCACGGGCTCGGCGGCGAGCACCTGGAATGCGCTCGCGCAGCACGCGATCGACGGCGCGAGCGGGCCGATCGAGTCGAGCGAGCCCGAGAGCGGAAAGCATCCGGCGAGCGGCACGCGCCGCTGCGTCGGCTTGAAGCCCGCGACGCCGCACAGCGCCGCCGGGTTGCGCACCGAGCCGCCGGTGTCGGTGCCCAGGCCGATCACCGCCATGCCGTCGGCGACCGAGACGGCCGCGCCGGAGGAGGATCCGCCCGGGACCCGGCGCGTCGCGCGGTCCCAGGGGTTCGCGGGCGTGCCGTAGTGCGGGTTGATGCCGATGCCCGAGTAGGCGAACTCGGTCATGTTGGTGCGGCCGATCACGACCGCGCCCGCGACGCGCAGACGCGCCACCGCGACCGCGTCGGCGCTCGCCGCGGGCGCGTCGCGCAGGACCTTGGAGCCCGCGGTGGTGACGTCGCCGGCGACGTCGAAGAGATCCTTCACCGAGACCGGAATCCCGGCGAGCGGCGACGGCACGACGCCGTCCTTGCGCTTGCGGTCGCAGGCGTCGGCGTCGGCGCGCGCCCTTTCGGCGTGGACGCGGATGAACGTGCGCGCGCCCTCGCCCGCCGGATCGGCGATGCGCGCGAGCGCGCGCTCGACCAGCTCGCGGCTCGAGGTCTTTCCCGCCGCGAGCTCGCGCGCGAGCGACGCGACCGTCGGAAGGGAGCTCACGACTTTTTCCCCTCCTCGCCGAGGAGGGGAAAAGATTCGCGTGAGATCACCGCTTCGCGCCCTCGTCGTAGTAATGCAGCTCGAGCAGCAGGCAGCCCGAGTCCGAGCGGAACGGGCCGTGCGGCGTTCCGGGCGGGCGGCAGGCGTAGGTGTTCGGCCCGTATTTCGTGCCGCCTTTGCCGTTGCGGTCGCAGCCGACGACGAGATCTCCGGACACCAGGTACACCTCCTCCCAGTACTCGTGCACGAAGGGCTCGGTCGTGTAGACGCCCGGCGCGAAGCGCAGGTGCCGAGTGCGGAAGCCGCGCTTCGCGCGCTCGTCGAGGAAGCCGGCGAGGATCTGCTGCTGGATCCCGGACGGATAGCCTTCCGGGGTCTCCCAGCCTTTGCCGAGGTCGACGGTGTAAAACTCCTTGTGCTCTTTGCGTATCGCCATGGTCGTTCTCCGCGTCAATCCGCGATCTCGAGGCTCCTTACCGCGTAGGCGTGCGCGAGGCTGCGCTTGCGCACCGGGTCCTCGAGCTCGATCTCGAAGCGCTCGCCGCCGCCGATCTCGCCCTGCACCGGCAGCGTGCCGCAGAACATCGCCGTTCCCGCGGGCAGCTTCGCCTCGGACCCGGGCATGCGCGCGATCAGATCGCGCGGCGCGAGCATCTTCGACACCGGTCCTTCCTGGTAGAGCGCGCGCCGCCCGGCGCGTACCACGTGCGAGCGCAGCACCAGCCGGTCCCAGTGGTCCTCGAGGTCCGCGAGCCGCCACAGCTCCGGGCCGATCGGCTTCGGGCACATCTGCTTCGACACCGTGACGCCGTAGGCCTCGACCTTGCGGTCCGTGTGATCCGATCCCACGCCGACGTAGACGCCGTCGCTCGCCGACACGAGCACGAACTCCACCTCGCCGCTCGAGTCGCCGCCGACGACCTCGACCGACGTCGCCGTCGTCAGCAGGCTCGCGCCGACGCGGTAGAAGGACGGCACCGCGCGCGGCGGCTTCACGCCGATCGCGGCGAGCTCGGCGATGTGATGGTCGACCGCCGCGCGGTCGCGCCCGGTCCAGCCGGCGATGACGAGGCGCTCGACGCGCAACGCGCGCTCGCCGCCGTCCGTCCGGAACGCGAGCTCGCCCACGCTACATCCCGCCCCAGCCGTAGGAGGAGAAATCGCCGAGCGCCCCGCCGAGGTCGGGATGGACGCGCTCGTCTCCCTGGAAAGACCCGTAGTTGCCGCGGTAGAACACGAGCGGATCGGCGTCCTCGCGCGACACGCCGAAGGCCGTCACGCGCCCGACGAGGATGACGTGGTCGCCGCCGTCGTGATCGACGTGGCGCTCGCATTCGAACCACGCGAGCGAGTCGGCGAGCACGGCGCAGCCGTTCGCGCCCTTGTGGTGCACGATGTCGTCCCACACGAGGGTCCCCGGGCGCGTGAAGCGGTTGGACACGAGCTTCTGCTTCTGGCTCAGCACGTTCACGGTGAATCCGCCCGCCGCCGCGAACACCGCGTAGATGTGGGCGCGCCGCGACAGGCTGAAGAGCACGAGCGGCGGCTCGAGCGACACGGAGCTGAACGAGTTCACCGTGACCCCCGTGTGGCGCGCATCGGCCGTCAGCGTGGTGACGATCGCGACGCCGGTGGAGAAGCGGCCGAGCGCGCTGCGCAGCGCCCGGCCCGCGTCGGCGGATTGCGGGGTCGTGGACATCGGACGAGGCCATTCTAGCGCCACGGACGCTTGACCGCGCTCGGGCGCGTCCTCTAAGATGCGCCCACCTTCAGGGCGGCACTCCGCCCGGCGAGCGTTACGCGGCCGCCACGGCCGACGATGCGCCGTGACAAGACCTCGGGGAGCGGTTCAGTCAGTCGAGCCTCGTCGGCGTCCGGGAGACGCGCGGGCCCTGGGGAAGGAAATGCTGAAGATCTACGGGCGCGCCCGCTCGCGCGCCTTCCGCGTCATCTGGATGTGCTGCGAGTCGCAGATTCCGTTCGAGCACCTGGCAACCGGGGGGGAGCTCCCCCTTCCGGCGATGGAAGACGGCGGGTTCGTGCTTCGGGAGCCGTCCGCGATCAACCTCCATCTCGCCCAGAAATACCCGAATCGGCTCTGGCCCACGACCCTCGAGGCGCAGGCCCGCGTGCTGCAATGGTCGTTCTTCGTCGCCCGCGACGTCGACCGCCTGATCACGGCGGTGTACCGGCATCGCTTCGGGCTGCCGCGGGAGGAGCGCAACGCCGCGCTCGCCGACGACTGCGAGCGGCGCCTCCTCGAGCTGCTGCGCGTGCTCGAGGCGCAGCTCGGGCGCGGCGACTACTTCGGGGGCGTGCGTTGGGATCTGTCCGATTTCATGATCGCGAGCACGCTCTACACGGTCTATGCGATGAAGCTCGACCTGCACCCGCTGCCCAAGCTGGACCGCTGGCTGACGCGAAGCGTGCAGCGTCCCGCCGCACGCGAGGCGATCAAGCGGCTCGATTGACTAGGCCCGCGTGCCGCCGAGCTTGCGCAGCATGTCGCGCAGTGCCGCGAGGTAGCCGTAGTTCCAGTAGGCCTGCTCGCGCGTGCCGTCCCGCGTGTGCGCCTGCTCGGTTTCGCAATCCGGGCAGTGCCGGTCGAGCCAGCGCGTGAGCGCCGCGATGCGGCCGCGCAAGTCTTGCATCACCTTTGTAGAAACTGCCACGGTGGTCGCTCCGTCGTTCTCTTTCTAAAGGAGGTTCGACCGTTGCGGCACCGCCGGTTCCATGCGGCGGTTGCTCCAATCAGGAGCGTCGCCGCCGCGCGACTTTGTAACGCGGGCTAGCCCCTCCGCCCGCCCTCGAATCTTTTCATGAACTTGGGCGCGGTCTCGCGCAGGCGCTCGGGCGACATGCGTCCGCTCCTCGTCATGTAGTCGTATGCGAGCGACAGCGGATCGAGTGACATTTTCACGGGGAGCCGCTCGTACCAGTGCGAGCTCGCGCTCGCGGCCGCGAGCATCTTCTCGACGACGGGACGCCGCTCGCGCTCGAACGCGGCGAGCGCGGCCGCCGGGTGCGCGCCCGCCTCGCCGAAGGCGCGGTCGAGCGCGATCGCATCCTCCAACGCGAGGCGAGTGCCCGAGCCGATCGAGAAATGCACGGTGCGCAGCGCGTCGCCGATCAGGACCGCGTGTCCCGCCCCGGCCGCCGTCCACCAGCGGCGGTTGGACAGGAGCGGAAACTGGCGCCACACGGACTTGTTCGACACGAGCGCGTGGCCGCCCAGGTCCGCGGCGAAGACGCGCTCGCAGTACGCGCGGCTGCGCGCGTCCGACATCGCCGCCAGTCCCGCGCACCGCCACGTGGCGTCGTCGCATTCGACGATGAAAGTGCTCATGCCCGGCGCGTAGCGGTAGTGATGCGCGACGAACGCGCCTTCGGCGCTCGCGCGAAACGTCAGCGTGAGGCAGTCGAACGGCTGCGCCGTGCCGTACCAGACGAAGCGGTTCGTGAGCGGCCGCACGTCGGTCTCGAACCGGTCGGCGAGCGAGCGCCGCACCGCGGAATTGAAGCCGTCCGCGCCGACCACGAGGTCGGCATCGCCCAGCTCGTCGAGGGATGCGAGGGCGCTGCCCCACCGGATCGCGACACCCGCCTCGGCACCAAGGCGGGCGAGGATCTCGAGCAGCCGCAGCCGCGCGATCGCGGCGAAGCCGTTGCCGTCGATGTCGACGCGCTCGCCGCGGTGGACGATGCGCTGGATCGGCCAGCTCTCCAACGCCGCCGACAGCGCGGAGAGGACGTCGGGCGCGTCGCGCTCGAGGAAGGCGAGCGCGCCCGCCGAGAACACCACGCCGAAGCCGTAGGTCGCGCCGGCGGGATTCTGCTCGACGACGTCGACGCTCCAGGACGGGAACCGGCGCTTGGCGAGGAGCGCGAACAGCAGACCCGCGGGGCCGGCGCCGACGACGGCGATGCGCACGCGGCGCTCAGGTGAAGTCGAGCCGGGTGTCGAGCAGCACGCCGAACAGGTGGATCGGCTCGCGCCGCGCCATCTCGAGCGGCGGCAGCGGCTCGGGCTCGAGGTCGTAGCCGCTCGCGCGCAGCACTTCCATCACGCCCTCCGAGAGCACGAACTCGCCCGAGCGCGCGCGGTGCAGCAGGCGCTCGGCCACGCTCACGCAGTCGCCGAGGACGAGCAGGCGGTCGGCGAGCGCGCCGCCGGTGTAGCCGAGGACCGCCTCGCCCGAGTGCAGGCCCATCGCGACGGCGGCCTTGAGGCCGAACTCGCTCTGCCAGTGCTCCGCGAGCGGCGCGAACTCGCGCTGGATCTGGCGCGCCGCGTCGACGGCGTGCGGCGCGTCGTCGGCGCCGGTGAAGGCGGCCATCACGGTGTCGTTCAGCAGGTGCAGCACGACGCCCTCGTGCTGCTCGACCGCGGCCGAGACCAGGCCGAAGAACTCGGAGACGCGCTCGAGCGCGACGGCTGGCTCGAGCATTTCGGACGTGCGCGTGAAGCCGCGGGTCTCCGCGAAGAGGATGACCGTCGGCGCGCGCTCAGGGGCGTCGACGTTCTCTCGGCTCATCGTGCTAAGGCTCCGTGTCCCGCTGCCCAATCCCGGCAGAGTCTACGGGTGCAGCCGCGGCGGCGTCAACGGCCGCGGGCCGTCCTCCTTCCGAAAATGTTACGCTCACGCCTCCCGAGGACGAACGAGAGGAACGCAAGCGATGAACGCAGCCCTGCTTCGCCTCGCGCGCGCAAGCATCTTCGCGCTCGCGGCGCTGCCCGCGGCGCAGGCCGCCGCCGAGGACTATCCCAAAGGGGCGATCAGCCTCGTGATCCCGCTCGCGCCGGGCGACGCGACCGACACGTCCGGGCGCGGCATCGCCGAGGAGCTCGCGCGCGAGCTGAAAGTGCCCGTCGTCCCGATCAACCGCCCCGGCGGCGGCGGCTCGGTCGGAACCCAGGCGGTGGTGAAAGCCAAGCCGGACGGCCACACGATCACGCTGACCAACAACGCCGCGCTGATCTACCGCTCCATCATGGACCCGGCGAACGTGACCTACGACGCCCTGCGCGACCTCACGCCGCTCGGCCTGGCGATGCGCTCGCCGAGCGTCCTCGCGGTGCGCGGGGACGCGCCGTACAAGAGCTTCGCCGAGCTGGTCGAGTACTCGAAGCAGAACCCTGGCAAGATCCGCATCGGCACCGCGGGCTCCGGCTCCGTGGGCGAATTCTGCGTGCGCACCATCACCTCGCTCACCGGCGCCGACCTGACGATCGTTCCGTTCACCGGCGCCTCCCCCGCGCTCACCGCGCTGCTCGGGGGCCACGTCGAGGGCATCGTCCTCGCCTTGGGCACGATGACGGGGCAGCTGCGCAACGGCACCTTCCGCGGCATGGTGATCTCCAGCAAGTACCCCGATTTTCCCGGCATCCCGACCATGGCGGAGCTCGGCTACCGCGAGCCGCTCTTCGGCGTATGGGTGGCGTTCTTCGCGCCGGCGGGCGTGCCGCCCGAGGTGAAGCAGATACTGGTGCCGGCGCTCGAGAACGCGATCAAATCGCCGGCGATAGCGGCCAAGCTCGAGCCGCTCGGGATGGTGCTCGACTACGCGCCGCCCGAGAAGCTGGTCGAAGAGATCCGCGACGAGCACCGGCGCGTGCTGACGATCGCGAAGAAGGCGGGGCTGGTGAAGTAAGGCGGGGCGTCAGCGCGCCGACGGCGGCGCGGCGCCCAGCCGCGCGCGCGCCCATTCCACCGCGCGGCGCGCATCGCGCGCCTGGACCGCGGCCTTCAGGCGGATCCAGTCCGCCGTCTTCTCGGCTTCGTAGAGCGCCCCCGGGTCGAGCTTCTCGCGCGTGAGGGCGAGCAGCTCGTCGGCGCGCGCGGCGTCGTTGAAGGGCGCCGCCGCTCCCGGCAGCACGTACACGCGTCCGCGCGGCGAGGCCTTCGCGAGCAGGGCCGGCAGCTTGTCGAGGACGAAGTCCCAGGCGAGCTCCTTCTGGCCGCTGTCGGCGCCGACCTGCGTCACGTTGTACACGGCCTCGCCCGGCGGCAGCGTCTCGGTCGCGAGCATGAAGCGCATCACGCGCTCGGCGAGCCGCGGGTCGCGCACCCGGCGCAGCGCCGACTCCGCCTCCCAGCGCTCGCCCACGTCGGTCGCGCCGCGCATCATCGCGAACAGCGCGTCGAACTCGGCCTCGTCCGCGTGCCTTCCGACGACGTCGAGAACGGCGGACCGGATCGCGGGATCGATCGGCTGCGCGCGGCGCGCGGCGAAGCGCGCCTTCGCCTCGCTCACCACGTCGGGGTCGTCGGCGCGGCCGAGCGCGTCGATGAGCGTGCGGCGCAGCAGCGCGGTCTCCGGGCTCTCGCGCTCGCGCCGGTCCCAGCCGACACGCGCGAACGGCGGGCGCAGCAGGCGGGCGGTGTACGCCTGCATCACCTCGGCGTCGGCCGGATCGTCCATCAGGTCGCGCACGAACGCGAGCGCGCCGATCACCTGATCCCAGACGGCGCCCTCGGTCTCGGTGCCGAGGCGCTCCGCGAGCGCGAGGTAGCGCGTCACGTCGACGCGCCCGGCCTGGACCAGGGCGAAGGTGTCGGCGAGCAGCTTCAGCCGGTCCTGCACGTCGAGAAAGGGCAGCGCGGCGGCGAGGCGGCGCAGCGTGGCGTCGTCGTACTGCACGCGGAAGTAGCCCGTGTCCCCGGCATTGACCACGAGCAGGCCCGCGCAGCGTCCGAGGGCGATCTCCTGCGGCGCGCGCTCGAGCAGCACCGCGCGGCGCGCGCCGAACGCGTCGGCGACGACGACCGGGATCTTCCACGCGAGCGGCTCGGCCTTCGGGTCGTTGACGGTGAAGCGCTCCTGCGACAGCGTCAGCGTCTCCGTGCCGTCGCGGCAGCGCCGCGCCGCGCGCACCACCGGCGCGCCCGGCTGCTCGGTCCACGCCGCGGCCAGGGCCGCGACGTCGCTGCCCGACGCCTCGGACAGGCTCTGCCACAGATCGGCGGTGGTCGCGCTCGAGCCGCGGTGGGCGACGATGTAGCGCCGCACGCCGTCCCGGAACGCGGCCTCGCCGAGATACGACTCGAGCATGCGCAGGAGCGCCGCGCCCTTCGCGTAGGTGATGGCGTCGAAGACGTCCATGGCGCGCGCGTCGTTCTCGACCGGCGTCTGGATCGGGTGCGTCGTGCGCCGGGCATCCTCGGACAGCGCGCGGTCCTTGGCGAGCGCGTCGCGCAGGTCGGAGCTCCACTCGGGATGGAAATGCCGCAGCGTGCGCCCCGCCATCCAGCTCGCGAAGCCTTCGTTCAGCCAGAGGTTGTCCCACCACGCCATGGTGACGAGGTTGCCGAACCACTGGTGCGCGATCTCGTGCGCGATGGTGCCGTAGACCTGCTGCCGCCGGCGCGGCGAGTCGGTCGCGCTCGCATAGAGCAGCCAGGCTTCGTTGTAGGCGATCGCGCCCCAGTTCTCCATGGCGCCGCCTCCGCCGCCCGGCAGCGCGATCTGGTCGAGCTTGGGCAGCGCGTAGCGCTCGCCGAAGTAGTCGTCGTAGTTGCGCACGATCTCCTTCGTCGCCTGCAGCGCGTAGCGCGCGCGGGCGAGCTTGCCCTTGGGCGTGTAGATGCCGAGCCGCACGCCGTCGACCTCGTCCTCGACCCGGTCCATCTCGCCGACGAAGAGCGCGACGAGATAGGTCGCCATCGACGGGGAGCGCGCGAAGGTCACTTCCTTGCGCCCGTCGGGGCGCCGCGACTCGCGCGCCGGCGGCATGTTGGAGACGACGGTGAGGCCGGCGTCGACCACCGCGGTGATGTCGAAGGTGGCGCGGAACACGGGCTCGTCCCAGCCGGGGAAGAGCCGCCGTGCGTACACGGGCTCCATCTGCGTCGCGAGCATGGTCTTCTCGACCGCGCGTCCGCGCTCGCGGGTGCGGTAGCCGATGCGGTACAGCCCCTGCGGGTGCCTGCCGATTCGCCCGGAGTAGTCGATCCGCAGGCGGTAGCGCCCCGGGGGAATCGCGCCCGCCGGCGGATCGAGGGTCGCGATGCCGTCGTCGCGGCCGAGCGTCCAGCGCAGCGTCATCCCGAAGCCGGCCGCGTCCACCAGGCGTGCGGACTTGAAGCTGAGGTCCGCCGCGTTGAGAACGATCGCCGCGACCGTCTTGCGCACCTCGAGGTCGATCTCTGCCTCCCCGTCGAACCGATCCCCCGCGGGCGCGATGCGCAGCGCGTAATGCTCCGGGACGACGTCCTTCGGCAGCCTGCCGGGAGTCGCGGCGAAGGAGAAGCGCGGCTCGGCGAGCGCCCCGCTCCAGGAAAAGATACCGCTCGCGCAGACGGCGAGGACGACCACCGACCGGGCGATGCGGTACGCTAGGGCGATGCTCATCGGAGCGACAGGGAGAAAGCCATGAGGACGATATTAGCTTTGCTTGCGGCCGCCGCGCTCGCCGGCTGCGGCGTCGAGACCGCCAGCACGGCGGCCACCGCGGCCGCGCTCAAGAAGCAGGAGCTCGAGCAGGGCAAGAAGACCATGGAGCAGATGCAGAAGAGCATCGGCCAGGCCATGGACATGGAGAGCCAGCGCGCGCGGAGCGCGGGCGACGAGAAGTAGAGCGCTACTGGATCTTCTCCGGGAAGCGGAGGATGAACCCGTCGCGGTTCGGCATCCGCACCTTGGGCAGCGTCTCGGAGTTCATCGAGTCGTCGGGGCCGATCAGCTTGTTCTCCGACAGGATGTACGCGGTCAGCGCGTAGACCTCGTTGTCGGTGAGCGAGCGCGGCTGGGGCCACGGCATCGCTCGCCGGATGTAGTCGAACACCGTCGTCGCGTACGGCCAGAAGTTGGCGATCGTGCGCGTCGAGTCCATGTTCACGATCTTGTCGCCGCCGACCAGCGTGGCGTTCCTGCCGCCGCGCGCGTTCTCGCCGTGACAGGCGGCGCATTTCTGCGCGAAGATCTTCTCGCCCTGGGCGGGCGTCCCGCCGCCGAGCGGCAGCCCCGCGCCGTCGGGCGGGATGCTGATGTCCCAGGGGGCCATCTCGGCGGGCGTGATGGGCTTGCCGAGGTTCGGGCCCGCGGCGAAGGCGCCCGAGCACGCGAGCGCCAGCGCGGCGGCAAGCGCCTTACGCGTAGACATGTTTCACCTCGCCTTTCGCGTCGACGGCCCAGCTGGTCGGCCCGTTGTAATGCTGGCTCACGAACGCCGTCACCGGCGGCGTCCTCGCGCTCTGGCCGCGCTCGGCGACGATCTGGGCGCGCGTCGGCTGCACGTTGCCCGCCTCGTCCCAGGCGCGGCTCTGCAGGACCGCCGGCCCGCCGTCCCAGCGCCACAGCGCGCGGAAGCGCGTGAACGCCTTCGGCAGCACCGGGTCCTGCAGCGCGGCCTGCGCCCAGCTCGAGCCGCCGTCGGCCGAGACCAGCACTTTCGCGATGCGCCCGTTGCCCGACCACGCGAGCCCCGAGATCTCGTAGAGACCCGGACCGCGCAGCAGGTGCCCGAACGACGGGTGCGTAATGAAGGACTTCACCTCGTTCACGAAGTAGAAGCGGTACGCCTTGCCGTTCGGCAGGATGGGCGCGTAGGTGCGCGCCTCGTAGTAGCTCATCGCCGGCTCGTCGACGAGCTTGATGCGGCGAAGGTACTTCACGTTCATGTTGCCTTCCCAGCCCGGGAGCAGCAGCCGCATCGGGTAGCCGTTGCCCGGCATCAGCCGCTCGCCGTTCTGGTACAGCGCGATCATCGCGTCGTCGAGGCCCTTCTTCAGCGGCACGCTGCGCGAGAGCGCCGGCGCGTCGGCGCCTTCGGCGATCATCCACTTCGCTTTCGCCTCGATCCCGGTCTCCTCGAGCAGCGTCGACAGCGGCACGCCGGTCCACTCGGCGCACGACGACAGCCCGTGCAGCGCCTGCACCGTCGCCTGGATCGGATCGTGCGCGAACAGCGGCGCGCTGTTGCCGCCGCACTCGACGAAGGTCATGCGCGACACCATCGGGTAGCGCTCGAGCGCGTCGAGCGTGAACACGAGCGGCCGCTTCACCAGCCCGTGGATCACGAGCTTGTGGCGCTCGGGATCGATGTCGGGATTGCCCGCGTGCGAGATGACGAAGTGCAGCCCGTTCGGCGTGAACGTTCCGTTCAGCAGATGGTGCGGCGTGCGCGCGTGCTGCGTGCGCGGCTCGCCGTTCGGATTCGACAGCGTGCGCGCGACCTTCTTCTCGTAGCGCGACGGCAGGCCGTAGGTGCCGACGGTCTCGCCCGGCACGCGGCTCCAGGGATCGTCCTTCAGCGGCTCGGCGGCGGCGGGCTTCGCGAGCGCGTAGCCGGTGACGGCCGCGAGCGCGGCGCCGCCGCGCAAGAACGCGCGGCGGTCGACGAGCCCGTTTGCTGCTGCGGGGATCAGATCATCGGTTCTGCGCTGCGACGGCCGGGTCCTCGCCATGGCGGTCCTCCTGTGCGCGGGCTCGCGCACAGGATACCGCGCTTCGGACTAGGACGCCTTGCCGAGCAGCTTGTCGGCGAGGATGCGGCTGCAGCGGTCGTTGCTGTAGTGGTAGATTTCCTTAAAGCGCTTGCCGCCGTCCTTCTCGAACTCGGTGACGTCGAGCTTGCGCTTGTCGGCTTCGTCGCCGAAGATGCCGAGGAAGCAGAGATCGGACCACAGGATCTTGCCGTCCGAGGGCCGGATCAGCCGGGCCTTGCCGGCGAAGCCATACGTGTAGGTCTGCCAGTTCATGGCGCCATAGCCGGCTCCCGGGCCTTCCACGTTGATCTCGAGCACCAGGCCGCTCGAGAACTTGCTGCCGTACTGCGCCGGATTCTCCTGGTACACGCGCGGCGGGAACAAGGCGGACGCCACGCGCACGGTCGGGAGCCGGCCCTCCGTCTTGAGCTTCTCGACCAGCTTCGCGCTCACCTCGTCGGCTTGGTCGGGCAGCCCGTACGCTTTCACGAGCTGGTCGCCGCTCGGCAGCTCGCCCGACTTGGTCCCGGACACGATCAGCGCCGGCAAGAGACCGCCGCCCGCCTGGCTCTTCGGCGTCATGATGTTCATTCCGACCGTCCGAAACCACACCACATTGATGACCGGGGCGGCTTTCAGCTCGGCACCGGTCTCCGGGGTCATCTTGACGTAAGCGGGTCCGCCGCAGCCGGCCAGCACTGTGCCTGCGCAGACCAGCGCGAAATACCGTGCGATGGAACGGATGTCCTTTTGCTTCATTGGTCTCCTCCTTGCCCTTTGGGCTGTGTTGTAGATATTTAGGCCGCTATGGCCGCAGCTTCTCGACGGCGTCTGGATGCAGCAGGTTCTTGACCGACTCGAGGCTCGTACCGCGGTCGATCGCGTGCGCGTTCATGTCGCAGCCGAGCTCGTAGAAATGCCCGGCCTCGACGGTTGCCTCGAACAGCATGAACGTTTCCGCCATGGAAGGCTTGTGGGGGTCCCAAAATCTCGGATCGAAGCACCTCACTTTGAACAGGTGCGTTCCCGGCGTGACGCGCGTCACATCCGGGAAGCCGCCCATGGACGTTCCGATCGTCTTGCCGTCGACGCCGGAGAAGCGCGCGCTGCGCGCCTTGGCGTCGTAGACACCCTCCCTCGGCGTGAACAGGATGGCGACCTTCGCGTCGGGTGCCTGCAGGCCCTGGTCGGCGTCCCGAATATCCGCGGTGCCGCCGCAGCCCGCGAGCAGTGCGGTCGATACCGCCGACCACGCGATCCATTGGCTTTTCATGGACTTCCCCCCCGGAGTTGATGCGCAATATAGCTCCGGGACGGCCGCGATATGCGGCGGTCGTATCGCCCAGCGGTACTAGTTGGCGAGCGGATCGGGCCGCATCTGGAACCGCACCACCTTCGGCCGGTTCTGCGTGCCGCCCTCGAGATGGAACATCGCGCGCGTCGCGAACGTCGCCCACAGCGCGCGCCCCTTCCAGCCGGCGGCCGGGTCGTCGATCCGGCCTTCGGCCCACTTGGTGTAGAAGCCGTTCGGGTAAGGCACGCGCAGCGTGACGAACTTGCCGTCGACCAGCGCGAGCAGCGCCTCGTTCAGGTTGCCGGTCGCGTACGGGACGTTGGGGCCGAGGCCGAAGGCGTCGAACTGGTCGACCCAGGTGAAGTAGCTCGACTCGACGCTGCCCGATTCGGAGACGCCCGCGAACTGCGGCCCGGGAAACGGGTGCAGCGTCCAGCCCTCGGGACAGTGCTTGCCGGTCGCGCTCGGGCCGTTCAGGACCTTGCATTTGCGGCGGTCGAACTCGCCCAGGTGCCCGCTCGAGAGCGATGCCCAGTACACGCCGTTCCTGTCGATGTCGCCGCCGCGCGGGCCGTAGCCCGGGAACGGGGGCTCGTAGACCTCGGTGAGCGCGGTGTGCGTCGGATCGGGACCGGGAGCGACGCGCACCACGTACCCCGGGAAGCCGAGCGAGGTGCCCCACACCGAGCCGTCCCGCGGGTTCACGGCGACCGCGTAGAGGCCGATCATCACGCGCCTGTCCTTCGACGGATCGACCGGCGCCTTGGCGTCGACGTAGTCGTCGCGCCGGCCGTTGCCGTTGGTGTCGAGCACGAACGGCGTCCAGCCCTGGGCGCGAGCTTCGTCGCCCGTCTCCTCGAACACGCGCCGGTTCAGCCAGCCGAGCACGCCCGAGGCGGTCGCGCCGCTCGAGGTCCACAGCGTCTGGTCGGCATCTTCTGCGAAGATCAGGTGGTGCGTCGGGAAGCAGGTGCTGATCAGCGTGAACTTGCCGGTCGACGGGTCGTACATCGACAGATGGCGGTTGGCGCGCTCGAGCGGCACGGCCTTCGCGGAAGGATGGCTCGAGCCCTTGCGGCAGAACGCGGGATTCTCCGGCGGCCGCACGCGCGCGGTGAACCAGACCCGGCCGCGCTCGTCCATCATCGGGTTGTGCAGGCTCGCCTTGCTGTCCCAGATCGGCTGGTCGCCCCAGTAAGGCGACGGCGCCATCGGCGCGCGCTTCGACGAGGGCGTGTTCGGGTCGCGCACCGGATGATGCACGCGCATCGCGGTGTTCGTCCCCGGATCGAGCACCGGGAAATCGTCCGTGCTCTCCTCGGTCGAGCCGTAGAGCTTGCCGTACGGATTGATCGTGGGCTTGCGCTTGTCGGTCCCGATCAGGTCGTGCATGTAGCCGGTCGGGGTGCTCCAGTCCCAGAGCGTGAGCACGAGGTTGCGCTCGACGCCCTCGGGCCGGCGCGGCGCCGAGCGCGGCAGCTCGCCCGCGGCGACGCGGTCGGTCCAGTCGGCCCAGAGCGAGAGCGAGAGCTTCGGGCCGAGACGCCCGATGACCGAGGTCATCGTCGTCATCGCCTGGCCCGAGGCGATGCGCCGCGCCCACGCGTCGAACGACGATGGGAACGAGCCGAGCGCCTTGGGGATCGTGCGCGTGCCCTTCGTGCCGAGCGCGTGGCACGAGTTGCAGCCGTTCGTCTTGACGGTGTTCAGCCACTCGCCCTGCGTGTGGAACGTCGCCGGCACGCCGTTCCCATTCTCGCCGGTGCCCGGGAACAGGCTCTTGTCCGGGATCTTCAGCATCGAGTACCAGTAGATCGCCGGATAGTAGTCGGCTGCGTAGGCGGCGCTCGGCGCCACCACGGAGCGCAGGTCGACACGCCGGCCCGGCGAGGCCTTCACCTTGGGCGAGTCTACGAGGCCGTAGCCCCGGACCCAGACGCTGTAGCTCGCGCGAGGGAGCTCCGGGACGAGGTACCGGCCTTGGTCGTCTGTTACGACGATCTTGGCGAATTTCGTCGGAAGGTCGGTGGTCTCGGCGATCACCCAGACGCCCGCCTCGGGGCCGTCCGCACCGGTGACCACGCCGCCCAGGTCGCTCGCCCCGATCGGCGGGACGTCTGTCGGCCGGGCGCCCGCGGCCAGGCAGGCGCTCAACAGTCCGACCCCCGTGATGCTCCAGCGCCCCGCTGCTCTCATCGCGCCTTCCTCCGGCCGAAACGGTGGTCCCGGCGGAGGATTCTATGCCACGCGCGTGGAAATCGGGTGCTAAGGCTCCTCGCCCCGCGCTCGGCCGAGCGACGGAGTCGGGAATGTCTCGGGCCGGCCCGAGCCGCTGACGTCGCAGTACATGTTCGTACGATCGCAGTCGAAGATCCGGTAGCAGCCCGGACACTGCGCGATCAACCCCAAGCGCGCCGCGCGCTCGAACTGGTGCAGCGTCGGGAATTGCATCGTGGAGCGAAAATATTTGCGGCAGTGCGCGCAGTGCACATACGTCACGAGCGTTACGCTGTCGGCTCCGGGGCCGAGGCCCGGTGTCTTTTTTGTCGGAATGGTCCCCCCTTCGGTGAATCGGCCGGATTGCCGCCCCGGGACAAGTCGTCGCGGGCGAAACCGGCAGGCACGAATCTATGCCGATTCATTCGGCGGCGGAACTCGGAGTACTCCTAGGGCATGGCGGAAAATCCCGCGAGTCGTACACTAGCGAACGCGGAGACATGATCCGAACGATGCAGCACGAACCTTTGATCGAGATAGTCGACCGCGCCGCCGACTTCATCGCAATGACCGACGCCGACGGACGCCTCACGTACCTGAATGCCGCCGCCCGCGTGACGGTAGGGCTGTCGCCGACGCGCGACATCGGAACGACCCTGCTTTTCGACTACCACCCGGCTTGGGTCGTGGACGTGCTGCGCGGCACCGCGCTTCCCGAGGCGCGGCGCGCCGGAAGGTGGTCGGCCGAGACGGCGCTGCTGCATCGGGACGGGCGCGAGATCCCGGTGTCGCAGACCATCGTCGCGCACCGGGACGCGGACGGCCGACTGCGCGGATACTCGACTATCGCGCGCGAAATCTCGGACCGGCACAGGCGCGAGCTCGAGCGCCAGGCCCTGTTCGAGGCGCTCACGCGCAGCGAGGCGCAGTTCAAGCGCGCTCAGGCGCTCGCGCACATCGGCAGCTACGAGATCACGATCCCGTGGTGCGGTCAGGACTACTGGTCGGAGGAGGTGTACCGCATCCTCGGACTCGACCCTTCGCTCGACGAGCTGGCCGCGGAGAACTCGATCTGGCGCTTCGTACACCGCGGGGACCGCGGACACGCCGAAGAAGCGTACGCGCGGGCGGTGCGCGAAGGACGCTCGTTCGATGCCGAGTTTCGCATCGTGCGTCCCGACGGCGCGGTGCGCTCGATCCACACGCTGGGCGGGCCCGTCAAAGCCGGCAGCTCGATGATCCGACTGGCGGGCACGTTGCAGGACATCACCGAGCGCAAGCACGCCGAGAGCGTGCTCCAGAACCTGGCCGGTCAGCTCATCAAGGCGCAGGAAGAGGAGCGCGGCCGCATCGGCCGCGAGTTGCACGACCACGTCAGCCAGCGGCTCGGCATCGTCGCGATCAGGCTCGATGAGCTGCGCAGGATCTCCGCCGCGAAGGTCGCGGGCCTGGACCGCCGCCTGGAGGAGGCGCTGCGGCAGATCAACGAGATCACGGGCGACATCCACCGCCTGTCGCACCGACTGCATTCGGCGACGCTGTACGACCTCGGGCTCGTGCCCGCGATCCGGCGGCTCGCCGAGGAGTTCTCGGAGCATCATCACGTCGAAGTGGAGTGCACCTTCTCTTCGATCCCGAGGCGCTTGCCGCCCGACGTCGCCCTGTGCCTGTTCCGGATCGCAGAGGAGGCGTTGAGCAACGTCGCCCGGCATAGCGGAGCGGCGTCTGCACAGGTGCACCTCGCGCGCAACGCGGACGGCATCCACCTGATGATCACCGATACCGGCGTCGGCTTCGATGCCCGCGCCGCCAGCGACAAGGCCTGCCTCGGGCTCGTCAGCATGCGCGAGCGTTGCCGGCCGATACGGGCGAACGTCCTCGTCCATTCGACCCCGGGACGTGGCACCACGGTCGGCGTGTGGGTCCCGTCGGAGAGCCTCGAGATGCCTCGCGGCGATGACGCCGGCGAGTCCCATTGACGCATTCCAGTATCGCGGGGCGGAGGATGAGACGACCGCGCATCCTGCTCGCAGATGATCACACCATGGTAGTCGAGGCGCTGCAGCACCTGCTGCAGAAACATTTCGACGTCGTCGGGGCCGTCTCCGACGGGCACGCGCTGCTCAAGGCGGCCGCGCGACTGAAGCCCGACGCGGTCGTGGTGGACATCGGCATGCCGCTGCTGAACGGCCTAGAGGCCGGGCGGCGGCTGAAGTCCCTCCATCCGACGATCAAGCTCGTCTACATCACTCAGAACCCGGAACCGAGCCACGCCGAGGCCGCGCTCGGCCAGGGAGCGTCGGGCTACCTGCTGAAGAACTCGGCGGCGTCGGAGCTGAAGAAGGCGATCCGGCAGGCGCTGAGGGGCGGCTCTTACGTCTCCGCGCCGGTGGCGCGCGCGCTGGCGCGCGCATCGGCAGCGGGGCGCGACAAGCCCAGGCCGTTGGACCTCACGCCGCGCATGATGGAGGTGCTCCAGCTCGTTGCCGAAGGCAAACACATGAAGGAGGTCGCCGCGATCCTCGGCATCAGCCACCGCACCGTCGAATTCCACAAGTACAGGCTCATGCAGATCGTCGGCGCCCGCACGAACGCCGAGCTGGTGCGCTATGCGATCAAGCAGGGTCTGATCCACACGACGTGAGCCCCACGAGCCCGGACGCGCCCGCCGTCACCGCCGATTTCGACGGCGATTGCGCCCGCTTTGCGTCGTTCTGGCGGGACGGCGGCGTCGGGCGCGACGAGGCGCGCGCGGCGCGCCGGCGCTTCCTCACCGTGCATGCCGGGACGCTCTACGGCCGGATCACGCGGGGATACTCGCGCTTCGTCCGAGTCGAGCGGATCGTGTACGAGGCCGCCGAGGCCGTGCCCGGCCTCGCGCCGACCCGCGCGGAGGTTGCCGCCGAATCGGAGCGGCTGCAGCGGGACAAGGCGGGCCTAGAGATCGACCAAGGCATCCTGGTCTCGGCGATTCTCGCCGACGCACACGCCGGCCGCCACCTGTGCCACGCGATGCTGCTGCCGAAGCCGGAGTCGCTCGAGCGCCTGCCGGAGCTCGAGCGGCACGGGCGCGTCGACCTCGGCGCGGCCGAGGTCGTGCGCGAAGGCAAGGCGTCGATCGTCGTCCAGAAGAACCCGCGCCATCTGAACGCCGAGGACGACACGACGCTCGCCGCCGCCGAGACCGCCGTCGACCTCGCGATCCTCGACCCGCGCACCGAGGTGTGCGTGCTGCGCGGCGGTCCGGTGCAAAGCGGCCGGCACGCGGGGCTGCGCGTGTTCGGGAGCGGCATCAACCTCACGCACCTGTACTACGGCAAGATCCCGTTCCTGTGGTACCTCGAGCGCGACCTCGGCGTCGTCAGCAAGATCTACCGCGGCCTCGCGCGCGAGGATGCGCCGCCCGACGACGTCGCGGGCAACACGCGCGAGAAGCTCTGGATCGCCGCGGTCGAGGGCTTCGCGATCGGCGGCCACTGCCAGTATCTCCTCGTGATGGATCACGTCGTCGCGGAAGAGAGCGCGTACCTGACGCTGCCCGCGCGCAAGGAAGGCATCATCCCGGGCGCCGCGAACCTGCGGCTCGCGCGCTTCACCGGCGACCGTATCGCGCGCCAGCTCGTCATGGCCGAGCGCCGGCTCGATTGCGCGAGCCCTGAGGGGCGGCTCGTCTGCGACGAGCTCTGCGCGCGCGGAGACATGGACGCCGCGATCGCGCGCGCGGTCGAGCGGCTGACCACCTCGGGCGTGGTCGGCGCGATCGCCAACCGGCGCGCGTTCCGGCTCGCGCAGGAGCCGCTCGACCTGTTCCGCGAGTACATGGCGCTCTACGCGATCGAACAGGCCTACTGCCACTTCAGCCCGGCGCTGATCGACAACCTCGAGCGTTTCTGGAACGCGAAAGAGCGCAAGCCGGTCTGAGTCATGACGAACCAGCGGAGCGGACACCGTCTCCACGGAGCGACACTCGATGAAGAATATCGCCACCTTCGTTCTCGTTTCCCTCGCCGCGCTCGCCGCGGGACCCGCGTCGGCGCACGAGTCCGACAAGCTCGAGCGCGCGGCGCAGAAGACCGGAGCCGCGCTCGAGCGCGCGGCGCACAAGACCGGGCACGCGCTGAAGAAGGCCGCCGTCAAGACCGGCCAGGCGCTCGAGAAAGCCGGCCGCAAGACCGCGAAGTGGATCGACGAGAAGACTAGCTAGCGCCGCTCGACCAGGCGCCGGTACTGCGCCATGTGCCGGATCGCCTTCGCGGGCTTGTTCAGGTCCTCGCACAGGAGCGCCAGGTTGTAGTGGCAGTCGGCGAACTGCGGGTTCTTGCGCAGCGCCTCCTCGTACGCCGCCAGCGCCTCGTCCTTGCGCTCCATGTCCTCGAGCAGCACGCCGAGGTTGTACCAGAGCACCGGATCGCCGCCGCACGCGGCGAGCGCCCGCCGGTAGGCGGACTCGGCCTCGGCGAAGCGGCCGTCCTCGTGCAGCAGCAGCCCGAGGTTGACGTGCGCCGACAGGTGCGACGCGTCGGCCGCGATCGCGCGCTCGTACGCGGCGCGCGCGCCCGGCAGGTCGGTGCGCTCGAGCGCGAGCGCGCGCTCGAAGCATTCCTCGGCGCTCGGGCCCCGGCGCTCGATCACCCTGAGCGAGCCGGCGGCGGGCTCCACCTCGAGCGCGAGCAGGTACTGTCCCGAGTCGGCCTGCCAGCGGCTCGCGCCTTCCTTCACCACCACGCGGTCGGCGACCGCGCCGATCGACAGGCCGGACAGGGGCACCGCGGTCGGAAGCTGCCGCCTGAGCTCCTTCAGCGATCGCGTGATCCGCCGCGCCGGCACCTTGGCGGCGGCGAGCGCCTGCGCGGTGCGCAGCACGATCAGGTCCTGGAACGAGAAGAGCAGCGAGCGGCGCGGGCCGCGCGCGGGCGACACGAACCCGGCCTTCACCAGGCTGTGGATCGTGCTGCGGGAAAGATTGAGCAGCCGCTCGACGTCGCGGACGCCGTACTGGTGCATCGCCTGCGGCCGGGGGCTACTTCTTCGCCGCCTTTTTCGCGGGCGCGGCCTGTGCGGCCGCGCGCCTCGCGGGCTTGCGCGCCTCGGCCTCCTTGGCCTTCGAAGGCGCCGCGCCTTTCTTCTCGAGGCTCGCGCGCAGCGCCTCCATCAGGTCGATCACCTGGCCCCCGCCCTGCGGCGCTTCCTCGGTCATGGTGATCTCCTGGCCCTCGACCTTCTTCTGCACCGCGGCCTCGATGCGCTCCTTCACCTCGTCCTTGTACGCGGCGGGGTCGAAGGCTTCGGAGGCCTGCTGCTCGATCAGCTGGCGCGCGAGCTTCAGCTCGGCGTCCTTGACCTCGGTCTTGGGGATCTCGATGTCGCCGATCTTCCTCACCTCGTCGGCGTAGAGCAGCTGCTGCATCACGAGGCCGTCCGTGCCATCGACTTCCACCGGCCGCAGCATCACGATGTACTGCTTGCCGCGCGCCGCCCAGCGCCCGAGCGCGCAGCGCCCGGTCTCGCGCAGCGCCTTCGCGAGCAGCGCGTAGGGCTTGGCGCCGCCCTTGTCGGGCGCGAGGTAATACGCCTTGTCGAAGTACACGGGATCGACCGATTCGAGCGGCACGAACTCGGTGATCTCGGCGGTGTGCGTGCCGGTTTCTTCCAGCGCCTTCAGCTCCTCGGGCGAGAACATCACGTACTGGTCCTTGGCGAACTCGTAGCCCTTGACCATGTCCTCGCGCGGGACCACGACCTCCTCCTTGATGCAGAGGTACTGCTGCTTCACGCGCGATCCGCACGCCTTGTGCAGCAGGTTGAACGAGATCGCGCGGCTCGCCTCGGTGGCGGAATACAGCTTCACCGGGATCGAGACCAGCCCGAACGAGACGCTGAGCGATGCGATGGATCTTGCCGCCATGGTGCTCTCCCGACGAAGGGGCGCGTATTATGAGCGCAAAACTCCAGTGGAATCAAGCGGTCCCGGTCAGGACTTCGCGTTCTCCAGGACCTTTTCGAGACTCTGCTTCCCGGTCAGGGCCTGCGCCCAGCGGTCGCCGGTCTTCGCCAGGCGCTCGGCCGCATTGGTGATCCGGAAGTCGAGCGGGTGCGCCTTCTCCAGCTCCTCCCAGGTGAGCGGCATCGAGACCGCGGCGCCCGGAAGCCCGCGCGGCGAGTAGGCGACGTTCAGCGTCTTGCCGCGCACGTTCATGTTGTAGTCCATGAAGATCTTGCCGGTGCGCTTGGGGACGCTCCATTCCATGGTGATGTCCTTCGGGTGCTCGCGCATCAGGTGCCGGCCGACCAGCTCCGACACCGAGCGCGCCGCGTCGAAGTCGATGGTGCGCCGGATCGGCACGAAGACGTGCAGCCCGGTCTTCCCCGAGGTCTTCACGATCGGCTCGAGCTTCATTCCGTTCAGCAGCTCGCGCAAGGCGAACGCGATCTCCTTGCCCTTCTCGAACGCGACCGTGTTGAGCTCGGGCTCCTCGCCCGCCTTCTCCTTCCCGGAGTAGATGTACGGATCGATGTCGAAGACGACGTAGTCGGGAAAGTTGAGCAGCGAGCCCTCGAGCGCCTCGAGCGAGCTCGAGAAGTCGGTGCCGTCGACGGCGGCGTCCTCGCCCGGCGTCACGCGCGAGTGCCAGACGTGGAACTCGAGCGTCCCCGACTGCGCGAGCCACAGCAGCGTCGGCAGGTTGTTGACGAGCAGGTAGTCCTGGCGCTCGTCCTTGCTCTCGGAATAGATGTTCGTGCGCTCGACGAACTCCGGGATCGCCTGCTCCCAGTGCTTCTGGTAGAAGCGCTGCCCGTGGATGCCCTCGGGCATGCGGATCATGGTGAGCGGGCGGTCCTCGAGGTGCCGCAGGATGTGCGGCGACACCTGCGCGAGATAGCGCAGGAGATCGCGTTTGGTCAGCGCGGGCTGCTTCAGGGCGCGATCCTCGGGCCAGTAGACCCGGTCGAGGTGCGTGAGCTTGATCGGGTGCGGCCCGACCATGATCGTGTGCGCCGCCTTCGTGCCGTCGAGCTGCACGAGGACCTCGTCGATCTCGGTGCTCGCGCGCGGTGGCGTGCGCGGCCTCGTCTTCGGCACCGCCCCGGTCGACTGGACGCGCGCCACGGTGCGCGGATCGACGTCCTCGCGCAGCCTCAGGAACACCGGCGCGCGCAGCACGTCGTCCCGGGTCCACTCCTGGAACTTCACCTCCGCCACGAGCTCCGGCTTCACCCAGGTGGTCGGGCTGTGGAGATCGGGCTTCTCGGCGAAGGGCCTGGAGCTCGTGCGCAGGCGCTCGAGGCGCCCCTGCACGTCGGCGAGCGTCTTGTCGTCGAACCCGGAGCCCGCGTGTCCCGCGTAGTGCAGCTTCCCTCCGCTCCAGTAGCCGAGCAGCAGGGCGCCCATCGGCTCGCGCGCGCCCTTGCCCTTCGTGAACCCGCCGATCACGAACTCGGCGCTCTGCGTCGACTTCACCTTGAGCCAGGCGCTCGAGCGCCGGCCGGCCTCGTACTTCGCGTCCTTGCGCTTGGCGATCACGCCCTCGAAGCCGCTCGCGAGCGCCGCCTCGTACAGCGCGCGGCCGTCGTCGGCCGCGTGCATGAGCTGCACGTGCGGCGTCGGCAGCAGGCATTGCGCGAGCCAGCGGCGCCGCTCGGCGTAAGGCGCCTCGCGCAGGTTCATCCCGGCGAGGTGCAGCAGGTCGAAGCAGTACAGGATCGCGGGCGACCTGCGCTCGGCGGCCGCGACGTCGCGCTCGGCCTTCAGCTGCACGCGCTCCTGCAGCGCATTGAACGACGGACGCCCGCGCGCGTCGAGCGCCACGATCTCGCCGTCGAGCACCACGTCCGCGTCGATCTGCTTCTCCAGCTCGGCGACCAGGCCGGGGAAGGCGCGGGTGAGCGCGAGGCCGCCGCGGCGCGACCTGAGCTCGACCTTCCCGTTCTCGACGAACGCGAGCACCCGGTAGCCGTCGAGCTTGGGCTCCCAGGCCCAGCGCGGATCGTCGAACGGAGCGTCGCGCGAGTCGGCGAGCATCGGCAGCAGCTTCGCCGGCAGCGCCTCGCCCGCGCCGCCCGCGATCAGCTTCGCCGCGGGCAGGCGCGCGACCGGGTGCGCCTTCATCTCGGCGACAGTCATGCCCGACAGCACCGAGCGGTCGCGCGCCGCGACCGGATCGGTCGAGACGAAGCGGTCCTTGTGCTTGATCAGCAGCCAGCTCTTGCGGTCCGAGGTGCGCACCAGCGCGAACGAGCCCTTCAGCTTTTCGCCGCGCAGCTCCAGCGAGAGCTTGCCCTTGGCGAGCGCCTCGCGCGCGCGCGCCTCGGCGCGGTCGCGGTCGCCGAACCAGGTCGCCCCCGAGTCGTCCTCGGACCAGACGCCGCAGTCCCAGACGATGACCTCGCCCGCGCCGTACTGCCCGGGCGGAATGATGCCTTCGAAGGACGCGTACTCGAAAGGATGATCCTCGGTCGGCATGGCGAGCCGCTTGTCGGCGGGATCGAGCGACGGGCCCTTGGGCACCGCCCAGGACTTCAGCACGCCGTCCAGCTCGAGCCGGAAGTCGTAGTGCAGGCGCGTGGCGCGGTGCTGCTGCACGACGAAGAGCAAGGGCCCGGTGCGCGCGGCGACCTCCGGCCCGGGCTCGGGCGTGACGTCGAAGGCGCGCTTGGCCGAATACTCGCTCAGTGCGGTCCCGGTCGCGCCCGCGCTTGCGGTGCTTTTCGGTCGTGAGGGTCGGGGAGCCACGGGACTGTCGATTCTATTTGATCCAGGTCAAATCCCGCCCGAGGGGGAAGCGCAAGATCGGATCGTACGCAATCCGATCATCAAGGAGACGATCATGCTGGGACTCAGAAAAGAAGACTTCGCGATCCGCGCCAAGAATTTCGACCTCACGAACGAATGGAACATCCTGCGCATCATCGCAGGCATGTTCATGTTTCCGCACGTGGCCGGGAAGTTCGCCCACGGGCTGGTGCTCTCCGCGCCGACCGTGGAGTTCTTCGCCAAGGCGGGAATGAATCCGGGCGAGACGTGGGTCTGGATCGCCGCGGCGGCCGAGACGCTCTCGGGCATCTGCCTCGTCCTCGGCATCGGCACCCGCTACGCTGCGCTCGGCGCCGCCGCGGTGCTCGGCATCGCCGCCTGGGCCCTGTTCACGGTGAAGGGATTCGGCTGGGTTTGGAACAAGGGCGGGTTCGAATACCCGATCTTCTGGGCGATCACCTCGCTCGCGGTCGCGATCCACGGCTTCAAGGAAGCCGCGGCGCGTGAGCCGTCCGCACTCGGCAAGCGCTACGTCGGGGTGGGCGCGTAACGTCTCCTCCTCCGTCCCGGCAACGGGACGGCTCCGGACGGGCGGCGTGCAGCGCCGTCCGTCCTTCTTTGTTTCGGATACGCTGTCGTCATGGCGATCCGGCTGTCGGTCGGCACGAGCGGCTTTTCCTACAAGGAATGGCTCGGGAAGTTCTATCCCGAGAAGCTTCCCGGCGACCAGATGCTCGCGTTCTACGCGAAGCACTTCGAGACGGTCGAGATCAACAACACCTTCTACCGGATGCCGGCGGAGACGATGCTCGCGCGCTGGGCCGCGGAGGCGCCCGCGGGATTCGAGTTCACGCTCAAGGCGCCCCGGCGCATCACGCACGAGAAGCGGCTGCGCGAGGCCGAAGGCGACGTCGCGGAGTTCTGCCGGCGTGCCGCGACGCTCGGCGAGCGGCTCGGCATGCTGCTGTTCCAGACCCCGCCGTTTCTGAAGAAGGACCTGGCGCGCCTGCGCGACTTCCTGGCGCTGCTCGGGCAGCCCGAGCGCGCCGCCTTCGAGTTCCGCAACGATTCCTGGCACAGCGACGACGTCTACGAGGAATTGCGCTCGCGCCGCGCGATGCTGTGCGTCACCGATACCGACGAGGGCGAGACGCCTTTCGTCGCGACCAGCGGCCGCGGCTATCTGCGGCTGCGGCGCACGCACTACGAGGACGCCGAGCTCGCCGAGTGGGCGCGGCGCATCGCCGAGCATCCGCTCGAGCGCGCGTACGTGTATTTCATGCACGAGGACGACGCGCTCGGCACGCGCTTCGCGCAGCGGCTGAAGGCGCTCTGGCCCGAAGCCCGGTAAGACGCTACTTCTTCTCCGGCTTGCGGCGCGGGCCGGTGCCGCCGATGTCGCTCAAGCCGCCCTGCTTCAGCCCCGAGTCCCGGTCCTCGACTTCGTCCTGCTTGGATTCGCCGCGCCGGCTGGACGACGCCTGCGTCGCGGTGAATCCGGGATCGTCGGCGGCGCTCCGCGCCATGCGCGGGGTTCCTGCCTTGCCGTTCGCTTTGCGTCTCATCGCTGCCTCCTGACGACGAGGCGGCTGCAAGGCGCGTGCCACGCGTCCGGGCCGTTCATTCGATTGGGAAAACGCGGCTCGGGCGCGGCCTGCGCCGGGAAACTTTTCCGGCGCGCCGGCAGGCCTTACCGCTAGTCGAGGTCCACCTCGAAGGCGCGCGGCCCGGGCGGCGCGGGCTCGATGTCGAAATAGATCCGGCCGATCTCGCGCTCGTCGGTGGTCTCCACCTGCACCTTCCAGTCGCCGGCCTGGTAGTTCGTCTTGACGCCGTAGCCGCGAAAGCCCTGCTCGCGCCCGCCGACGATGTTGATCGGGATCGAGTCCTGCAGCGACCACCCGTGGGCCTCCTTGCGGTACCAGCGCATGAGGACCTGGTCGGAGAAGCGCGTCGGCGAGAACACGCGAAAGAACACGGCCACCTTGTCGCCGGGCTGGGCGCGGAAGCGCTGGTCGCCGTTGTGCCAGACGCGCCACCATGGGCGCTCGTGGCTCAGCCGGTAGCCGTCCTGCGTCTTGTCGACCGCGTGGTACACGCCGATGTAGGGGATCGAGAGCGGCACCGGCGGGATCAGCCGGAACAGGTAGAAGATCAGGAACACCGCGAGCACCGCGCCGAGCGGCACCAGCATCTGGCGCCTCGCGCGCACGGCGAGCGCGTCCGAGCGCCGGCGCAGCCACGAGGCGACCGCGGCGATCGGGATGCACCCGAGCGCCATCGAGATCAGGAACACGGTGACGCCGAGGTACCCGACCAGCACCGGTACGACCAGCGCGGAGAACGAGAGCAGGCACAGCGCGAGCAGCGCGAACTTGAACGGCAGCCCGAGCGCCGTGAAGCGGCGCGACTCGTTCGCGAGGAGCAGCAGCACCAGCACGCCGAGGAAGGAGAACGAGACCAGCAGCGAGGAGCTCTTGAAGAAGAAGATCGTGTACAGATTGAGCAGCGTCCCGAACAGGAAGTGCACGACGACGCTGCGGTAACGGTAGTACCAGCGCTTGGGCGCGGGCATCGCCGCGGGCTCGGGCGCTGGGCGCTCCTGCTCGATCAGCAGCTGCGTGAGCGCGAGCAGGATCAGCGCGAGGTACGCGGCCTGCTGCGCGATCATCTCCCAGGAGTCGATGCGCCCGACCATGAATGCGTCGAAGACGAAGCCGGCGGCGAACGAGGCGGCCGCGATGCGCTGCTCGTTGCGCTCGTAATAGAGCTTGAGGCGGGGGAGCGTACCCGCGCCCGGGGCTTCGGCGGGCGCCGCCTCCGCGCCCGTGCTGCCGGCCATCGCGCCTCCCTTGGATCCGGTGCTACAGGGCGGCCAGTTTAGCCCGGGAGGCGGAAGCGGACCAGCGTATGCTGCCGGCATCCGTCTTGCTCTGTCCTGGGCGCAGAGCCGTTCGCCGGCCCGCGAGCCCGGGTTGCGCGGCGAGGAACGACGATTGCCCGTCGTCCCCGTCGTCACCCCGACACGACGGGCCTTTTTCCGGCCGCGCGGACAGGAATAATTACCGGCATCAAGAGGGGGAACAAAATGAAGAATCGCATTCTCGGCACCTTTGTCGCGCTATCGCTGCTCGCGGCACCGGCGGTTTTCGCCCAGGACCTGCTGATCGGCCAGGCCGCGGCGCTGAGCAACCCCGCGACCACGGCCAACGCCAAAGGCATCCAGACCGGATTCCAGGTGTACTTCAAGTACGCGAACGAGCACGGCGGGGTCCACGGGCGGCCGGTGAAGCTGGTCAGCAAGGACGACGACCTCACGCCCGGCAAGATGCTCTCGATCACGAAGGAATATATCGCCGACAAGAACATCCTGGCGCTCGCCGGCTTCGTCAACACCGGCGGCATCACCGACGTGTCCAAGTCGAATGTCCTCGCCAGCTCCGGCATCGCGCTGATCGCGCCGCTCCAGGGCGACCACAGCATCGTCGGCGCGGCCAACTTCTTCCCGTTCCGGTCGGGCTACCCCGACGAGGT